>Ga0070707_100004668_pt1 | contig 12831 bp, 12 predicted proteins | sample KBSK5502metaG_FD_65468 | JGI IMG/M metagenome (GOLD analysis project Ga0070707, IMG submission 65468) | Corn, switchgrass and miscanthus rhizosphere microbial communities from Kellogg Biological Station, Michigan, USA - KBS K5-50-2 metaG | ecosystem: Host-associated > Plants > Roots >... | reverse complement strand
CAGCACGCTGGAGTTGCCGGTGTTTGTGCCGGGCGCGCTGCTGGCGCTGGGCGACTGCCATGCCCTGGTGTGCGATGGTGCCGTGGCCGGCACGGGTGCCGAGTGCGCGGCTGATACCCACCTCCGGGTAACGGTGGCGAAGGGCGCGGGACTACCCGGGCCGAGGGCGCTGACGCCGGAGTATTTCGCCGTGCTGTCCTACGGGCCGGAGCTGGGACAGGCGATGAGGGACGCCGTGCGCCAGATGGTCCACTTCCTGGTCAAGGACAAGGGCATGGCGCCCTACGACGCGTATACCTTGCTCAGTCTGGCGGGGGACGTGCGGATGTCGCGGACCTTCCGCGAGATCAGCTCGGTGAAGATGCTGATTCGACGGACGGTGTTGGAGCAGGTGGGCTAGCAGGCTGCTGAAAAGGGCCCATATGCGGAGGTGCGGGTCACATGAAGATCACTGACGTCACGACGCGGGTGCTGAGCACGCCGGCCGAGAGCCCGCTGGTCTTTGGCAGGCCGGAGACGGTCGCCCGTCACGACTTCGTCACCCTCGAGCTGGGCACCGACCAGGGCCTGGTCGGTGTGGGGGTGACGTACTTTGGTAGCGCCCTGACCGCGACGCTCAAGGTCGCCGTCGAGCAGCTGGCAGGACTGCTGGTCGGCAGCGACCCGACCCGGGTCGAGGCGGTCGTCGCCAAATTGCGCCAGGCGGCGGGAAGCGCGGGCCCGGGCGGGATCTTCACGCTGGCGCTGTCGGCGATCGACATGGCGTGCTGGGACCTCAAGGGGAAGGCGGTCGGGAAGTCGGTCTGGGAGCTGCTCGGCGGCGCGCGCGACCGGGTGCTGACCTATGCGAGCGGAGCGCTCGTTCGCGGGTATCCGGTGGAGTACCTGGCGATGGCCGGCCCGCGGCTGGTCGACATGGGGTTCCGACAAATGAAGATGCAGTGCGGGAGCGAGCCGACGACGGCGGCCTCGGTCGAGCGGGTGCGGGTCATGCGCGAGGCGCTTGGTCCCGACATCGATCTGATGTGCGACATCAACCAGCTCTGGACCGTGAATCAGGCGATCGAGATCGGCCGCCTCGTCGAGCCTTATCGTCTCTTCTGGCTGGAGGACGTCACCGCGCACGACGATTTCGCCGGGCTGGCGCGCATCGCCGACGCGCTGACCACGCCGATCGCGGCGGGCGAGTATCACTACGGCATCGTGCCGTTCCGGCATCTGTTAGAGGCACGCTCGATCGACATCGTGATGATCGACCTGATGCGGGTGGGCGGCATCACGCAATGGCTGAAGGTGGCCGGCATGGCAGAGGCGTTCAACCTCCCGGTGGTGAGCCACGTCATCCCGGAGGTTCACGTCCACCTGGTCTCGGCGATCCCGAACGGGCTGACGGTCGAGTACATGCCACGGACCCTGCGGCTGTGGGAAGAGATCCCGGCGATGGAGGATGGCCTGCTCGTGGTGCCGAAGAAACCGGGCCTGGGACTCGCGTTCGATCGGAGCGTGATCGAGCGGTACCAAGTGGGGTAGGGACGCTACGGCTGTGCGCCAAGACCGGTGTCCGAGCGCTTGAGAAAGTCGCGGAGCGCGGCCGTCGTGGACGGGAAGGCCAGCTCGTCCCAGGGAATCGCGTCATGCCCCACCCACTCCACGCAATCGTTCTCGTGGCAGACGGTGAGGGTGCCGCCGGCAACGCGGGCCTCGTAGACCACGATCACCACCGGCGACTCCGGGTACGAGTAGACGCCGACGAGCGGGCCGAGATCCACCGTGAGCCCGGTTTCCTCGAAGGTCTCGCGCACCGCCGCGCGCTCCACGGGCTCGCCCCAGTCCACGTAGCCGCTCGGGAACACCCACTTGCCCAGCGCGGGGTTGATCGCGCGGCGGGTCAACACGATGCGCCCGTCCTCCGCGGGGATGGTGCCGGCCACCACCTTCTGGCCCAGGTAGTAGACGAAGTCACAGCCCGTGCAGACCATCTCGAGCTTGTTCTCGGGCGGGACGGGCCGCCGCTCGAGACGGGCGCCGCAGAGCGGGCAAAAACGGATGCGGTCGGGTGTCAGGTGAGGCGGCGGCTTCGCGCTCATGTTCCACGCTCAGTCTATCACGCGGTCGTCTTGACACCCGGCGGACCTCGGGAGAGGCTGTCAGCTATGAACTGGGCTCGCGCCACCAGCGGCTACGACGAGATCTTCGACGCCGACGGCCGTCCCCGTCCCCACTACGCGCCGCTGATCTCCATCCTGGAGTCATTCACCAAGGAAGACGTCGAGCGCCGGGAGCGCCTCCAGCGGCTGGCGCTCATGAACCAGGGCATCACCTTCACCGTCTACGGCGAGAAGGACGGCCTCGAGCGCATCTTCCCCTTCGACTTCGTGCCGCGGATCATCCCGCCCGCGGAATGGAAGACGATCCAGGACGGCCTCGTCCAGCGCATCACGACGCTCAACCTGTTCCTGCTGGACGTGTACCACGAGCAGCGCTGTCTCACGGACCGCGTCATCCCGGCCGAGCTCGTTCTCTCGCGCACGGAGTACAAGCGCGAGCTGCTCGGCCTCACGCCGCCCAAGAAGGTCTTCACCCACGTGGTGGGCACCGACCTCATCCGGGACGAGGCCGGCGAGTACCTCGTCCTCGAGGACAACTGCCGCTGCCCGAGCGGGGTGTCCTACGTGCTCGAGAACCGCACCCTGTTGAATCGCGTCTTCCCGGAGTTCTTCGCCTCCTACCCGGTGCGGCCGGTCAAGGAGTACCCGACGCTCCTGCTCGACACCCTGCTCTTCGTCGCGCCCCGTCCGAGCCAGAGCCCCGTCGTCGTGGTGCTGAGCCCCGGCATCCACAACTCCGCGTACTTCGAGCACTCCTTCCTCGCCCGCGAGATGGGCGTGCCGCTCGTCGAGGGCCGCGACCTCCTCGTCGAGGGCAACCACGTCTTCATGCGCCGGACCCACGGCAAGCGGCAGGTGGACGTGATCTACCGGCGGATCGACGACGACTTCCTCGATCCGCTGACCTTCCGGCGGACGAGCCTGCTCGGCGTCCCCGGCCTGATCAACGTGTACCGCGAGGGCAACGTGGCTCTCGCCAATGCCCCGGGCGCCGGCGTGGCCGACGACAAGGCCGTCTACGCCTTCATGCCCGCGCTGATCCGGTACTACCTCAACGAGGAGCCGCTCCTCGCGCAGGTGCCGACCTACGTCGGCCTCCGCCCGGACGATTTCCGCTACATGACCGAGCACCTCGACGCGCTGGTGGTCAAGACGACCGGCGATGCGGGCGGCTACGGGATGCTGATGGGCCCCTTCGCGACGAAGGCCGAGCGCGCGCGCTACCTCGAGGTCATGAAGACGAACCCCGGCAACTACATCGCGCAGCCCCTCGTGCACCTGTCGTCGCATCCGACCCACCTCGACGGGCGCTTCGAGCCGCGCCGCATCGACTTGCGGCCCTTCATCCTGTACGGCGACCGCATCCGCGTCCTTCCCGGCGGCCTCACCCGCGTCGCGCTCCAGCCCGGGTCGTACGTGGTGAACTCGTCGCAGGGGGGCGGCAGCAAGGACACCTGGGTGCTCGCCCCCCGTGAGCCATGATCCTCTCGCGCGTCGGCGACGCCCTGTACTGGATGGCCCGCTACCTCGAGCGCGCCGAGAACGTCACCCGCCTGCTGCTCGTCACCGAAGAAGTGGCGACGGAGATGGTCGGCCTCGACGAGGACCTGGCGCGCGCGGAATGGAACGACCTGCGCGTGATCTTCCCCAGCCCCGATGGCGACGGCGAGCCGCCCCGGCGGGCCAACGCGCTCGCGGCGCTCGCGCTGCACGAGCTGTCCATCGATCCGCGCCATCCCTACTCGGTCTTCTTCTCGCTCAAGAAAGCGCGGGACAACGCGCGCACCGTCCGCGAGGCCCTCACCATCGAGGTCTTCGTCAACCTGAACGAGACCTACCGCGAGCTCGAGGGCTACAACCGGCGCCAGCTCGCTGACCGGCCCACGTTCCGCGACGCCCTCGCCGCCACCCACCGCGGCATTCTCTCCACCGCCGGCGCCATCGAGCAGACGCTCGCCCGCGATCCCGGCTGGCTCTTCCTCAAGCTCGGTGAGTCGCTCGAGCGCGTCTTCCGGACGGCCGTCGTCCTGCGGGTCAAGCTGCCCGCTCTCGTCTCGCCGGAGCACAGCGTCGACCTCCCCCTGTTTCACTCGCGGTGGCGCGGTCTCCTGCGCGGGCTGTCGTCGCTCGAGAACTACCGCAAGGTCCACGGGGCGCGGATGGAGCCCGCCGACGCCCTCGAGTTCCTGCTCTTCGATCCCCACACCCCGCGGTCGCTGCGCTACGGCACCGCCACCGTCAAGGACCTCCTCGATCAGGTCTCCGGCGCGAGCGCGCTCTCCCTGCCCGCGCGCGTCATGGGCAAGCTCGCCGCCGAGCTCGCCTACCAGGGCGGGGACGTGCTCCGCGACGACCAGTGTCTGCTCTTCCTCGATCACGTGCTCGGGGAGCTGGGGCGGGCGCACGAGACGCTGTCGACCACCTATTTCGGCACGTAGCACGATGCGGAACATCCGGCAGGCGGCTCAACAGGGCGCTGGTGCGAGGCGGCGCCCGACGGCCGCTCTTTCGGCAGCCGGATAGCGCCCATGTTCATCGAGATCGAGCACCGCCTGTCCTTCCGCTACGACGCCTTCATCCGCGAGTCGTTCCTCGAGCTGCGCATGCAGCCGACGACCACCGCGGAGCAGACGCTTCACTCGTTCGTCCTCGCCGTCGGCCCTCCCACCAAGGTGACCCGCTACCGCGACTGGAACGGCAACGTCGTGCACCACTTCACCATCGTGAACTTCCACAACCGGATCGAGGTCAGCGCGCGGTCGCTCGTGAGCACCGCGCGCGCGGCGGCCGGCCTCGCCGCCGCCGCCGATCGCCCGCCCGCCCCCGAGCCGCCCTACCCGCTCCGGGATTTCACGGAGTTCGGGGGGCCCGTGAAGGACAGCGCCACGCTGCGCGCGTTCGCCGAGGCCGCGCCTACCTCATCCACCGCCACCCTCGGCGAGCAGGTCGCCGCCTGCGGCCACCACGTCCGCCAGCACTTCACGTACCGAAAGAACATCACGCGCTACGACTCGACCACCGACGACTTCCTCCAACTCGAGGCGGGTGTCTGCCAGGACTTCACCCATCTCATGCTCGCCCTCCTGCGGCTCCGGCGCATCCCCTGCCGGTACGTGAGCGGGTACCTCCACACCGCGCCGGACGACGGAGAGGTCGCCCAGAGCCACGCCTGGATCGAGTTCCACTCCCCGAGGGCAGGGTGGATTCCCTTCGACCCGACGCATGACCGCGAGACGGATGAGCGCTACGTGATCGTGGGGCGTGGCCGGCACTACGACGACGTTCCGCCCAACAAGGGCATCTACCGGGGCAACGCCGCCGAGGCGCTCGAGGCCGAGGTCATCACGCGGCCGTCGGCGCACAAGGCGATCTCCGCCCTCTACGAGGAGATGGGGCACATCGACCTGCCTGTCTACCCCGAGATCCCCGAGCGCCGGCGCGACCGCAACATCCTCGTCGTCGAGGACGAGGTCGCCCAGCAGCAGCAAGAGCAATGACGGGGGCCCGCGGCCGTCGACACCCGAGCCCCCGTTGGCGAGAACTCCGCTTGCACGCATCCCGCATCCACCAGTGCAGGGAGGAGCCACCATGTCCGCGCGACACCTCGTGCCGTCGGCCGTCGCTCTGTCCATCCTCGTCGCCCTCATGGCGAGCGCCATCGTCGACCGTGCCGGGGGGCAAGCCCTCCGGGGCGAGTACAAGGTCGGCGTGCTCGAGCCCTTGACCGGCCCCCTCGCCGTCGAGGGCAAGCGGCATCTGGAGCAGCACTACATGCGCCAGTGGCTGCAGGGTCAGCTCAATACCGTGTGGCCGGAGGAGTTCTCGACGATCCGCGCCAAGTGGATCCCCCTCGGAGCCTGGGACCAGCGGAACTAACCGCCCTGCGCCCGCCCGCATCGCGGCGGGCACGACGAACCCGACGGAGGACGACGATGCGGATCAACCGGCAGCGACTCGAGCAGAGCATGGAGCGGCTCGGGCGGATCGGCGAGACGCCGAAGGGCGGGCTCACCCGCCTCGCCCTGAGCGACGAGGACCGGCGCGGCCGCGATCTCCTCGTCTCGTGGATGCGCGAGGCCGGCCTCACCGTCACCGTGGACCAGATGGGCAATATCTTCGGCCGGCGCGCGGGCACCGAGAGCCTCCCCCCGGTGATGATGGGCTCCCACGCCGACTCCGTCCCCACCGGTGGCAAGTACGACGGGCAGCTCGGGGTGCTCTGCGCGCTCGAAGCCATTCGCGCGCTCGACGATCACAGCGTGCGCACGCGACATCCGGTGGCCATGGCCATCTTCACCAACGAGGAGGGCGCGCGCTTTCAGCCCGCCATGATCGGCTCGGGCGTGATGGCCGGCAAGATCCCGCTCGAGGACGCCTACAACGCGCGCGACAAGGACGGGCTCCGCCTCGGCGACGAGCTGGAGCGGATCGGCTATCTCGGACCGGAGCCCTGCATCCCCCGCCCCTTCCGCGCCTATCTGGAGTTGCACATCGAGCAGGGGCCGACCCTCGAGGAGGAACGCCTCCCCATCGGGGTCGTCGAGGGCATCGTGTCGATCTCGTGGTCGCGCGTCACCTTCCACGGCGTGCAGGACCACGCCGGACCCACGCCCATGCGCATCCGCCACGACGCCCTCGTCGCGGCGGCGGCGGTGGTGGGTGGCGTCCGCGAGATCGCCCGGCGCATGGGCGGCGACTTCGTGGCCACCGTGGGGCGGCTCGACGTCACGCCCAATATCCCCAACGCCATTCCCGGCCGCGTCGCCATGTCGGTCGACGTCCGCGACCCCGACGACGCCACGCTCGACCGCGCGCTGCCCATGCTGGACGCGCTCGTCCAGGAGGCGGCCGATCGCGAGGGCGTGCGCTACGAGATCGAGCACTACTGGCGCGTCCCGCGCACGCCATTCGATCCCGGTGTCGTCGGCGCCGTCGAGGCGGCCGCCCGGTCCCTCGGCGTGGGCCACCGCCGCATGCTCTCCGGCGCTGGCCACGACGCCCAGTACATGGCCGCCATCTGCCCCACCGGCATGGTCTTCGTGCCCTCGCGCGCGGGACGCAGCCATTGCGAGGAAGAGTTCACGTCCGTGGACGACATCGAGCACGGCGCCAACGTGCTCTTCCTGGCGTGCGCCACCCTCGCCGGGCGGGCGGGCTGAGCGCTCCCGATTGTCCTCGCTCCCGACCTTCCCGCTCCACGCGGTTGCCGCGCTGTTTCTCGAGCGCCAGCACCTCCGCCGCCCGCGCCGCCGCGCCTTCTCCCCCGCGCGCGCGGCCCGGCTCGCCGCCGACACCGGAGGTCTTCAGCTCGACTCCATCAACGTCGTCGATCGCGCCCACTACCTCACCGTGTGGAGCCGGTTCGGCGCGTTCGACCGGCGCGCCCTCGACCGCCTCGTCTACGAGCGCCGCGCGCTCTTTGAGTACTGGGCGCACGCCGCGTGCCTCGTCCCCACCGCGCACTTCGCCGCGTGGCGGCGCGCGATGCTCGACTACCACACCCGCAGCCGCGGCTGGGCGCGCTGGCTCAAGACGCACCGCGGCACGCTCCAGGCGGTCGAGCAGGCCCTCCACGAGGGCGGCCCCCTCGGCAGCGCGGACTTCACCCGCCGCCGGCGTCCGCGCGGCGAGGCCGGCTGGTGGAACTGGAAGCCGACGACGCATGCCCTCGACTACCTCTGGATGAGCGGCCGCACGCTCGTGCACTCGCGCCAGCACTTCCAGAAGCGCTTCGACCTCGCCGAGCGGCTCATGCCCGACGCCCTCGCCCTCACCCCGCTCGACGTCGCCGACTTCCACCGCTGGCATCTCCACCAGTCGCTTCACGCCATGGGCGCGGCGACGGACGCCGACCTCCGGATGTACTTCACCTTCCCGCGTCACGCGCCCGCGGAGCGGCGCCGCGCGCTCGCGCACGCGCTCGAGACGGGCGAGGTGCGCGAGATCACGGTAACCCAGTCAGCGTCGGGGCCGCGATCACGCTGGTACGCGCTCGCCGACGACCTGCCCGCGCTAACGGCCGCCGGCCGCCGCCGGCCCGCCGCCGAGGGCACCACCCTCCTCTCACCCTTCGACTCCTTCCTCTGGCACCGCGAGCGCGCGCAGCGGCTCTTCGGCTTCCATTACAAGATCCAGGTCTACACGCCCGGCCACCAGCGGACGCACGGCTACTACTTGCTGCCGATCCTGCACGACGGCCAGCTCATCGGCCGCGTCGATCCCAAGGCGCACCGGGCCGAGCGCCGCCTCGAGGTCAAGCACGTCCACCTGGAGCCCTGGTTCGCGCGCGGCGCCCGCCCACCCGCGGCGAGCTGGGGCTCGCTCGACCGCGACGCTGCCCTCGTGGGCCTCGCGGATTCTCTACGCTCCCTCGCCGCCTTCGTCGGCGCCGACACGATCTCCCTCGGCCGCGTGACCCCGTCCCGTCTCCGCCCGCCGCTCCGGCGCCTGCTCCGATGACGGGATGCCGTGAGCGCACCAGGGGCCCTCGACGGGGCGAGCGACCCGGTGTGAGGCGTCGGTCCGCTCCGCTTTGCAATCGGTCCCCACCTGACGTATCGTCAGGCCACGGCCACGGAGGAGAGACCGATCGCGATGTGCCGCTGGGCCAGAGAGAGGAGCACACGACGATGGGCGGGGTCGTGACGGCGGTGAGCCAGAGCGCGACGCACACGTTGAGCAAGCCGAATCACGACGGCATCCGGCTCCTGACCGGGCTGGGCGTCGAGGGTGATGCGCATCTGGGCGAAACGGTCAAGCATCGCTCGCGCGTGTCGCGCGACCCGAGCCAGCCCAACCTGCGTCAGGTGCATTTGATCCATGCCGAGCTGCATGACGAGCTGCGGGCGGCTGGCTTCGCCGTGTCGGCCGGACAAATGGGCGAGAACATCACCACGCGCGGCGTCGATCTGCTCGGGCTGCCGACGGGCACGCGGCTCTACCTCGGCGACGCCGCGGTGGTCGAGGTGACCGGTCTGCGCAATCCGTGCGCCCAGCTCGACCGGATCCAGCCTGGCCTCATGGCGGCGACGCGCGGGCGCGACGAGCAGGGCAACCTCGTCCGCAAGGCCGGTGTCATGGGCATCGTCCTCGCGGGCGGCGAGGTCCGGCCCCGCGACCCGATCCGGGTCGAGCTGCCGCCCACGCCCCACCGATCGCTCGAGCCGGTCTGAGCCGAGCCGCGCGGCGCGGGCGCGCGCGGTCTGGATTAGTCAGAGCTCCGTGAAGACGCGTGTCCGGTTGGAGTGGCCATCGGCGAGATGGTTGACCAAGTTCCTCGCGGCGGTGCGCCGGAGCCGACCGTTCCACGCTCCGTGGGTCTCGCCCCCCTCTACCGCAACCGCCTACCGCGCGTATCTGCGCCGACTCCGGCGAGGCGCCCATATCGGCCATCTCATCTGCCTGCGCGGGTCGGGTGAGCTCGTCGGCGTCGTGAACGTCAGTGAGATCGTCCACGGAGCCCTTCAGAGCGCCTACCTCGGCTACTACGGCTTCCGGCCCTACGAACACCAAGGCCTCATGACCGAGGGCCTGGCCCTCGTTGTTGACCATGCATTTCGCGGGCTGCGCCTTCACCGTCTGGAAGCGAACATCCAGCCCGGCAACGACGCTTCGCGTCGCCTGGTCCAGCGACTTGGCTTCCGGCGCGAAGGGTACTCGCCCCGTTACCTCAACATTGACGGCCGCTGGCGCGATCACGAACGCTGGGCGATTCTGGCTGACGAGCGCACTCACCCGAAGGCTCCGCTCAACCCGGGGCGGGCGCGCCCACGCCCAGCACGTCGCAGAGCCCCGCGCCCCTAGATCTGTCCCCCGCGCGTGGCCTCCGGGCTGACATGCCGCGATCCGCTGACGAGCGCCGACCGCTTTGTGGCGGCGGGAGTCTGGCGTATCGTGGACCACGTCAGAGACGGGTGGGAGAGATGACGGCGTGATGTCGACACGGCTTGGCGGTCCGGTCGAGACTCCGCAGGTCGAGGATCTCGAGCACACCGATCTCGCGGTCGCCCCGCCCTGGATGACCATCCTCCACAACTGCGAGTGCCACACCTTCGAGGAAGTCGTCAAGCAGCTCATGAAGGCCATCGGCTGCTCCGAGGAGCGCGGCTGGGAGCTGGCCTGGCAGGTCCACAACACGGGCAAGGCCGTGGTCAAGGTCGGCCCCGAGACCGAGTGCGTCCGCGTCGGCAATGTCCTCGCCGCCATCGGCCTCATCGTGACGGTGACGCAGTCGTAGCCCCCGCGGGACGGCTGGGCGCGTCGACGCCTGCCGCCTGGCGGCCATGGGCGCGCGGCCGAGGCAGGACGGGGGAGGCAACACCCGAGCGGTGACGCCGCCGCCCTTCCCCACCCTGCCGGCTCGGCGGCGTCACGCCGGTATGACCAGCGCGAACTCACTCGCCAAGTTGCCGGAAACCCTGCTATGCTCTGCTCGCTCACTCTGCACGCGGGGGAGCGCCCGGGCAGAATGCCGCGACGCTTCCTGGCGCATTGACAATGGGAACGAAGCCAGGCTAGTCTGCGTTACTTCGGACAAGCCGTGCGGCCCTCTCGCGTGGGCAGGATCCCTGAGCCCCCCTCATCGACGAGGAGGAACGAGGCAATGACATGAAGAAGTTCGTCGTCAGGCGGCTCGGCTACTCGCTCCTGTCGCTCTTCTTGCTCTCGCTCATCATCTTCTTCTTCGTGCGGGTGACGGGCGATCCCACGGTGCTGCTGGTGGAGCCGGGGGCGAGCAAGGCCGACCTCGACGCCATCCGCGAGCAGTTTGGCCTGGACCGGCCGCTCGTCGTCCAGTACTGGCACTTCATCTCGAGTCTCCTCCGCGGGGACTTCGGGCAGTCCTTCTACTACCGGATGCCTGTTCTCGATCTCTACCTGTCCCGCCTCCCCAACTCGCTCTTGCTGGCGGTGGCCGCCATGACGCTGTCGCTCCTGATCGGCATCCCGACCGGCATCATCGCCGCCGTGCGCGTGAACCGCTGGTGGGACAGCGCGGGGAAGATCTTCTCGCTGCTCGGACTCTCGCTGCCGTCCTTCTGGGTCGGGCTCGTGATGATCCTCTTCTTCTCGGTGTATCTCGGATGGCTGCCCTCGTCGGGCTCGGGGACGGTGCTTCACATCATCATGCCCGCCTTCGCCCTCGGCTGGTACTTCGCGGCGGCGCACATGCGGCTCACGCGCTCCTCCATGCTCGAGGTGCTGGGCTCCGAGTATGTGAAGCTCGCGCGGCTCAAGGGGTTGCCCGAAGCGCTGGTGATCACCAAGCACGCGTTCAAGAACGCCCTCATCCCCGTGCTGACGCTGGCAGGGATCAACCTCGTCATCATGGTCAACGTCGCCGTCGTGGTCGAGATGGTTTTCGCGTGGCCTGGAGTCGGCCGGCTGCTGTACGAGGGCATCGCCTTCCGCGATTTCCCGGTGGTCCAGGCGATCGTGCTCCTGAACGGGGCCATGATCGTGATCGTCAGCCTCTTGGTGGACATCTTGTACGCCGTCATCGACCCCCGCATCCGCTATGGGAGGTAATCGCCTATGAACGGCAGCCGTGCCGCGACGCTCACGACAGGCTGGCGCTTCGCCGCGCTCCGCATCGGGGACTTCCCGCTCATCCCGACGGCAATTCTCGTGGGGCTGGCGCTCCTCGCGATCTTCGCGAATGTCATCACGCCGTACGACCCCGAGGTCGGCACGCTCGGCGACCGCTTCCGCCCGCCCTTCTGGCAGGCCGGTGGCAGCGAGGCGCATCTGCTCGGCACCGACCACCTGGGCCGGGACGTCCTCGCCCGGCTGATCTTCGGGGCGCGGGTGTCGATCGTCGTGGGCTTCACCGCCGTGATCTTCGCCGGCGTGGTCGGCACCGCCCTCGGCATCCTCTCCGGGTACCTGGGGGGGTGGGTGGACCAGGTGATCATGCGCATCACCGACACGTGGCTGGCGCTCCCCGCGCTCACCTTCGCCATCTTCCTGGCCGCCATCGTGGGGCCCAGCCAGTGGAACGTCGTGATGATCCTGGGCGCCGTCTACTGGACGCGCTACGCCCGCGTCATCCGCGGCGAGGTGCTCTCCCTCCGGGAGCGCGACTTCGTGCGGCTGGCCATCGTGGCGGGCTGCTCCAAGCGCACCATCATGAAGAACCACATCCTGCCCAACGTGCTCAACTCCGCCGTCGTGCTGGGCACCCTCATGCTCGGCGTCGTCGTCGTCACCGAGGCGGCGCTGTCCTTCCTCGGCATCGGCGTGCCGCCGCCCAAGCCCGCCTGGGGTCTCATGCTGGCGGACGGCAAGAAGGGCCTCATGGCCGGGTACTGGTGGCTCACCGTGCTGCCTGGCTGCTGCATCATGCTCATGGTCCTCTCCGCCAACCTGCTCGGCGACTGGCTCCGCGTCAAGCTGGACCCGCAGCTCCGCCAGCTGTGAGGGGAGGCTCGGCCACCGGAAGACAGAGCCCGATCCCGTGACGACGAGTCCGCTCCTCGAAGTCAAGGACCTCGCCACGCACTTCGTGAGCGCGCGGGGCACGCGCGTGGTACGCGCGGTCAACGACGTCTCGTTCAGCCTCAACGCTGGAGAGACCCTCGGCATCGTCGGCGAGTCGGGCTCGGGGAAGACCACGCTGGCGCTCTCGATCCTGCGTCTCCTCGCCCCCGCTGCCCGGATCGTGAGCGGCCAGGTCCTGTTCGAGGGTGAGGACCTGCTGAAGAAGTCCGACACCGAGATGCGC
>Ga0070707_100004666_pt1 | contig 12835 bp, 11 predicted proteins | sample KBSK5502metaG_FD_65468 | JGI IMG/M metagenome (GOLD analysis project Ga0070707, IMG submission 65468) | Corn, switchgrass and miscanthus rhizosphere microbial communities from Kellogg Biological Station, Michigan, USA - KBS K5-50-2 metaG | ecosystem: Host-associated > Plants > Roots >... | reverse complement strand
TCCGGCACGACCATGCCGACCGAACGGATAGTGTGATAAAGCGGCTTACGCGTGACTGCTGCGTAGGTAACGCCGATTTGTTGCTGCCGTTCGACCGGGACATTGAATTCGTGCGCCTCCGGCGATGACACTTGAGTCGGCGAACCGGAGAGTGGGCGAGACGGCGAGATTTGTTTGCTCTCCGTTTCGCCGGTTCCCCCTTTCGCCGTTTCCCTCTTCAGCACCGGCACAAGGTCCATGCTGCAAATCGGACACTTCCCGTTCGGGTCCTGCGACTTCACGGATGGGTGCATCGTGCAGGTGTAGTAGTCGACGTTGCTCGGTTTTCCTGAGGCGCCTTTTTTCATGCACGACGCGGCGCCAAACAACAGCGCAACCAGTGCGATCAACAATATGATCTTTTGCGTAATCAGTTTCATTAGGGGTTCCTTCCAGGAATCGGTGAATCGGCGACTGGGCGAATGGGTGAGACCGCCGTTTCGCCCTTGCGCCGTTTCACCGTTTCGCCTTGTTCGTTGGGCCGCGCGTAGAGTTCTGAGCCGATCACTGCCTCCAACTCAGCGACTGCGACTTGGTAGTCGGCCAAATGCTCGCGCGCCATCGCCTCGAGATCGCGCAGGTTTCGCTGCGCCGTGATCCAATCGAGGAACGACGCCTTCCCAGATTCGTAACTGAACCGGTTGCTCTCGAACGCCTGTTGTGCTTGCGGCACGAGCTTGTCGCGGAAAAGATCGACATGGTGGTGTGCGGTCTCGATTTTTTCGAGCTGATCGCGCAACAGCCGCAAGGCTTCTTTTTGCTCGCGATCGACACCTTGCTCGGCGGCGCCAACATTCTCGCGCGCTTCGCGAACTCCGGCCGAATATTTTCCGGGATTCACCCACGGCACGGTGAAGGACACACCCGCATCGAACTCGCTCACCGCCTGGGCAGCGTCGTTGTAGCGCTGACCTTTCACGCTCACGGCCGGATCGGGAATCCAGGCGCGGCGCGCTAGCTGAAGTTTCGATTTTTCCATGTCGATCTTTGCACGCGCGATCTGGACTTCGGGCCGCTGAGCCAGCGTGATGTCGCGGAGCTTCGCGAGGGAGAGACGCGCCTCGTTGATACTCGCTGCTACCGGCGCGCCGAGCGGCGCGAACGCGTCGCGATTCATCAGCGCGTTCAACTGCGATTGAGCGTCCGACAAATTGTGCTCCAGGTCGCGCCGCGTTTCCAGCAACTTACTGTGATCAGTCTCGGCGACGAGAACGTTCGCCGCGCTCTCCAAGCCATTTTCGTATCGAGTGCGGCTGATATCCGCAATCTGCCTCAGCGACGTTAGATTTTTGTCGTTGATCTCCAGCTGGTCGTACGCGTTCGCCAGCCGGAAGTAGGCAGAGCGCGCTTTCGCAATCACGTCGAGCTGCGCGCGCCGCGCTTCTTCAAAGATCGACAGTGCTTCGGCCGCCGCGACACGTCCGCGGACAAGGTTTTTGCCGGTGATCGGGATCAGTTGCTCGACGGTGAGCATTTGATCCATGAACGCGTTTGGCGGTACGTCGACAAAGCGCTGCACCCGCGATTCACCGCCGACTCGCGGATCGTCCCATGCGTTCGCTTGCCGCACACGCTCCCGCGCTGCGCGCCAGCGGTTCTCGGCTTCCTTGATTGCCGGATTGTTTTCGAGCACCGCGCTCGTCACCTCGCGCAGCGAAATGCGTGAGCGGGAAGCTTCGATTCCGGCATCGCCGGAGTTCTCAGCTCGAATAATTGAAGTTAAGGCTAAAGAAAAAAGTAATCGGTAAATTGTTTTCATCTGTCGGAAGAGGGTTTGAACGCGCGAAGTGCCCGGCAAAAGGGCACACCTCGGGTCTCAGGCTCTTCGGATCAGATGAGACGAATACAAATGAGCGCGAGCGGCGCCGGCGAATGGACGGTGCACTCTGCGTTTCGAAAAACAGGCGATTCTGTTGCGGGCTGATTTACTGCGACCGCAAACAGAGAAGGCAACGTGACGATGTTCTGTTGATCAAAGCCGGACTTCGCCAATGGCTGAGCAGTTGGAGCTGTGTTCTTCGGTGATGTCGCGCAACAGGTTTTGTTTGCGCAGCAACTGGGCTGGCACGCCTTCTCACTTGGCGCATTGGAAAGGATGCACGATCGCGAAGAAACAGTCGCTGGCGCTGCAAGGAGCGCGGCGGCCAGCGCCACCGAAATCATGATCCTGCCTAACATCAAGTTATTCTTGTAGCACAAGTAAGACCGCGCGTCGAATCGATGCGTTCATTCATTGCTTCCCTCCAACACAACTGTGGCCATGGCGTGGTGATCGGTATGACTGAGTGTGATCAGCGCGGAAGTGACGCCGCGTTTTGCCGCCAAATCTTGTGCCGGTCCCGAGAAGACGAGGAACGGTTCGCCGGTTGGCTTTTTTTGGATGTCAATGTTACGCCAACCCATCGCTTTGCCGATGCCGGTCCCGAATGCCTTCGAGACTGCTTCTTTTCCCGCAAACCGCGCCGCCAGATGGCGCGCGGGAAATTTCATCGACATCGAATACTCGATTTCGCCGTCGGTAAAAACGCGGTGAAGAAAGCGTTCGCCAAATCGATCGAGTGAATGCTGGATGCGCGCGCATTCGATGAGATCGACACCTATGCCGAGCACGCTCATGAGTTTAGCGCGGCTTCGCCGCAATGTGCTTAGCATCGTGTTCCGCCACGGCGGACAGGTCGGAGAACCCGATCCACCTTGTTTTAGCATCGGTGCGAGCCGCACTGGCATTTTCGGAGGTCGCGATCCACCTTGTCTTGGCATGGCGCTCGACGTTCTCCACGATAAATCTCGGAAAGGTTAACGGTTTTGTTTCCACGGGAATCCCAGGTTGTAGAGCAGGCGCTCCGCCTGCCAGCACCGTGCCGTGCCGGGCAAGCGATGCGCTCGCCCTACAATGTCCCCGCTGCGCAACTTGATCATCCGGGGTAATCCTTCATCGCTGCGATCATATCGCGCACCGCAGCTTCGAGTCCGATAAATACTGCGCGTGCGATAATCGAGTGACCGATGTTCAATTCAGTGAGATTCGGAATCTTATGAATGAGCGCGATGTTCGTGTAGTTGATCCCGTGGCCAGCATTGACTTGTATCTTTAGTTCCGAGGCGGCCTTGGCTGCGGCCTGCAAATTTTCGAGCTCCTCCTTCTCGATCTTTTCCGAAAACGCATTCGCCAGTTTGCCGGTGTGAAGCTCGACCATTTCGACGCCAAGTTCGCCGGCGGCGTCAATCTGCTCCAGCGTTGGATCAACAAAGAGGCTGACACGAATCCCAGAGGTTTGCAGACGTTTGATTGTTGGTTCCAGCTCTTTACGATTTGCAACGACGTCGAGTCCGCCTTCGGTCGTGACTTCCTCGCGTTTCTCGGGAACGAGACACACTTCATCGGGCACGACGCGCAATGCAACATCAACGATTTCGGGCGTGTTGCCCATTTCCAGGTTCAATTTCGTCATGATGTTTTCACGCAGCCGTGCGATGTCGCGATCCTGCATGTGACGGCGATCGCTCCGTAAATGCGCCACGATACCAGTTGCCCCGCCGCGCTGGCATATCGCCGCGGCGGCGATCGGATCGGGCTCGGCGTTCTTCGATTCCGGCATGGTGGCGTAACGCCCCTGCCGCAGTGTGGCTATGTGATCAATGTTAACTCCCAAACGTAGATTGCCCATTCCCTTTTGCGCTCGACTCCGAAACAATCAATAGGAGCAAGAGTCTTTTATAGAGCAAGCCCGAAGCCTGATAGCCGGCCGGACGTAGCGGCTGCGCTACCGCGCCAAGCAATAAGATTTTGTATTAAACTGCCTTGGGAGAGACTTTACTAAGCTAGGATCGACATCCACTTCGATGGAACCAGAAGAACAAAGAGTGCGCTTTCTGGATCTGCTCCAACCAATCGAGCGCGATCTGGAAAATTATTCCCGCCGGATGGTTTGCGACCGCCGTGACTTCGAAGACGCGCTGCAGAACGCGGTGCTGCGCGCTTTCCGTGCCTTCGATCGTTATCGTGAGGGCGCCAGTTTTCGCGCTTGGATGTTTAAGATTTTGACCAATGAGATTTTCGCGATCAATCGCAAGCGCGGACGGGTTGGCCATGCGGAGATCGCGGTCGAGCTAGAAGAGATGGAACAATTCACGGGCCTCGAGTTCGCGTCCGACGCCACACTTTCATGGGATTCACTCGCCGATGCGCTGGATGAGGAACTACTGGCCGCGCTCCAAACCTTGAATCAATCCGAGCGCGCCGTCCTGCTCATGCGCGGAATTGGCGACCTGCGATATCGCGAGATCAGCGAATGCCTCGGAATTCCGCTCGGCAGCGTGACGGGAAATCTGTCCCGGGCCCGCCAAAAAATGCGCGCTGCGATTCTGCGTTCGCAGAAAAGGTCGTTGTTATGAAATGTGCTGAAGCCAGAAAGTTTCTCCGGCTCTATCTCGATTCTGAGCTGGACACGAAGACCAGCCTTGAAATCGAGCAGCATCTCGAATCGTGCCCGGAATGCGCTGGACTGTTCGAGGCAGAGAAAAAGTTCGATCAACGTCTCGACCGATTTTTCCGCCATGGCCGGGCAACACCCGCCATCTGGAAGAAGATCGAGAGGCAAATTGCACCGGCGCGATTGCCTCATGTGAAGGCACTGTGGCCGGTTGCGCTCGCGGCCTCGCTGATCATTACTCTGAGCGCCTTTTTGTTTGCGAGATCGCGGACCCTCGACCTGGCGAGTGCGGTCGAGGAATGTCACAGCGCTTATGTGCATCAAATCACCACGCCGGAGTTCAGCGGCTCAGTCCCACGGCAAATCGCGCAACAATTCGGCGGCCGGCTCGATGCTGACGCGTTTGCCTACCGGCCGTCCGAGCCGGCGTTCACTTCAAGCGGTGCGCGTTTGTGCCACGTGGAAGGCGTGCCGGTCGCGCTAATTCTGGGCCACTGCGCCGAAACGCCGGTGTCCATGATCGTCTTGAAAAAGAGCGAGCTCGATCATTTTCCGCAGATCAAACGGAAACTCGAGTCCGGTGATCCCATTGCTTGCAGCCGCTCAGGCCGATATCAATTCGCCGCACGGTTTCTCGATGATCACGTCATCTGCATGGTTGGCGATGAACCGCGGCCGATGCTCGAGGGCCTGTTGAAAACCGTGCGCCGCGCCGACGGCTGAGCACGGCAGCGCATTTTTGTAATAAAAGGCCGATGGGCCGGCTTTATTTGAGCAACAGCCAATGGTCAAAGCTGCGCTCAAAAATCCGTACGCCGTCATTGTGCTGGCGCTGACCATCCTGGTCATCGGGTTGATGGCGATTTTCCAATTGCCGACCGACATTTTGCCGACGTTCAAAACTCCGGCCGTGCAGATCGTCACGTTTTATCCCGGAATGCCAGCGGAAGTGATGGAGAAAGACATCATGACGCGGCTGGAACGCTGGACCGGGCAATCGAACGGTATCGCGCGACAAGAAGCCAAGGCGATGATCGGCGTCTGCGTAGTCAAAGATTTCTTTCGCGAAGATATCGATCCGAACACCGCGATGTCGCAGGTCACGTCGCTGGCGATGAGTGATCTGTTTTATCTACCGCCCGGCACCATTCCGCCGATGGTGATGCCGTTTGATCCCACGGCGACGATTCCGCTTTGTTTGATCAGTGTGTCGAGCCCGCAGTTCGACGAAACCAAACTTTACGACGTCGCCTATTTCGATTTGCGCAATCGTCTGCAATCGATCACCGGGGTGATCGCGCCCGCTGTTTACGGTGGACGGCTGCGGCGCATCCTCGCGTATGTCGATCCACTGAAGGCGCAGGCGCGCAATCTGTCGCCGCTCGATGTGATTAATGCGGTCCGCGATTTCAACGTGATGATTCCAACCGGCGACGCGAAATTCGGCGCGCTCGATTACCAGATCAACACCAACGGCATGGTGCCCGCGGTCGCACAGCTCAATGATTTGCCGCTGCGCGTCGGCAACGGTCCGCCGACATTTATCCGGGACGTCGCTAAGGTGGAGGATTCGCATCAAATCCAAACGAACATCGTCCGCGTCCAGGGCAAACGGCAGGTCTATATTCCGATTTATCGGCAGCCGGGCGCGAATACGATCGCGGTGGTCGAAGGAATCAAAGGGCAGCTCAAACCAATTCTCGAGCGGATCAAAGGCATCAACCTCGATGTAGTGATGGACCAATCGGTTTACGTGCGTCAGGCGATCCGCAATCTCGTGCAGGAGGCCGCGCTTGGGTTTCTGTTAGCCGCGGCGATGGTTTTCATCTTTCTGGGCAGCGCGCGCCCAACCGGCATCGTGCTGGTCGCGTTGCCGCTCGCGGTGCTCGGCTCGCTGATCGGTTTGTATTTCACGCGGCAAACGCTCAACGCCATGACGTTGGGCGGCATCGCCGTCGTCATCGGTTTGCTCATTGACGAATCGATTGTCGTTTTGGAAAACACTGCGCGGCACCTGGAGTTGGGCGCGTCTCCGCGGGAAGCGGCGCTCACCGGCGCGACCGAAGTGATGCGGCCACTCACGATTGTCACGGTCACGATCAGCGTGGTGTTTTTCCCGATCATTTTCATCGGCGGCATCGGGAAATTTTTGTTCGCGCCGCTGGCCGTGGCTGTGATTTTCGCGATTTGGACCAGTCGGCTGCTTGCCTCGACATTCGTGCCGGTCTCAGCCGCGAGATTTTTCACACCGTCAAAGCGTAACCAAAACGGCGGTCATAGACCGCCCTTACCGCTATGGTTCGAACGCGTGCGCGATGGCTACGCACGCGCGCTGGATCGCGTGCTGCAAATGCGCGGCGCGGTGCTCGGTTTAACCGCTCTGTTGTTCATTTTATCGATGTCGATCTTTGCCTTCATCGGCGCCGAGCTTTTTCCGCAGACCGACGCGGGACAGTTCACGGTCAAAGTGCGTGCCACAACCGGTCTACGGGTCGAAAAAAACGAAGAGCTGATCGCCCAAATCGAAAAAGCAATCGGCGATGTTGTTCCACAAAAAGATCGGAAGATGATTATCTCCAACATCGGCGTGCTGCTCGACTGGCCTGCGGCCTACACGCCGAACTCGGGCCCGCAGGATGCGTTCATTCTTGTGCAGCTCGCTCAGCATCATCGGCGCTCGACTTTTTCCTACGTCGATGAGCTTCGCAGAAAACTGCCGCAGCAATTTCCCGGGATCGAATTCAACTTCAACACTGGCGGAATGTTGAGCGCCGCGCTCAACGGCGGTTTGCCGGCACCGATCAACATCCAAGTCGAAGGCAACAAACTCGAAGTCGCACACGAGATCGCCGAGAAAATCAAACGTCATAGTGAAACCGTACCCGGGGCGGTGGACGTGCGCATTCAACAGCGGCTCGACGCGCCCCAAATCAACATCGACGTCGATCGGGTCAAAGCTGCGCAAGTCGGCCTGACGCAGGAGGAAGTCGTCAAAAACATCGTCACCGCGCTGAACAGCTCAATCAACTTTGCGCCGTCCTTCTGGATCGATGAGAAAAATGGCAACCACTACTTCATCGGCGCGCAGTACCGCGAAGATGACATTCGGTCGATTAACACTATCCTCGACATTCCGATTACCGGCAAAGATCAGCCAACGCCGGTAGCGCTACGTACAGTGGCAAAATTTTCGCGCGGCACCGCGTATTCGGAGATCAACCACCTCAACATCACCCGCGTTACCGATGTCTTCGTCAATGTGCACGGACGCGACGTCGGCTCCGTCGCACGCGACATCGAGCGTTACATCGACAAGATCAAAAACGACCGCGCACAAGTGCCGGAGGGCTACTCCATCCAGATCCGCGGCGAAGTGAAAACGATGCATGAGTCGTTTAAGTCGCTTGGCTTCGGTTTCCTCCTCGCCGTCGTGCTCGTTTATCTCGTGATGATCGTCGAGTTCCGCTCGTTCCTCGATCCGTTCATCGTCATGTTTGCCGTGCCGCTCGGGCTAATTGGCGTGGCGTGGATGCTTTTTCTCACCCACACCTTCCTGTCGATCCAATCGGTGATGGGCACGATCATGATGGTCGGCATCGTCGTTAGTTTCAGCGTACTGATGGTCGATTTCGCCAACCGGATTTTGGCGGAGGCGCGGGAGAAAAATGAACGTAAAACGCCACGCGATGCCATCGTCGAAGCAGCCGCGATTCGCTTGCGTCCGATTTTGATGACGGGCATTGCGGCCGTCCTCGGTCTCACCCCAATGGCGCTTTTTGGCGGCGCCAACATCCCACTGGCGCGCGCCGTGGTTGGCGGAATTCTCGCCGCGCTCGTGCTGGTGCTCTTCGTCGTTCCGGTGCTCTATGTCTTGTTCAAACGCGAAACCGCAATCGCTGTATGATGAAGAAGCTTCGTGCTATTGCGATCATCGCTGTCCTCGCTGCGCAAACCGGCTGCGATTGGTTTCGCTCGCAAGCGCCAGCGACGCCGGTGCAGACGATTCATCTCAAACGCGGCGAGATCGTGCGGCAAATCACACTTCCAGGAAACGTGATGGCATACCAAGAAGCGACGCTCTACGCGAAGGTCGCCGGTTATTTGAAAACCATCAACGTGGACAAGGGCGACACAGTAAAGGAAGGCGATCAGCTTGCGGAAATCGAAGCGCCCGAGATGCAGGCGGACTTGATCAAGGCGAAAGCGGAAGCGGAAGCGGCGCAGCTTGACTACAAACGCGTGACCGAAGCGCAGAAAAAAGCTTCCGATCTGGTGATGCCGCAAGCTGTGGACGCCGCGAAAGCAAAATCGGGGGTGGCAGTCGCCAGCCTCCAACGCATCGAGACGCTGCTAGGTTACGCCAAAATCACCGCGCCTTTTTCTGGCGTGATTACGAAACGCTGGGTCGATCCGGGCGCGCTCATTCCGGCAGCGATCTCGAGCAGCGCGGCCAAGAACGCGGCGGTCGTCACGCTCATGGACTTCAGCACGGTCCGCATCGACATGGCGATCCCGGACACCGAGGCGCCCCTCGTGAGAAAAGATTTACCGGTAAGAGTAACCGTAGACGAACTGCCGGGCCGCACGTTTCAAGGCGCGATCACGCGTTTCGCCTACGCGTTGGATGAATCGACAAAAACGATGGCGACCGAAGTTGAAATTTCGAATGTCGATCTTGCGTTGCGCCCAGGCATGTGGGCCAGCGTCGAGATCGAGCTGCAAAGAAAAGAGAACGCTTTGCTCGTTCCCGCCGAAGCGCTTGTCTCGGAGAAGAACAAAAGCTCCGTGTTCGTCGTCCGCGACAGCAAAGCGCAAAAAGTTTCCATCGCCACCGGGTTTGATGACGGTGTCAACGTCGAAATCCTCAAGGGCTGCAATCCCGGCGACGCCGTCATCCTCGCCGGTAAGCAATCCGTCACCGACGGACAAAGAGTTCAAGCTACCGAAACGAAGTGAACGGTGCTCATTCTCTCCTGCGGAGCGCACGCGCCCTGGCGTGCAATGATTGGCGCACTCGCCAATCGCGGGAAGGGCTCCACCCCAGCTCGCTACAGCTTTGCGCGAGGAGGGTTCGCGGCGACGGCGTCGCAAACAGCACGCGAGGGCGCGGGCGCTCCCCGATCCTCTGCATCGCCACGGCATTTGTTGCGGCGGTGTTGCTGCAAGTCATCCCCGCCGCTGGTGGTTCGAGTCAGCGCCCGGAAGTGCTGACGATTGACTTGCCGACGGCACTGCGTCTGGCAGGGGCGCGGAACAACGACATCCAACTCGCGCGCGAAAAACTCGCAGAGGCGCGCGCCGCGGAAGAGAGCGCGATTGAGCGATTTTTTCCATGGGTGGCACCGGGTATCACGTATCGCCGGCACGACAACTTGATTCAAAACACGGAGGGCCTCATCGAAGATGTACATAAACAGAGTTACGCCCCTGGCGGAACGATCGCCGCGCAGACTGACATCGGCGACGCGATTTTCAAATCGCTGGAAGCGCATCAACTTACCAAAGCGGCTCGTTACGGTCTGGATGCCCAGCGACAGGAAACCATTCTAGCCGCCGCGCGCGGTTATTTCGATCTCGCCGCGGCGCATGAGGCGGTCGGAGTTGCGCGGGAAGCGTTGCGGGTATCGACGGACTACACAGCCGAGATCGAGCGCGCTGTGGATGCTGGCATTGCTTTCAAAGGCGACGCGCTCCGCGTTAAAGTACAGCAACAACGCGATCAGATCGCACTGCGGCGCACCGAAGAAAACGTCCGCCTCACCTCCGCGAAGCTGGTCCAGATTTTGCATCTCGATCCAACTGTCGAGTTGATAGCACGCGATGCGAGCGTCGTGCCGCTCTCGCTCGTTTCCACGAAGCAGCCGCTCGGCGATCTTATCGCGCAGGCTTTGGCGACACGGCCCGAGACACAACAGAGCACTGCATTTCTCAGTGCTGCTCAGCATGCGAAGAATGGCGCGATTTATGGTCCCCTGATTCCAAGCGTCGGTGGCCAGGCGTTTTTCGGCGGGCTCGCCGGCGGAATGGACAGCGAGACTGGACGCTTAAGCGAATCCGAGGACTATGTAGCGCTACTAAATTGGCGCGTTGGCCCAGGCGGCCTTTTCGATTTCGGAAACATTCATGCTCAGCAAGCGCGATTGCGCGGGGCCGCCCACATGGCCGACAAGGTGATCGATCAAGTCGCGAACGAAGTCATCGGGAACCAGACCCGCGTCCTATCGCTCGCCGACCAGATCGCCACAGCCAAACAATCACTTTCCGACGCGGAAGAAGCTTTGCGCCTCGGAAAGGAGCGCAAAGAATTCGGGGTCGCTGTCGTGCTTGAAACCATCTTGGCGGAACAAGATTTGGCGCATGTTCGGGACGATTATCTCAACATCGTCACGGACTACAACAAAGCCCAATATGCATTGTTGCGCGCGCTCGGCCGACTCGCAGCACTCCCGCAGCCGAATATCAGCCGTGATCGCTGACGGCACCTCTATCTCGGCGCACACAGAAACTAAAGTAATTGGGCGTAACCGCTCTCAGCCAGGCGTTGCCCCGCCATTTTCGTGTACGCTTCCGGCGCCTCGACGCCGAGGCCGTTCACCAGCCGGTTCATCAAGTTAAACAAACCGCAGATGGCAACCACATCGTGCAGCGCGCGATCGTTCCAACCCGCCGCAAGAATTGGATCGACATCTGCCGCGCTGATGGTCGCAGACGAAAGCGTCAACTTACGCACGAAGGCTAACACTGGTCGCATGGAAAGATCGACATGTTCGTTCTGCGGATTCGAAAACACGTTCGCCATCACATCAGCGCTAATTCCGAGCGCGACGGCGGTTTGCGAATGAACCGCGCGACAATAATTGCAGTGGTTCAGTGCCGAGACATACGCTGCTATGAGTTCGCGTTCGGCGGTGCTAAAAGGCGAATCCCCACGCAGCAGAACTTCATGATACTTCAGCAATGGCCGCGCGGCTTCCGGAAAGGCTTGAAAAATTTGCAGCAAGCCCGCGTCCGGTGGCAGCGATTTCAGAAACGACATTGATTGTCGACCTTGTAATGGCAGCACCGCCTTCGGTGCTTGCCGAGATCACGCCTGTCTGCCGCAGACACTCCAGAGCGTATCATGATCGCGCAAGTAATAGAGCGCAAAACAAGCCCCGAGCATAGGCCAGGCGGCGAAGAAGAGAATGTTTGGTCCTTCGAACGGATGCAGATACTGGCGGAAAGACGAAAAGGTTGAGATTGCATGAAGCAGCAGCACAAGCCCGTACGTCACCCGCGGTGCGAACCCAGTCACGAAGCCGATCAGGAGCAGCAGTTCCGCTATGCCGATTGAGTAAATGATCGCTGGACTGAGGTCGGGTAAAAAATAGAAATGTTCGTAAACAGATGCGGCATGCGCGGGACGAACAAACTTGTCGATCGTCCAAATCAGCATGACCAGAAAAACCGTGACGCGCAGAACCAACAGCGCGACGCCAACGCGATCTCGATTATCGAACGAAATCATTCCGGAATTGTGCGCGCCGCTGGGTCTTTTTCCAAAACCTTTTCGTCACCACAATTTCACTCCGCGCAGCAAGAAAGCTTCGCCGGATCTTTATGCCGCGAGATGGCGACGATTTTGAGCGCTTCGGCCATCGTTGGGTAAACATGGAGCAGGTCGATGAAGTCCTGGATCTTCGCGCGGAAGCGCAGCGCCATCGCCGCTTCGTGAATCACTTCCCCGGCGCTATTGCCGATCATCGAGACGCCCAGCACTTCTTCAGTGTCGTCGTCTGCGACCATTTTGATGATGCCGGCGGCATCGCGGATCGCGACGGCACGCGGCACCAGTGACATCGGCACGGTGTTGCACCAGCATTTACGTCCGGCAGAGATGGCTTCTTCCTCAGTCATTCCGACCGTCGCGATTTGTGGATCGGTGAAAATGGTACGCGGAATTACGCGATGACTCACTGCGCGCAATTCATTTGAAAACGCATTGTGCGCGGCGATGCCACCGTCCTGACTTCCAACCGGCGTCGCCATTTCGCCGCCGGTTGCGCTTCCGATCACGTCGCCGCCGGCGAAAATGTGAGAAACGTTCGTGCGCAAAAATTCATCCACTTGCACCTCACCGTGTTTGCCAACCTCAACTCCAGACTTCTCGATGTCGATCCTGTCGGAATTGGGCCGGCGTCCAGTGGCAACGAGCAGTTTCTCGGCGCGCAACTCGCTGGTCTTGTCCACATTGCGAATGTTTACGCCAACTGAGTCGACCTCCCGACGAACATTCATTACTGAAGTGTTCGTGATGACGTTGATTCCTTCGTTTTCAAAAACTTCGCCGATGATTTTACCGATTTGCGGTTCGTAGCCGTGAG
>Ga0070707_100004663_pt1 | contig 12838 bp, 11 predicted proteins | sample KBSK5502metaG_FD_65468 | JGI IMG/M metagenome (GOLD analysis project Ga0070707, IMG submission 65468) | Corn, switchgrass and miscanthus rhizosphere microbial communities from Kellogg Biological Station, Michigan, USA - KBS K5-50-2 metaG | ecosystem: Host-associated > Plants > Roots >... | reverse complement strand
TATTACAATGATTCAATGGCGACTGCCGACGCCATAAAGAAAGGCTGGTTGCATACCGGGGACCTCGGCTTTCTGGTAGACGGGGAATTGTTCGTCTGCGGCCGAATCAAGGATTTGATTATCACCGCCGGCAGGAATTACTACCCGGCCGATATCGAGTGGATCGCTTCAGACGTGCCCGGGCTTCGTCCTGGCAGAGTTGTGGCCTTTGGTCTCACCGTTGCTGAAAGTGATGAAGGAGCAGAGCGTGTTGTCATCTGCGCCGAAACAAAAACACGACCTCTCAACCGTCCGGCGCTGGCTGAACAGGTGGCGTCTCATGTTTTGGAAGCCCTGGGTCTTCGAGTTAGTGAGATTCTTCTCCTCGATCGCGGCAGCTTACCGAGAACCTCTAGTGGAAAGCTACAGCGTAACAAAACGCGCGAGTTGTACCTGACCGGCGGATTGGAAACTGCGTCCAGGAATGAAGGCAAGCTCGCACTGTTCGGTCATTTGGCTGGCTCGCAATGGGGGTTCTTTAAGAGTCGGGTAAACTCCGCGATCTTCGGTTGGGGGCCGAGGTTGAAGCCACAACCGGACGACTCGCAGAACGGCCCGGTACATTGACAAAGGAGTAGCTATGCTGGACAGCGCTGATTTAGTTGAAGAGCGATCCATCGAAGGCCGTTACCTTGATGCCGAAACGTTACGAAGGTTTTCGCAACCGAACCCTTGGCGCTGGCTGGCAGCCGTAACCGGTGAATGGGTAATCATCGGCACGACGATGTGGGCCTGCAACCGTTGGACATATTGGTGGGTTTGGGCTGTTGGCATCGTCGTGATTGGAACCAGGCAACACGCGATGGGAATTATGGCCCACGAGGGAGTCCATTACCTGATCGCCCGCAAGAAATTCTGGAATGATCTGCTCGCGAATCTGCTCTCGTCCTATGCCTTGACCTATCCAGTCGAAGGCTACAGAACGAATCACCTGATACATCATCGCTGGTTGGATACGCGGATAGATCCTGAGCGCGCCAGCATCGACAATTATCCTGCGGACTGGATCTATCCAATGCCCAAGCGACAGTTCTTCCGGATGTTGCTACGGGACGTAGTGGGCATCTATCAGTTGCAAACCGCCAAGCTTTACAAGTATGTCTGGGTGCTTCCGGACGGAATGGTGCCCCACATCATCAGAGTCGGCCTGTTTCATTGTATCTTCATCATCCTGGCGATTATGACGGGACACCTTTGGACGTACCTACTGCTCTGGATAACGCCCATGTTCACTATCGCATTGCTCTGCTTTCGATTGAGAACCGCGGCCGAGCATTCGGGGATCCGTCGGTCTGAAAAGAGGTATACGCGTCAAGCAGTCGACACGATGGCGACGACGCGCACAGTCATGGGCTGCCCGATCGCACAGTTTCTGCTTGCGCCTTACAATATGTCCTATCACATCGAGCACCACCTCTATCCATCCGTGCCCGTATTCCGGCTGCGCGCGTTGCACCGGCACCTGATGAAGAATCCAGTGTATGCGGCGCGGGCGCGCGTCACTCGAAGCTATCGCGGGTTGGTTGGTGAATTAACGTTTTGAAGTCGGTCGGTTTAGTCGGCGGCGAGGTTTGTTGCCTGCTCAGCTAGGCAACCGCCGGTACTGGTGCAGTTTGAGAAAGTGGCACGGGCGTCCCGCCCGTGAATACACGCGCAGGATGCGCGTGCCACATCAAACTGCATCAGCACCCAACCGCCAATGTGCTTGCCGCGAATTGACCCAGCCTTAGCGAAACCGAAAACGGCGGCCGTCCGAAAGGTTGCAATGAACATCGGTTTCACGCTGTTGGGTGTGGGGCGGTCTCGGGAGTGACGTTAGATTTGTTTTGCGGACCCAAGCCTGTCAATTCCCTGAAGAGTTGCCCGTAGCCTCCTGTGACGTGCGCGGTTGTTACGTACGTTGGATTTTGTCGCAAACGCTTGTACAGTTCAGGAAGCCGGAAAACCGAAACGTTAGGGTAGAGGTGGTGCTCGACGTGATACGAGATATTGTAAGGAGCGAAGATGAACTGCAGGATGGGACTGCTGATCGTGGTGCGCGTGGCGATCAGGGAGTCAACTGTCGTACGAGTGTAGCGTCCTTCCTGCGGTCCAATCGCTGAATGTTCGGCGATGGAACGGATTCGATAACATGCGATGGCCACCGTAAAGAGAGGTAGCAGCCAGAGCAGAACATAAACCCATAGGTGACCCGTGGTAATGGCAAGCGCGATGAATGCGCCATGCAGCAAAGCCAGGCGGATGAGGTGAATGGTTCTTCCTCCGGGAATTTCCCACAGATACTTTAATAGCGAGGCCGACGACCTTTGGCTCAGCGCCGTTAGGTCACGCAAAACCATGCCGAACAGGCCCCACCAGGTCATCGGAAAAGTCCATTCCTTCGGGTGATGGTCGATCGTGATCTTCGACGGATCTGCGGGCGTTTCCAAATACCAATGATGCTTCAGGTGCGTTGAGCGAAAGCCCTCCACGGTAAAGGTGAGCGGGTAGGCTGAGAGGTAATTAGATAACAGATCGTTCCAGAAGAGGGACCGCGCAACAAGGTGATGGGACCCCTCGTGCGCCAATACTCCAAGAGCGTGCTGGCGCGTGCCAATCACAAAAGCGCCGGCAACCCAGAGCCACCAATATGGGAACGCGATGCAAATCCAGATCGTGGTTCCAATAATGGTCCACTCGACGGCGATAGCTCCAAGCCAATGCCATAATCTGGGGCCAGCGAGTCGCCTCACTTCCTGCCTATCCACCAAGTCCCGCTTTATCTGCCGGTAAGGACTGCGCATCAAGAGTCTCGCCTTTGAACTGTGCTGCTCTAATCCAGCTAATTGACTCCCCTCTCCGGGGAACCTGGTAAATGGTTTCGCATAGGGCCGCCTACTCGATCCAAGTGTCAATGCTCTGCTTCGCTTTAGATTTCATAAGGTGCGATCGCACAAGCTCCAATGCTAAGTCGTCGCGAGGTAGCATTATCGTCGTCCGCCTCAACACAACCTCATCGCCGGCCAGAATGGTAAATTCTCCGAAACCCCCTCGTTCGATCCTCGTGTCAACACCTAATTCCCTCTCCAAAAGGCCAGCTACACGAGCCGCTCGTGGTTTGAGCATTCAGACCGGGCAATAGCGAATTGTGATTCGGCTCATCTTTGTCCAGACAGATAGCTAAGCAAATACCGTGCGTCGGGCAAATCGTCACGCGGCAAAAAACTCGCTCAGACCAACGATGGCGCCGAGGTTTGGGACATCACCTGGATCCACTCACGCCGGGCGAGTGTCAACGTCGAGCGTAGCTTCTTTGGTGTCACCCTGATATCGTCCCGATACCTTGGTGCCAGCTTCCGATCCCGTTGATCGTTGCGAAGTCCCAGGGGCACACCATCGAATAGCGAATTCCCCAGGGTTACAAGCGACGGATCCCCTTTGCTGGCTACTCTCATCGGTCCGATTCGATGTTTGCTGAGCACCTCCGCTAGCACAAGTCTGCGGCGCAATCATTTCACCCAGACTAATGAACATGTTGCTCCATATGCCGCACCAACTGCTCAGCAAATCGCCACCGTAAGCCTGATTGGGCTGGCGCTGCGTCGTGCGTGGACCGGAATCAGTCTTTACTTCAGCTTCTAGATTGGCCATGCTTTCCTTCCCTCCTGCAAAGTGCTGCTCCTGAGAAATAAACAGAAATAAACCTTTAGTCCCTTGCCCATTTGTAATCCTGTCACGACCTTATCAGTCACGACTTGGTAGACCCTATCAACGGAAGCAAGAATCCAACTGTCCGAGGAAGACCTGAGGAACTCGCTAATCCGTGATGTGCAAATCTGCGAAATAGCCACTCGAGCCCATCATTCGAAACGCGCGGCGGTCGGATGATGAAGCAACTGCAAATCTACACTACCAGCCTTTATGGGAATTCTCTGGATGAGCGTTAGCCACAAAGCTGGCTGTCACTAGCTGAACGACTTAGTTGAGGAGTTTATGCCCGGTTATGTACTCTGTCAAGCCTATTATCCTTGCGAATTCATCGCGTATTGGCGTCCCCTCATCTGCCCTCAAACACCCATTGATTCTCATTCTAAAGCGTCCCAAATGAGGCCTCCACTCATGCTTTCAATTCAGGAGTATAGCTACCGATATTGCAATTATGCTAAAGCTAATCTACTCTCAGCGTGTTTCGGAGCATTCATTGCGTCCCATGAGCGTCTTCTCCGGATGCGGCCGGATCGCGTCCTCGTCATTCTTGCTCGTTGCTGCTAATACGAAGACCAAAGGCTTTGAGATGACCCGACCTGTTGCTTAAGAGGCGAGGCGCAGCGAAGTCTGATCTGTAAGCGTTGGAGCTACCTTGACCGACACAGAATCGCTTAATCGTCCACGAATCATTCTGGGGGAACGCTCCAACTTTCTCCAAGACCTCCTACTCGATCTTCAAAGAGCGTTCCTCTTGATATGGATGTTGCTTGTTACCGCTGTGCCTTTACTGCTTCGCAGGTTGGTATGGATTCACGATGATCCCGCTGTCCTCGGAGCCCGTCTGCGTCAATCTTTCCAAAGATTGGGGATCACTTACATCAAACTGGGCCAATTTCTAGCGATGCGTTTCGACCTCCTTCCCGAGGAAGTCTGCCGTGAGTTGGCTGGACTATTCGACAACGTTCCTCCCATGTCCTCGCAAGCGATCAGGCAGACACTCGAAACCGAATTCTCAAGACCGATCGACGAGTTGTTCAGAGATTTTGACTGGCAATGTATCGCCGCTGCTTCGGTGGCTCAAGTCCACAAGGCAATGACGCAAGACGGCAGACTCGCCGCAGTTAAGATTCAACGCCCCGGTATTTCCAGTATCTTTACCGCAGACATTCGCAATTTTCGTCGCTTGGCACGAATGGGAGATTACCTTCAGTTATTTGGCCCGCAATCCATTGTGGAAGCAGTTAACGAATTTGAGAGATACACCCTGCGAGAGATGGATTTCATGATTGAAGGTCGAACGGCTGACCGGCTTCGCAGCAATGCCGGACCAGGGGAAGATTCTCCCCGAGTCTACTGGGAGTTAACGACGACCCGGGTCTTGACTACTGAGTTAGTCGAAGGGTATCCGCTTTCCGAGATCATTCATTTTATCGAGAGAGGAGACAAAGCGGGACTTGAAAGGATAGCCCCCGGGCTGGACTTGCAACTTGCCCTTCGGAATTTTGCCTGGGCCTGCATGCGCCAGCTTTTTGTTACCGGGTTTTTTCATGCCGATCCCCATCCGGGTAACATTTTTCTAAGGCAAGACGGAACAGTCGTGTTCGTTGACTTTGGGATTTTCGGTCAGCTTACCAGTGAGCGACGCGAGATCTTCGCTTCGTACATCGAGAACCTCGCGGTCGGTAACGTAGCGCAGAGTTATCAGCATTTCGTAAAGCTACTACAGCCGACTATTCAGACTGACATGCTTCAGCTCAGACGGGACGTGCACCAAATCATGCACCGCTGGCACAAAGCCTCACAGGAAACCGAAGCCACTGTTTCGGAGCGACACCTGGGAACATACTTCAGCGAGTTCATCACGGCGATCCGCAATAACAAGATCCAGATGAGCATGGACACCCTGTTGTTTTGGCGCGCGATTCTCACCCTGGACGCCACTGCTCTACGCTTTGGAGGTCACTTCGATCTATTAGGGGCCTTACGTGAATTCTTTAAGGAGACACGTCCGACGCCGCTCGAGCGCCTCTTGAGCTTGTCGGCAAATCAAGCACTGGCTGCCAGTCTTCTTAAGCTCAAGCAGGAGGCGCCGCAAAGGCTGGGAACACTTGTCGAGACCTTGTCGCGGCAGCGATATCAGCTTTCAGTTTTGCAGAGTACGACGCCGTTCGGCGAGCAGGCCGACGGCAGTACAAGTCTCATAGTTCTGGCCATCATTGGTGGCTCAGTGGCAATGCTACTGGTCAAACTACCGGGAGTTTTCGGTCGGGCAATATTATGGGTAACAATGCTTTCGTTGGCGACAGCGATACTTATCAGGCTAGTCCGCCGCTGACTGACGAGACTACGTTCTCGTTTGACAACGATTCCGAGCGGCTTGGGCCAGCACGTCTGACTCAAATCCTGACCAGGCTGGGCCCGATCTTTATTAAGATCGGGCAGTTTCTAGCGCTGCGGCCGGACCTTTTGCCGCAGGAATACTGCGACGAGTTGCTCAGGCTCGTCGACCGCGCGCCCACGTCTTCCTGGGAGGTAATGCGCGAGATCATCCTTGCAGAGTTGGGATCTCCTCCTGAAGTAGTTTTCTCACACATCTCAAGTCAGCCGCTTGCAGCGGGATCGATTGCGCAGGTCCACCTGGCCAGGACGCACGACGGCCAGTCCGTCGCTGTAAAAATACAGAAGCCGGACTTGGCGATCCGAATCTCCCGTGACTTACGTAAGGTTCGTTGGCTGGCCCGTTTTCTCAAATACTCACGAATCGCGGTGTTTGCTTCCCCCGAGGAACTCGTGAGCGAGTTGGAACGCTGGCTCAGGCAAGAATTGGACTTTACTCAGGAACTGCGTAACCACACGCGCATGTATCAAGAATTGTCTGGAGAGCCCGACGTTTGTGTCCCGAAGCCCTTTCCCGAACTCTCCAGCACTCGAGTCATCACGACTGAATACCTGGACGGGACTACCTTCAGCGATCTTATACGCTTCGCACGCCAGGGTGAGTTTGACCGGATTGAGCAGCTGGGATTTGATCGGGAGCTGCTGGCAACGCGCCTGATTGAAACTTCATTCCACCAAATCTTCAGAATGCGTTTCTTCCATGCCGACCTCCATCCGGGCAACATCATTGCGATGCCGGGAAATATCATTGGCTTAGTGGATTTTGGCCTCACGGACGTTCTTGATCCAACGGTCGAAGAGGTCCAGTCAGATTATCTGACCGCCCTCTACAATAATGACACTTACGGCATGTACCGAGCGATCTCGCAGATCTTTGTTGCCGGGCAACAAACAGATGCTGAATCATTCCGTCGCGATTTTTTTGCCGAAACCAATCGCTGGTTGACTATGATTGAAGATCAGCCGGCCAGCAGTGTCATGCATTCCGCGACAACCGGTTATATGATCTCTCTGATGCGCCTCACGCGCACTCACGACATGCACTCGCCGACCTCAGTCCTTTCGATGTACCGCACCTTGCTTACATCGGAGTCGGTCGCGTATCACCTTCGCAGCGGCGCAAACTTACGCGAAGTGGGCCGACGTTTCTTCAAAGGGTTTCAGCTTGAGCGTATCATTTCCAGTTATTATCCGGATCGCGTGATTGCCTGGCTGATGCAGCTTAACGAACTCATGCGATCCGGCCCAGGCAACTTTCAGCAACTGCTCTCAGATCTTGCCGACGGTCGTTTCGTTCTCTCGGTACGGTCACAAGAATCCGAACAAACTCGCTATCACGCCAATCAACGAGCGCGCCTGGTTGCACTGGCAATCGTCTCGATGACCCTGGGCTTATTGCTCTTTCTTAGCACGGGACAAACTGGAGGCTGGAGGCCGTTGGTCAATAAAGGAGTGTGGATTCTGCTCTTCGGCATCTTCGCCTGGATGGCCATTATTTGGAGGAGGCTACGCTAAGAAACACAGCGTTTCATCAACGCGCTATGTTGGGGCGAAGACTAATTCACGGATTTAACCCTCATGCGTCCCAGCTGGTGTCGCTGATCGTTGCTTGAGTGCTCGCAGGAACAGCGAAGCTTCAAATATCGCGAGGACAAACGCCGACGCCAGACCAATATAAGCAAAAGGGAAAAACCAATCTGGCAAGAAGCTACCCACGTGCGGCCTGAGCTCGGTGGTGCGAAGCCGGCCGTCCCAACCGTAGATGATGAAGGCCGCCAAAGCCGCGCCCATTGCTGTCGTGCCGACGAAGTGTACGCCCAACTCTGTGGCAGGAACGCCGCGAGGTGCGCGGCTGCCCGGCTCCCAAATAACGTCCAGGAAGGTGTTAAGTGAGTCCAGCGCAAACAGGACCACAACCACCCAGAACCAGGTTCCTTCCGGGCGCCCGATCAGAATGATTCCCGTCAGCGCAGGCACCAAAACACCTCGCAGCAGGTGTGTGATCTCTTCCTTGACTGATTCGGGGCGGGAGAATAGGCGAAACTTCCAGAGATGGAAATAGACTACATCGAAGGCGCCGATCGGCGCTGCGCTCAAGAGAATTACGAGCGTCACGTCCATATTTTATTCATCCGTAGTTCTACCAGTCAGGCATGCCTCAGAGGCGATCGAAGCAAGCGAAATGACTTCAACGCCGGTGTTAGTAACTTTCTGAGGTGCGGCATCGACAGTGGAATGGGGCGAGAGAAAAGCACAGTTTTAATCGGTTCGCCTTGATTCGCCCTTCTCTGGCCCGCGTGCTCGCCCTGCGGGCCCGCCTCTCGGGTCGCAATACAGATCGTTCAAGTCTTGCAAGGTATCAGCCACGATCCTCGTAGATCCAACCACCACTTCCGAACCCATCTGCATCCACGCCTGGAATAGCAGACTGCATGCGCGGCTTGTCCTCTCAGTCTGTAAGTTGACAGCGCTTAGGGTCTCCTCCCTGCCTCGCGTCTCTCGGTCTCGCGCCATATTCCGCCTCCTGTAAGATTTGGGAAACGATTGATTTGAACTTATTTGATATTGCTTCAGCTATTAACGCTGCTATTGGCTTCGACGTCAAGGGCAAAGTGTGCCGCGTCCCGCTGTTCCCGCCAGCCCGCCTTTGCGTGTCGGGAAACGTCGCCAACCGCCTTCCCCCTCAGCGCTAAAACGGATTGGGCAAGGGGAGCCGGTAGAGGGCAAGCCGCCCTAAACACGTAATCTTTCCGACCCGAAGAATACTCAAGACATTGGATTTGCCAATTCTTGCAAAAAGTTGAGCGTAGTTTGATTTTCGACCGAATTCTTCTTTACCGGGACGATTCGCTAAAGTACAATCCCCACAAAGCCCAAGGCAGGGCCGGTCGAATTTGTTGGCCGTGCCGGCATTACAGTCTGAGTGCATCGCGAACGCTAATTGGAGGCCTCACGATAGTCCGGTAGTTTCGGGCCTCTGCCACGATCCAGACGCGTTGTGCTCCTCATTACAGGAGGTGAGTATGCTGTCGCTGAGTGAGGTGGTAGATCAATTGTTCTCGTGTTTGGGGCCACTGCGATCATGCCAGGAGCCGATCCAGGATAGGTGCGTCGACCCGGCCCAGGAATACGTAATCGGTCCGGTTCTCGAAGGATGCGTTAACCCGGTTCTCCGCTCCCTTGAAGTAAATCCTCTTGGGTGCTTGCCCGGAATCGGCACCCAACCGTCATTGCCTCAATACGACAGCAACACACAACAGGCCGGCCGGGCCGCCCAACTGGCCCGGACACAGCCAGACTACCAGTACAACTATACACTGGTCAGAACCTTCCGGGTCGAGGATCGCAATGGCGAGAAGGTGGGTGTCCAGGGTAAAGGGATTGCGGTCGCGGACAGCGTTCCATTCAGCCAACTGCCTTCTCTGTGTTGGATCATCCTGGCCTTGCAGCATGCGCTGGTAATAATTGACAACTTGATCGCGGTGCTTGAGCTCATTGAACAACCAACGCGCCGAGAAAAGCACGCTCTGGCAAAGGCCGGGGTTGTGGCGGCGCCCGACCCGGCCGCCGAGGAGCGGGACATCGCCGCAATAGCTCAGGACATATCCCCGGAGGAAATCCGGCGCAGTCGAGAAAAGGTCATGGACCTCCGCAGCAATTTGGCCGGTACTTTGTCTTGGGGACGAAAGGTAGCGAACTACGTTCAAACAACCGTCTCAGGAACCATTTCAGGGAGCGCTGAAACGACCGAGCCACTACGAGCGCTCGCCCCCGTCCAGGAGACTGCGCCGAGCGGCGGCCTCGAGTCACTGTGTCCCTGCCCACGCTGCTCGCCGCAGGCAATCACCAGGGAAATCGTCGAAGATATCAAGGCCGGTCTCTCTCGGATTGTAGAGCAAATCTTGTATCTGCCTCTTAACCGGCGCCCTCGGAGCATTCGAGCATACAACGACCTTTTCCAAAAGATTCCGCTGCCCAAATTCGCGCTCACATTTCGGAGCGATGAGATGTTCGCACTACAGCGCGTTGCCGGCCAAAACCCCGTCGTCCTTCGCAAGGTAGCATGGACCAAAGACTTGGCTAAGAGATTTCCCGTAACCCAGAAACAGTATGCTGACGTGATGGGCGAGGACGACAGCCTCGAGCCTGCTGGCGAGGACGGGCGCCTTTACTTATGCGACTACGAGGAAAGTCTGACAAATATGATTGGGGGCACTTTCCCTTTTGGGCGCCAAAAATATATCAACGCCCCGCTGGCGCTCTTTGCTCTGTCGAAATCCGATCGCCGACAAATTAAGGCCATCGCGATTCAGGCAGGGCAAGAGCCAGGGCCGGCACATCCGATCATCACGCCCGATTGCGGATGGAATTGGGAAATCGCCAAGACTATTGTGCAGAACGCTGATTGTAACGACAGTGAATATTACCGTCACCTGGGACTTGCGCATCTGATTACTGAGGCCTTTATCCTGGCCACCTATCGACAGTTACCCAGGCAGCACCCCTTGCACGTGCTCCTGACGCCGCATTTTGAGGGAACGCTCTTTACGAACAATACGGCAGTGAGTTCCATCAACAATGAAGGCTCGTACCTGAACATTACCGAGGCGATATTTTCAGGCACCGTCGATTCAACTCTGGGGATTGCTGCGAACGCCGTTAGTAGCGTTAACTTCACCGACAGTATGATCTTCAATGATCTACGAAACCGCGGGGTTGAGGACCCGAAGGTCCTCCCAAACTATCCTTACCGTGACGATGCCTTATTAATCTGGAACGCAATTCACGGCTGGGTCACGGCCTATGCGCGGCTCTATTACACATCAGATAATGATGTCGTAGGAGATTACGAACTTCAGAGCTGGGTCCGCGAAGTGAGTTCCCGGCAAGGCGGCAGAATCAAAGGGGTCGGCGATGACGGAGTAGGCGGCAGGATCGCAACACTGAGTTACCTAATCGACTGCATTACCCAAGTCATCTACACGGCAAGCGCCCATCATGCCCTGACTAACTTTCCGCTCGAAGACATCGAGATCTACGAACCGGGTTGGCCGGGAGCGCTCTTTGAGGCGCCGCCCAAGAAAGCGAAGGGCGCCACGCGTCAGGATTGGCTTGCCTATCTGTCACCTCTCAATATCGCCATCCTTCAACAGGCTCTTGGGTTCACGGTCGGTGGCGTCTATTTCACCACGCTTGGCGAATATCCTCTCTGCCACTTTGATGATAGTCGCGTGCAGATCCCCTTAATGGCGTTCCAGGAGGAATTGCAGAGGGTTGAACAGATTATTCGTGAGAGAAACATGACGCGGCAGTTGCCGTACACGTATCTGCTGCCGTCAAGGATTCCACAGAGCACCAACATCTAATCCGTAGGAGAACTAGTAGCTGAACCACCATTATCCAACGGGCAACTTGAGCATCAGTCAAAGGGGGCGAATATGTCGCGAGTGAGAATTGCTTGTATCGGCGGTTTCCTGGGAGCCGGTAAGACCACTGCGCTTCAAGCGGCCGCGGAAGAACTCAGCAAACGCGGACTTAAAGCCGGAGTCATCACTAACGATCAGGGCACCGAGATCGTTGATACAAAAGTGATGCAGAATCTGAACATCCCGACCCGTGAGATTGGCGGCGGATGCTTCTGCTGCAAGTTCGCTGATCTGGTAGAACAAGCCGAACAGATTTTGGGTCAGGAGCAGCCCGACATTATCCTGGCCGAGGCGGTCGGCAGTTGCACTGACCTGTCGGCCACCGTCTATCAACCGCTGCGCAAGTATTACCGCCACCGTTTCGATCTCGCGCCTCTATCGATCCTGGTTGAGCCCCATCGGGTTAACATGCTCGCCAGAGAGAGTCGAAACGAATTCCCGGAAGATGTGCACTATCTCTTCAAAAAACAATTGGCCGAAGCGGATTTGATTGTGCTGAACAAGCTCGACACGATCGATCGGGACGAAGCACAGGAGATTGAGAAGGTCATCGCTAATGTGGCAGGTATCCCGATGCTCGGAATGAGCGCTCTGACCCATGCAGGCGTTCCTGAGTGGGTGAACTTTTTGCTGACTGAAGGCGGCGCCGGGAAACGCGTTCTCGACATAAACTACGAAACCTATGCGCGGGCCGAAGCAGCACTTGGCTGGCTGAATGCCACGGTAGAAGTGACTGCGATGCACGAGTTTTCGCCTAATGAATTTGCCGGGGCGCTGATGGAGCGTTTTCAACGCGGAGCGGTAGACGCCGGTATGAACATTGCCCATCTAAAAATCCTGGTTGCCACGAATACTGACACGGACCGCATTGCCCTCACCGAGAACCGCGGCCGGCCGCAGTGGAGTGGCGGCGGAGTCTTCGCGGCGGTGCGAGACATGTCCCTCACGATCAATGCTCGAGTCCATGCGAATCCCGATGACCTTAACAGATTGAGTCAAGAGTCTTTGGCAGCGAGCGCTGGCGAGTTCCGAGTGAGCGCGAATCTGGCGCACCTTGAGTCGTTCAGTCCATTGCCACCGAAACCCCAATACCGCATGACCGGGGACGCTGTCTGAACAAAGACGTAGCCTGGGGAGAGACGATCGTGCCAAAGAGCGGCGTCCTTTGCTCGGCAACCAGTCTTTCCACGATGGCGCATCTGAGACTCCCGTTCGCTCGTCAATCCCCAACAGTAACCAAACGGCATCGACACGCGGCGGGTGCTTGGCAATGGAAGCCAGAGTGCTCA
>Ga0070707_100004662_pt1 | contig 12838 bp, 14 predicted proteins | sample KBSK5502metaG_FD_65468 | JGI IMG/M metagenome (GOLD analysis project Ga0070707, IMG submission 65468) | Corn, switchgrass and miscanthus rhizosphere microbial communities from Kellogg Biological Station, Michigan, USA - KBS K5-50-2 metaG | ecosystem: Host-associated > Plants > Roots >... | reverse complement strand
AATCAGTACCCGGAGCAACGCCGATCGTTTTTCAAAGTTCTCGACTGGCCTTACATCGAAGGTCTGCGGTTGGATGAAGCGACCAATCCACTCGCATTGTTTGCAACCGGTATCTACGGCAAACCGCTCCCGAACCAGAACGGCGCCCCGCTGCGGCTGGTCACGCCATGGAAGTATGGTTTCAAGGGCGTCAAAGCGATCGTCAGCATCCGCTTTACGGATAAGCAGCCGGTGAACACCTGGCAGCAACAGGCTCCGCAGGAGTACGGCTTCTACGCGAACGTGAATCCGAACGTGGATCATCCGCGGTGGAGTCAGGCTCGCGAGCGCCGGATCGGTGAATTCTTCAAGAGACCCACGCTGATGTTCAACGGATACAGCGAGCAGGTTGCTCAGATGTATTCCGGACTGGACCTGCGCAAGAGTTTCTAAAGCTGTCTGTGATAAAGGCGGAGCGCAAGCGCGATAGCGCGCAGCCCAAATTAATGCCCAATCGGTGGTGGATTTTCAAGCCGGTCGTTTTTCTTCTGTGTCTTGTGCCGGCGGTATGGCTTCTTTACGATACCCTCACGGGCGGTTTGAGCGCCAATCCACTTGAAGACATAAGAGACAGGACCGGCATCTGGACGCTTCGTTTCCTTATGTTCACGTTGAGCGTCACGCCTGTGCGACGGATGATCGGCTGGACCAGCCTCATCCGCTTCCGCCGGATGCTCGGGTTGTTTGCATTCTTCTACGGGTTCCTGCACTTCGCCACCTACGTCTGGCTGGATCAATACTTCGCCTGGGGAGAGATCCTGAAGGACGTGTTCCTGAAGCGGCCTTTCATCATTTCGGGCTTTATCAGTTTTGTTCTGATGATTCCCCTCGCGATGACTTCCACAAGAAAATGGATCGCCCGGCTTGGTGGAAGTCGATGGCAGATGGTTCACCGGCTGATTTATTTCAGCACCGCCGTGGGCGTCCTGCATTACTACTGGCGCGTCAAGTCCGACATCCAGCGTCCGGTTGCTTACGCCGCATTGCTCGCCCTGCTGCTTGGCTACCGCGGTTGGCACGCCTTTCGACAACATCGTTCTCAAGGCGCCGCAGAAATGAAAGCGGTATGATGAAGTGAGCATGCTGTTGAAGTGCGCTTTATCCGTTTTTCTCGCCTTCCAATTCACAATTTCGGTTGATGTCGATCTTGTCGTGTTCAACGTGACCGTTCTCGACGGGAACCGCCGGCCCGTCCCGGGCCTCACCGCCGATAGCTTTCACATTTACGAAGACGGGCGCGAACAGCGGATTCGCATTTTTCAGCCGGAGGACACGCCGGCGACCGTGGGGTTGGTCATCGATAATAGCGGCAGCATGTCGAATAAGCGCCGCGACGTGGTGACCGCTGCGCTCCAATTCATCGGAGCGAGCCAGCACGATGACGAAATGTTCATCGTCGATTTCAATCGCAAAGCGTGGCTGGGCCTGCCCGACTCGATGCCGTTCACGAACAACGTTTCCGAGTTGCGGGCCGCGCTGCTGCAGACGAGAACCGAAGGAACGACGGCGCTCTACGACGCCCTGGAGCTTTCTCTCGACCACCTGAAAGAAGGAACGCGACAGCGAAAAGCTCTCGTTCTGTTGAGCGATGGCGGCGATAACGCCAGCGTCGCCAAGCTCGACGATGTCCTGCGTATGGCTCAGCAGTCGAGCGCGACTATTTATTGCATTGGTATCTACGATCCTTTCGCGAAGGATAAGAATCCGTCTGTCCTGAGAAAAATCGCGAAGGTCACTGGCGGCGAATCCTATTTCCCCACCACTTCATCCGATCTCCAGGAAGTCTGGCCACGCATCGCGGGCGCGATTCGCGGGCAATACACGATTGGCTACGTTTCGACAAATCCGGTTCGCGATGGTTCGTATCGATCCGTCAAAATCACGGCAAGCAACAAGCGAGGCAAAGCGCTCGAAGTGCGCACGCGATCCGGCTATCTCGCTGCAAAGAACGCGGGCTAAAGCCCACGACTACGCTTCAATGTCGCGCAGCAAATAATCCAGCCACAAATTGGAAAGCTTTTCCTGGACGGTGTTCTGCTTCAGGCGAGTCGCGAGATTCCGGAAATCGACGTGGTCCATCGGCTGATCCTGATTAAGGCAGGAGAAAATAATGGTCTCCTTACCTGTCCCAGGGTCGACGTGCTTCTGCAGACACTGCGCGCAGACTTCTTTCATCATGCACTGCATCGGGGAGTTGATGCTGGCAATCGCGATGTGATCCGGCTGCAACAGGGACTGAAGCACGCCGTGGCGCGCATCCTTCACAGCAGCCATCATTTTGTCGGAGCCGATAGCGATGATCCGGTTGATAGCGGACAGCGGAATGACCGGTCCGCCGAGCTCCCCGCGACCATATGCCAGGATGGCCTGCACGATGTTTCCGCGGAAGTGTCGATCCTGTGGACGATGCGGCTCGATGGGGGTGCCGGTATCCGTGCTCCAGATGACCTGATCGGTCGCGTTTTCGATTTCTTCGCGTTTGAACAGGTCCTCGCCTCTTTTGTATCCGGCAAAATAGATCACGCGGTTGCCCTTGTCGCGCATGCCTCTGGCAATGGAGAAGAGAACCGCATTGCCGAGGCCGCCACCGGCGAGCAGAACATTCTCGTTGGAATCAATTTCTGTCGGTGTCCCAGTCGGCCCCATTACAACGACAGGTTCGCCCGGTTGCAGGTACCTGCATAGTCGGGAGGAAACACCAAGCTCCAAAGCGATAAGCGAGAGCAGTCCGTTTTCACGATCCACCCAGGCGCCCGTCAGCGCGATACCTTCCATGAGCAGGCGAGTGTCTTTCAGAGACCGCGCATGAGTTTCATAGTTCTGCAGCCTGTAAAACTGTCCCGGCCGAAAACGGCGCGCAGCGGCAGGAGCGTGAACGATGACTTCGACGATTGTCGCAGTCAGCCTGCGTACCTCGGATACTCGCGCAACCAACTCGTCATCGAGGTGTTGAGTGAACCGCTGCCACGCAAGATCGCGCTCATCCTGTTTGTCTGGATCCAACGCCGCCAGCTCATCCTGGAACAGAGCCATCACGCGCGGATAACCATCGCGCGCCGAAGCCATGGCTTTCACGACATTGCCCGCGTAAAGCGGATGGTTGTCGCCGTAGTACGTGATGAAGCGCCCATCGTTGTTGTAGGAGGTGAAGAACCCGACAGCGTCATTGGCAACCGGCACAAGTGAAAAGCTGCCGTCGTCATTGCGTTTCACCGTGTGCGGCTCAAAGAATTTCTTGTTCTTGTCGAGCCTGAACGTGCCGGAATGCTCTTTCTCATACGTGATGTTGGGCGTCGTTCCCGCAGCGACCATCACCGAATGAGCCGGCAATTCCACAGTCCGGCCCCTGGCTTTGAAGCGAACTGCCACGACGTGGTTGCCCTCATTCACGACAGCTTCTTCGGGATTCATGTCCTCGATGAACGAAATGCCTTCTTCGAGCGCCTTGATGACTTCTTCGTGGTTCAAGCGATAGGCGGGGGAATCGACGAGACGTTTGCGATAGACAATCGACACACCGCCCCATGAACGAACGAGCGGAACGAAATTCGGCTTTTCCCCGGCAGCCGCAGCCCGCTCACGCTCAGCTCGGACGGCCGCGCCGTGCTGCAGGAACTCATTCAGGATTTCCCGCTCCTCGGCGTTCATGCCTGCGATCACCGCATCTGTACCGATTTCTTTGACGACCGTTTCGTAGCGTTCGAGGGTCTTCTCGACTTGAACGGGGTAGTAGGCGAACAGCTCCGTTGCCGTATCGATGGCTGTCAATCCGCCGCCGATGACGAGTGCCGGCAGGCGAACCTGCAGGTTCGGCAGCGCAGTGCGTTTGAACGCGCCTGTGAGCTGCAACGCCATCAGGAAATCCGATGCCTTGCGGATGCCATTGGCGAGATTGTTTTTCAGCTCAATGATTGTCGGCCGGCCGGCACCCGCGGCAATCGCAATGTGATCGAAACCACAGTCCCACGCATCGTCGATCGTCAGCGTGCCGCCAAAGCGAACGCCGCCGTAAATCCGGAGCAGATCGCGGCGGGCAAGCGTGACGTGCAGCAGCGTGAGGAAATTTTTGTCCCAGCGAACGGTGATCCCGTATTCAGACACTCCGCCGAAACCTTCGAGAATCCGGTCCTCGAGCGGCCTGTAAATTTCCGACCACGAATAAATCGCCCTGGGCGCTTTCTCGGCGGAACCCACGAGATCTTCCGGCAGAGGCTCAATCTTGAGGCCATCGACGCCGGCCACGCCAAATCCTTCGTTAATCAGGTAATGCGCCAGCGTGTAGCCTGCAGGCCCCATGCCCACGACAAGCACATTCTTACCGTTGTAGGGCAGCGCGTACGGGCGCGCGATGTTCAGGGGATTCCATCGCGTGAGCAGACCATAGATTTCTACGCCCCATGGAAGATCCAGCGTATCCGTCAACACGGCCGTCTCGATCTGCGGAATGTTGACCGGATCCTGCTTCTGATAAATGCAGGCCTTCATGCAGTCGTTACAAATACGATGGCCGGTCCCCGGGCACATGGGATTACTGATCATCACCAGTGCCAGAGCGCCGATCGCATCGCCGTTCTTCCGCATGTAATGCATCTCGGAGATCTTTTCGTCGAGCGGGCAGCCGGCGAGCGGGATGCCGAGAGCGTTGTTGGAGACTTTTCCATCCGCGGTCTTGATCCCTTTGGCGCAGGTATCCTTGTCGCGTTCGTGGCAGAGAATGCAGTAATGGATCTCGCTGAGGATTTCACGCGGATTCATGCGCGGGTCCGTGAGCGCAAAGCCGTCACGGCGGCGCAAACGGACGTCGGGCCCGATGAACTCTTCGGTCATATCGGCTTTCGGGCGCTGCAGCTGAACCAGATTGAAGTGATCGAGAGTCTCAGGAAAACGGAAGCTGGCCCAATGACGGTAGGCTGGATCGTGCAGTCGCAATGCACACCACTGCTTCAGCGCTTCGAGATCTTCGGAGGTTTCACCGGGCCGCTCCGATTTCATCAAATCGACTGCGGCCGTTGCAGTCGCAAGTTCGGCATCCAAATCACGGCCGGCTTTCGTGATTGCCTGCCGCCGGAGGTTTTCGATCCGGGATTCCAACCCCTGAATATCAGCGGGAGTTGCGATCTTCTTCAGATTGAGCAGAACACGCCGGCGAACAAAATCGACTTTGAATCGAAAGATCGGGTTCTGGTCGGCTGTGCGCGACGCAAGAGACTCGGCTTCCTTCTCGATGCCGAACAGTTTCGTCACGAAAGCGCTGACGTGGCCGGCCATCGCCACGAGAAGCGCGGAAATCTCCGGCGCTGTTCGCGGTTTTTCAGGATGATTGCGGTAATCGTCCCACGCGGCAAACAACTCGGAATTCGCTGCGGCGACCTGGCAATCGAATTCGTCGAGCAGTTCCTTCAGTCGTTCGGGTTTGTATAGATCGGGATACGTGAAGCCGGGGATGCCCACACGAAGCTCAACTCGCGGTCCCGTGTTTTTCGTCTCAATAATCTTCATCAATCTTCATCGCAAAGATCGCGACTAAATTTTTATTCTACAGAATTTGATCCAGATGATGCCGCATGTGAACAACGTAATCGCGGATGATGAATTCCAGGTCGAGGTCCTGACCGTCGGGCGTATGCCAGATGTTATGGAGGGCGTTCGAGTCGACTTGGCGAATCACAGCCGCTAATTGGACGTTATAGAGCTGCCACAGGTCGATAATCTCCGACCACGGACGATCCTGATAGCGCTGGACGCGAACCCATTCATCGCCGTCGTATCCCGGCAAATCAATGCGTGACGTCAGTTGCAGGCGGACGAACCGCTGATGATTATTCGCTGCCGAATCGACGAGGTGGCCCAAAATCTCCTTTCTGGACCACTTCCCCGGCGCCGGACGCTGGGATGCATCCGTATCCCCGATCTGGCGCAATTTATCGGCGGCTTTCAGCACGGATTGCAAATCATTTGCAACGGATTCCATGCAGAATTAACCGATTACCAGCGATTGTTTCGGCCGGCCCGGCTGGTGAATTCTCTTTTCACCATGGGTCGTGCTTCGTTCACTGTCAGCGCTCTTCCGCCCAGTTCCTTTCCATTGAACGCGGCGATCGCCTTCTCGGCGTCTTCGTCGTTCATGGAAATAAAACCGAATCCTTTCGAGCGTCCGGTATCGCGATCCGTGATGATGCTTACGGATTCAACGGCACCGACCTGCTCAAAAAGGCCAGTGAGTTCTTCTTCTGTCGTTCTAAACGACAAATTTCCAACGTAGATTTTCTTTGACATGTTTTTCCTAATTCAATTTGTAAGGAACTTCGTAGACGTGGCGGGAAAGGGATCAAAAAGCAGAATCAACTCTACCGACAGTGACAAGAGGCTCCTAGGTCCATTCAACGCAGCAACGGAAATCGCTGCTGCAACAAACGTAAAAAGGATAGCACGTTGCCGGCGAGAACGAGTCAAGTTTTATTCGACCGCCGGAGAAACCCTTTTGCCACAGCATCATCGAGGAGCGCTTGCGCGCATTCCCATAGTTTTACAGACCCTTCGGCCATGGATGCATTTCCTTCGATGATGCGGTCCGCCGTGATCCCGTGATCGCTCCAGGATTTTCCCCGGGTGTGATAGTTGTGCAGCTGAGGAATAAAGCGATCGAGCGCCGATGCGAATCGCGCCTCCGGCGACCGGCACGCTTCGAATTCCTCCCAGAGTTCACGCAGCTCTTTTCCCTGCTCAACCGGAAGCATTCCGAACAGGCGGTCTGCCGCGCGTCGCTCACGTTCGGCTTTGTCGCGCAATCCGACCGCGTCGTAGTAGTACGTATCGCCCGCATCGATTTCGACGACGTCGTGAATTAGAACCATTTTCACGACGCGCGCCACGTCGACTGTCTCGTTAGCGTGCTCGGCAAGAAGGATCGCCATGATCGCCAGATGCCAGCTATGCTCGGCTGTGTTCTCGTGCCTTTCGGCATTCATGAGATACGTTCGCCGGGAAATGCTTTTCAGCTTGTCGATTTCGAGAATGAATTGGATCTGCTTTTCGAAGCGGTCGGCATCCATGCCCCCAGTTTAATGCTTCGCGAATGTCAGCCAGTAATATTGCGTACCCGCGCCGCTGGATTCCCTGATCTCAAACCGGGTTTCTGCAGCTATCTGGCGAATATCGGGCTCGCTGAAACCCACGCCCACCCACGTGTTAGCGAGATGCTCGGGAATGGCAGCGCCCTGCACCTGGAATTTGAAAAGGGATGCGGGACGCAACACACGCCAGGTCTCTTTGATGTAATTTTCGACGATGGCTCGCTTCGGTATGTGTTGGAAAACGATGATGGAGATTGCGAAATCAAAACTGCTGTCGGCAAACATTGAAAGATCCGCGCCGTTGTTCACATGAAGCTGCACATTTGGCCGTCCCGCCAGGATGATACGCGCCTGCGCGATCATCTCGGGACTGATATCGACGGCGTCGACGGCGCCGAAAATCCGGCTCAGAGCCACGGTCATCCGGCCGATTCCGCAGCCAATCTCGAGAATCCTCATGTCTGATGGAGCGCGGCCATTGCAGATTTCGGCGAAATGTTTTTCGACGAGTTCATGAACCTGCTCTGCGCCTTCGCGAAGGAATTCATCGCTGTTCCAGTTCTCGCGCGATGTGGCAACGTAATGCTTCGCATTTTCTCGCGCGCGCGCATCCCAGTCCCGGCGCATGGTTCGTAATGTCGAGGGGTCAATCATGGGAAGGGCACTGTAGCGGCGGGGCAAACAGCCGCTACAGTGTCAGACATTACTTCTTCGGTTTCGGCCGGGCCGCTTTCTTTTTCTTCGCAGTCGTTGCCTTTTTCTTGGCCGTTTTCTTTGGTGCGGGTTTGCGTGTTGTCTTCGAAGCTTTCTTCTTTGCTTTGGCCTTCGGTTTGGTTGTTGCTTTCTTCTTTGCTTTGGGTTTGGGTTTAGGTTTGGGTTTGGGTCGGGCTGCTGGGGCAGCCGGGCGCGCCGGTTCTTCTAAAGCCGGTTCATGTTCCATTTCAGCCGGCGACTCGTCTATCAGCGGCTCGGAGGTATCTTCCTGCCCAGTATCTATATCGTCCAGCGATTCGTTGAAATCGCCAAAGAAATCATCTTCTTTGCTCATGTCTCGTCTCCTTGTGCAGAAGGCCGCTCCTACCCCCGGCCTCTTGGCGAGACATGATATCGCGTCTGTAACGTAGCGCAATGAGAGAACGCCAGTACACCTTTCTGTCTTAACGGAATAGTTGTTCCATGGAAATTTCAGGGGCGCATCGGCCGGGGTTCTTGACCGTGTGCCACTTAGGCAGGTGTCCTATTTTGGGACTCTCCGTGCTCAATACGATTGTCGTGAGTACCTCAGTCAGGATCGTCCAGGAGTTTGGGGCCATCGAACGTGAGGCGCAGTGTTGGACTCTTCTTTCCGAGAAATCCAACAGCCCCATGCACCAGTACGCCTGGATGAAGGCCTGTACTGACGCGTTCGCCACCTATGGCGAGTTGCAGTTGATTGTTGTCGGGACGGATCAGCCCCGCGCGTTCGGCCCCCTGATCATGCGGGCTAACCCTTTGAATCGCATGGAATGTCTTGGCGTCGACGAGCTGTACGAACCGACCGACTTTCCCCACTCGGATCCGGACTCCCTGACATGCCTGGTCAATAAACTCGTAGAACTCCGGCGCCCCCTGTTGCTGAGGCGCATCCTGGCGGATTCGCCCGTCTTGACCGCCTTGCGGCAGGCATTCAAATACCACGGAGTGCTCATCACACGGCCGGCCACGGGGTATCCCTGGATACAACTCGACTCCTCATGGATGCTCCCCGAAGAGAAATTGAGTGCCAGCCGCCGATCCAGCATCCGCCGGGCAAAACGGAAAGCCCACGGCATCGGGCCAATTGACTATGAAGTACTTTCGCCGGAACCGGATCAGTTGCCGCTGTTGCTGGAAGAGAGTTTCCGGTGTGAGGCCGCAGGGTGGAAGGGGCGTAGCGGTTCGGCCTTATTAACCGATCCGAATCGCGGACAGTTTTACCAGAACTATGCGTCCATCGCGTGTGAAAAAGGAATTCTGCGGCTCTGCTTCATGAGGATTGGTGGCGAAGTCGCGGCAACACAAATTGCTGTGGAATCGGGCGAACGTTTCTGGCTGTTGAAAGTCGGCTACAACGAGGACTTTGCCCGCTGCTCGCCAGGCCACCTGTTGATGATTGAAACGCTGCGTTATGCTGCGCAGCGCGGCCTGCAAACTTTCGAATTCCTCGGATCTGCCGAACCCTGGACTCAGGTTTGGACAACAAGCGTGCGGCCCTGCGTTTCGGTTTGGGCATATCCCAATAATGTTCGCGGCGCCGCGGCGTTCGTGTGGGACGGCGTCAGATTCGGATGGGAACGGCTTCATCGACAATTCAGAGCCTGATCCGACGCGCCTCGAGCCGTTACACGGCCGGCCCGCGCTTCGACCACGCGCGCTCTGCCTGCGAGCGCCTGGCGGCCGGCGGTATCAACACGGTCGTTTGTTATTGGAACAACGCCTTCGAGTCGCCCGTCTTCGTCGCGCAATCGTATCTTCGCCTGGTCGACCTGATTCGAGATTTGCCCGTCGATTCCTACCTCTCCGTGAAAGCCCCTGGGTTGAATTTCGATCTCGAGCTTCTGAAGAGAATCTTTGAAGAAACGCAACGCATCAACGCGACAGTTCATTTCGATGCGATGGCTCCGGAAACCGTCGATCGGACGCTCGATTTAATCGACAACGCGCGACGCATTTATCCAAAGCTTGGATACACCCTGCCAGGGCGGTGGCGCCGCAGCCTGGCCGATGTGGACCGCGTCGTCGGCATGGGTCTGCGGGTGCGGGTGGTGAAGGGCGAATGGCCTGGATTGAATGGCGATGAGAGCCACCCGCGCGACGGATTTCTCCGCGTTGTCGAACGTCTCGCGTCATCAAATGCCCGGCATGTTGCCGTCGCCACACATAACACCCGCGTTGCACGTCAAAGCCTCGCATTATTGAAAGCAGCGGGCACGTCGTGTGAGCTTGAACTGTTATTTGGCCTTCCCCAGCGCGCATTGCTGAAGATCGCAGCCGAGCATGGCGTGAAGCCCCGAGTTTACGTCCCTTACGGGCAGGCCGGACTTCCCTACCGATTGAAAGAAGCTGCGCGCGATCCCCGGATACTTGCCTGGTTTGTGCGCGATCTTCTCACCGGTCCGCCTACGTAGTCCTACTGGCGTCGTCTAACATTGGTGACTATGTTCGACGACCTGCCCGAAACTATTCCGCATAGGAGTACAAAAAAGCCCCGGGCAATTGTATTGGCCGCATTCGTGCATGTGGTGCTGGTCTCGGCGATCATCGTGGTCCAAATGGCCATGCCAGAGAAACTTGGAGAGTTCCAGCTTCTCACGACGTTGTACATGGCGCCTCCTCCGCCGCCCCCTCCAGCACCACTAAGTCCAGCGCCGGAAGTACGTCATCGCGCGGTCGAGCGGACCGCAACCGCTGAAACACCGGCTGTGATTGAACAGCCCGCACCCGTTCAAACGCCGGAAAAACCAGAGATGACGGCGCCCGTCGCCATTCCCAAAGACATCGCGAAAATTGTGGACGCGGGGCCGCCGGCAGGCGTTCCGAGCGGCGAGCGTGGCGGTGTTGCCGGTGGTGCTTCCGGCGGCGTCAATGGCGGACTTCTTGGTGGAGTGCTTGGCGGGGCTGGAACCCTGCCGCCCCCTCCGCCCCCCAAAGAACCGATCCGCGTCGGCGGCAATGTCAAGGAACCGAAGATCATTCATATCGAGCAACCGAAATATCCGCCTGAAGCGAAGCGAGCCAACGTTCAGGGAGTAGTCATCCTCGAGGCGACGGTCACAGAGCAAGGCACAGTCGATAAGGTGAAAGTGATTTCCGGTCCTCCAATGCTGGTCGGGCCTGCAGTTGAAGCGATCACGCATTGGAGGTATGAACCGACTTATCTGAACGGACAGGCAGTGCCCATCATCCTCACTGCCAGAATCAGCTTCTCGCTCGGGAACAATCCCCAGTAAAATTTCTGTTTTATGTTCTCAGGTAAGGTGGCAATCGTTACCGGTGGAAGCCGCGGCATCGGCCGCGCCATCGTGCAGGCGCTTGCACGAGAAGGCGCGAATGTCGCATTCACGTACATCCAAAACAAATCCGCTGCGGATGAGGTGGCGAATAACGACACCATCATTGGTTTTCAAACGGACGTCAGCAACTTCAATCAGGCGAAAGAACTCGTCAAGCAGGTAAAGGAACGATTCGGCCACATCGATATTCTCGTGAACAACGCGGGAATTACGCGCGACAAGCTCGTCGCCTTTATGAGTGAAAAAGATTGGGATGATGTTTTGACCACGAATTTAAAAGGCGCGTTCAATTTAACGAAAGCTGTTGTGGGTCTGATGCTCCGTCAAAAATCCGGAACGATTCTAAATGTCACGTCGATCAGCGGTATCGTCGGCATGGCGGGCCAGGTGAATTATTCGTCATCGAAGGCGGGATTGATTGGCTTCACAAAAGCGCTCGCGAAAGAAATCGCAAAGGCGAATATCACCGTGAATGCTCTCGCCTTTGGATTTGTTGAAACCGATATGACCGGTGTGCTGAACGCCGAATTCCGCGCCAGGGCGCTGGAGCAAATTCCGCTGCAGCGTTTTGCGAAGCCCGATGAAATGGCGGAGGTTGCACTCTTCTTACTTTCGCCGAAAGCCGGCTACATCACCGGGCAAGTCATCCAAGTGGATGGAGGCCTGGCGATTTAAGGTAAACACGAAAACACAAAGGCACGAAGGCACAAAGAAAAGCCGCAAACAAAGACTCTTGATGCGGCTTTCCTTTGTGCCTTCGTGCCTTTGTGTTTTCGTGTTTTAGGTTCTACCGAATTCGATTTTCTTCTGAGCCTGATACTTTCCTTTTCGGTCTTTGTAAGAAATCTCGCATGGCTCATCCGACTGAAAGAAAAGAACCTGGCAAAGTCCTTCGTTGGCGAAGATCCGAACCGGGACCGGAGTGGTGTTGGCGATCGAGACGGTTACGAAGCCTTCCCACTCCGGCTCAAACGGCGTGACATTCACGAGGATACCGGTTCTCGCGTATGTCGATTTTCCGACGCAGAGCGTGAGGACATCGCGAGGGATGCGAAGGTATTCGACGGTCCGGCCTAACACATAGCTATTCGGAGGGATATCGCAGAATGCGCCGCGATGGTCACGATAAAAATCCGGCGGAATGGCCTTTGGATTCAACAAAGCGTCACGCGGTGGCGTGAATATTTTGAATTCATCGGCGAGCCGGAGATCGTATCCATAAGAGGACAATCCGTAAGAGATTGTGCCTTCTGCAACTTGAGAGGAACTGAACGGATCGATCATCCGGTAGGTGTCGGCCATGTGTCGTATCCATCGATCGGCTTTAATTGACATTGCCTAACTCATCTCCTGGTGTAAACTAATGTACAAAATACTGTAACCGTGGGCTTTAACCCGCGGGGGCCAATACGGAGGAGCAAGTGATCAAACTCGATCTCGTGAATCAGATCGTAGAGCGGACGGGAGTGAGTAAGACGAAAGCCGAACAAGCTGTCGATACGATCTTCAATTGCATGAAAGATGCCCTCAAGGCCAACGATCGGATCGAGTTGCGCGGCTTCGGCGTTTTCTCCGTCAAACCGCGAAAGACCGGCATTGGTCGGAACCCCCGTACGGGTTCGGAAGTCAACATTCCGCCTGGAAAGGCTGTGCGCTTCAAGCCAGGCAAAGACTTGCAGTCTCTGTAACGGCCGT
>Ga0070707_100004660_pt1 | contig 12839 bp, 11 predicted proteins | sample KBSK5502metaG_FD_65468 | JGI IMG/M metagenome (GOLD analysis project Ga0070707, IMG submission 65468) | Corn, switchgrass and miscanthus rhizosphere microbial communities from Kellogg Biological Station, Michigan, USA - KBS K5-50-2 metaG | ecosystem: Host-associated > Plants > Roots >... | reverse complement strand
TATGACCTGGTGCCCATCGACCCGGGGATGAGACCGGGCTTGCCCGCCGAGGCGTCGATGGCACCTTTGCGTGACAGCCACACCTCCTTGGCGAAATGAGTCTCGCGCTCGGTGTAGTTGTGGTGGGTGTTCACCGCCTCCTCGGTTTCGACGGGCCGGCCGAGCCAGTCGCCGGCGCAATCGGCCACCCGGTGCATCATCTCCTCGCGATTCAGCAGCGCGAAATGCTGCGCCCAGCGCAGGTCCCTGATGTAGGCGCTGAACTCATCGCTTCCCTCGGTCAGGTACGCCAGGTCGGTGTCCGGCAGGGTGATCCGTGCCCGGGCGGCCAGGGCCTGGGCGATCTTGATGTGCCGCTGCGCCAGTTTGTTGCCGACGCCGCGCGACCCCGAGTGCAGGAACAGCCATACCCGGTCGGCCTCGTCGAGGCTCACCTCGATGAAGTGGTTGCCAGAGCCCAGGCTGCCCAGCTGGAACCGCCAGTTCGGGGCGATTCGCTCAGCGCTGTCCGCGCCGTCGCGCTGCTCGAGCTCGCTGATCCTCGCCCTGGTCTGGTCGCTATAGATGCGGGCGTTGTACTTCCCGGCCGACAGCGGGATGGCCCGTTCGATCGCCTCCCGCAGCGTGGCGAGGTCGCCACGGGCATGGACATCCGCTGCGGAAAACTGCGTGCGCAGAGCGATCATGCCGCAGCCGATGTCGACACCGACCGCTGCCGGGATGATCGCGCCGAGCGTGGGGATGACCGAGCCAACCGTTGCGCCCTTGCCCAGGTGCGCGTCTGGCATCAGCGCTACGTGCGGGTAGATGAACGGCATTGCGGCCGTCCGCTCGGCCTGGGCGCGCGCGTTGTCGGCCAGTATCGACGCCCAGTTGATGAGCTTGTCGCTGATCTGCTCCATCCCAACCTCCGCTGGCGCGGTAACGCTAGCCGCGCACATCGGCCAAGTACAGTCATTTCCGCTCCTCGGGGCCTCCCGCATCGTCAGCAGCGACTTCCCCCGACCTTGACCCTTAATCGCGCCCGATATAGAAACGTTCAGGCAGAATGCCGGATACCAGATCGGGGTAAGATCGCGTAAGTGACCGACGGGTTCGACTGCTACGTTGGCGCTGTGTCCGCTGTGCTCACTGTGTCCAGGCCGGGTGTGGTCGACGTGAACGGCCTGCGGGCGCTCCGGCGAGCGCGGGACCGGATCGACCGCGACTACGCCGAGCAACTCGACATTGCCGCGCTGGCCGCCGACGCCGGGTACTCGCTCGGCCAGTTCATCCGTGCGTTTGACGCTGCCTACGGGGAGACGCCTGGCAGGTACCGGACCCGTCGGCGGGTCGAACGGGCGTGCGAGCTGCTGCGCTCGGTCAACCTGACCGTGACCGAGATCTGCATGCTGGTCGGGTTCAGCAGTCTCGGTTCGTTCAGCCGCCGCTTCGCCGACATCGTCGGACGGTCGCCGTCTGAGTATCGGCGGGAGGCGGCGCGGGTGGGCGGCCCGGCTCCGATCCCTGGTTGCTTCGCGCTGATGTGGCGTACCGGGCTCCCCGCCCCTGACGCGGCCGCCCCGGACGCGGCCGCCCCGGACGCGGTCGAGCCGGCCGGCTCGCGCTGACACATCGCAATTTCGGAGAAGCGATCGCTGCGGCCGCCGCCATACGGTGTTGGCGAAGTCGACGACGAGGGAGAACATGATGATCACAGGCATCTCGATCGTGACGGTCTGGGTGCTCGACACCGAGTCAGCCAAGGAGTTCTACACCAAGCAGCTGGGCTTCGACCTCACCACCGACATCCAGCTCGACAGCGGCATGCGATGGCTGACCGTCCGTTCGCCGGGGAGTCCTGGCCAGGAGTTCTTGCTGGTCGACCCGGCTCACTCGATGCTTGAGGCGGACACCGCCGTCCAGGTCCGCGCGCTGGTCGCCAAGGGCGCGCTCAGCCCGGGCGTTTTGGCCACGACCGACTGCCGCGCCGACTACGACAGCCTGGTGGAGCGGGGGGTCGAGTTCATCCAGCCGCCTGCCGACCGGCCCTACGGCATCGAGGCAATCCTGCGAGACGACTCGGGGAACTGGTTCAGCTTCACCCAGCGCCGCGCCGCCGAATCGGGGTGATCCGGCGAGCGCGGGCTTGGCGCGGCTACGCGCGGCCCCTGCTCAGGTCGCTGAAGCGGCACATCAGGATGGCCAGTCCGGCCAGCCCGGCGGCTAGGGCGAAGAGGTATCCGGCGGCCGCCCCATGGGCATCGACAAGCCGGCCAGCCAGCGGGGCACCGATCGCCGTTCCCGTGGCGGCCGCGGTTGTCAGCCACGACATGCCCTCTGTCCGCTGGTCGGCGGCCACCACTCGCTCCGCGATGCTGTACGAGCTGACCAGCGTGGCTGAGATGCCCAGGCCCGCGACGAAGATCCCGGCGCCCAGCGCGGCCAGATCCGGCATGAAGCTCAGCGGCGCGACGCCGAGCGCGGTGGCTGCGAACGCGGCGCGGAGTCTCGCGGCCTGCGATGCCCGCCAGTGCCGCGAGCCGTACCACACGCCCGCGATGGCGCTGCCTAGGCCGTACAGCGCGAGCAGCGGGCCAGCCAGCGCGCTGGCGCGATGCTCCTGGGCGAAAGCGATGGTGGCCAGGTCGACCGCCACGAACAGCGCTCCGAGGCACACGTTTATTGCGATCAGGACCCGTAGTCCGCGGCTGCGCAGCACGGTTCCGCTGGCGCGCGCACTGCTGTGCGCCGGCGGCTCGCTGCTCCGGTGCCGGGTCAGCCCCACTACTCCGGCCAGGCTGAGCGCGAGCGTGACCAGCAGGCCGCTGACCGGCTGCACAGAGGTGACGAGCGCCACCACGAGCACAGGCCCGGCGATGAAGATCACCTCATCAGCGATCCCCTCCAGGGAGAACGCGGTATCCAGCGCGTCATTGCCGTGCGCGTCATTGCCGTGCGCGTCATTGCCGTGCGCGTCATTGCCGTGCGCGTCATTGCCGTGCGGGTCACTGCCGTGCGCGTCATTGCCGCCCAGTAGCTGACTCCATCTCGAGCGGACCATCGGGCCGAGCGTCGGCATGGTCGCGCGGCTCAAAGCGCCCGTGATGATCAGCGCCCAGTCCGGAGCGCCGCCCAGGGCGCAGCCGGCGAAGGTGGCCGTGGTGACGGCGAAGACCGCGCCGAGCGGGCGGAGCACGCGGGCCTGCCCGTGCCGGTCGGCCAGCCGGGCCATCCGGGGCGTCACGATCGCGAACAGGACAGCGCCCGCGGCCGACACGAAACCCGCGGTGCCGTACCGTCCGGTCACCGAGACGATCAGCATGACCTGGGCGATGCTGAGCATGCCCATCGGCATCCGGCCGATGACGCCGGGAACAGCGAAGTGAAGTGCACCCGGCACCCGCAGCACAGCGGCGTACCTGTGCAAGCCTGGACCGGCCTGCTGGGGTTGCGTGATAGCTGTCATGTTCAGCACGCTAGGTGCGGACCGGACTACCGGTAAGCTCCAATTTGATGCCAGTAGAGTGGTCCGGTTTGAGCCCGGAACTGTTGCTCGCCGTCGACCGGCGAGCGCCCGAGCCGCTGCGCGCTCAGCTGGAACGACAGCTACGCGATGCGATCAGGTCGGGGCGGCTGGGCATCGGCGAGCGGCTCCCTTCCTCCCGTGCGCTGGCGCGGGAGCTCGGCCTCTCCCGAGGACTGGTCCAGGACTGCTACGCCCAGCTGCAGGCCGAGGGATACCTGAACAGCCAGGTTGGCTCGGCAACCAGGGTCGCGGCCCGGGCGGGCGTAGCGGCGGGCGCGGCCTCAGGGCAGGCGCTCGTGCGAGGAACTGCGCCGCCAGCCGGGCCGCCGGCCTCCGCGCCCGCCGGGCACCCGGCCTCCGCCCCCGCCGGGCACCCGGCCTCCGCCCCCGCCAAGCCGCGCCTTGCGGTTGACTTCGCCTCAGGCGTGCCCGACCTCGCGAGCTTCCCGCGCGCCGACTGGGCCTGGGCGGTGCGCGAGGCCTGCCGTGCCGCGCCCACGGCGTCGCTCGGATATGGCGATCCGCGCGGCAGCCCCCAGCTCCGTGAGGTGCTCGCCGCCTACCTGCGCCGGGTCCGGGCGGCAGCGGCAACCCCCGAGCGGATCGTCATCTGCGCCGGATTCGCTCAGGGGCTGAACCTCGTCCTGCGCGCCCTGGCCATCGCCGGGGTCACGCGGGTCGGCTTCGAGGATCCCGGCTACAGCATGACCGTCGCTGTCGCGGCAGGCCGGGCGGGAATCGATGCGATCCCTGTACCGGTCGACGAGTCAGGGATCGATGTCGCGGCGCTGGCCGCGACCGGTGCCGGGGCCGTCGTTCTCACACCCGCCCATCAGTGGCCGACCGGCGTGGTGCTCGGCCCGCAGCGGCGGCTGCGGCTCGTAGAGTGGGCAGCCGCCAACGACGCCACGATCATCGAGGACGACTACGACGCAGAATTCCGGTACGACCGTGATCCCGTCGGCGCGCTGCAGGGACTCGCGGCTGACCGGGTCGCGGCGATCGGTACGGTGAGCAAGTCGCTGGCCCCGTCGCTGCGACTGGGCTGGGTGGTGTGCCCGCCGTGGCTGGCCGGGGCGGTGACCAGGGAGAAGGCCAGGCAAGACCGGGGATCGCCGGTGCTCGACCAGCTCGCGCTCGCGACCTTGATGGAGTCCGGCCGCTTCGACCGGCACCTGCGCCGGATGCGGGCCAGCTATGCACAGCGGCGCGCTGCCCTGCTCGAGGCGCTCGCCAGGCATGCTCCTGACGTGGCGGTCACCGGCCTGGCCGCAGGCTTTCACGCCGTCGCGCATCTTCCCGGCGAGGTCGCCGAACAGGCGGTCATTGCCGCGGCCAGGCAGCGCTCGATCGGGCTGTACGGCATGAGCGAGCACCGGTCGAGCGGATCACCGAGTCCGGCGCAGCTCGTGCTAGGTTTCGGCAACCTGAGCGAGCGGTCCATCGCTGCCGGCATCGCGACGGTCGGCGACCTGCTGCGCGACGGAAGGAAGGAGCACTGACGGCATGCGAGATGATCAGATCAAACCTTCGGGGTCCAACCAAGCGCACCGGCAGCGCGCCCGCGATCTGGGAATCCCCGTCCAGGGCGACCCGGGGGAACAGAACGCGATCACCGACGTCCCGGGCGTCGAGGTAGGCTACGAGACCCTCATCGCCGGAGACGGGCCGCTCGAGGCGGGGCGGGGGCCGGTCAGGACCGGGGTTACCGCCGTGCTTCCCCTCGGGCGCGCGGGCGTGGGCAAATCCTGCCCGGCCGGCTGGTACTCGCTTAACGGCAATGGCGAGATGACCGGCACCGCCTGGCTGGACGAGACCGGGGCCCTGTCGCTGCCTGTGGGCATCACGAACACCCATGCCATCGGGCCCGTGCACCAGGGGATCATCGACTGGTCGATCAACGCGAATCCGGCCCTGGCGGCCCGCTGGCACCTGCCGGTCGTGGCTGAGACGTGGGACGGCTACCTGAATGACATTAACGGTGCCCACGTCACCGCGCAGACCGCGATGCGGGCACTCGACAACGCCCGCAGCGGGCCGCTCGACGAGGGCTCGGTCGGCGGCGGCACGGGGATGAACTGCTACGCCTTCAAGGGCGGCACGGGAACCGCGTCCCGCCGGGTGCTGGTCGGATCGCGCCGCTACACGGTCGGTGCACTGATGCAGGCGAACTTCGGCAGCCGCAGCGAGCTCGTGGTGGCCGGCCGGCATCTCGGCCCGATCCTCGGCGACGACAACCCGATGGAGGAGACTGACTGGCTGACGCCGCCGGGAGCCGGCTCGTGCATCACGGTCGTCGCGACCGACGCGCCGCTGCTGCCCGGACAGTGCAAAGCGCTGGCCCGCCGGGTGCCGCTCGGCCTGGCCCGCACCGGAACGACAGGCAGCCACTTCTCCGGCGATCTCTTCCTGGCGTTCTCCGCGACCAACGTCGGAATGCTGGACAGCGCGCTCGATGCGCACTACGAGGCTGACACGCTGCCGAGCATCGAGTTCGTGCCATGGGGCCAGATGGACCCGCTGTATGCGGCCGTCGTCCAGTGTGTCGAGGAGAGCGTGCTCAACGTCCTGGCCGCCAGCACGACGATGACCGGCCGGGACGGACACCGCAGCCCGGGATTCCCGGTTGAGCGCCTGCCCGAATTGCTCGCGCGTTAGAGACCGTCCGGAGGAACTGGTGATCACACTCGCAGAGGCAGTGCCGGCGCCGGCGGCCATCTCCGCGTCAGCGACGGCTGAGCCGTCGGACTACAGCTTCGCCGTTATCGGCGACATCCCCTATGGCGATGCGCAGATCGCGAATTTCCCGAACGTCATTTCCCAGATCAACGCCGATCCGGCCGTGCAGTGGGTTGATCATCTCGGAGATATCAAGAACGGTTCGTCGGTCTGCAGCGACGCGTACTTCCAGATGATCAAGAGCGACTTCGATCAGTTCGCTGACCCGCTCGTCTACACGGTGGGTGACAACGAGTGGACCGACTGCCACCGTCCCAACAATGGCGGCTATAACCCGCTGGAACGGCTGGCCAAGATCAGGCAGGTGTTCTTCCCCCGGCCGGGCTACACGCTCGGCCAGGACAGCGTCCCTGTGCAGGCGCAGCCTGACCAGGGCATCCCCGAGGACGTCCGGTACCAGCGCGCTGACTTCACTTTCGCTGCTGTCGACGTGGTGGGCAGCAACAACAGCCTCGCACCATGGACGGGGAACACCGCGCCGACACCCGAGCAGACAGCCGAGGTGCTTGGCAGGACGGCGGCAGTCATCCAGGAGATTCACGATACGTTCGCCGATGCCAGCAAGCACCACAACAAGGCTGTCGTGCTGCTGATGCAGGCAGATATGTTCGATCCGACCGTTCCCAACCCGGCATTCGCGGACTACTACGGCTTCCAGCCGATCGTGGCCGCCATCGCGCGCGCGTCATTGGCTTTCGGCGGCCCGGTCTACCTGTTCAACGGCGACAGCCACATCTACAACACCGACAGCCCGCTGGCCGTGGGATCGAAATGGCTCTCCTTGTACGGCATCGACCAGCCTGTGCCGAACTTGTCACGGATCACGGTGGATGGCTCCACCAACGTCGATGACTATCTCCGGGTCACGGTGCATGGCCACGGAACGCCCTTGCTTACCTGGGTCCGCGTGCCCTTCGAATCCTGACCGCCTGTCCTGACAGCTCGTCCTGCCCGCAGCTCGCCCTGGCAGGGACGGTTACCCGAACGACACACCGAGCCGTAGGATGCGGCTTGTGGCGAATATGGTGGCTCGCAGGCCATTGCCTGGATGGGCCGCGCTCAGCCGGATCGTGCACTGGGCTCGGACCTACCGGGTGGATATCGCCTGGGTGATCTTCGTCCTGCTGAACCTGGTCGCCATGCGCTTGGTTCCAGCCTGGCAGACCGTTCCCTTCCTGATCATCTGGCTAAGCCTGACCGCGGTTTACGGATTCCGGCTCTGGCATCTCGGGTCGACCCTGCTGAGCGTCGTGACTGTGACGCTAGCGACCGGCGGCCTGATCGGCTGGCAGGTGCTGCGCGGCAAGCAGGACGCGGACTACCTCGCCGAGGTACCGCTCCTCGCCATGATGTTCGTGGTCATGGTCTGGCATTCCCGCAGGCGCGTCGCCGCCATGAACCAGATGAAGCGCGTATCCGAGCACAACCTGATCCTGCTCGACCAGCAGCGCCAGTTCCTGCAGGACGCATCGCACGAGCTCGGGACGCCAATCGCCATCGCCCTCGGGCACGTGGAGCTGATCGAGCAGGCCGCCAGGGACCACGAGATCGCGGCGGACGCGCGCGTCGCGGCGGCGGAGCTGCTCAGGATCCGACGGCTCACCAGCAGGCTGCTCCTCCTGGCATCGACCGACGCGCCGGACTTCCTCTACCTGGCTCCGGTCGATGTGGAGGAGATCCTGGTGGAGGCCCTGCACCGGTGGAACCACGTGCCGCGGCAATGGTCGCTCGGCACGCTGCCAGACGGATGGGTGCACGCCGACGCCGACCGGCTGACGATGGCCGTGGACGCGCTGATCGAGAACGCTGTCGATCACACCGAGACGACCGACCAGATCGAGCTGAGCGCGCACCGCGACGACGAGACCATCGTGATCGCCGTGACCGACTCGGGCCCCGGTATACCCGCTTCCGACGTCGAGCGGATCTTCGGCCGGTTCGCCAGGATCGATGCTGGCCGTAACAGGACGGCAGGCGGCTTCGGTCTTGGCCTCGCGATAGTCAAGGCGATCGCGGAGGCGCATCACGGCTCCGTTCTTGTCAGCAGCACGGTCGGTCGCGGCGCGACGTTCGAGATACACCTGCCGGCCACGACGCCGGGCCCAAGGCAGCCGGTGGGCCAGCGGGCGCTTCTGTCGTAGCCATCGGAACGCTCTGGACAAGGCTCACAGCCTCGAGCATCGTTAATTGAATCGGCGCAAACTGGAGGCAGCTGTGAGTGACTATGTCATTGTCGGAGCCGGCTCAGCCGGATGCGTACTCGCGGCAAGGCTGAGCGAGGACCCGGACGTCCGGGTGACTGTGATCGAGGCTGGCGCGCCAGACACCGCGCTGGAGATCCACGTGCCTGCCGCATTCGGCAAGCTTTTCCAGTCCAAGTGGGACTGGGATTACACCACCGACCCAGAACCCGCGCTTGACTCGAGGCGCCGGTACCTGCCCCGCGGCAAGATGCTGGGCGGCTCGTCGTCGATGAACGCGATGATCTACATCCGCGGCAACCGCCTCGACTACGACCTGTGGGCGGCGGGCGGCGCGGCCGGCTGGGGATGGGCCGACGTGCTGCCGTACTTCCTGCGCGCCGAGGACAACGAGCGCGGGCCCGGCGACCTGCATGCCACCGGCGGGCCGCTGACGGTCTCAGACGGCCGGTCCCGCCATGCGCTCATGGACGCCTTCCTCGAGGCGGCGCAGCAAGCCGGCCACAAGCCGAACGACGACTTCAACGGCCCTGAGCAGGACGGCGTCGGCTACTACCAGCTCACCCAGCGGAACGGGCTGCGGTGCAGTGCGGCTGTCTCCTACCTGCACCCGGCCATGGGGCGCCCGAACCTCGAGGTCATAACCGACGCGCTGGCGAGCAGGATCCTGTTCGACGGCAGCCGGGCGATCGGGGTCGAATACGAGAGGCACAACGAAACCGCTCAGGTACTCGCCGACCGAGAGGTGATCGTCTCGGCGGGCGCCTACAACTCCCCGCAGCTGCTGATGCTGTCCGGCATCGGCGTGGCCGTGGAACTGCAGGCCTACGGCATCGAGCCGCGGGCTAACCTGCCGGTCGGGGAGAATCTCCAGGATCACATCAACGTCGGGATCGGCTATCTCACTGACACCGAATCGCTGCTCACCGCGGAGACAGCGGAGAACATCTCGCTGCTCGAGAACGAGGGGCGCGGCCCCCTGACATCCAACATCGGCGAGGCCGGCGGCTTCTTCCGCACCCGCGATGACCTCGATGCGCCGGACTGCCAGATTCACGCGGTGCCGGTCATGTACCTGGACGAGGGTCTCGGGCTGCCCACCGATCATGGCTTCGGGTTGGGGGCGTGCTTGCTGAAGCCAGCCAGCCGCGGCAAGGTGTTCCTGCGGTCGCTGCTGCCCAGCGCCAAGCCGCACATCGTGCACGGTTACTTCACCCATCCGGCCGACCGGGAGACGATGATCAAGGCTGTACGCGTCCTGACCGAGATCGCTGGTCAGCCTGCGCTCGCCCCGCACCGCCGTGCCGACCTGCGGGTCCCGGCGTCCGACGGCGACGCCGACATCTGGGAGTTCACCAAGCGCGAGTGCCAGACCCTGTATCACCCGACCAGCACCTGCGCGATCGGTTCGGTTGTCGACCCGCAGCTGCGCGTGCTTGGCTTCGAGGGCCTCCGGGTGGTCGACGCCTCGGTGATGCCGACTGTGATCAGGGGAAACACGAATGCTCCCACCATCATGATCGCGGAGAAGGCGGCCGACCTGATCCGCGCCAGCTGAGTGCCGGCGTTTCCGTAGCGAGCGAGGGCCGGACCTTGGCGCGGGTGGGTCAGGCGGGTTTCCCGGCGCTCCAGAAGGGCCCAGCGGGGCTGTGGGAGCGGGAGGCGTTGCCGGCGGTGGTGGCTCAGGCGGTCAGATGGGACCTGCGGCCGCTCGAGAACAGCTCAGGCGGCGGGGCCGGGGAGGGTTCGGCGGACGCATCGGTGATCGGCCTGGCTCCAGCCACGAACCGGTCAAGATCGGCGCCGTAGACCACTCGGCCGGGGAAAGGGTCGGCGGCTGCGCGGCGTACAAGGTCGGCCACCGGCAGGTCGCGCTGGGACGCTGCCGCCACCAGGTTGCCGAACCTGCGGCCGCGCAGCACCGCCGCGTCGGCGATCAGGCAGGCGCACGCGAAGACCGAGCGGATCGCGGCCACCCGCGCCCGCGCGTGCGGCAACGGCGGGCCGTCGGCGATGTTGGCCGCGAACAGCCCGTCCGCGGCTAGCGGCCGCGCCGCTTCGGCCGAGAACTCCGCGGAGGTCAGATGCGGCGGTGTTCGTCCCGCGGCGAAGAGGTCGGCGACAACCACGTCAAACGATCCGGGACGAAGCTCAGTCACGGTGCTGCGGGCATCGGCCACCCTGACTCGTATACCGGACCTGCGGGCGGGCTGACCAAGCGGCAGCCGCCGCCGGACGAAGTCGATGAGCGCGGCGTCGGAGTCCACGGCGAGCTGACGTGACCCTGGACGGGTCGCCGCCACGTATCGCGCCAGCGTCAGCCCCCCGGCACCCAGATGCAGCACCCGCAGCGGCGCCCCGGCCGGCGCTGCGAGGTCGAGCAGGTGGCCGAGCCTGCGAACATACTCGAACTCGAGGTGCCGCGGATCATCGAGATCGACATACGATTGCGGGAAGCCGTCCACTAGCAGCGTCCAGGCCGCCGGCCGGTCGGGGTCGGCGGCAAGTTCGAACCGGCTGGACGACATGCGTCCCATCGTCCGGCCGCGTCACGGTCCGTGTCCACTTGCAATGAGGCCATGACCGTCACCCGGCCGCTGACACCCGGCGACGCCGACACCGTGGCCGAGTTGCTTCGCCGCTGGCCTGGAGGTTGAGGGAGACGTCGGTGTCCTCGCGCGGCTACAGCCCGAGCCCGCGAGCGCGGATTAGCGGACGTGGTAGAAGGCGGTCGGCTTCCAGCCGTATCCATAGTGGATCAGGCCGACGGGCGTGCCGTAGTCGTGGGCACCGAAGGTGTAGCCCCACCGGCGGAAGAGCTCCACGTGCCCGGACCCGTAGAAGGCGAGATCGCCCATCCGCGGGTGCCTGACCCAGACTAGCTTGCGGCTAGCCAGCATCTGCGTTGTCGTTCTCGGCAGCCAGATCCCGACATGGCGGTAGGCCTCCATCACCAGCCCCGAGCAATCAAAGCCCGGACCGGTGCCGCCGTAGACGTAAGGATGACCTTTCTGGCGGGCTGCCCAGTAATACGCGCGGAGCCGCGCTGGCAGCCGCTGCCGGAGCCGTTGGCTCGAAGTCAGACGCTGCTGCTGGCCCGCGGCCGTGAGCCTGGTTATGCCTGCTTGGTGACTGCTCGCGTCCGGTGCTGCGCTAGCGGCAGGGGCTTGCAATGCGAAAGCCGCGGCGATCCCTACGGGGACTGCCGCGACTGCGGTCATAATGCGAGCCCGATGAAGCGATGGGGACATTCAGATCCGATCACGCGAAGTTCGCGCAGGACCAGCGGGGCAGGGCGCTAAATGGCGCGCCTGGCGCGGCTGACCTGCGCCTGACGACCCCAAGCTAACGGCGCAGGGCGTTTTCTTACTTGGCAAAACAGCCAAAGTAATACCCGGCGCCAGGACCCTGATGCGCCCTTTTTAATAGATTTTGCCCATCATTTACAATGCGCGCAGCCCCTCGAGGACGCTCTTGAGCACGCTCTCATCGACGGCGCTGCCTTTGGTCGGCCTAACCACGCTTACCAGCCCTTGCCGGTGCAGGTCGCTGAGCAGGACCTGCACGACCCCGAGCGGCAGACCGGTCGCCGACGCAAGATCGGCGACGGCGATCGGGGCACCGCATAGCTCATGCAAGAGCCTGTGCTCCGGCGGCAACCACTGCGTGTGGACATCGGCCGGGCTCGCTGCCACGACCATGTCGACAACGTCGAGCACTGGCCCGGCAGGCGCGGCGCGGCCCCTGGTCAGCGCGTACAGCCTGACGACAGGGCCCGCCTCCTGATCGAACCATCTCTCGCCGCGGGGACTCATATGCCCTGCTCAGGAGTCGTCCGGCTGCGGTGCCTGGCGCCCGTCCAGCCAACCCTGCTGCAGAGACGTAACCAGGGCGCCGATCTCTTCCGGCGTGCTGGTCGCGGCCGGCTGCGTCGCCTCCGCTGCCGGGACGCCCTGCGATGACATCGTCGTGCTACCGGCCGGCTGAGGTGGGCTCGGGTCGCGGACCCGCCGCGGGAGCCCGAGCGTGTCGTCGCTGCCCTGATCCTCACCGGGCGTGAGGCGGCCGAGATTGAGCCTGGCCGGCGGGGCCACGCCCATAGGCTGCCAGCCCGATGTGGGCAGGCCAAGCGGATCGGGGTACGCGCTCAACGAGTCGGTGTCGCTATTGTCCGGTATAACGGTGATGTCATGAGGCAGCAGCACGATGGCGGCAACGCCGCCGTACGGTGACGTGCGCAGTGTGATCTTGATTTTGTGCCGCGCCGCAAGCCGGGCGAGGACGAAGAAGCCCAGCTTGTCGCTGTCGGCCAGATCGAATTCCGGCGGGTTGGCGAGCCGCTCGTTCGCAGCGTCCAGTTCCTGGTCGCTCATGCCGAGTCCGCGGTCCTC
>Ga0070707_100004659_pt1 | contig 12840 bp, 11 predicted proteins | sample KBSK5502metaG_FD_65468 | JGI IMG/M metagenome (GOLD analysis project Ga0070707, IMG submission 65468) | Corn, switchgrass and miscanthus rhizosphere microbial communities from Kellogg Biological Station, Michigan, USA - KBS K5-50-2 metaG | ecosystem: Host-associated > Plants > Roots >... | reverse complement strand
CGGCCGCAACGCCTTCCTCGGCGTCGATACGATGCTCGTCGCTCCCGTCGAGGTCGGAGAGGGCGCCAGGACCGGTGCCGGTGCCGTGGTGACCCGGGACGTCCCTCCGGGCAAGCTTGCCGTCGGCGTCCCGGCACGGATCCGCGAGCCGCGTGCGAAGCCGGACCTCCCGGACCCTGCTGACCCAGGGAAGGCCTGAGCACGGTGCCATCGCCCTTCGGTGAGATCCTGTTCCTGATCTTCCTGACCTTCCTCGAAGGGTTCTTCGTGGCCGCCGAGATCGCGCTGGTGTCGGTCCGGCGGAGCCGAATCGACCAGCTCGTCGAGGAGGGCAGCACAAGCGCGCGCCGCGTCCGGAGGCTCATCGACGACCCGGGTCGGTTCCTCGCGGTCTCGCAACTGGGCCTGACCCTGATCGGCTTCTTCGCCTCGGCCTTCGCCGCGGTCAGCCTCGTGACCGGCCTCGCCAGCCTCCTCGAGAGCTTCGGCGTCGCGGCGGGCTCAGCCGAGAGTGCCGCGCTCATCGTGGTCACCATCATCCTGGCGCTGTTCACGATCGTCTTCGCCGAGCTCATCCCGAAGGCGATCGCCCTCGGCGCCCCCGAACGGTTCGCGCTCGTGCTCTCGCGGCCGATCGACGTGCTGGCTCGCCTGCTCGGACCGGTCGTGAGCGTGCTGAACGGGATCACGCGCTGGGTCGCGCGCTCCATGGGCGTCGAGATGAATCAGGAGGCGGCGATCAGCGCCGAGGAGCTGCGCCTCATCGTCGAGCGCGGCGGCGAGCAGGGTGTCCTCGAGGCCGAGGAAGAGCAGATGATCAACGCGGTCATCGAGCTCGGCGAGCGCCGCGTCCACGAGGTGATGGTTCCTCGCGTTGCGATCGCCTCCGTGCCGGCGGACGCGACCCTCGAGGAGGCGATCGACCTCGTCGTCGAGGTCGGCCACTCGCGCATTCCCGTCTACCACGACACGATCGACGAGATCGTCGGGATCCTGTACGCGAAAGACCTGCTGCCGTATCTGAAGCCCGATGCGGGACCACGGCCCGCGCTCCGCAAGCTGCTCCGGCCGCCGGTCCTCGTGCCCGAGTCGATGACCGTCGACGACCTGCTCCACGAGTTCCAGCGGCGCAAGGTCCACATAGCGGTCGTGCTGGACGAGTACGGCGGCACGGCCGGGCTGGTGACGATCGAGGACCTCCTCGAGGAGATCGTGGGGGAGATCCAGGACGAGTACGACGTCGAGGAGCCGATGGTCGTACGGCTGTCCGACCACGAGGCTCGCGTCGACGGCCGCGCCGATGTCGACGAGATCCTCGAGCTGTTCGACCTGGACCTCCAGCTCGAGGACGAGGACGAGTACGACACGGTCGGTGGGCTGGTGTACCACCGCATCGGCGGCGTGCCCGCGCCGGGCGATTCGGTCGATGTCGACGGGCTGCGCCTCACGGTCGAATCGACCGACGGCCGGCGGGTCGGGAAGGTCCTCGTGACGCGCCAGCTGCAGAAGGCCGAATCGCCGCCCGATGACGGCGACGCCGCCGAAACGCGGCCGCCGCGCGGGGCACGAAGGCCCGCGGGGACGAAGGCGCGCCGCTAGCCGCGCGTCCCTCCTCCGGCGACGCGCCCTAGGCGGTGATCACCGAGCGGATGATCTCTTCGAGCCGCGCGCGCGGCGCGCGCTCGATCGTGCCTGCAGCGTCCAGCGCGGCCAGCGCGCGGTCGCGGTGCTCGCGGGCCTGGTCGCGGGTGTAGTCGCGCGCCCCCGTCCGCTCCAGGATCGCCACGATCTCCGCGGTGTGCTCCCGGCTGAGCCGGCCGTTGGCGTAGAGCGCGACGAGGCGTTCGCGGTCCTCGCGGGCGGCGTGCTCGAAGGCGTAGATCACGGGCAGCGTCTTCTTCTTGCGCGGCACGTCCGACGCTTCCTTGCCCGTCTTGAGCTCGGGGCCCCAGATCCCGAGCAGGTCGTCATTGAGCTGGAACGCGATGCCCAGGTCCCAGCCGAAGGCGCGATAGCGGTCGATGACGTGCTCGTCGTCGGTCGCCAGCACCGCGCCCGCCTCGATCGATGCCGAGATCAGCGCCGCGGTCTTGCGCCCGATCATGTCGAAGTAGAGCTCGACCGAGAGGCCGTCATCGTGCTCGGCCATCCAGATGTCGAGGTACTGGCCCTCGCACAGCGCGACGCAGGTCTCGTCGTAGAGGCGCATCAGCCGGAGCACGGTTCGGTCGGGGAAGCCGAGGTCCGTCAGGCGATGGAGCGCGATCCGGCTCAGGCTGAAGAGCATGTCGCCGGTGTTGATCGCCTGGGGCACGCCGTGGAGCGCCCACAGGGTCGGCCGATGGCGCCGCTCGCGGTCGTCGTCCTCGATGTCGTCGTGGACGAGGCTGAAGTTGTGGCCGAGCTCGACAGCCGCCGCGCCGGGGAGTGCGCGCCGGTGGTCGCCGGTGATCGAGGCGTAGGCGAGGAGCCCGAGGAGCGGGCGCACGCGCTTTCCTGTCGAGCCAGAGCCGTCCAGGCCGAGGTGATAGCGGCACATCTCGTACACGCCGGCGGTCGCCGGATCCGTGCCCTGCACGAGCCGCAGGATCTCCGCCTCGGTGTCGGCGATGAGCAGCGCGATGTCGGGGCTGGTCGAGAGCGCCATTCCGCTACCGAGTGTAGTCGTCAGCGCACAAACATGCTCGGCTGAAGTAGCGGGTTCGGCGAGGTGGCGTGATCGGTGTACCGTCACGTCGTGCCCGCCCCGCGTCGCTACGTCACCGAGGCCATCGTGCTGTCACGCTTCGACTACGGCGAGGCGGACCGGATCCTCACGCTCATGACCCCGAGCGGCGGCAAGATCAAGGCGATCGCGAAGGGCATCCGTCGGCCCACCTCGCGGATCGGCGGCAGCGTCGAGCCATTCGCCGAGCTGCGGCTCGCGCTCGCCCACGGCCGGACGTTCGACGTCATCACCCAGGTCTCGGTTGTCCATGCCTGGCTGCGGATGCGCGACGATCTCGTGTCGTTCGGAACCGCCTCCTACCTCGCGGAGCTCGCAGACGGCACGCTCGAGGAGCGCCACGCCTCCGAGTCGGTGTACGTGCTGCTCAAGCGGGCGTACGAGATCCTTGATGCCGGCATGGCGCCCGGCCGGGTCGCGCGCTGGTTCGAGATGCACCTCGCCGACGAGCTCGGCGTTCGCCCGGAGGTCGACCGCTGCGTCGAGTGCGGCCGCCTGCTCGAGGCGGACGAGCGCTACCGCTGGATGCCGCCGCTGGGTGGCGTCCTGTGCGAGCGCTGTCCGGGACCGCCGTTCGAGCGCGCCGGCCTCTCGCTCGAAGCGCTCAAGCTGCTCAAGGCCTACCAGCGCCTGGACGTCGAGGCCCTCGCCGCGCTCCGTGCGCGTCCCGACACCGAGCGCGAGGTCGAGCTCGCGATGCGCGAGTTCCTCGCATTTTCGCTCGACCGGAAGCCGCGTTCCCTTGCCTTTCTCGACGAGGTCCGCCACGAGGCTGCGCGATCCTCACTCGCCGGGGTTCCCTAGCGTGTGAACAGGCGGCGCGTTCTTTCGGGCTAGACGCCAGTGAACGCGAGCCCGGGCACGAGGATCCAGGCGAGGCAGGACGCGAGCCCGGTAAATCCGAGGAGGATCGCAGCGGGCTGATCGGGCAGCACCGGCACCTTCCAGCGTCGCCGGGCGATGATCCCGCCCATGAGCCCGAAGAACAGGAGGGCGATGCCGCCGAACAGCGAGCCGGCGAGCAGCGGCGCGGGCGTGGCCAGGATCTCGCCCTTGGCGAGCATCCCGGCGATGATCGGACCGAGAAGCCCGACGGCGAGGACGGCTTCATTCCCCGGGTTGTCGATGAGGAGCCCGACGAGCGCAGCGCCGGCGAGGATCGGAACCGGGCCGACCACGGGACCAAACCAGGCGGAAGCTCCACCCGCCACGAGCAGGAGGCCGCCGCCGGTCATTCCGGTCAGCAGCGGAATCAGGAAACGAGCCGGGCCATTGCGTGCAACCGGACCGGTCGGTGAGGTCACGTCCGCCAGCGTACGCGGCCGATTTGAGATCCGAGAGAGCGCGGAGCGGTTCGGGCTCTACTTGATCGGCGGCCCGTAGGCCTGCCAGGCGAGCGCGACCGCGATCATCGCCAGGGCCACACCCAGGAACGCTGCCATCCACAGCCGGGTGTCGGGGACCTGCTGTTGCTCCATCGACCATACGACGTTTGGCGGCCCCAAAGGTTGCGTCCGCGCTGCTAGGATCGCGGCCCACGCACCCCGCGACCGTCCCTTCCACGGCCGGCCGCCTCGGAGGAGTTTCCCTGTGGCCAACGTTCCCACCGAAACGCCGAATGACGTCGCGCCTGCCGTCGCCGAGCTCGACACCATCGTCTCGCTCGCCAAGCGGCGCGGCTTCGTCTATCCGAGCAGCGAGATCTATGGCGGCATCAACGCGGTGTGGGACTACGGGCCGCTCGGGGTCGAGCTGAAGAACAACGTCAAGCGCGCCTGGTGGCGGGCGATGGTCCAGGAGCGCGACGACATCGTCGGGCTCGATGCGGGGATCCTGATGCACCCCCAGGTGTGGATCACGTCCGGGCACGTCGGGTCGTTCAGCGACCCGCTGGTCGAGTGCCAGACCGACCACCGCCGCTTCCGCCTCGACGAGCTGCCCGGCGCCGAGAACCTGTCGGCGACCGACCTGCGCGACCCGACGATCGTCGAGCGGCTGGGGCTCAAGTGCCCGGTCGACGGTGGCCCGCTCAGCGCTCCGCGGCGGTTCAACCTCATGTTCAAGACATACATGGGCCCGGTCGAGGACGACGCGGCGATCGTGTACCTCCGCCCGGAGACCGCCCAGGGCAGCTACGTCAACTTCAAGAACGTCCAGCAGTCCTCGCGCAAGAAGATCCCGTTCGGCATCGCCCAGGTCGGCAAGAGCTTCCGTAACGAGATCAGCCCGGGCAACTTCGTGTTCCGGATGCGCGAGTTCGAGCAGATGGAGATGCAGTACTTCGTCAAGCCCGACGATGCCGCGGCGGTCTTCGAGGAGTGGCTCCCGCGCCGCTGGAGCTGGTACACGCGCTACGGCGTCACCGAGTCGCGCCTCCGCTTCCGCGAGCACGCCGCCGATGAGCTCGCGCACTACGCGAAGAAGGCGGTCGACGTCGAGTACCGCTTCCCGTTCGGCTGGAAGGAGCTCGAGGGCATCCACAACCGGGGCGACTTCGACCTGTCCCGCCACCAGGCCGAGTCCGGCGAAAACCTCGAGTACTTCGACCCTGCCACCGAGGCGCACTTCATCCCGTTCATCATCGAGACGGCCGGTGGGCCGGACCGGGCCGCGTTCACGTTCCTGATCGACAGCTACCGCGAGGAGGAGGTTCGCGGCGAAAAGCGCGTTGTGCTCGGTCTCCACCCCGATCTCGCGCCGTACAAGGTCGCGGTGCTGCCCCTGCTCAAGAAGCGGCCCGAGATCGTCGCGATCTGCCACCGACTGCGAGACGATCTCGCGAAGGACGTGATGGCGGTCTACGACGACACGGCGGCGATCGGCAAGCTGTACCGGCGCCAGGACGAGATCGGGACGCCGTGGTGCGTGACGATCGACGTGGAGTCGCTCGAGGATGGCGCCGCGACGATCCGTGACCGCGACTCCATGACCCAGGATCGAGTCCCCATCGACAACGTGAAGCGGGTGATCCTCGAGCGGATGGCCGCGGCGCGCGGCTGACCGCATCGAGGTTGGTACGGTGACCCCCGCACGGGAGATCACGGCCGCCGTGAGGGCCTGGCTGGACGGCCTGGACGAGTCCCAACGCAGGCAGGCGTCGTTTCCCTTCGAGACCGAGGAGCGGTTCGTCTGGGCGTACACGCCTGGTTCCCGGAAGGGCCTCGCGATCGGGGACATGCGCCCGGACCAGCGGGTTGCTTCGACGGCGATCCTGACGTCCGCCCTGAGTGCTCGGACCGCCGCCGAGGTCAACGCGATCATGGCTCTGGAGACGGTGCTCGGACGGCTGGAGCGATCGGACGGACGGGGCGGCTGGATCCGACGGGATCCGGAGCTGTACTGGTTCGCCGTCTTCGGCACGCCGAGCCCGACGTCGGCCTGGTCGTGGCGGGTCGGCGGCCATCACGTCGCGGTCCACCTGACGGTGCTCGGCGACCACGTGGTCGGCACCACGCCATCGTTCCTCGGCGCGAACCCGGCGGTGATCCCGAGCGGCCCCGGCGCGGGAACAAGGACGCTGACTGGCGAGGAAGCGCTCGCGCGAACCCTCCTGTCGGAGCTTTCCGCGGCGGAGCGTCGCGCGGGATTCCTGGACGGCGTCGCGCCGGCCGACATCCTGACCGGGACCGGCAGGCACGCGGACCTCCGATCGGTGCCGGCTGGGATCCGTCATGCGGACCTTGGCCGGCCGCGCCAGGCCTCGATGGAGCGCCTGATCCGTCACTACATCGACCGGGCCCGCCCCGAGGTCGCGAACGAGACATGGACGCGCATCGCCGGTGCCGGTCTCGGCGACGTGACATTCGCCTGGGCCGGCTCAGATGCCCCGGGTCGCGGCCACTATTACGCGGTCCGCGGACCGGCGTTCGTCATCGAGTACGACAACACGCAGAACGGCGCGAACCACATCCACTCCGTGTGGCGCGACGTGGACAACGACTGGGGCGAGGACCTGCTCGCCAGGCACCTGGCCGAGGCCCATACGTAGCGCCACGACGACGGCATAGACTCGCCGGATCGAGGAGGTGGTCGGCGTGGCCGTGACGATCCGGAAGTGGGTGACGTTCGTCGAGGAGCTGCACCAGGAGGGCGGCAAGCCCCTCGCGAAGCCGCTCCGGCGCGCGGCGGTGGCCGTGGTCGTGAAGAACCCGTATGCAGGCGAGAACGGCGACGATCTTTCCGAGCTGATCGACTTCGGCGAATTCCTCGGGCGGGAGCTGACTGCACGGGCCAAGGAAGCGCTCGGCACGCCCGTCGAGGCGTACGGCAAGGGCGGCATCGTCGGCGAGGCCGGGGAGCTCGAGCACATCGCGGCATGCCTGCATCCCAAGTTCGGGGCGCCCACCCGGGAAGGGGTGGGCGGCGTGTCGATCCTGCCCTCGGTCAAGAAGCGCGCCGCGATGGGCGCGACGCTCGACATCCCGGTCCACCACATCAAGGCCATGCTCGTCCGCTCGCACTTCGACGCGGTCGAGATCCGCGTCCCCGACGCGCCGGCCGCCGATGAGCTGCTCCTCGCGCTCGCCGTGACCGACGGCGGCCGCCCTCACGCCCGCGTGGGCGGGCTCAAGGCCGAGGACGCGGTCGGCGAGGACGGGTTGCATTAGGCCAGGGCCGGCGCCATGCGGACGCTGATCGTCAACCTGGGGGCGATCGCGAGCGGCGACATCGAGGCGCCGCTCATGGACGCCGATTCGATCCTGATCGAGGACGGGCGCATCGGCGCGGTCGGGCGCGGCCTTGACGGCGCTGCGGGCCGGGGCGGTCCGCTGGACCAGACGATCGATGCGAAGGGCACGACCGCGTTCCCGGGCCTCATCGACTCCCACGCGCACCCGGTCTTCGGCGACTTCACGCCTCGCCAGCAGACCCTCAACTTCATCGAATCCGGGCTGCACGGTGGCGTGACCACGGTCATCTCGGCGGGCGAGGTGCATCTGCCGGGCCGGCCGAAGGACATCGTCGGGCTCAAGGCCCTGGCGATCGTCGCCGCGAAGTCCTACGCGAACCTCCGCCCGGCAGGTGTGAAGGTTCGCGCGGGCGCGCCGATCCTCGAGCTCGGCCTGGAGGAGCACGACTTCGCGGAGATGGCCGCGGCCGGCGTTTCGCTCGTCGGCGAGATCGGCCTCGGCAGCGTCAAGACCGGCGAGCAGGCGGCGCCGATGGTCGTCTGGGCGAAGCAGCACGGCATGACCGTGACCTTCCACACCGGCGGGCCGTCGATCGCCGGCTCGAACCCGATCGCCGCCGACGAGGTGCTCGAAGCCCGGCCGCACATCGTTGGCCACGTGAACGGCGGCACCACCGCGATGTCCGACGCCGACATCGAACGCGTCGTCGCCACGGACATGGCGATCGAGATCGTCCATTGCGGCAATGGGCGGGCCGCCCTGCACGCCCTCCGTGCCGCCCAGGCGGCGAATGGCCTCGATCGGCTGATCCTCGGCAACGATGCACCATCCGGGACGGGCGTCGTCCCGCTCGGCATCCTTCGGGTCCTGGCCCATCTCGCGTCGCTGGGCGGCGTCGACCCCGCGACGGCTGTGGCGTTTGCGACCGGCAACACGGCCCGCGTCCACGGGCTCGACGTCGGTGTCATCACCCCCGGCCGCGCCGCGGACATCGCGCTGGTCGACGCGCCGATCGGCTCGGCTGCTGCATCGGCACTGGAGGCCCTCGCGATCGGCGACCTGCCCGGCGTGTCGATGGTTCTCATCGACGGCGAGGTGAGGATCGGCCGCAGCCGGAACACCCCGCCCGCGGCGCGCGCGGCCGAGATCGTCGGCGGAGGCGGTCCGGCCGCCGGCGGCCACTGACCGGCCGATGCACTTCGGGCTGCGACTGCCGAGCTTCGCCATCGGTGAACGGACGGCGCCCCTGGCCGAGATGGGCAGCTACCTGCGCCGTGCCGAGGACCTCGGCTTCGAGTCGGGGATGCTCATCGATCACCTGCTCGTGGCGCCGCCGGCCTACCGCGTCACCTGGTTGGAGCCGATGACGCTCCTCTCCGCCCTCGCCGGCGTGACCCGGACGATGCGCCTCGGCACGCTCGTGCTTGTCCTGCCGTTCCGCGATCCGGTTGCCTTTGCGAAGGAGTGGGCGACCTTCGATGTGCTCTCCGGCGGCCGCTCGATCCTGGGCGTCGGCGTCGGCTGGAACGAGGCCGAGTTCGAGGCGCTCCGCATCCCGCACCGGGAGCGCGGCCGCCGGACGACGGAGATGCTCGAGGCGATCACCGCGCTGTGGTCCGGCGATAACGTCTCGTATGAAGGCCGCCACTATCGATTCCGTGATCTCACGATCGAGCCGAAGCCCGCGCAGCGGCCGCATCCCCCGATCTGGATCGGCGGCGGGACCCAGCCTTCGGCGAAGATCTACGGCCAGGACGTTCCCTCGATCGAGCCCGTGCTGCGGCGGATCGCGAAGTACGCCACGACGTGGGTGCCGCACAGCTCTGCGACGGCGGAGATGGTGGCTCAGGACTGGGAGCAGATCCGGGACTACATGGTCGAGCTCGGGCGCGATCCGGACGATCTCAAGAAGGTCTATTCGAACTTCGTGCATGTGCTCGCGCCGGGCCAGCCGCGGGAGTCCGCGGCGCCGTTCTTCTCGGTGTACAGCGGCATGGACCTCGAGTATTGGCAGGAGTTCTACCTGCTCGGCGAGGCGGAGGCAGTGGCCGAGCGGATCCGCGGCAAGGTCGAGGCCCTCGGCGGTGTCGATCACCTGATCCTGAACCCGCTCGACTGGGATCCCGCGCGGCTGGAGGTCCTCGCCGAGCGCGTGCTGCCGCTCGTCGCGGCCTAGATCGCGGGCGATGGGCACGTACGCGCGGCCCACCGCGCTGAGAGCCGCGCTCGAGGCGCTCGATGCCGGCGCACGCTCGGGCCGCCTGCCGGTCATCGTCGCCGGCGCGACCGACCACTACCCGGCGCGTGTGGGGCGCGTGGTCGACGAGGACGTGCTCGACGTCTCCGCGCTCGTCGGGATGCGCCGCGTGCATCCGATCGCGGGAGGCTGGTGGATCCCGTCGGGTGTGACCTGGACCGAGCTCGTCGAGGCGCCCCTGCCGCCGGCGTTCGACGGCCTCAAGCTCGCCGCGCGGGCCGTCGGCGGGCTCCAGATTCAGAACCGCGGCACGGTCGTCGGCAATGTCTGCAATGCCTCACCCGCCGCCGACGGCATGCCCAACCTCCTCGCGCTCGATGCGGTCGTGGAGCTGGCTTCGACGGCCGGGACGCGTCGAATCCCGATCGGTGAGTTCGTGACCGGCAACCGGACCACGCGGCGCGAGCCGAGTGAGCTCGTGACCGGGCTGTTCGTGCCCGACCCGGCAGGCGGCATGGCCGGGGCGACCGCGACGTCGACGTTCCTCAAGCTCGGCAGCCGGGCATACCTCGTGATCTCGATCGCCATGGTCGCGGCCGTCGTCGTGCGCGATGCAGGCGACCGGATCACATCGGCGCGCATCGTCGTCGGGGCCTGTTCGCCGGTTGCGCGACGGCTGCTCGAGCTCGAGGGCGCGCTCGCCGGCCGGGCGCTGCGGCCGGGGATCGGCGAGGTCGTGCGCGCGGAGCACCTGCAGCCGCTGTCGCCGATCGACGACGTGCGTGGCTCTGCCGCCTATCGCCGCCACGCAGCCCTCGTGCTGGCGCGCCGGGCGCTCGAGTCGCTCGCGGCTGGATCGCACACCGGATGACCAGCTCGATCGCCTTCCAGGTCAACGGCCGGGCTGTCGCGGTCGACGTCGATCCGATGCGCCGGTTGTCGGCCGTGCTCCGTGACGACCTCGGCCTGACCGGGACGAAGGTCGGCTGCGACGCCGGCGACTGCGGCGCATGCACGGTCCGGCTCGATGGACGCCAGGTGTGCGCCTGCCTCGTGCCGGCCGCACAGGCCGAAGGGACCGATGTGCGAACCGTCGAGGGTCTCGCCCGCAACGGCCAGGCCGGCGGCCCACTGGAGTTCGACGATCTGGGCGCGCTGCAGCGGGCCTTCCTCGAATCGGGCGCGGCGCAGTGCGGAATCTGCACGCCGGGCATGCTCATGGCCGCGGACGACACGCTCGACCGCCACCCCGACCCCACCGACCCCGAGATTCTCGACGGGCTCGGCGGCGTCCTGTGCCGGTGCACGGGCTATCGCAAGATCGTGGATGCCGTGCACGCTGCCACCGCGGACGGGGCGGCGCCGTCGGGTGGTGCTGACCGTGCGCCGGCGTCCGGAAGCGCCGTCGGCGCCCGGCTGCCCAAGGTCGACGGCATCGCGCGCGTGACCGGCGCGGCCGCGTACGGCGCTGACGCGCGGGCGCCAGCGGGGGATGGGCCAATGCTCACAGTCCGCGCGATCCGCTCGCCTCATGCCCGGGCCCGGTTCACCATCGGCGACCTCGCGCCGCTTTTCGAGCGCCACCCCGGGCTCGTGCGCGTCCTCACCGCTGCCGATGTCCCCGGCCAGAACCGCTACGGGATCTACGAGACCGGCAAGGACCAGCCTGCGCTCGCAGAGGGGGCCGTGCGCCACCGTGGCGAAGCCGTCGCCGCGCTGGTCGGCGAAGAGGCGGTCCTCGATGGCATTGCCGACGCGGAGGTGCCCATCGCCTGGGAGCCGCTCGATCCGCTGACGGACATGCGCATTGCCGCGATGCCCGGCGCCCCACTGCTGCACGACCACGCGGTGGGCAACGTCCTGATCGGCGGCCGGCTCGCGACCGGCGACGTGGATGCCGGGCTGGCCGAGGCGTCGGCGGCCGCGGACGTCGACATCGAGACGACGTGGGTCGAGCACGCCTACATCGAGCCAGAGGCTGGCTATGCGCGCCGGGTCGGGGATCGGATCGAGGTGGTGGTCAGCACCCAGGCGCCGTACATGGATCGCGACGAGGTCGCGCTCCTGCTCGGCATCCGGCCGGACCAGGTCCGGATCGTCCCGACGGCCTGTGGCGGCGGCTTCGGCGGGAAACTCGACCTTGGGGTCCATCCGCTCATCGCGGTGGCCGCCTGGCTGACGGCCCGGCCGGTGCGCGCCGTGTGGACACGGCCCGAGTCGATGGCCGCGAGCCCGAAGCGCCACCCGGCGCGGATCCGGGCCACGGCCGGGGCCGCGGCCGACGGCACGCTGCGCGCGATCCGCTTCAACGGCGATTTCGACACGGGCGCGTACGGCTCGTGGGGCAGGACCGTCGCGAACCGCGTGCCCGTTCACGCGATGGGGCCATATGACGTCCCGGCGGTGCTCGCGACGACCCGCGCCATCCACACCAACAACCCGATCGCCGGCGCATTCCGTGGCTTCGGGGTGCCACAGGCGGCGATCGCCCACGAGACCCTGATGGACGACCTCGCCACCAAGCTCGGCATCGATCGGCTGGAGATTCGTACGCGCAATGCCCTTCGCGCTGGCGACACGACGCCGTCCGGCCAGCGGCTCGCGGCGAGCGCCGGGCTGGCGGCGTGTCTCGATGGGCTGCGGTCCGTGTGGGCCAGGGAGCGGGCGGCGGTCGATGCGTGGAACGCCGCCGCAACGGAACGTCGCGACCCCCGTCGCCGCGGCGTGGGGATCGGGGCGATGTGGTACGGCATCGGCAATACCGCCCTCGCGAACCCATCGACGATCGAGATGGGGATCGACGCGGATGGCGCGGCGACCCTCTACTGCGGCGCGGTCGACATCGGCCAGGGCGCCTCGACCGTCATGGTCCAGATCGCCGCCGACGCGCTGGGTGTACCTGCCGGCACGATCCGGCTCGTGAGCGGCGACACCGACCGAACCAGGGACGCCGGCAAGTCGTCGGCCAGCCGTCAGACCTTCGTGTCGGGCAACGCGGCACGTCTCGCCGGGGAGGACCTGCGGCGCCAGCTGCTCGCGCTCGCCGAGGTGGGCGAGGCCGCGCAGATCGAGCTTGGCGGTGGGCAGGCGAGGTTCGCGGAAGATGGCCGGCCGGCAGCGATCATCCACCTCACTGAGCTGCCACCTGTTCGAGCCATCGATGTCCTGCTCGGCAGCGGCACGTACGACCCGCACACGACGCCCCTCGACGCCGACGGCCAGGGCGTGCCCTATGAGACCTATGCGTTCGGGGCGCAGGTCGCCACGGTGGAGGTCGACACCGAGCT
>Ga0070707_100004658_pt1 | contig 12840 bp, 13 predicted proteins | sample KBSK5502metaG_FD_65468 | JGI IMG/M metagenome (GOLD analysis project Ga0070707, IMG submission 65468) | Corn, switchgrass and miscanthus rhizosphere microbial communities from Kellogg Biological Station, Michigan, USA - KBS K5-50-2 metaG | ecosystem: Host-associated > Plants > Roots >... | reverse complement strand
CATCTCGATGCACCATCGCCGGCCCAGGCGCATGACCGGCGTGAGGGCATACAGCCCGACGAACGCGATCGCCAGCGCCGCGGCGGTGGTGGACGGGAGTGAGATCGGGATCGTCGTGGACGCGAAATAGACAGTGATCCCGAAGCCGGTCCAGACGAGCAGATACGCGACGACGAGCACCGCAGTGGCGAGCGCCCGGCGAGACGACCGCCGGGCGAAGGACACGACAAAGGGCAGCGTCGACGGCGTCATCATCGCCGCCGTCATCGCCGTCCACATGACGGTGAAGGATGGAAGCGTCTCGATGCCCACGCTCATGGAGGTCAGTCCGGGTACTCGTCACGGCGGTGGATCCACATCGCGCCCTCGCGGCCCTCATCGCGACCCTTCGGCACGATGTCCAGGTAGTTGTACGCAACGTTGAGCATGTCGAGCCCGCGCGCGTACGCCGAGTAGGTGTGATAGATCTTCCCGTCCTCGCGCGTAAAGACGCTGACCCCCGGCGCCTCCGATCCGATCGAAATCGGATCGACGCGGTAGTTGTACTCGGCCTGGCCCGCCGCGAGCTGCTCAGGCGTGAACGAGACCTGGTAGTCGAAGTTGAAGTCGGAAGGGACCGACGAGTAGACAGGGAAGCCCCATCCCATTCGCTTCTTGTAGGCGGCGAACTTCGAATATGGAGCTCGGGCCACCGCCGCCATGGTCACGTCGCGGTGGTTGAGGTGCACGACGACCCGATCGAAGTTGTCCATCCAGTAGGAGCAGACAAAGCATGGAGCGTCCTTGGTCCACGTCGTCTGGGGGCCCGCCGTGTCGGGGTTGAACATCGCGTGGTAGATGACCAGCTGGCCGCGGCCATCGAACATATCGGCAAGTGTCGCGCGGCCACCGGCTCCCTCGAAGACATACTCCTTCTCGACCACCTCCCACGGCAGGTCCCGGTGCGCCTGGGTCAGCCGGTCGCGAGCCCGGGTGAACTCCTTCTCGTCCACCAGGTGCTTCCTGCGTGCCGCGACCCATTCCTCATGCGAAACGACTTTGTGCTGCATGACTCCTCCTCCTGAACCAACGTGCAACGAACGGTTGCGCATCTTACCACGAAAACGCAACCGGAGGTTGCGCTAACATGGCGTCGTGGTTCCGAGCCGGATAGAGAAAGAGCTCCTCATCGAGGCTCCCGTCGATGTTGTTTGGCGCATTGTGACCGAACCGGACCAGATCAAGCAGTGGTTCAGTCAGGAGGCCGAGCTCGATCCCAAGGAGGGTGTTGGTCGCCTGGCGTTTCGGGACGGCCAGACCTTCTTTCTGCAGATCGAGGCCTTCGAACCCCCACGGCGGTTTGCCTTTCGCTGGGGCCATTCCGAGCACACCAAGCCGCGGCCCGACAATTCCATGCTGGTCGAGTTCACGCTCCAGGCCGAGGCGGGTAGCACCCGGCTGCGGGTCGTCGAGAGCGGCTTCGACCAGATCGGCTGGGCGGACGAGAAGAAGTCGACGTACTTCGACGACCACTCTCGCGGGTGGGACTTCTTGTTGGGCCGGCTGCGCGACTTTGCTCCGGGTGCCGGCGTCGCCGAGCACGAATGAGCCGGGGCGTCAGCGAGGAGACGCTGCTGGAGGCCGTGGCTGACACGTCGCGCCGCCGGGTGCTGGACCTGCTGCTCGCGCATGGCGAGGTGACCCCGACCGCGCTGGCGGAGGAGCTGCCGTTCACCCGCCAGGCCGTGACCAAGCACCTGGCCGTGCTCGACCGGGCGGGCCTGGTGGAAAGCAGCCGGCACGGCCGCGAGGTCCGTTACTCGATCCGGCCCGAGCACCTCGACGTCGCCGTGAGGGCCATGGCGAGGGTCGCGGCCCGCTGGGACGCTCGGCTGGAGGCCATCAAGCGAATGGCCGAGTCCGAGGCGGCGGCGAGAAGAAGGTCGGTTAGCCACCGCGCGGCACAAGGCCTGGAATGAGGGTTGCCTCGGCCCGTTCTCTCCATCGCTGAACGTTCACGCCGGCGACCAAGAACCAGACGCACAGCGATCCTTCGGCCGGCAGAATCGGCAGCTGGATCCACGGGACCAGATGGCCGGCGAAGGCGGGGGAAACGATGTCCGCGAAGCTGTAGACCAAATAGCTGAGGCCGTCGATCACGAGAAGTCCGCCGATCACCCTGGGCAGGAACGTCGACCTGAAAACGAGGTAACCGAGCGCGAGTGCATTGAATCCGAAGAACACCGTGCTGATGTCATAGGCGGGCAGGGCCAGGGGCAGGTAGGCCAGCGCCTGGAGTTGTTGAGTCGTGAGCGCACTCGAATAGCGCGCACCGTTCAAAACGGCCAACGTAGCGAACTGGTAGAGCAGGCTGGCGCTTTCCACCGCGGTCCCGACCAGCGTGAAGAAAACCACCAGCAGCGCGACCCTTCGGTTCACCACCTTGAACAGCTCGTAGAAGATGACCGCCAGTGGCACGTTGGTGACGGTCACGATCAGGTGCGCCGCGAGGGCGGATCGGTAGAGCAGCTCATTCGCCACGATGTTGTGTGCCGTCGCTGCGGGATCGCCGTCGACGATCAGCGCGGCGGGCACGAATCCGATGGCGATGGCGCCTCCGACGATGTTGACCAGGTATAAGGCGCCGGCAATCCGCGCCAGCGACCGCGGCGACGCGCCAGAGATCCAATCCATTCTTGACTCCTTCATCGCGTGATCGGCATTGACTCGAGAAGAGGCTGAAAGCTTCCCGTCACGACGAATCGCAAGGTCGACCCTTCGATTTCCACCCCGTCGCTCGCTGGACCCTGAGGCGGCGCAGTTGACAGCCACGTTTAGGGCATCCTGAACGAGCTTGGTTTCGACTCGCGCGCGCAGATCGCCGCCTGGATCGTTACCGATCGGTCTCTTAACTAAGACTTAACAGTACGATGCGTTGGCGTGCAGCGAGGAGCACGCGGCTCAGGGATAGCCGTGGATCCCGCGCGGGTGCGAGAGGCGCGGCGCGAAGCCGGTCTGAGTCTCGCTCAGCTTGCAGGGAGTGACGTATCTCGGACATTCATTCACTTCGTCGAGCAAGGTCGGTCACGTCCCTCGCAACCTGTCCTCGCGTTGATCGCGCGTCGCACCGGGAAGCCGATCAGTTACTTCCTGGCGCAGCCGGCCGGCGACATTGAACCGACCACGAACCTGGTGGACGACCTGACTCGCGTCGCCGATCAGGCGGGTCGTTTCAGCCGGGCCAGCGGCCTGACCAAGGTCGACCGCGAAGCGATGAAGCTGGTGGAGCTGACGTTGCGCCAGGCGGCCTCACTGACAAAGTCGGTCCAATTGGGCTCCCGCCGGAGCTCGAAACTCTCGTAGCGGTTCAAGCGCTTTCGGCAACCAGCTCCGCCGCCGAGACGGCTCGCGACAGCGGCAGGCTAAGCGCGAAAACGCTGCCCACGCCAGGTGTGCTGCTCTCGACCACGAGGCTCCCACCATAGGTCGCCACCAGCTGTCGGGATATATACAGCCCCAGACCGATACCTGGCACGACCAGCTCCGTATCAGCGACGCGATAGAGCCGGTCGAAGATCCGCTCGCGCTCGTCCTCGGAGATGCCGACCCCGTTGTCCTCGACCCGCACGACGGCCCGGCGAGACCGAGTCGACAAGCCGATCCGGACGTGCGGCGGCCGGATCGTGTAGGTCAGGGCGTTGTTGATCAGGTCGTCGAGAACACGACCAAGTTTCTCCGCGTCCGCCTCCACCGGCACCGGGTCACGCGGGGCATCTACCGTTATCCATGCACCAAGCAGATCAGCACGCGGCTGAACGCGTTCCACCGCGACCTCGATCACCTTTCTCAGGTCCAGCACGTCGCGCCTGACGAGTGTGGGGAAGACTTCGAGGCGAGACGCGGTCAAGATCTCGTTGACGATCCTCTCCATCTCGCGTGTCGTGGCCGCCAGGATGCCGAGCGGCGCCTTCCAGGCCTCGGGCGCTGACCCGACCGTCCCGCCTGACAGCAGCGACAGGTATCCGGCCAAAACGGTGAGGGGCGTCATCAGCTCGTGCGCCGCGTTGTTCAGGAACGCGCTCTTGGTCTGGCTGGCGGCATTGGCTGACACGTAGAGCCGAGTCATCACGTCGGTGCGCTCGCGCGCCACGACGAAAGCCGCGAGCACGAGTGCGGTGACGGCGATCGAGACGTTGAAGACCTGCAGGGTGATCATCTTCTGGATCAGTGTTTCCGTCCCGAATGGGCCGATTCCCTGCACGGCCGACCAGATCGCGATCCCGGAGGCGAGCAGGGCGGCGGGAGCGGCGCCGCGGAGACGGAACCGCCATGCCGCGAACATGATCAACGGAAAGACCAGGTACTCGAGGCGTAGGCGGTTCTCGAAAAGTACGAAGGTCACCACGCCGACGCCGATCAGCAGCCCGGCGAGCTCAACCGCCATGCGCAGTGTGATGGCCGGCGCCCCTGCATTGGGCAGGAGACTGAGGAGGAAGGGAGCGACCAGGAGGACACCCATCGCGTCCCCCGTCCACCAGACCGCCCACGTGGCCAGGAAGCCATCCGTCGGGACGCTGCCGGACAGCACGAGGACGGAGGTCCCGACTGTTGCGCTGACCGTCATGGCGACGAGCGCGCCGAACACGATGATGAGCGCGGAGTCCCGAAGGCGGTCGAGCTCGGTCCTGAATCCAGCACGTTCGAGGAGGGCCGCTGCGGCCAGCGGCGCAAGGGTGTTGCCGGCCGCGATGACGGCCGCGCCGATCGGGGATGGACCGATGGGCAGGTTGACCGCCAGCGCCGCCACGAATACGGACGGCCAGACCCGGCGACCGAAGACGAGAATCGCCACGAGCGCGATCCCGGTGGGCGGCCAGATGGGCGTCACCTGGCCGTGCACGAGAGCCAGGCGCAAGCTGATCAGGGCGGTAAGCCAGTATGCGAGGGCGACCACCGCAAGCTGCAGCAGCCCCCGGATCAAGCTAACCCCCCGATCCTGGCCGTTCGATTCGACCTCTGAGTTGCGAGCACTCATCGGCTATAGGTCTAACGGCGCTCGGCCCCCTTTCTAGCGCTCCACTTTCGGGCGCTCAGGTTCCGAAACCGCGGTCAGGCGAGCAAGCCTCATGTTGTCGATCTCGATCTCGAAAACGTGCTCCATCACGACCGCCCAGCCGTGGATGAAATACCTCCATCCATCCTCGACGTGCACGCGCCGACCGGCGATCTGCCGCCGCGCCTGATGCAGAAATTCCAGGTGCCCGCGGTAATTCAGCTCCCAGGCGTAGCCGTCCGACGGGAAGACCGCCGAGTCGGTGATCGGTGAGCCGGGCGTGTCCTTGCCCATCCCAGTAGCGTTGATGACCAGCGATCCCGCAGCCAGCTCGCCGATCAAACGGTCGTTGGCGCGGGGATCGCTGTTCTCGACGTAACGGACCGGAATCGACGAGCCGAGCTGAGCATGGATTGCCGCCAAAGCGTCAAGGCGTGCGGCCGTCCGTCCGATCACCGTGACGCGGGAAGCAGCTCGCTGCTGCAGAAGATGCACGGTGATGGCGGTGGCCGCACCACCCGCCCCCAGGCATAGCACCTCAGCTCCACCGGAAAACGGATAGAACTCCGCCAGCGCACGTGCAGACGAGATCGTGTCCGTCGCGAACGCCCACAACCGCTCGTCGCGTTTGGCCAGGCACGACGCCTCGCCGCAAAGCAACGCGATGGAGTCAACCTCGTCGAAGAGGTCGCGACATGCCGCAAAGAGATCGACCTTGTGCGTCGTGACGAGCCCGCCCCGCGCGGAGTCAGATGCCTTGATCCGCAGAACCACCTCGCGGTAGCGCTCGCGTGAAGCATGCAGAGGAAGGTCGCTGCCCACCAGCAGCACGTCGCCAAGCTCGAGCTCGCGACACCACGCAGGAAACAAACGCGTCGCCGCCGACTGCCCGGTGCTGACCCCGATGAAGGTGAAACTGGACGTACGCAAACTGGCTAGTCGTGACCCAGCACGCGCGTGTACGCCGCCGCGAGGACCACGATGATCGCGCCGTAGAGGACCTGCTTGACCGCGTCGTTCACGTCGAGCAGCGTCAACACGCTGTTCAAGACGGTGAGGATCAGCGCCCCGACGATGGTCCCCGAGTAGCTCCCGCTCCCACCGAAGATCGACGTCCCGCCGATGACCACCGCGGCCACCGACGGCAGCAGCAGGATGTTGGCCAGGCTCAGGTCCGCTGCGTTCACGGTGCCCGACAGCACCAGGCCCGCAACCGCGCTGAGCAGCCCGCACGCCGCGTAGTTCGCGAGCAGGACCTGCCAACCGCGAACACCCGCGAGGCGGGTTGCCTCCATGTTGTCGCCCAGCGCGTACAGCAGCCGCCCAAACCCGGTGCCTCTGAGGCCGACGATCAGGACCAAAGCCAGCGGCCCCCACAGGAACAGGCTGACCGGCACATATCCGAGGACCGTGCCGGAGCCCAGGCTGTGGATCACGGCGGGAACTCCCGGCACGCTGCGAATCGCAGCCTGGCTGTAGACGTTGAGGCTGCCGGTCACGACAAGTCCCATCGCCAGGGTCATGATCAGCGGCTGCACCCGAAACACCGCCACACCGACTCCGTTGACGAGCCCGACGGCGACTCCGACGAGCAGGCCGGCGATGATCGCCCGCGTCACGCCAAACGGCGCCTGGCTGGCCATGATGTACGCGGCCGCTGTGGCCACATTCGCGACCGACAGGTCGATCCCGCCTGTGATCACGACCAGCGTCTGGCCGGCGGCGAGGATGCCGAGTGGGGCCGCGAACTCGAGGATGTTCGACACCCAGTTCGCGTTTACGGCGCCCGGCCGGATGATCTCGATCAGCCCCGCGAGCGCCACGAGCAGCGCGATCAGGACCAGGATCGAACGCTGCTGCACGAGGCGGACCGCCGTCACCACGCGAACGCTCACGCGCGCCTCAGCACAACACCGAGGCCACCGATCATGACCACGAGCACGATCAGCACGCCCTGGATCATCTGGCCGTAGTTGGGATCGATGCCCAGGTAGATGAGCACCGCCGGGATGAGCGAGAGGATGTAAGCGGCGGCGAGCGGTCCCAGCATCCCGCCCCGACCGCCGGCGAGGCTCACGCCGCCGAGCACGATGGCGGAGACGGCGCTCAACGTGTAATACGTGCCGGCCAGAGGTGTGCCGACGCCTGTCGTCATGGAGAGCGCCAGCCCGCCGCAGGCCGCGAAGAATCCACCGACGGCGTAGGCGAGCACCCGGCTCAGGCCGAGGTTGACGCCCGAACGGAACGCAGCGTTGCGGTCGCTCCCCACCGCGTAGATGGCGAGGCCGGCGCGGCTGCGGCGCAGCGGGATCCAGATAAGCGGAATCACCAACAGCAGCAACAGCGCGTTGGGCACCCAGGGCGAAAAAGTCGATCCCTGGGCCAGGTTTTGAAAGTCGAGCGGGATACCTGGTGTTGGTTTGGCGAGCACCAGGAGCGCCAGGCCTGCCCAGATGAAGGACGTGGCCAGCGTGATCACGATGTCAGGAACGCGGGTGACCACGATGATCACGCCGTTGAGCGCCCCTGCCAGCGTGACCTCGAGCAGGACGACCAACGCGACGCCCACCGAGTAGTTGAGGTCGTGCCCGAGCATCGCGCTCAGGGAGAGCACGTTGGCGAGCGCCATCAGCGGTCCGATCGAAAGGTCAATGCCGCCGCTCAGCACGATGATCGTCTGCGCGGCTGCGGCGAATGCAAGGGGCAGCGCGGCAAGAGTCAGCGTGTTCCACTCGAACGACCCGTAGTCGGGCTTGATGAAGACGGTGATCACCATCAGCAGTGCAAACAGCACGTAGACCGCGATGGTCCAGCCGAACCGTCTGATCGCCCGCGCCATCGCGCTCGGCTACGCTCCTTCGGCTTCGGCGGGCAAGCCGTGTGCCGCGCGGAGCAAGGCCTTTTCATCGGCCTCCGCGGCGGGCATCTCGTCGACAAGCCTGCCGCCGAACAGCACGATGACCCGATTGCACGCGAGCTGGATCTCCGGCAGCTCCGAGGTGAACAGGAGCACCGCCGAACCGTTGGTCGCCAGCTCCTTGACCAGCCCATAGATCTGGCGCTTCGTGCCGATGTCGATACCGCGCGTGGGGTCGAAGCACAGCAGCGTCTGGAACCCGCCGACCAGCCAGCGCGCGATGCCGACCTTCTGCTGGTTGCCTCCCGAAAGGCGCCGAACCTCCGACTGGACGCGTGTGTCGATCTGCAGCCGCCTGACCGCCGCCTCGACGCGGCGTTTCTCCCGCCGGGGATTGATCGGGCCCCACCTCGAGAAGCGGTTGACGAGGGGAAGCGCGATGTTCTCCCGCACGGATCGCTGGCGGAGCAGCGCCTGCAGGCGGTCGGCGGGGATCAGCACCATCCCGGCCCCGATCGCATCGGCCGGGTGCCGAAACGTGCGCGCCTTGCCGCCGACCACGATCTGCCCGGAATCGGGGCGGCGCACCCCAGCCAGGCAATCGAACAGCTCCTGCTGGCCCTGGCCCTCGAGCGCGGCGACGCCCAGCACCTCGCCGAAGCGGAGGGTGAACGAAACGTCATTCAGCATGCCCGCCTTCAAATCGCGGACCTCGAAAGCGACGCCTCCGGTCGTGGGCGCGCTGGGCGAGGCCGCCTCGGCCGCCACCTCGTCGGCCACCGGCCCGAGCATCAGCTTGACGATTCGCTCCTCGCCGCCCTGCGCCGGCTCGACCACGCCCACGGTCTTGCCGTCCCGCAGCACCGTCGCGCGGTCGCAAAGCGCCGAGACCTCAGCCAGGCGGTGCGAGATGAAGATGACCGATCGCCCCTCTGCGCGCACCTGCCGCGCGACGTTGAAAACACGCACGGTCAGGTCGGCTGGAAGGGACGCGGTGATCTCGTCGAGCAGGAGCAGCTGGGGTTCGATCGCGAGCGCGCGGGCGAGGTCCAGCAGGCTGAGCGTCGGCCGAGCCAGCTCACGCGGCAGAGACTGCAGGTCGAACCCCTCGAGGCCGAGCTCGACGAGATACCGCCGGAAGGTCGAGATCGGGGTGGCCGTCAGGTTGAGGTTCTGCAGAACTGTGAGGTCGGGCAGGAGCGAGGGGTCCTGGTAGACGCAGATAAGCCCCGCTTTGCGTGCCTCCGCCGTGGAACGAAACGACCGCGTCCGCCCTCCGAGCAGGATCGTTCCCCCATCCGACGTCAGCGCTCCCGTGAGGATCTTGACCAGCGTGCTCTTGCCCGCCCCGTTGGCTCCCATGAGGGCGTGAATCTCGCCGCCGCGCACACGCAGGTCGGCGGAACGGAGGGCGACGACGGGTCCGAAGTTCTTGGCCAGCCCGCTCGCTTCGAGAAGGGGGCGCGAATCGACTAGTGGAGTGTCGTTACGAACCGCGGCCATTGAAGAAGTGTGGGGCGTGAGCCGAGTGCCCACGCCCCGTCGCGATGCGGATCAGCTGGGACCCTGGCAGGAGATCAGGTCCTGCTTGGTGTAGGTGGTGTATGGCTTGACGTCGAACGCGACGCTGTAGTACGGGTCGAGCGACGAGTCGTAAGTCGACGCGAGCTTGGCCGTGCCGTCAGCGGTTGTGTTGTCCCACACCTGCGGCGTGAGGTGGATCACGTGGTCGTACGTGTGGCTCTTCTGTAGCGTGGCAAGACCGACCGCGAGGCCCGCGCCACCGATCGGCGGCGGGTTCGTGACCGCGGCACCGACCAGGCCCTTATCCTTCAACGTGGCCAGGTCCTGCACGAACTTGTTGTTGTCGGCGCCCACGATGGGCACGAACGGCTTGTTGGCGGACTGGAACTGGTCGACCACCGTGGCGTCAATACCCGAGGTCCAGATTCCGTCGAACTTGATGCCCGAGCTGAAGATGTCCTTCATCTGCTGGGCGGCCGGGTCGAGCGACCAGTTGGTGAAGGTCTGCTTGACCACTTTGATGTTGGGGTAGTTGGCCAGCGCAGCGGTCAGGCCCTGGTGCCGGTCGGTGTCGGCCGGAACGCCGTTGATGCCGCGCATCTCGATGATGTTGCCCTTGCCGCCAAGCTGCTTGGCGAGCCAGTCAGCGCCGAGTTGGCCGTACGCGACCTGGTCGTTTGTCACGACGTACGCGCTCGGCTCGGACACCGCCTGGTCGACCGCCACCACGACGATGCCTTTGTCGGTGGCCTGCTTGATCACGGCGTTGAGCGCGTCGCGGTCTGAGGGGTTGATCACGATCACGTTGGCGCCCGACGAGATCAGGTTGCGGATGTCGGCGATCTGCCCTGCCGCATCCGTGTTGCGGTTCGCGATGATCACCTTGGAAACCACACCCGATGCCTTGGCCTGGGCTTTGATCGAGCAGATCATCTCCTCGCGCCAACCGTTGCCTTGCAGCGTGTTGGACACGCCGACGACGTACTTGGTGGTGGTGCCACCACCGCCGGACGAGCCGCCACACGCGACCAGGGCGGCCGCGGCGACGAGCAATGCCGCCACCAGACGCCCCGCCGTAAGTGGCCGTTCACGATGCGTCACAGACGATCACCTCCTGTTTCCATGCGGCCCAGCGGGCCATAAACGCCATCCTCTGCCTCCCCAAATGCTCCAGTAATCACCTCCTGTCAAGTAGCGAGGCTGCGCGCCGCCCGCCGCGCGTGCTCCCGGTAAGCCGCCTCGAAAAGCTCATCGGACCGCCGGCGTCCCACCTCGGCGACGCTCGTGATCACCGGCGGCAGCTTGCCCCTCGCAAGCAGCAGCTCCGCGGTCCGGACCTTGATCGCATCCGCCACCGCCACCGCGGCAAGCGTCGAGCCCGGTCCGACCGGGGTCTCGGGCAGACCCTCGAGCCGGCACAGCGCGTCTGCCACCGGTGTGCACAGGTCGATCACGATGTCGGCCTCATCCAGCAAGCGGGCGCCCACGTCCTCCTCGACCTCGCCCGCCCTCGACTGCGCGACCGAGGTGACCGCGATCACCGGCAGTCCCCTTCTCCTGGCGCCGCGCGCGAACTCGACGACGACCGCGCCCAGGCCGCTCGCCGAGAACACCATCACCGCGTCCTTTTGGCCGAAGCGGAAGTTCGACAGGATGACCTCGGCCAGGCCAGGCGTCCGCTCGATGTACATCGCCTGGCGCTGCCCGTTGGCCCCGACGACCTGGGTGTGAAATGTCATCGAGAGCTCGACGATGGGGTGGAAGCCCGGGTACGAGCCGTAGCGTGGAAACATCTCCTCGACCGGGATGCGGGAGTGGCCGGTCCCGAAGAGGTGGACGAAACCTCCCGCGGCGATCGCCTCCGCGCAGACCTCGCTCGCCTGCTCGATGGCGCCCGCCTGCGTGTCGCGGATCTTCTCCAGGACCGCGATCCCCGCCCCAATCCAGTCGGTGTCCCCGGGCATCCTCTAGCCCGCCACCTTGGAATCGATGTGCACCGCTTCCCAGTGGCCGCTCTTCATCGACTTGTAGGCGGCGTCGAGCACCGAATTGACGATGTAGCCGTCGACGAAGTCCTCTCGCGGCTGCTCCCCCTTGACGAAGCACTCGACGAAGTGGCGCATCTCTTCGTGGTAGCCGTACACGCGCGCCTCGTCGGGGATGGGGAAGACCCAGCCGACGTCGGCGTCCGCCTTCTCCATCAGGTAGCCGGCCGGTTGCTGGATGAACGCCCGGATTCGAGTCGAGCTCGTGTCGGTGACTATGCGGCCCATGGTGCCGTATACCTCGTTGCGCAGCTCCATGCCACCCTTCGCGGTCCAGGAGGCCTCGGTCAGGGACGTGCGGCCATCCTCCAGGCGGAGCAGAAGGACGGCGTTGTCCTCGCCCGTGGTGCGGTCTTTGTGCACCATCGTCGCGCCCCAGGCGAACACGTCCTTGATCCGGTGCTCCTTGCCGAAGAAGTAGCGAGCCGCCTCGACCGTGTGGCATCCCATGTCGAGCAGCGCACCGCCGCCCGCGGTCTCGGCGTCCCAGAAGTGCTGCGCGTGCGGACCGGAGTGCGCCTCGCGAGCGCGCACGGTCAGCACCTCGCCGATCGCTCCGCTCTCGATCATCTGCCGCGCCCGCATCACGTCGGGCGAGAACACCTCGGTCTCCGCATATCCATGCATCACGCCGGCGTCGCGCGCCAGGTTCACAATCTCCGCGGCCTCGTGACCGTTGCGCGCGAGCGGCTTTGTGCAGACCATCGCCTTGCGCGCGGACGCGGCGGCGCGGACGGCGGGGAGGTGGAGATGGTTGGGCAGGCCGATCACGACGAGCTCGACCTCATGGTCCTCGCAGAGCTCTTCCATGCTGGCGTACTGGCGGGCCACGCCATGGCGCTTCCCAAACTCCTCGGCCCGCTCCTCCGAACGCGAGTAGTTGGCCACCACCTCCGTGCCGGGTACGTCGCGCAGACCGTCCATGTAGAAGTCGGCGACGAAGCCAGAGCCCAGCATCCCGATGTGCACGACCCGGTTCACGAGCGGGCTCCCGCGGCCGCAGCTGCGGCTTTGCGCGCCTTGAACTCGTCGAGCATCGCCGCCGTCTGGGTCGCCCCAACCCGGGTGACTCCGATCTCGAGCGCCTCGAGCAGCGCGTCGAGCGTCCTGATCCCGTGCGCCGCCTTGACCCCGATCTTCGGCGATACGGATCGGCGCATCAACTTCAGGTCCTCGATCGTGGCGCCGGTGGATGCGAACCCGGTCGACGTCTTGACGAAGTCGGCGCCCGCCGCCTCGACCAGGTGACATCCGCGCACCTTCTGGTCGTCGGTCAGGTAGGCGTTCTCGAGGATGACTTTGACCAGCGCGCCTTGGCCGTGCGCGACCTCGACCACAGCGGCGATCTGCTCCAGGACGTAGCCGTCGTTGCCCGAGATCAG
>Ga0070707_100004657_pt1 | contig 12841 bp, 11 predicted proteins | sample KBSK5502metaG_FD_65468 | JGI IMG/M metagenome (GOLD analysis project Ga0070707, IMG submission 65468) | Corn, switchgrass and miscanthus rhizosphere microbial communities from Kellogg Biological Station, Michigan, USA - KBS K5-50-2 metaG | ecosystem: Host-associated > Plants > Roots >... | reverse complement strand
CGTCCCATACGGACGGGGGTGCTTCCATTTTCGAGGCCGGCTCCGTGGGTGGGTCACCGACTCGGGGACCCTGGTCGAGGCGGGTCGGCGGGGTGGAGGAGAGGCGATGCCGCAGCAGGTACAGCAGGTGGTCGTGCGGTTCCCTGACGGATCCGTACGGGAGGTCCCGCGCGGGACCCAGCTTCTGGCGATCGCGCGGGATACGGGCCGTTCGGACGCCCTGGCCGCGCGCGTCGACGGCGTGGTGCGGGATCTCTCCGCCGCCCTCGACGCCGATGCGTCCGTGGAGTGGCTGACCTTTGACGATCCGGCGGGGAAGGAGATCTACTGGCACAGCACGGCGCACCTGCTTGCGCAGGCGGTCCGGGAACTGTTCCCGGACGCCAAGCTGGCGATCGGGCCGCCCATCGAGGACGGGTTCTATTACGACTTCGACGTCGGCCGGCCGTTTACGCCCGAAGATCTCGAGCGGCTTGAAGCCCGGATGCGCGAGCTCGCAAAGCGCAACCAGCCGATCGAGCGGATCTACGTGCGGCGAGACGAGGCGGCCCGCGCGTTTCAACAGGCCGGTGAAAAATACAAAGCCGAGCTTCTGGAGGGAATCCCCGATGATCCGGTAAGCTTCTACCGGCAGGACGGGTTCGAGGACATGTGCCGGGGCCCCCACCTGCCCTCCACCGGGCGGATCAAGGCGATCAAGCTCTTGAGCACCTCGGGCGCGTACTGGCGCGGCGACGAGCACCGGGAGATGCTCCAGCGGATCTACGGAATCTCCTTCCCCAAGAAGGGGGCGCTCGAGGCGTATCTCGCCCGCTTGGAGGAGGCCAAGCAGCGCGACCACCGCAAGTTGGGCCGGGAACTCCAACTGTTCGCCTCCGTGGAGGAGGTGGGGCCGGGTCTCCCGCTGTGGCTCCCGCGGGGGGCGACGGTGCGGCGCATCCTGGAGCGGTACATCATCGACCTCGAGGAGGGGCTCGGGTACCAACACGTCAAGACTCCGGACCTGGCGAGCGTCGAGTTGTACAAGATCAGCGGGCACTGGGACCACTACCGTGAGAACATGTACCCGCCGATGAAAGTGGATAACGAAGAGTTGATCTTGCGCCCGATGAACTGCCCGCACCACATCATGATCTACAAACACGGGCAGCACAGCTACCGAGACCTCCCGGTGCGGATCGCGGAGCTGGGAAACATGTATCGGTACGAGCGCTCCGGGGTGCTGTCGGGCCTGGCGCGCGTGCGCGGGATGACCCTCAACGACGCGCACATCTTCTGCCGGCCGGACCAGCTCACGGACGAGTTCATCGCCGTCGTGCGGCTGATCCGGCGCGTATACCGCGATCTCGGGTTCCAGACCTACTGGTACCGCCTCTCGATGCGGGACCCCAACGACCGGGTGAAGTTCGTGGGGAACGACGCGATGTGGGACCTCGCGGAGGACAAGCTGCGCGACGCGATGCGGGCGCTCGGCTTGGAGTTCGTGGAGGCGAAAGGGGAGGCGTCGTTCTATGGCCCCAAGCTGGATGTCCAGGTGCCCAACGTCATGGGCAAGGATGAAACGATCTCGACAGTGCAGATCGACTTCTATCTGCCGGAGCGGTTTGAGCTCGAATACATCGCCGAGGACAGCCATCCGCGCCGGCCGGTGATGATCCATCGGGGCGTGATCAGCACCCTTGAGCGGATGATGGCGTTCCTGATTGAGATTTACGCCGGGGCGTTTCCGCTGTGGTTGGCGCCCGAGCAGGTGCGGATCCTCCCGATCGCGGACCGCCACTTGGCGTACGGCCGGCGTGTTGCGGACGTCCTCCAGGGGCGCGGCATTCGTGTGCAGGTCGACGGCAGCAGCGAGCGAACCGGACACAAGATCCGCGAAGCTCAGTTGATGAAGGTGCCGTACATGCTCATCGTCGGAGACCGCGAGGAGCAGCAGCAGACCGTCGCGGTCCGCAGCCGGGCCAAGGGGGACGAGGGGGTCGTGCCGCTCGCAGGCTTCGTCGACCGGGTTGTGGAGGAGGCCGCGTCGCGCGCCTGAGGTAGTGCGTTCAGGGCTGCTGGGCCCGAATGTGGAGCGTGACCGTGACCGGGTCTCTCGCGACGAAGATGAACGCCCGAGGATAGGGAATTCCATAGTCGGCCATCCGGACGGTCGTCTCGGAATCCGCGAGGAACTCGCGCGCGAGCGCGGTGACCATCGTTGGGAACTCCGCGTCACGCGTCACGTCTCGAATCGTGAGTTGGCCGTGGACGGTCGCGGCAAAAGGCCGGACGGCGAGCCCGGGATGGGCGTTCATGGTTCCCTTAAAGGTCATGTGCGGGAACTCGCCGGTCTTGAGAAAGGTAGACCGCATGCTGGCATCTCGCTTTCCATCGCCCGTGGTGATGGAGGACGTGTCGATCATCGCGTCGACCGAAGCGATGTACTCCTCCCCGTTTTGTCGCGGCTCGACCACGATCCGGCCGGTGATCTTGGTGGTCCGTCCTGTGAAGCCTCCGCGATTGTCGGGGACCGAAAACGTAACCGAGGAGTCCCCCGGCACAATCGCGAAGCTGCCGACGGGGAGGAGCACCACGCTCTCGACGGCGGACGAAATGACCAGGGAGAGGATGATGCTCAGGCTCCCGATCAAGATGAGGCGTCGTGGCATGAACCGCTCCTCTGCGTGTTCCCCCACTCGATGTTGCTCTGGGCCCGTATCGTTCCTGTCACAGAATAGGGAGACCGGCCGCTGACCCCCCCGGCTCCCCCCCGCGAAACCGCCACGGGGCCGTCCGGCTCGGCCGCCCGGTCGACGCCTACGATGTACGTCCTTCTCGGCGAAGAGGAGTGGCTCGCGGAGGACATGCTTGGGAAGCTCGTCCACGAGCTACTGCCGGGCTCGGAGCGGGATCTGAATCTCGACGTCGTGGACGCCACCGAGACGCCGGTGGCGGAGATCGTGACCCGGTGCCAAACGCTCCCGTTCTTCGGGAACCGCCGCGTGGTGGTGGTTCGTCGAGGAGATGCCTTGCGGCCCCACGACCAGGACGCGCTGGCCGACTACCTCGAGCAGGGACCACCACCCTCGACGCTCATCGTGCTCGCCGAGAAGTTGGACAGGCGGCGCCGGTTGTTCACCCTGCTCCAGCGGATTGCCAGGATCGTCCCGTGCCGGCGGTTGGACCCGCAGGAGCTCCCCCGCTGGATCCGGGTGCGGGTGGAGACGGCCGGCAAGGCGATCACGCCCGCGGCGGTGGACGTGCTGGTCATGCTGGTGGGGGGCGCGCTGCGCGAACTTGGGACCGAGGTCGAAAAGTTGGTGTCGTACGTGGGAACCCGGCGTACCATCAATGAGGCCGACGTGCGCGAGGTGGCCAGTCACGTGGCGGAGTCCACCGTCTTCGAGTTGATGGATGCGCTGGGGCTCCGCCAGGCCGAGCGGGCCCTCAGGTTGCTTCAGGTCGTGCTCGCGGAGGAACCGCCTGTGAAAGTCCTGTTCATGCTGGGCGACCAGATCCGGATGCTGCTCCGAACCAGGGCGCTCCTAGAGCGGAACCCGGCGCCCGGGCGCCGGCCCCCGCAAGACGCCATCCGGGGTGCCCTGGGAACTCGAGCGTTCCTCTTCGAACGGTATCGCGCCCAGGTGGCGGCGTTCGGCCGTATGGATGTGGCGCGGGTGCTGGGTATGTTGGTGGAGACCGACACGGAGATCAAGACCGGGACGAAGCCTCCCCGCCTCGCCCTGGAGACGCTGATCGTGGGACTCTGCGTGTGAGGGGGCGGCCTCAGGCCGGGGTCGCGGTGCCGTGGTGGGCCAGGTGACGAATCAGGCGGGACTTGCTCCGCGCCGCGGCGTTGGGGTGGATGATCCCTTTGCGTGCCGCCGTGTCGATCTCGTGGATCGCCGCGCGAACTTCCGCCGAGGTCACCGCAGATGCCCGGCGAGCCTGCTTGACCAGGGTCTTGATCGTGGACCGGACCGCCTGGTTGCGGGCCGTCCGCTTCACGGCCTGGCGCTTTCGCTTCAGGCCGGATTTCGAACGCTTGGCCAAACGGGCACCTCCGCCACGTGAGTTTCCATCGAAAGACGCGAGGCCCATTGTAGCATAGGCTCGGGCCCAGAAACAACACGAGGGACCTCCCGCGGCATCGGGAGGCCGTCACGCACGCGTGTGTTATAATGGCGGGCAAATGTCGACCGGGGCCGAGCCGGCCACGAACCATCGGGCATTAGTCTCCGGACGGCTCGCTCGGGCGGCCGGCGTCATCGCCGTCGGCAGCGTCGCCAGCCGCGGGCTCGGATTGATCCGGGACGTGTTCATCGCCGCGTTCTTTGGGGCGACCTCCGCCAGGTCCGCGTTCGTGATCGCGTACTCCATCCCATTCTTTGCGCAGCGATTGTTCCTGGGTGGCATTCTCAGCGTCGTGTTCATCCCGGCCATCACCGAGGTCCTGACGCGGGGCGACCCGGAGGAGACGCGGAGGGTCGTCACCAGTACCTGGAACTTGGTGTGGATCATTGGGCTCGGTCTCACCGCGCTCGGCGTCTTAGCCGCCCCCGTCCTCGTCCCGATCGCCGCGCCTGGATACCTGAGCACGAATCCCCAGGTGTTGACGACGGCGATCGACCTCACGCGGGTGATGTTCGTGTCGATGGCGTTTCTCGCGCTCTCCGGGTTCGTGACGGGCTTTCTCAACGCGCACCGACAGTTCGCGGTACCGGCGCTCGCGCCCCTCGTCTTCAACGCGGTGATCATCCTCGGGGTCGCAGTCCTCGGCAGGCCCCTCGGCATCCTTGGGGTCGCGGTCAGCTTCCTCCTCGGGTGGGGCGCGCAGTTCCTCGTGCAGCTGCCCGCCGCCTGGAAGGCCGGGCTGCGCTGGGGAACGGTGCTGGATCTGCATCATCCTGCGATCCGTGAGATGGGCCGGCTGGCGATTCCCGCGATGCTGGGCTTGGCGGTGATCGAGATCAACTCCAACGTTGCCCGGTTCTTTGCGTCATTTCTTCCGCCCCGGCCGGCCGTTGATTATGTGGCCGTGCTCGATTACGCGTTTACCATCAACCAGGCGCCCGTGGGCATCTTCGCGCTGTCGCTGGCGACTGCCCTGTTCCCGACGATGGCGCGCCAGGCGGCGGAGGACCCGGCGCGGTTACGCGAGACGACATCGCTGGGGCTTCGGGGAGTCCTCTTCACGATGGTTCCCGTGATGGCTGGGATGCTGGCGTTGAGCGAGCCCCTCGTCCGGGTCGTCTTCCAGCGGGGCGCGTTTGCCCCAGAGGCCACCCACGCCGTGGCGCTCGCGCTCGTCGGGTTCGCGGTCGGGAGCGTTCCCTACGCTGCCTACTACATCGTGACCCGGACCTTCTACGCCTTACACGATACGCGCACCCCCGTGCGGATCGGGCTGTACATGATCGCGCTCAACGCCCTGCTCGACCTGCTCCTCATGCAGTGGCTCGGCCACACTGGGATCGCGCTGGCCACCTCCTTGGTGGCGGTGGCGAACGTGGTTTGGCTCCTCGAGGTGCTGCGCCAGCGGATCGGCGGCGTGGAGGGGCGGGCCGTGGCCGCAACGGCGCTCCGCACGACCATTGCGGGCGGCGTCCTGGCCGCGGTCTCCCTGGGTACATTAAGGGCAGTAGGAGGCATCGTCGATCCTACCCGATTCGCGGGGGCGGCGACGCAACTGATTGCGGCCCTGGTGGCCGGAGGGGTGGCCTACCTGGGCGCGTGCATGATGTTGGGCGTCCGCGAAATGGCGCTCCTGTGGTCGTTCGCCGATCGCGGTCGCAGGATGTCGTGAGCGGCCGGAAGGGCCCTTTCTTGACACTGATCTTTAGTGGATGGTACGCTGAACGCGAGCGCTAGCACTCCCTTGAGGGGAGTGCTAATCTGAGGACGCGATGGTGGACGATCTCGACGGGCGAAAACGGGGCATTTTGAAGCTGATCATCGATGACTATGTCGTATCGGCTGAGCCAGTCGGGAGCGAGGCGGTCTCGACGCGGCACCGGCTTGGGATCAGTTCCGCGACCGTGCGGAATGAGATGGCGGCCCTCGAGGAGATGGGATACCTCCGGCAACCGCATACCTCCGCCGGGCGCGTCCCCACCGAACAGGCGTATCGGGTTTATGTCGATTCGATGCTTCAAGAGGAGCAGGTAGCGCCCGCGGATCGCACCCATATCCGACGCACGCTCTTCATGGCGGAGCCGGAGCGGACGATCCAGCAGGCGGCCAGAGCCCTGGCCTCGGTAACGAACTTCGCGGCGGTCGTCGCTCCCGTGAACGTCTCCGAGCAGCGCATCCGGCACCTCCATCTGATCCCGCTCTCGCCCCAGCGCGCGCTGGTGGTCGTCGTGACCGATGATGGCGTGTTCGAAGGAAAGACCGCGGAGTTTGCCGAGTCGGTGTCTCCCGACGACCTGGACCGTTTGTCCCAGGCGATCACTCGCCGGATCGTCGGGCAACCGCTGCGCGACCTCACCGAGGGCAAGCTCGACGCGGCGATTGGGGATGCCGCGCTCTACCAGCGGGTCGTGACCGAGGTGGAACGCCTCGTCCGCGACCAGCGGCTCCACGCGTCGGCGCGCGTGGTGACCGATGGAAAGGCGAACATCCTCAAGCAGCCGGAATTCCAAGACGTCCGCCGCGCTCAACCGGTCCTCTCCGCGCTCGAGCAGGAGGATGTCGTCGTAGAGATTCTCCGTCCGGGCGTCCAGGGGGACCGCGTCCGGATCACGATCGGCCGGGAGAACGCACGGGAAGAGATGAGGGAATGCAGCGTGATCACCGCAACCTACTTCCGGGAAGAGCGGCCCGCCGGCGTGATCGGGATCATCGGGCCCACTCGAATGCGCTACAGCAAGGTCGTCAGCCTGGTGTCGTACCTGGCGGATAGCCTCGGCGAAGCGCTGGGACAGTCGTAGCGTCTGCGCCCGATGCCCCGCCGCGACCTGTACGAGACCCTGGGCGTTTCGCGCTCGGCGACCCCTGAGGAAATCAAGCGAGCGTTTCGACAGCTTGCGCGCGAGCACCACCCCGATGTGAACCAAGACCCGCAGGCGGATGAACGATTCAAGGAAATCAACGAAGCGTATCAGGTGTTGTCGGATCCGGAGCGACGCGTGTTATACGACCGCACCGGTCGCACCGGGTCCAACAGGCGCGATGCGGGCGGATTCGGCCCGTTCGGGGCCAGCCCGTTCGAAGATATCTTCGATATGTTCTTCGGGCGTGAGCGCCCTGCAGGCGGCGAGCCGGGTCCCGAGCGAGGAAGCGACCTCCGCATCACCCTCGAAGTCACCTTGGAGGAGGCGGCCCACGGCGCGGACAGAATCATTCAAGTAACGCGCGAGGAAACCTGCCCGGTCTGTTTCGGCACCGGCGCGGAGAAGGGAAGCACGCCGGAGACGTGCCCCACCTGTCACGGCGCCGGGCAAGTGCAGTACAGCCGCCGCACCGCGTTTGGGTCATTCGCACAGATCACGACGTGTCCGCAGTGTGGGGGGCGAACCAAGGTGGTGCGCCACCCCTGCGGGGAGTGCGGCGGAACCGGACGCGCCAACGCCAACCGGGAGATCTCCGTCAAGGTTCCCGCCGGCGTGGAGGACGGAACCCGCCTCCGGCTTTCGGGCGAAGGCGAGGCGGGGATGCGAGGGGGGGAGCGGGGCGACCTGTACGTGGACGTGACGATCGCGACGCACCCCGTCTTCGCGCGGCGCGGTCACGACCTGCACTGCGAGGTTCCGATCACGATGGTGCAGGCCGCCTTGGGAGATCAAGTCGAGGTGCCGACCCTTGACGGGCCGGCGTCCCTGATCGTCACGCCGGGGTGTCAGCCCGGGAGCACGATGACGCTCCGGGGCAAGGGCATGCCGAGCCTCCGCGCCGGCCGCGGCGATCTCATCGTGCACTTTCAGGTCGTCATTCCCAAGGAGCTGACGAAGGAACAGGAACGGTTGCTGCTGCAGCTCGGAAAGCTTCGCGGGGAGCAGGTTCAGCCGCCGAAGAAGACGTTGCTCGGGAAGTTTCGTCCCCGCGTTTCTTGAGCGTCCGCCGGGACGCTGCCGCCGGACCCAACTCTGCCGGCCAACGGGCCGGTCGCACGTGGGCGGAAGTTCGGGTGATCACCTCGCCGTCCGCCGTCGAAGCGGTCAGCGCCATGCTGTGGAGCCTCGGTGTCTCGGGCGTGGCGGAGGATCGACTCTCCGAGCACGCCGTCCGCGTACGTGCCTATCTGCTTCCATCCCGTGTAGGACCGCGCCTGGTCCGAACGCTTCGGGCTCGCGTCCGCGCTTTGGCGAACTGCGGCCTCGATCCGGGCCGAGCGTCTGTGACCAGCCGGGTCGTGGCGGCCCGCGGGTGGGCGCGCGCATGGAGGGCCACCGCGCGTCCCCTCCACCTGGGCCGCTTGGTCGTGGCGCCGACCCGGATCCGCGTGCCCGTGCATCCCGGCCAGACCATCATCCGCATCGACCCCGGCATGGCCTTCGGGAGCGGGGCGCACCCCAGCACGCGCCTCTGCCTCCGCGCGCTCCTTCGCTATCTCCGGTTGACTCGAAACCGCCCAACCGTGGTGGACGTCGGGACCGGATCGGGGATCCTCGCGATCGCGGCGGCCCGCCTGGGTGCCGGACGTGTGTGGGCACGCGATGTCGATCCGATCGCGGTCTCGGTCGCGCGCGCGAACATTCGGGCAAACCGCGTCGCGCATATCGTGCGCGTGGCCCGGGGGGCGGGGATCGGACCGGTCCCGGCCCGATGTGATCTGATCGTCGCCAATCTCATCGCGGACACCATCATCGAGCTGCTTCCGGAGGTTCGGGAGAGGATCGCGCCGCGGGGGGTGTTTGTCGGGTCCGGGATCGTGGGGGACCGCCTGGGGGCGGTCCTCCACGCGGCCGCCGCCGCGGGGCTTGAACGGACCGGCGTCCTGGCCTCTGGGGAATGGCGTGCCGTGGTCTTGAGCGCTCCGGGAACTTTTTCTCGACCCCTCCGTCTAAGGGTCAGAACGGAGGTGGAGCGTGACCGGTGAGGACCTGCTGATCGCCCGGAGCCGCGGCGGCGATACCCGCGCGTTCGACCTCCTGGTCGAAAAATATCAAGACCGCGTCTATGACTTGGCGTACCGGATCACGGGCCACCACGACGATGCGCAGGACGCGGCTCAGGAGGCGTTCATCAAAGCCTATCGGGCGCTCAGGACGTTTCGCGGCGCCGCGGCGTTCTCGACCTGGCTGCACCGGATTGCGGTCAACGCGGCCTATGATGCCGTCCGGCGGCGTCCGCCTGCGGGCTCTCACCCTGGCGAGGGGACCGGGGCATCCGCCGATCCTCTCGGCGATCGAGCAGAACGCGTCGAGGCCCGCGCGCGAATCTTTTGCGCCATCGCCGCGTTGCCGCTCGAGCAGCGGGCGGCCGTCATCTTAAGAGACATCCAGGGGTGGAGCTATGAGGAGATCGCCGCGATCGCGGAGATCCCCGTGGGAACCGTCCGATCACGGTTGGCTCGCGGGCGGGAAGCGCTCAAGGTCGCGCTGGCCGACCTCGCCCCGGTGGATGCTCGCGCGTATGCTGGAGGGAACGCATCATGACGTCAGATCACGTCAGCGAGTTGTTGTCTCCTTACATCGATGGCAGGGTGAGTGCGGAGGAGCAGGAGCGCATCGGCCGGCACCTCGAGACCTGCGCGGCCTGCCGGGGTGACCTGGCCGCCCTGCACGGGGTCGTGGGACTGCTCCGTTCGGTCCCGCCGACTACCGCCCCCGTGGAACTCCGGGCGGCGATCCGCTCGCGCGTCGAACACGCCGGGGTCCCGTCGGCCTCCGGAGGCCTGGGGCCTCGCCTCGCGGCCGCGTGGCGGCCGATTGCCGCCGCGGTTGCCGTCGTAGTGATCGGCGTGTTCGCGGCGAACCTCCTGGGGCCGCAGCTTCCTCGCCGCCTGAGCGAGCGACGAGAAAATGGGCAATCGACGTCGACCGTCTTGCAGTTCGAGGCGGCACAGGATGCCGCAAAAAAGCCCAGCGCCGCAAACCGAGCGGCGGTGTCCCAGCCGACCAGCCCCGCCGCGCCCGCGCCGTCTCCGGATGCCGCCTTCCGGAGCGTGATTCGCACCGCCCGGCTGGGCGTGGAAGTGGAACGGTACGACGCGGCCGCTCGCCACCTGCTCGACATCGCCGAAGGCGCCGGCGGGTTCATCGCGGATTCCTCGTACGGCGAGGACGAGGGCCGTCCCCGGGGGGAGTTCATCCTTCGCGTGCCCGCCGGTCGATTCGGCGCCGCCATCAAGGATGTGGAGGCGATGGGGACGGTGCGCCAGCGGCAGATCAGCGCGCAGGACGTGACGGAAGAATACGTGGACCTTCAGGCCCGGCAGCGCAACCTGGAGCGGCACGAACAGCAACTGCTGACCTTCATGGACCGGGCGACCAAGGTCCAGGACTTGCTGGCGGTCGAACAAGAGTTGTCGCGGGTGCGGGGTCAGATCGAGCAGATCACGGGTCGCCTGCGCTATCTCGCGCACAACGTCGACATGGCCAGCATCACCGTGGTACTCTCCGAGCGCCCCAAGAAAGGCCACGCCGGCCTCTGGGATCTCGACGGGACGCTCGCAAAGATGCAGGGGGCGTTCCTGGCGACGGTCGAGCAGATCTTCGCCGCCGCTGAGCGCGTGCTCGTGCTGGCGAGCACGCTGCTCCCGGTTGGCGCGCTCGCGGGCGTCGCCTGGACGGTGTTCCGCCGCACCCGACAATCGAAAGCTGGGGCGTGACGATCGGGCCCCGGCGGGCCTGTTACGCCGCGCCACGTACACGGACAGACTCTTGCAATTCTCATCCAACCCTCTACAATAGGAGGGCGGAGGCGGACCATTAACGATCTCCGGGAGGGATCGATGGTGCGCGGATGGCGGAGCATTACCGTACCTCTTTGGTGAACCGCGGGGAGCCCGCCGGGCTCCCCTTTCGCACGCCCGCGTCCGGAGGGCACCACCCTCGGCATTCCATCGTCCCAAACGGAGCCCGGAGCCATTTGCATTTTTATGAGATTCTCGAGTATAATTATGCATAACCTCGATGTGGGGAGGGTGGCGTGCGGGCCAGGTTAGCGCTGGAAGACGGTCTCGTGCTGGTCGGCCGGTCCATTGGGGCGCCGGGATGGACCGGGGGAGAGGTCGTGTTCACGACGGCGATGACCGGATACCAGGAAGTGCTCTCCGATCCATCCTACCGCGGTCAGGTCGTCACGATGGCCTACCCCCTCATCGGCAACTACGGGATCAGCAGCGAGGCATGGGAGTCGTACCGGCCGCACGTCGCCGGGTTCGTCGTCAGCGAGGCGGCCCCCCGGCCGCATCATTGGAGATCGGAACGCTCGCTCGCCGCATTCCTGTCCCACTGGAAGGTGGTGGGGATCGGTGGCGTGGATACGCGGCGCCTGGTGAGGCACCTTCGCACCCACGGCCTGCAGCGGGGCGTGATCTCCACCGAAGAGGTTCCCGACGCCGACATCATCGATCGCGCGCGCGGACTGCCGGAGATCGGGACGCTCGATCTCGTCGGGGAGGTGTCCATCCGGGAGCGCCAGCATCACCCAGGGCCCGGCGCGCGGATGGCCGTCCTCGACTGCGGACTGAAGTGGGGGATCCTCGAAAACCTGCAGCGGCGCGGGTGCGACACGTGGGTGCTTCCGCACACGACCACGGCGGAGGAGATCCTCGAGCTCCGGCCGGCCGGGCTCGTGCTGTCACCGGGGCCCGGTGATCCGAAACGTCTGGCCGGCCAGGTGACAGCGGTGCAGCGATTGTGGGGACGTCTCCCGATCTTCGGGATCTGCCTCGGGCATCAGATCATCGGGCGGGCGGCGGGCGCGGACACGTTTAAGCTGCCCTTTGGGCACCGGGGCAGCAACCATCCGGTCAAGGACGAGGAGCGGGGCCGGGTCTGTGTGACCACGCAAAACCACGGCTACGCGGTGGATGAGGGGTCGATCGACGCCACGGAGGTGGTGGTCACCCATCGCAACCTTAACGACGGCACCGTCGAAGGGTTGCGCCACCGGATCCTTCCGATCATGTCGGTGCAATACCATCCCGAGGGGCGCCCCGGGCCGCTCGATTCCGGCTACCTGTTCGAGGAGTGGATGGCCATGGTCGGGGCCCCGTGGGCGTCCGGAGTCCTTCCCGAGGGCGCGGGCACAGATGGGCCCCGCTGAGATCCGCAAGGTGCTGGTGATCGGCTCAGGGCCGATCATCATCGGGCAGGCGGCCGAATTCGACTACTCCGGCAGCCAGGCGTGCCGGTCGCTCTCCGAAGAGGGCGTCGAGGTCGTCCTGGTCAACAGCAACCCCGCCACGATCATGACCGATCTGGATACGGCCGATCGGGTCTACATCGAGCCGCTCACGATCGAGTTCGTGACGCGCATCCTCGAGCGGGAGCGCCCTCAGGGGCTCCTGGCCACGCTCGGCGGCCAAACGGGTCTCAACCTTGCCGTGGGCCTGGCCGAGGCCGGTGTGCTCGACCGGCTCGGAGTCCGGCTCCTCGGAACCCCCCTCGAGGCGATCCGACGGGCGGAGGATCGCGAGTTGTTCCGGGAGGCGATGAGCGAGTTCGGCGAACCGGTCCCGGAGAGCACCATCGCGCGGTCGATGGATGAGGCCAGGGTGTTCGCCGAGGAGATGGGCTATCCGGTTGTGATCCGGCCGGCGTACACTCTGGGGGGCACGGGGGGCGGGATCGCCGTGGACGGGTCGTCCCTCGAGGAGATCACGTCGCTCGGGCTGGCGGCGAGCCGGATCGGTCAGGTCCTGGTCGAGCGGTCGCTGGCCGGGTGGAAGGAGATCGAGTACGAGGTG
>Ga0070707_100004656_pt1 | contig 12843 bp, 16 predicted proteins | sample KBSK5502metaG_FD_65468 | JGI IMG/M metagenome (GOLD analysis project Ga0070707, IMG submission 65468) | Corn, switchgrass and miscanthus rhizosphere microbial communities from Kellogg Biological Station, Michigan, USA - KBS K5-50-2 metaG | ecosystem: Host-associated > Plants > Roots >... | reverse complement strand
AACTCTCGGTATAGTGCGAGGCTCCGTTCCTCTAGCGTCTGCGCTTCGTGGCCGTCCCCCTCGAGCAGCGCGACACCGCCGAGACGGGAGAGCGCACGGGCCGATGCGGTCGAATCATGGAGGCTCTCGGCGAGCTGCAGCGACTCCTGCAGGAGCGCCCGAGCCGACGTGCCGTCGCCCTGCAATGCCGCGAGCCTGCCCGCGCCTGAAAGCGCCCTTGCCCGGAGGGGCGCAGGGGTGTCCGGGCTCAGCGCGAGCGCCTCCTCCAGCCACCGGCGCCCCTCCTGCAGGTAACCGCGGACGAACCAGAAATCGGCCAGCGCCCCTGCGAGACGGAGAAGACGTTCGCCGTCTCCTCGGCCCCGGGCCCACCGGAGCGCTGCCCGGAAATTCTCGTGCTCCTGCTCCAGACGGTGCCCCCAGGCCTGCTCCTCGCTGCCCCACAGCTCCGGCGCCGCCCGTTCCGCCAGGGCGAGGTAGTAATCGCCGTGCCGCCCGCGGACCGCGTCGAGCTCCCCGCTCTCCGTCAGCCGGGCCAGCGCGTACTCACGGATCGGTTCCAACATCCGGTAACGTCGATTGGCGTCGTCGATCGCCTCGGTCTGAACCAGGCTCTTCTCCACGAGCGACCCGAGGATCTTCCACACGGCCTCGGTGACTTCGCCGGGCTGCACGACCTCGTCGGCGGCCTCCAGTGTCCAGCCCCCAACAAATGCGCCGAGCTGACGAAACACCTGCTGCTCCCCCCGGTCCAGCAGCGTATAACTCCACTCGATGGCGTCGCGGAGGGTGTGGTGCCGGGCCGGCGCATCGCGCGCCTCCGCGGTAGAGAGCAACGCCTCCCCCCGCAGCCGCGACAGCATCCCGGCCGGGGATAATACATTACTCCGTGCCGCGGCGACCTCGATGGCCAGGGGTATCCCGTCGAGGGTGCGCAGCAGTTCGGCCAGCGCCGGGGCGTTCGCCGCCGTCACGGCAAAATCGGGCCGGACCAACTTGGTCCGTTCAAGAAAGAGGGCGCCCGATGGCGCCTGGGCGACAGCCGCAACGGTCGGTCGGGTGAGATCGGGCAGCGCCAACCCCTCGATGAGCAGCCGTTGCTCCTGGCGCAGGTTCAGCGGTTCGCGACTCGTCACCAGCACCTGCAAGCCCGGGCAGGTGGCCAGCAGTTTGGCAATGAGTGTCGCCGCGGGCACGAGGTGCTCGAAGTTGTCCAGGACCAACAGCAGGCGCCGGCCCTCCATGAATTCGACGATACGTTCCTGCGGCGTCTGCGTGGTCCGCTCGCCGAGCTGCAACGCCTGCGCGATCGCGGAATAGAGGCCGCCGGGATCCCGCAGGGGCACCAGATCCACGAACCAGGCGCCATCGGGAAAGTGCGTGTGGAGGCTCGCGGCCGCCGCACGCGCCAGTCGCGTTTTCCCGATCCCGCCCGGACCGGTGAGCGTCAAAAGCCTGATCGCGTCGTCGACTAAGTATCGCCGAATGAGGTCCAGCTCGCGGTCGCGGCCAATGAGCGGCGTCGGATCAGCTAGAAACTGAGGCGCGCGCGGTACAAGATCGACCGCAGGTGTCCTGCGAGTCCCTCGTTCACCTCCGCGCGGCTTCGGCACGGTCACCTTTGGAAGTGTGGCGTGCGGTATCCCACGCGAGGCGTCGGCTCGAATCGGCAGGCAACCGGTCACCAGGACAACCGCTCTTGGCGATCATACCAGCGGCGACCGACGAGAGCAATCGGCCCGTCAGGGTCAAGGCGCACGTTTCTTTGACAAACGGGACGCGCGCGGAGTCGTTTCGATAACCCTACCTGGTTCACGTTTCGCCCTTACGGAGTATCACCAAGCCAGCTTACGGGTTTCGGTTCAAGAACAGCGATCAGTCTGCTAACGGATTGCTAACGGGACCCTTGACGGGAGTAGTCGCGGGAAGGCAGGCAATGGCACATAAGCGACCAGAAAACGTTGATAAAGGCGGATGAAAGCGAGGTGGTGCACAGGATGACACATCGGACTTGAGAATCGCACTCAGGAGGTCGGCGGCTCGAACCTAGCCTATGTCCTGGGTTGCGACCCAGACCACCGCGACAAGTGCAAAACGAGTGCAAGCGACCCGGCCGTCACGAGGTACCATCGCTGGAGCCCTTGTTTTCCAATGACTCTGGCGAAACAGGTGGATCGGTTGGTGCGGGTTCGATTCCCGCCGCCTCCACCATCGTAAAGAATTCGAACCGTTTTCCCTTTACCTCGTCTTCAGTCAGCGGGTCCAGTAGGGCCAGGGTGTTGAGCGAAGTCCGAGCCGTATAGTACGGCCGGCCGACATCGCCGCGGGTCGGCTCGAGGCGGAGCTGGCCGAGCAGGTTCCTCAGAATGGGTCCTGATCGGTCAGCATTGCGTTCGAGGATTTCCTGCAACCGGGTCAACCGTACTTGGACCCACTCGATGGGCGGGGCTTGAAACACTTTTTCGCGGCTGCGGCGGAGGCCTTCAAGTTCTTCTTTCAGCGTCTCGACCTTCCGCTCTGTCTCCAGAAGTGCCTGGGCGAGGGTGCGGCTGCCGCGCCCCTCGCCGATGAAATCGACGAAGTTCGCGAGTCGACGTTCCTCGGCGTTGAGCTCAGTTTCCTTGAGTCGCAGCGTTTCGGGGATGTGGGCGTAGAGTGTTGCGACCCCCTCCTCGACGCGGCGGAGGGCCATGTGTCACGGCCTTGAACCAGAGGGCGCTGAGTCGCGTCTGCTCTAGCGACCCGGCACTGTGCTCCACGGAAGCCCTTGCTTCGGACCGCACGTACCCGGCCTCCAACAGCAACCGACGGTGATGGCGACCTATGAACGAATCCCTACTATGATGCTGCCGGACCCGAAGCAGCAAGGCCAACCACTGTTCAAGGAGTGGCGTCACGGGGCTGAAGAGATCCCCCCCAAAATCTTGGTCGCGGACTCCAACAATGCCACCGGGGCGCAGCACACGCCGTATCTCCACAAGTGCCCGGACCGGTTCACGTAAGTGCATCAGCGCCCCATGCGCGAAGGCGGCGTCGAACGAATGGGCTGGGACGGGGAGCCGGTACGCCTCGGCGACCTCAAAGCGCACGTTGTCCACCCCTCGCTCGACGGCCAGCGCACGCGCTTGCTCGATCTGTGTGGGTTGGAGATCGATGCCGACTACCTCGCCGGGAGCCACCACCTCGGCCATACCCAGCGTGATGGACCCTGGGCCGCAGCCTACATCCAGCACCTGCATGCCGCGATGTAGGTAAGGTATGAAGAATGCCGCTTCCCGGGCCGCGGTTCGCCTGGCAAACCACGCCTCGATGGCAGGATTGTCCCGCTGGGAGTAGGTCATGGGGTGGGCCTTATGCGTCTGCGGATCGTCTCCTGCCGAACGAACAATGGGCTGCGCACGACTCAGTGCGGTGCCTTCCTTGCCTTTGCCTTCCGAATACGCTCGATCATCCGATCTTGGGTGGAGGCGGCTTCCTCGGCGCGTCTCTGATACTGCGCCCGGAGCCACCGCAAGGCACGTTTCAGGTCGGTGAGGCGGGGTGCTTTCCGTCCTGGCATCACCGGCTTTTGGGCGACTATTGCGGGGGCGACTCGGTCTTAATAGTGATCCACACTACCATATCCCATGCATTCCTGATGCCGTTCACGAGGAGCAGGATGATAGCGAACGCCAATACGTTAAGGGCTCGATTGTCCCCTAGCAGCAGACCGATGCCGGTTCCTACAAACAGGAGGTAAATGATCGAAGGTACGATAAGATACCACACCCAATCGCCCCTGTCGGCTTCCTGCTCCCGCTGTTGCTGCCACATGTACGGCACCATCCTGAGCGCATTCCCGAAACTCAGGAGGCCCGCGAATATCAACAGGATTCCGAGCGGGCTCCGCGTCAAGGTCGGAACCATGATTATCGTGGCGATAACCAGTACGTAGATGAAATGAATGAGCGTCGGGTGGACCCACACCCGCAGAGCAGGGACGGATCGTTCGGTAATCAACCTCGACCCAAGCGAGATCGCCACAAACATCAGACCAACCAGGGTGGCGGCGGCCCCACCCACGAGGATGTAGAAGTTCTGCCAGTTGTGGAGTGACTGGGCTAAGGTGTCAGACATGGCGATCTCATAAGTCAGAAAGGACCACGTTCGCTCATGGGGGATCGGCGAATCAATCCCGGCTTCTTGTCCGGCCTCAGACCCTTCAACGCCGCATGGCGCAACCCATCCTTCAGCCGTTGCCGGTACTCGACCTCAACAACCATGCTGGGCTTCACCCACTGCGGCGGTATATCGGGCACTTCGTGGAAGTCATCATGCAGGACCGGCGGTTTGGAGAATGGGCACGTCTTGCGATGTGTGGCCTTAAGCTCCTCGAGGATGACAGCGCGGGTGTCCTGGGAGAGACCGGTTGAGGCGCTTGAACTCTCCAGCGGTCTCGACCAGTGGGAGAACATGCGGACAGCCCTCCAGCGAGACACGCTCGCTTCAGGAATTCTCACCTGGACGTTAGAAGCGCTCGCTGCGCTGGCCGTCGCGACCGCCCACCATGAGAATGGTGCGCTCCTGTTTGGGGCAGCGGAAGGTGTCCGCCGATCCATCGGTGGCGCGACCTGGGTTCCTAACCGGCAAGCTCATGAAGCGACAGAGCGGGAACTTCGTGCGGCGCTCGGCGACGATGGGTTCCAGACGAAATTCTCCGAGGGAACGCACGTCTCGCCTGGCGATACCGCCGCGCTGGCTAAGGCCCTGAGCTGAAGCTTCCCTCATCGAGGGCGTCACAGGACAAACTGGGCATGCAATTTACCAATACCGCTGAACTTTATGTTATATTAGAGTATAACTCAGGCCCGGAGGACCAATCATGCATACCACCAATCTACGCAAGGTCGGCGGCTCAGTTATGCTCGCTGTGCCGCCCGCGCTGCTCGATGTCCTCAGCCTCAGGCCAGGCGTCAGGGTCGGCATCGCCATCGAGCGTGGCCGGCTGGTCGTGGAGCCGAGGAGGCGGCCACACTATACGCTGGAGGAACTGCTCGCCCAATGCCATCCTAAGGCTGTGCATACCAGACGAGAGCGCGAGTGGCTCAGTGGTAAGCTGGTGGGTAACGAGCTGGTCTAAATGCGTCGCGGGGAAATCTGGCTGGTCGGACCCGACCCGGTCGAGGGACACGAACAACGGGGACGCCGTCCCGTCCTCATTGTGTCGCCGGAGGCCTTCAATCGGGTCACCGGGGTACCTCTCGTTGTTCCCATCACTAGCGGTGGCCGTTTCGCACGGACCGCGGGGTTTGCCGTGCCCTTGACGGGTGCTGGGACCAAGACGACAGGCGTTGTCCGGTGTGACCAGCCGCGTGCGTTGGACCTCGGCGCACGCAATGGGAGGAGATTGGAACGAGTCCCCGACGCGATCGTAGACGAGGTGCTGGCCAGGCTGGCGCCGATCTTTGAATAGTCCCCCGAGTCTTCCTACGCGAGGCAACGGTGCGGGCCGTGGGGAGTGTCCCGATTGCAGCGGGAGTACGCGACGAGTGCAGCATGAGTGCAAACGAACCACCCGTCATGATTGACCATCGCTGAAGCCCTTGTCTTCCAAGGGCTCTGGGGGAGTAGGGGGCTCAGTCGGCGCGGGTTCGATTCCCGCCGCCTCCACCATCGCTGGCCATTGATTATCATGGCACGACTTCGAGGACGTCCTCGTCGGTGACGCGTTGGCGGTCGTGGAGCCATGCGAAGGCCTTCACGAACTTGCGGAGACGAATCTTGGTTCGCCGGGAGAAGAATGCCGCCAACTAGGCGATGTTGGCGTTAGCCTGTGCCACGCGGATCGTCAGCAAACTGGTTGCCGGATAGGCTCTAAGCCGATCTCGTTTTTTCGAGCTTCGAGCGAAAAACGTAGGACAGCGCCAGGAACACTCCAAAGCCGATGGACCAGACGTACTTCGAGGCATCATCGCCCGCGGCCAGATGAGCGATGAGCGCTGAAACGAGGTTGATCGCAAAGCCAGCGTAGGCCCATTCTTTTACCTGAGCCGGAAGGGGCAGCAAAAGCGCGAGCACGCCCAGGATCTTGGCGACGCTCAACTCAAGCCTAAACGCATAGGACGTAAAGCCCAGGTGCGCGAAAACCTCAGCGACCTGCGAACTGGCCAGCTCATTGTAGGCGGTAAAGACCATGAACAACGAGAAAAACGAGGTCGTGAGCCAGAAGCCCAGGCGGGCGGTTTTTGTATTTTCCATTTCGGGGTCCTCCTTCTTTGAATCTCAGTCCAGCCCCGCGGCCACTTGCTCAACCCCCGCGAAGTAGCCGCACATCCACGTATGATCACCAGTACTTCTCGGCCGGTCGTATCTCTACCGCGCCGCCCAGCCGGGCCGCTGGGATCCGCGCAGCGAGCGCGATCGCGGCTTCCAGGCTGTCGGCCTGGTACACGGCGTACCCGGCCGCGCCTTCGGTCAGGTACGTTCCGTTCTTGACGTGGGTCTTTCCGTCCCGCACTTGCACCGTCTTCGCCGCGTCGGGCAGTCCCAGCGGAAGCCCTGGCGTGATGCCAGCCGTCTTGTTGAGCTCGGCGTAGTCGGCGTAGATCTGTTTCTGTTCCGCTTCCGACAGCGGCTTCCAGCGATCCGAACCGGGCAGGGGCGTGGTCCCTTGATAGATGAGCAGCACGAATGTCATGTCGTCCTCCTTTGCTGGTCACACTAGCGACGTTTCGTCCGTCACTACAATGACGGATCGCGATGGAGGAATGTGACCGATGCCCACCGCTGAATGCCTTGCTGAGCAATTCGAAGAGCACCGGCCCCATTTGCGCGCGGTGGCGTATCGGATGCTCGGGTCAGCGAGCGAAGCCGAGGATGCGGTCCAGGAGAGCTGGATTCGACTCGGCCGGACCGATGTCAGCGGCGTCGAGAACCTGCGAGCCTGGCTCACGACCGTCGTCGCGCGCGTGAGCCTAGACATGCTGCGAACGCGGGCATCGCGCCGGGAAGATCCACTGGACGTTCACGTTCCCGATCCGGTCATCACTCGCGCCGACGGGGATCCGGAGTCCAACGCGATGCTCGCCGACTCGGTCGGACTCGCGCTCCTCGTGGTACTGGAGACCCTCCAGCCGGCGGAGCGGCTCGCATTCGTGCTGCACGACGTGTTCGGCATGACGTTCGACGAGATCGCGCCAATCGTCGATCGCTCGCCCGCGGCGGCGCGTCAGCTCGCGAGCCGCGCGCGGCGTCGCGTCCAGCGCAAAGCCCCGAATGCAGACGCCGACCTCCACCAGCAGCGGCGCGTCGTCGACGCGTTCTTGGCGGCAGCCCGCGAGGGCGACTTCGAACGGCTGGTCGCCGTGCTCGATCCGGATATCGTGCTGCGGGCTGATGGCGGTGCGCTCGCGGGCGCATCACGGCTCGTTCGAGGCGCCCAGGCCGTCGCTGCACAAGCGGCATCGTTCTCGAAGCTTGGCTTGTCCAATCAGGTTGTCCTCGTGAATGGCAACGTCGGGGTCGTGTCGCGCCGCCCCGACGGCAGACCGTTCGCCGTGCTCGGCTTCACGATTGGCAGCGGCAAGATCGTTGAGATCGACATCCTGGCTGATCCAGAGCGTCTCAACCGACTCGATCTGTCAGCTATCGAAAACTGAGCGCCTGGACAAAGCGGAACTTCTGAGCGACCGCAATCGACGTCGCCGTTAGTTTTTTGCCCCGCGACGGCGTTCATATAGGTATACTGGACGGCTTTGCCCGTTCAGCACGCACGCGCTCCCAGCGCCGTGCGTCCCACCCCTCGTTCCGCGGCATCCTCAGGGTCCGCGCGAACTTCGCCCACGCCGTCGGTTCAGATCCTCGGCGTCGACAAGGAGGACAGCATTTCAAAGGGCAAGAGTGAACTCGTGTCCGTACGGGTCACTCCGACCACAACCGGCAACCTCCCGGGGAAGCTGGCCGACGCGGAAGTGATCTTCGAGGCCGATGTAGGTCCACTCACTGTCGTAGCGGGAAGGGGCTGAGCAGGTACCGAGAACAAGCGTTATGCTAACCGCGAGACGGCCCTAATGTTTCCTATCGTCTAGGCGACCGCCCGCAGACGGCTGCGATTCTCCTCGAACTGGCCGGCCAGCCATTCACCTTCGCTCATCGGTCACATTCTCCTGTCGCGGTCCGTCGTAAGAGTGACGCGGCAGAGACCGCGAATGTGACAGCAGGAGGAAAATCACATGAAGATCAAGTTGATGACGGTTTACGTGGACGACCAGGACAAGGCGCTGCGGTTCTATACGGAGGTGCTCGGGTTTGCAAAGAAGACGGACTTTTCGCAGGGGCCATATCGCTGGCTGACGTTGGCCTCAGCTGAGGAGCCGAACGGCGCCGAGCTGCAGCTCGAGCGGAACGACAACCCGGCGGCCAAAGCCTTCCAGCAGGCGAGGTTCCAGCAGGGACAGCCCGCGGCGATGTTTTACACGGACGACGTCCAGCGCGACTACGAACGGATGAAGGCGGCGGGCGCTGAATTCACGATGCCGCCGACGAAGGTGACTGGCTCGACCATCGCCATAGTGAACGACACCTGCGGCAATCTGATCCAGATCGCGCAACTGGACCGTTAGGTGAACTGCAACACGAGGCAGACAATCCCGGTTGATACATGATTTCGACGAGTTCGCCGGCACTACTCCAACAGAGTACATTCGTCTTTAGCGCATATTGGAATATATCAAAAAGACACTCCGCAGTTGGGCATTGGAGGGAGGCGCAAATGTTTGACAAGATCGCATTGATCTCGATACCGGTGAGGGATCAGCAAGTCGCCAAATCCTTTTACACAACAGTGCTCGGCTGCAAGGTAGTCCAGGAGATGCCATTCGGAACACCAGATACCCTGTGGATTCGATTGGCGCTGCCTGGTGTGGAAACGGAGATCGTGCTTGCCACTTGGTTCCCTCAGGTGAGTCCCGGCTGTACGCAAGGTCTCGTCCTCGCGACTAACGATATTGTCAAGGCACATACGGAACTCAAGAGGCGCGGGCTTGAGATTTCTGCGGTTAAAGACCAGCCGTGGGCACGGGAGGCAACATTTTCTGATCCGGATGGAAACGGCTGGGTACTGCAGCAGTCCGCTGCCCCGCGCCCATAGTGTCCGGGGCCGACCGAGGAGGCCACGATGGCGATCTCACCTTAGAATAATGGAAAAGAGGCATAACCCGCTGCGCAAGCGTGATTCGGAGCTCAAAAGCAATTTCTTTTCAGTACGACGAGGTGAACCATAACGGGCTTTCGCGATAAATTGTCGATTTCCGGGTTCGCCGAACGACTATCGGATGAAAGAGAACTGAGGCTGACGGGAGGCTGATATGGCGACCAGAACGGAATACCAGCACGGCGAGTTTTCGTGGGTGAACCTGGGGACTACCGACCCCGCCTCCGCGAAGCGGTTCTACGGCGGCTTGTTCGGGTGGCAGTTCAACGACATGCCCGCGGGCCCGGGCATGACCTACACGTTCTGCGAACTGCGGCGCCAGAGCGTCGGAGGGCTCTACGCGCTCCCGGAGGAGCTGCGATCGTGCGGCGTGCCGTCGCACTGGATCCCGTTCATCAACGTGAGAAACGCCGACGAGATTGCAAAGCGGGCGCTGCAAAACGGCGGAAAAGTGGTCCATGGCCCAACCGACGTCCTTGACGTGGGCCGGTCCGCGCAGATCGTCGACCCTACCGGCGCGAACGTGGCGATCTGGGAGCCCAAGCGGCATGCCGGCGCGGCGTTGATCAGCGAGGCGGGCGCGATGTGTTGGAACGAACTAATGACGCCCGACATCGAGACCGCCGGCCGCTTCTACCGCACGGTGTTCGACTGGACCTCCGACTTGGTCGATACGAGCGAGGATAGTTCCTATACGATCTTCAAGGCCGGGACCACCATGATCGCCGGCATGATGGCGAGGCCGGCGCGCCTCCGGGAGGTGCCTCCGAACTGGCTCACCCATTTCGGCGTCACGGATTGTGACGCGACGGCCACCAAGGCCACGCAGCTCGGAGGGACGGTGTTGCAGCCGCCGACGGACATCCCCGGCATCGGCCGCTTCGCAGTCTGCCGGGATAGCCAGGGCGCGGTTTTCGCCGTCGCCTTCTTCAAGCCCCCGACTTCGTAATCGCGTTGACGAAGCACGTGGGTGGCCCCGTCAAGTCATTTACAGATCACTCCTCGGTATGAGCGAGCGGACGGACGGATATAGGCTTAAAGGTGCTACGCGAGAAGATTCCGGATTAACCCAAACCGCAGCACGGTAACCTCCATCGCCAACCCCAAAGAAGGGTTGCACTTCGAAGCGCACGCGTATCGGCTCATCACGTGGACGTCCCGCAACAAACTCGGCGAAACGACCGGCGACAACGAACCAGTTCGCCCGAGTGTTCATGTGAGTGTCCCGATTACGTGCTGATGAACCGCTATTGTGGCGAGGCTGTTCAATCTCTGATTTGCATCTTTGGATTCCACAAGATTTCCCACAAGTGCCCATCCACGTCCTGGAAGTAGCCCGAGTAGATTCCCCACGGCCGATTATGTGGTTTGTCAGTCACCACGGCATGGTCTGCAACGGTTCGAATTCTTTGCGTCCGGGTCCACCATCTCTATCCATTGTCCTGTAAGGCTTTCCACACGGTACGCCCTCCAACTGTCACGCCATTGTCACACTTCTGGCATTTCAATGGCGCTTCACTGCCGAGGTTGCCGTGATTCCTGATTTCAAATGGACCCCGATTATCAGGTCGCCATCGATCCGTCGTACCAAGCGGCGATCAGGCGGCAGTAGGCCACTGAGCCGGCCACGCAGTGGGGGCCGAATCCCGCAGATGTCAGCCCTCGCCCCAATCGGGGATGCCGCGACATGGAGATGGCCACTGAGGATGGTGGCGGGGAAGCAGCGGTCGGAAGAGACCACGATTCACCTGGGGCGTTCTGTTGTTCTAGTATCGCTTCGGCCCGATTCCATGCGACCTGCACGGTCCCTGTCGAACAGAAGCGTCAGACGCCGATGCTGCTTGTGCGTTGGGAGAGGGATGTCCGCCCTACCAAGGTAGCAGAGTTCTGTTGAAACATTACGTCAGTTAGCGCTTCTTCGCGACGACCCGAAAGCCAATTGGGGCGAGCAACATCTGAGCGATCCGGCGCGTTTCGATCTCCAGCAAGCGATGCGCAAGATCACACCCCCGTGGGCTTTCCTCGATCCACTGGCTTAGGTATCGGTATAGGTAGGGTGCATCCTGTGAGTCGATGATTTCGAAGCGGCGCCCGATTTCAGCGAGCATTGCGTTTCGGTCGTGCAGCGGGTGCCCAGGATCGCCCTGGTGATCGACACGCCACCGCTCAAGAGGGTCGAACGTGGAGTCACTTGCGTCGGATTTCGGCGCGTCATGCGCATGGGTTAGCACGCCGCTGACCTTGAGCAACTCGCGGTTATCATAGAACCAGGCGGCGGTCTCTCGATTCGCTCGCTCGCGCGCAAACTCTTCGGCGATCAGCCATCCTTTCGCGTGGAGCAAAGCGGCGGCACGTAACATTGCCTCCGAGAGAGAGCGCACGTGATGCAAGGACCTAACGAACAGAACCACATCGTAGGGATCGTTGTTATAGCCTAGGAAGTCCGCTTCCACTGCTGGGACCCCCGCTGCCCGGGCAACTCTCACGGCTTCCGGTGATGAGTCAAGGGCGGTGACCTCGAAGCCCTCCCTCAAGAGACGCTTGGCGAGGTCGCCTGAGCCACAACCCACTTCCAGGATTCGGAGGGGAGGCGCAGGGAGAATCCGATACAGGAAATTCAGTGTCTGGTCAATTGCGACATCGACGGGTCTCACGAAAAGGCATTTCTTACGTTGATCAGATGATTCCTACTGAAGTTCAGAACGGGCCACGCTCGCTCGTGGGCGAGCGCCGGATCAGCCCCGGACTGAGAACCCTTGAGCTACAATACGCTCAATCATCCTCAAAGTGCGTGTCGTGATGGTGGAAAAAGTGGTGCCCGAAGTGTGGTCCCCCGAACTGTGTTGCCGTGGCGAGCCCAAGCAACAATCCTAAGAGCAGCCAAAGCGCCATTGGAACCACTAAAAACGCGGCCCTGGAATGCGGCGCTCAGTACAACCTCTCCCTGTAGCTCCGGGCGACATACGCCTCTGACTCTTCTACCGAGATCGTTTTGGTTTGCTCCGCAAGGATACGTCCATGCGACGGGAAGGTCGACCGGTCTACATACGTCATCGGGTCCCACAGGCGTGACCGCATCAGGGCTTTACCGCAGTGAAAGAAGACTTTCCGGACGCTGACCCGCGTGACGGACAAGGCGGGTTTGCCGTTGACTGTGAACTCGGCGCAGAGTCCTGGATCCTGCAGAATAGCTGCAGTTCCGTTGATTCGCAACGTTTCGTTAAAGCCTGGCACAAAGAAGATCATCCCGACACCTGGGTTGGAGAGGATGTTTCTCATCGAATCGATGCGGTTATTGCCGGGACGATCGGGGATGAACAGCGTGTGATCATCGGGGACCCGCACAAATCCCGGCTGGTCCCCGCGCGGCGACGCATCGACGTGCCCCTGGTCGCTGCACGAAGCGAGCACGAAGAACGGTGACAGCGCAATGAAGTTCTTGCAGAAATCGTCGAGGCGATCGAGCGCCTTCAGCCTCGCGGCCGCCCTCGGCTCCTTGTATATCTGCCGAAGATTTTCAAGACCGACGATCGTTCGAGCCTCACTCTGGGACATATCCCGCTCCTCCTAGAATGACACCGCTTGGCTACTGTTGTCGCGATTGACTTCGAGGACGATATAGCCCTTCCCCTCGACCTTCTCACGGGCGGCAT
>Ga0070707_100004655_pt1 | contig 12844 bp, 14 predicted proteins | sample KBSK5502metaG_FD_65468 | JGI IMG/M metagenome (GOLD analysis project Ga0070707, IMG submission 65468) | Corn, switchgrass and miscanthus rhizosphere microbial communities from Kellogg Biological Station, Michigan, USA - KBS K5-50-2 metaG | ecosystem: Host-associated > Plants > Roots >... | reverse complement strand
GCCTCTACGGCGCCGTCGTCACCCTGACTTGTGGCGTGCTGGTTGTTGCTTGCTCGCAAACCCCGCCGCAACCCGCGCCCGAATTTACCCTTCCGTTAAGCGAAGTAACGGCAGCACCTCCGGCCCAGGGCGGAGCATCGGTGGCCGAATCATCAGCACCGAGCCGGCTTCGCTACATAGCGGTCCCGCCCGGAGAGAAGGTCGCAGGCATGGCCCACGCGCGTATCGTTTTGAAACGGGGCAAGCGCACAGCCCATCGCCCGCGTCATATACACAAGAGAGCCGTTGCACCCGCCGCAGTGATCACAAAGCCGACTGAGAACGACGGACCAGCGGCGAAGCCCTAGGCTCAGCTCGCGGCATGCCGAAGTGGTTGCCGAGGATGCTGCGCGATTGGCACCGCACAAGAGTACAGAGGCTATCGGCCGCTGCTGAGAAGCAACGCACGCAATTCGAACAGCTGATGGAGCGGGCTGATCACCATGAGCATCGGGCTAAACACTGAACCTCGCCGCTAATCGGCCTCGCAGGTGATCGCGTTCTTGCTCCAATGCACCGCAGTGATTGCCGTGGCCGGCTGAAAGGCCGTCAGTGAGAACGCGCAAAGAACGTTTGCTACCGAAATTGCTACCGAACTCGGTGGCACGGGCTGAGATCAGAACGAACAGGGTTTGGCACGAAGGGCCAAAAAGCCCAGATAATCTGTCATTTTCTGGGCTTGGCTGGCATCGGGTGGGATGGCCGGCCACGCATTAGGAAACCGATGCTCTATCCGGCTGAGCTACGGGGACATCGCCTTCATATCGACGCGCCAATATGCCAACGATCCGCGTCGCGCGCGTGATTATAGCAGTTCGAAAGGCATCCCGTTTACGCCAAATCGACAGCGGCAGAACGATGCTATCGGCCCACCACCCCCATGACCGGACCCGGCGGCCCCCAATTGAGCCCGCTGTAGTCGTACCGCTGGTCCCATCCGGTCGAGTAGCCCACAGCAGCGGTCGGCCCGTTTGTCACCACGGCGGTTGCTTGCGTGCGGTCGGTGGGGTTCGGCGGCGGCGGCGCGGGGTTGACCGGGCGGGTGCCGCGCAGCACCAGCGTGCCGCCGGGCGCGACCTCCGGTTCGGTGCCGCGGTCATCCGCATCGCCGCGCAGCACCGGCGATACGGTGAGGCTTGCGCCTTTGCCGTCTGCAGCGGCGGCAAGGTTCGGCTGGCACAGCATTGTGATGCTCAGCAGACCGGCTGCGAGACATCCCAGGCCCGTAAGCGAAAGACGGGTTCCATTCGCGTCAAACGGCTTCACGACACGGCTCCTTCGAGTTGCTCGTGCCTTGATACCTTAGCAGCGCGATGCCGCTTGTGGCTTGTCTTTCTGCGCGCGGCCGCGATTCAGTGCAGGCGCGCCCGGCTGTTCGCGGCGAGATGCGTGCGCGTCTTGTTGTTGGTGGTGCGCGCATAGGCGGCCACCGCGCGCGCCTTCGCGCGATGGGCGCTCCACGCGACGCGTGCGGCGAACGGCGCTCGTGCCTGCGCGTGCGCCGTGCGGCTGGTCGCCGAGCGGCTGCTCGGCCGCAGGATTGCCGTTCGCATCGCGGTACGCGTCGGGGGCGCCGCCATGATGCGCGCCAGGGTGTGCACGGCCCCGGCCATCGCTACCACGACCGGGCGCGAGGCCGGCGGCATGATTTGCGGCGAGCCCGGCAACAGCGGCGCGTTGGCCAGCCGCTCCGCCGGCAACGGCACCAGCGCCGGCGCGACCGCCCGCCCACCGGCGAATATCGCGCGCGGCACGACGCTGGCGAAGCGCCGATTCTGGTAGGCCGCGGTAATCAGCTCGCCGGGCGGATCACCGCCGATGCCGGGGCCGATCTTCGCGATGTCTTTGACCGCCCCCGCATTGGTGCGGCGGATCAGATCGAGGTTCGTCGTATAGCTCGGCCAATAGGCCTCGCCCGGGGCGAGCGGAAACCACGCCACCGCCGTGCCGATCGGGTCGGGGCAGCTGAGGCCGATCCCGGCGGTCCCCAGGAAGTTGACCGCCGCCGGCATGTAGACCGAAGGCGCGGCGGGCGTGCCAGGGACCCAGGCCCAGCGTTCGGCGCGGTCGGCTCCTGTGCCCGACGTGGCAACCCGGGCCCAGCGGCCGTAATGCGACGGCGCAAAGCCCCAGGGCATGTCGTCGACCCAGTTCCAGCCCCACGGCATCACCCAGCGCCAATGGCCGTAGCGGTAGGGCGCCCAGTCCTCGGGCAGATTCTTCGGAAACCACACCTCGCCGACACCGGCGGCTTGTTCCCAGCTGCCGGCGCCCTCAAGCGCCTCCCAACCGACCGTCTCGGGCGAGACGTGGTGCGGCGCGACCGCCTCCGCCGCGGCGTCCGGCGCGGGCCGCCATGAGGTGACGAACGCGTCGGGCGCCGAGCTCTCGAGTGTCGCCGCAACCGGGGTCCGGGCGTTCAGCACCAGCGTCGCGTCGGCCGCGACCGTGCGGTCGATGCCGCTGCCGGCGAAACGGGCCTGGCCGGCGAACACCGCCACCCGCGCGGGGATCTGGTCCGTGCCGGCGGTAATGTCGTAATCGCCGGGTGCCGTCAGCCAGATGCCGCCGCGCGGCAGATCGATCTCGACGCTCTCGCCGGAACCGAGCCGCGCCAGATGGATGCCGATGCGGCCCTGCTTGACCGCGATCTGGCGGGTTGTGGCGTCCAGCTGAGCGATCTCCAACTCGGTCGCGCCCGACAGCGCGATCTGCGCCGGGCCGATCCCGAGCGTGGCGCGGGCCGGCGCGGCGGTGCGCACCGCCATGCCGGCGATCAACGGGTCGTTGAGCGACGCCGCGCCCCATTCGCCGCCCGCCGGACGCAGGCTGATTGGGCCGGTCGCGGCGCTGATCCGGCCAACCGCCGAGGGCAGCGCCTCCTCAGCGCGGATCGCTCCGGCCCAGACAATGCTTAAAAGAATAAAGAGGGCGACGAGACATCGCGCGTTCGGCATGCCCGGATCATAGCACCCGAATAGGCTTAAGAAAGCTTTACCTTAGTGTATTGTGCTAGCGTAATGCGCGAATTGGCGGTTGCCTGCGACGCCAATTACCCTGCCATCTCATTGGTATTGCGCACGGAGCGAAGCAATCTCGCGGTTAGAGGCAATTTTCCGCAAGATTGCTTTCTTCTCTCCGCTCCCGGCGTAAAGCTCGTTTAGCCGCGCATAACGCCCTCGAGTTCGTCGGCCGCCCAGGCGATTCGCCTTATCGATCGATTCGTCGCCTCGGGTGCAATACGCGATCATCTTGGTCATCGTCGCCTGGGTGCAGATCTGCACCGCGATATTGGGCGGCGCCGGCGCCGCGCCGATATAACTGCCCGCCGCGAGATGCAGTATGCCGCACCCTTCGAGCACCGCATCGGTGACGCCGGATGCGCTTTCCTCGCCATGGCTTGTATGGTTCAAGCGGCGTCCATCCGCCGCACCCCCAGGAGCCTGACATGCCGACCGTGAGGAGCCGCCTTTCCCCGGAAATCGATCTCGAGGGCGAGGGCAAGCAGACCGGGTTTCTGCGCCTGCCGCATTCGGTGCACCGCTCCGCTTACGGCTGGATCCCGATCCCGATCGCGGCGATCGCCCATAGCGAGGGCCCGACCATCCTGCTGATGGCCGGCAATCACGGCGATGAATACGAAGGCCAGGTGGCGCTCGGTCGACTGATCCGCGCCCTCGATCCGGCCGAGGTGCAGGGCCGCATCATCATCCTGCCGTCGGCGAACTTCCCGGCGGCGATGGCCGGCACCCGCACCTCGCCGCTCGACTCCGGAAATCTAAACCGCAGCTTTCCCGGCGACCCGACGGGCGGGCCGACGGCCCAGATCGCCTATTACATCGAGAGCGAATTGCTGCCGCGCTGCGATTTCGTCCTCGATATTCACTCCGGCGGCAGCTCGCTGACCTATCTGCCGAGCACGCTGGGCCGGCGGCCCGACACGCCGGAGGCGGTCGAGCGCGCCGCCGAATTGATGCGCGTATTCGGCGCGCCGGTCGGCTATCTCGTCGATGGCGGCGGCTGGGGCGACATGACGCTGACCGCGGCGGCGCATCGGGCCGGCGTTCGCCATATGAGCACCGAGCTGGCGGGCGGCGGGCAGGTGACCCCCTCGGCGTTGCGCATCGCCGAAGGCGGGGTGCGCCGCGTGTTGCATGCGCTGGGCGTGCTGACGAGCTCGGCGCCGCCGGCGGAATTCACGACCCGGCTGATGCAGGTCAGCGGCCAGGATTACTATTGCTACGCGCCGGAGTCCGGCCTGTTCGAGCCGCTCGTCGAATTGGGCGCCGAAATCGAGACCGGCACCGCGGCGGGCGCCATCCATGCGCACGACACGCCGTGGCGCGAGCCCGCGATTGCGCGTTTCGCGCGCAGTGGCACGGTTATCTGCAAGCGCGTCCCCGGCCGCGTCGAACGCGGCGACTGCCTCTACCACCTCGCCACCGACCTCGTGCGCTGACGCCCGGGCGGGTGCGGAGCCCGGCGGGACCTCCGCCGATCAGAGCGCCGCTAAAATTGCCACAATCTTATGTTCTAATTCGACAAGTCTCGCACCCGCGATTCGGGAGCTCTTTAGAGCCTGAGGGTCAATGCCCTGAGAGCACCAGGCTTTGGTACGCGGAAGCAGCGAGATAGTGGCATCAACAGCAAAAATTTTGCTGCAAATCAGAGCGGAGCAAAATTGCTTCTAAGGCCAAATACCAGGCGATCTGCGGGGTTCGACCGGCCAGGCGCGACCGATGCGCGCATTTTTGCTGCAGATTCCCTGCAGATGCAGCAAAAGCCGTGGACTCGATCGGGCGATCGGTTTTGCCGGGCCGGTCGCCTACCGCATTGTCGGCATGACATATTCGGCGCCGGCGCGGATGCCGGTCGGCCAGCGCGCGGTGACGGTCTTGAGGCGCGTGTAAAAGCGCACGCCCTCGCTGCCGTAGACCGCCATGTCGCCGAACAGCGAGCGCTTCCAGCCGCCGAAGCTGTGGAACGCCATCGGCACCGGGATCGGCACGTTGACCCCGACCATGCCGATCTGGACGCGGCTGGCGAATTCGCGCGCGGCGTCGCCGTCGCGGGTGAAGATCGCGACGCCATTGCCGTACTCGTGCTCGCTGGCGAGCCGGGTCGCCTCGTCGAAGGTGTCGGTGCGCACGACCGACAGCACCGGGCCGAAGATCTCCTCCTTGTAGATGCGCATCTCCGGCTTGACCTCGTCAAAGACCGAGCCGCCGATAAAAAAGCCGTTCTCGTAGCCTTGCAGTTTGAGGCCGCGGCCGTCGACCACCAGCTTGGCGCCTTCCTTGACGCCGAGATCGACATAGGAGCGCACCTTTTCATAGTGCTGCTTCGTGACGAGCGGACCCATCTCGGCCTCGGGGTCGGTGCCGGGGCCGATCTTCAAGGCGCGCACCCGCGGCACCAGCTTGTCCATCAGCCTGTCGCCGACGCCGCCGACCGCGACCGCCACCGACACAGCCATGCAGCGCTCGCCGGCCGCGCCGTAGGCCGCCCCCATCAGCGCATCGGTCGCCTGGTCGAGATCGGCGTCGGGCATCACGACCATGTGGTTCTTGGCGCCGCCCAGCGCCTGCACCCGTTTCCCGGCTGCCGCCGCGGTCGTGTAGATGTATTCGGCGATCGCGGTCGAACCGACAAAGCTGACCGCGGCGATCCCGGGATGCTCCAGGATGGCGTCCACCGCCTCCTTGTCGCCATTGACGACGTTGAACACCCCCGGCGGCAATCCCGCCTCGGTCAACAGCTCGGCGATGCGATAGCCGGCCGAAGGGTCGCGTTCCGACGGCTTCAAGATGAAGGTGTTGCCCGTGGCGATCGCCATCGGAAACATCCACATCGGCACCATCGCCGGGAAATTGAACGGCGTGATCCCGGCGCAGACGCCGAGCGGCTGGCGCACCGACCAGCTGTCGATGCCGCGGCCGACCTGTTCGGTGAACTCGCCCTTCAGCAGATGCGGAATGCCGCAGGCGAACTCGACGACCTCGACGCCGCGGGTGATCTCGCCCTGCGCGTCGGAGAACACCTTGCCGTGCTCCTCGGAGATGACCCGCGCCAGATTGTCGTGTTCGCGGGCCAGGAGTTCGAGGAACTTGAACATAATCCGCGCGCGGGTCAGCGGCGGGGTGGCCGCCCAGCCGGGAAACGCGGCGGCCGCGGCTTTGACCGCGGCATCAACCTCGGCCGCGCTGGCGAAAACAACGCGCCGCACCTTTTCCCCCGTCGCCGGGTTGAACACGTCTCCGCCGCGCCCGCTCGACCCCTCGACGCGCTTGCCGTTGATGAAGTGAGAAACGTCGCTCATACGCTCCTACCCGCAGGCTGGATTGACTGTCTGCGCCATCATAGGACGGCGCGGCTGTGGCGGTCAGGAGATTTTGCGGCAGTACAAATCCCCGTGCCGGGGCTCGTCCCGGGCACCCACGTCTTTCTCTTCGACAGCACGCCGCTGCCCCAAGACATGGATGGCCGGGACAAGCCCGGCCAAGGGCGTTATGTGAGTTGGGCGGCGCGGGCTAGAAGCCGTGAAGGGCCGAAAAGGCGGAAAGGGCGGTCCACACCGCGAAGGTCGCCAGCCCTGCCCAATAGAACAATGGGTACATCGCTTCCCCTACATGAGTTTCGCCGCACCCCTACCCGATCATAAGCATGGGCCGGCGCGTTCTTCCCCGCATGATTAATTCAAATGCCGGCTTTTCGGCGGGTGCACGGCGGCCTCGACGGCGCCGTCATTTCGCGGGAAAGTCGGCCGGCGACCAGGAGAGGCCAGCCCATGGCGTTGTGCGATGCGGCCACACGGATCCCGGTGACGGTGCTGACCGGGTTTCTTGGCAGCGGCAAGACGACGCTGCTGAACCACGTGCTGAAGCAGCCCGGCATGGCGGCGACCGCGGTCATCGTCAACGAGTTCGGCGAGATCGGGCTCGACCATCTGCTGGTGGAAAGCGCGACCGAGGATGTCGTGCTGCTGAACAGCGGCTGTCTCTGCTGCACGGTGCGCGGCGATATCGTCAACACGCTGACCGATCTGTTCGTCAACCGGGTCAAGGGGCGGGTGCCGTATTTCACCCGCGCCGTCATCGAGACGACCGGCCTTGCCGACCCCGCCCCGGTCTTGCACGCGCTGATCTCGGACCCGATCGTCGCCGAGCGCTACATGATCGACGGGGTCGTGACCACGGTCGATGCGGTCAATGGCGATGGCACGCTCGACCGTCAGCCCGAGGCGGTCAAGCAGGCCGCGGTGGCCGACCGGCTGATCCTGAGCAAGATCGATCTGGCCGAGCCCGGCGTGCTGGCCGCCCTGACCGCCCGCCTCACGGCGCTCAATCCCGGCGCGCCGCAACTGCGCGCCGCGCACGGCGCCATCGATCCCAGCGTGCTGTTCGGGCTCGGGCTGTTCGATCCGCAGACCAAGAGCGTTGAGGTGCAGCGCTGGCTCAATGACGAAGCCGTCGCGGCACAACACGTCGACGATCATGACGGGCATCACCATCACGACGTCAACCGCCACGACGAGCGGATCCGCGCCTTCTGCATCACCCGCGACCGGCCGATCGCGTGGAGCGCTCTGTCCGGCTGGCTCGATGCGCTGGCGTCGATGCGGGGCGACGATCTGTTGCGGCTAAAGGCGATCGTCGCCATCGCCGACCGCCCGGATCAGCCGGTCGTGCTGCATGGCGTGCAGCACCTGTTCCATCCGCCGGTGCTGTTGCCGCGCTGGCCGAGCGAGGACCGCCGCACCCGGATGGTGTTCATCACCCGCGGCCTGCCGCAGCAGGCGATCGAGGAAAGCCTCACCGCCTTCGCCGAGGCCGATTTGCCGCCCGATTCGGCGCTGCCATTCGGCCGCTGAAAAGAAACTGTAATCCAATAGACAAACCTTCGCCTCTTAAAGTTACCAAACGATTCATTGGGGTCACACTGCTGCCTGGAAGATCGTCGAACGTTCGGGCGCATTGGGGCCGTCGAACTTTTCTTTAAAATTCAAGCTCTTTACACGCACGCATGAACGGTGTGCGGGCAGGTTTGTTTTGCCCGTGGCGAACTGTGATTGCAGCAAATCTGGCAACCGGAGTTGAGGGAAAAGATGAGCTATCGGATCTCCTATGACGACACGATGCCGCTGTCGATCAAGAAATGGCGGGACCAGGAACGTGCCTACACGGAGACCTTCGACACCGAGCACGAGGCGCTGAACCGGGCGCGCGAACTGCTCGACGATTCCGATGTTCGCGCCGTCTCGGTGGCGGATGATCGCGGCGAGGTGCTCGGCGGCATCCGGCTGCAGCTGAAACTGGGCATCACCGCCGAATAGCGGCGTGCGTCGTTTTTCGACAGCCCTCGTGAACCGGCGAACGCGGCCGAATGTTTTAGCTGTGGCACGCCGGTTCATGAAGGCGAGGCGGAGGGTAGCGGGATGCCGTTTGATGGTGTCGGTTTTGTCGTTGACGAGTCCGCGCAGAAGCTCGATGCGGTGATCGATCTGCTCGGGACGCCGGACCGGTGGTGCAAGGGCGCGCTGCGCAGCCATGACGGGCGCTACTGCATTCGCGGCGCGATCCGCGCGGTCAACGGCGCCGAGCTGCTGGAGCCGGCGATCCTGCAGGCGATCGGCCAGGTCGCCGGCCGGCGCTTTCGCCGCATCGAAGCCTTCAACGATCATCCCAACACGACCCACGACCAGGTCGTCGGGGTGTTGGCACGTGCGCGTCACAATATTGACGCTGCGTCCTCGCCCGGGACGGCAACCGGGCTGCGCCGGCCGGCGGCATCGCTGCTCGGGTGGTGGCGCGGCGCGGTGCTCGGTTGGGCTAACGGATTGAGCGGCGCGGTCGCGAAATAGCGGCAAACACCCTGCCTGGTTGGCGCCTCATCTTGCTGATAACGAGCCCTCGGGGCTCGACGACAGGCGCGCTTCCGCGAGCAGGCGAACCACTTCCGAATCGTCGGTCTGGCGAAAATCTTGGTAATGCGGCCCGACCGCATAGAACGGCTCGGGTGTCGCCAGGCAGGCGATGTCATCGCATTCCGCCGCCAGCTCGCGCAACGTATCGGCCGGCGCCACCGGCACCGCGAGTACGAGCCGCGCCGGCTTGTGGCGCGCCAGCCCGCGTAGCGCGGCCCTGACGGTGCCGCCCGTCGCGATCCCGTCATCGACGACGAGAACGACCCGGCCGTCCGCCGGAATGGATGGCCGGTCGCCGACGTATTGCTGCCGGCGGCGTTCGATCTCGGCGAGCTGCCGCTCTGCCTCGGCTTCGATATAGCCCGGCGGCGGCGCGACCATGCGAACGACCTCCTCGTTCAAGACGAGCTGCGGGTCGTGGCCGTCGACGATCGCGCCGAGCCCCAGCTCCTCGTGTCCCGGCGCGCCGATCTTGCGGACCAGCAGGACATCCAGCGGCGCTCCGAGCGCCTTGGCCACTTCGAAACCGACCGGCACGCCGCCCCGCGGCAGGGCCAGCACCACGGGTCGGCTTTCACGGTACGGAGCGAGCGCGGCGGCGAGCTGCCGTCCGGCGTCGCGGCGATCGCGAAACAGCGGCTCGAAAATCGGCATCTAGGCGCTTCCTTCGACGCCTGCCTGGCTTAAACGCCACTATCGGGGAAACTCGCCGACCGGGTTTGGGTTCCGGACGCCGGCCGTCGCGTTTGTTTATCTCGGAGCTGCTAGTGGTACAGGAATGAATTCCGGAAATACTGAGCGCAGACCTGCCGCAGCCTGACCACCACCCGGACCGGTCTGCGGGTTCGTTCGAGCATGATTCCGACGGCAATGCCCTTCAGCGCCTCGCCGTAATGCGGCGAATAGCGGCTGACCTCGGGCCCGGCAAAGAACGACCGTACGACGCCACGCGGCGCCGACGATACGATCGTGGCGTCGACCCTGCCGAGGCTGCCGGTGGCAACGAAGGTGCGCGCCTCGTCGCGGCTTTCATTGACGAAATCACCGGCCGTCAGGGCGACATCGGCGCTGCGCGCCGGCGCGGCGGGGTCGTACTCGTCGCACGCAGCGGCAGACAACGCGCCGGGATCGGCGGCGACAGCGATCGCGGCCGCCGTCGCGCAAAGGATTGTCCGCCAGCGCTGCATACTGCCCCTCCCATGCAAGAGGATCGCGATAAACGGCTTTCGTGGCAAGGAGTCCAGGGGAATGCGGGCGGCGTACTGCTTACGGCTGATCGCAAGCGAAGTAGGCAACATCCGGACTCGTATCGACGAGCCGCGGCACTCGCCCGTAGCCCGCGCAATGCTGTTTCGCGACCGGCATCGCCTGTGCGACATCGCCGGAATACATGATTTCGGCCGAGGTAGCGTTGCCGCTGCGCAAAAACGACCGCTGTTCGAGACAGCCGATCAGCCCGGTGAATAGTCCAGCGACGCAGAAAAGGGCGGGCAGCCCCTTCATCTATCCCGTCGAATTCGTGGTGCGTCGCCGATGGCCGGCTCAGCGCCCGACGGCTTGCGCCGGCGGCGGAGCGGGCAGGCTGGACAGTGTGATGCTCTGATCGACGGCAAAGCTGACCGCGGCAATCACGGCAAACAGGATCGCTATGATTGCCGCCCATGTCGTGCTGCTGCTCTCACCGTGTGCGCCGCGGTGAAAGAAATGGAACGATGTGCCCGGGTTCATCCCCGATCTCCTCGGAACAACCGCATTCGTCCATCACGGCCGCCGGGGTCTTCCCGGTTTTGGCGAATGGAGGCGCGCGGCATTCGCGTTTCCGCTGTAGCAGATACGCCTATATCGCCGCGAGCATCCCTCTAATTCTGTACCGGGAATGGCAGCTATTCGGGTGGCGAATGGCTGGAGGTAGGGGTTTGTCCGAACGGAAGCGGGCAATCGGGGGGCGTGACCGTGCTGAGGGGCTTTCGTGCGCCGGTGCAGTTCCTTAAGATTGCTGGCTTCGCGAATCCCCCCGCGGAAAGGTGAGGGCAGTGACCCTGCGCACTCCGTACCTGTTGTTCATTGGCGACGCCCCCGATCAGCTCGCCGCCAAAACCGCCGACGGCATCGCCTTCTGGCGTCCGGAAATCTGCCTCGGGCAGCTCCGACTGCCGGGCTGCAAGGCCGATCTAAGGCTGCCCGACATGACGATCGAGGAAGCCGCCGGCGGCGGCGTGAAGACGGTCATCGTCGGCACCACCAATCGGGGCGGCGTTCTCGGCGAAGGCTGGGAGGGACTGCTGGTGCGGGCCCTCGAGCTCGGCATGGATCTGGCCAGCGGTCTGCACCACCGCCTCACCGACATCCCGGCCTTGCGCGACGCGGCGGCGCGATATGGCCGGCAGATCGCCGATGTGCGGCACCCGACCCGCGAATTCGCGGTGGGCAACGGCGTGAAGCGGCCAGGCAAGCGGCTGCTGACGGTCGGTACGGACTGCTCGATCGGCAAGATGTTCACCACCCTGGCGCTCGAAGGAGAGATGCGCCGGCGCGGACTCAACGCCGATTTCCGGGCAACCGGCCAGACCGGCATCTTCATCGCCGGGGACGGCGTGTCGATCGACGCCGTCGTGTCGGATTTTGTTTCGGGCTCAGTCGAATGGCTGTGCCCGGCCAATGACCCCGACCATTGGGACCTGATCGAGGGACAAGGCTCGCTGTTTCACGCCTCCTATGCCGGCGTGACGCTGGCCCTGATCCACGGCGCGCAACCGGACGCGTTGGTCATGTGTCACGAACCCACCCGCGCCCATATGCGCGGCCTGCCGACCTATCCGCTGCCGGATCTGCAGCTCTGCATCGACCGCAACATCGAGGCGGCGCAGCTGACCAACCCCGCTGCTCGCTGCGTCGGGGTCAGCGTCAATACCGGCGCGCTCGATACAGCGGCGGCGCGCGACTATCTGCGCCAGACGGAGGATAGGCTCGGCCTGCCCTGCGTCGATCCGGTGCGCACCGGCGTCGGAGCCATCGTCGACCGTCTGCTCGGCTGACCCGCATGGCCCCCTCGCCGCAGCGTCTCAGCGTGGCCCGCCGCGCCTGGCCCCTGGCCCGACCCTTCGCGATCTCCCGCGGCAGCAAGACGACCGCCGAAGTGGTCGTCGCCGAGATTTTCGACGGCGATTTTCGCGGCCGCGGCGAGTGCGTGCCCTATCCGCGCTATGGCGAGAGCGTCGATAGCGTAGTGCGGGCGCTCGAAGACATGCGCGGCGCGGTTTTTTCGGGGCTCGACCGCAAGGAATTGCAGCAGGCGATGGCGCCCGGGGCGGCGCGCAACGCGCTCGATGCGGCGTTCTGGGATCTCGACGCCAAGCGCGACGACCGTCGCGCCGCCGATATCGCCGGCATCGGGGCGCTCAAACCGCTGGTCACCGCCTACACGCTGGGCCTGGACACTTCGGAGCGGATGGGCGAGGCCGCCGCGGCAGAGCGCGCCCGGCCGTTGCTGAAGCTGAAGCTGACCGGCGATGGCGACATCGAACGGGTGCGCGCGGTGCGCCGCGCCGCGCCGGCGGCACGGCTGATTGTCGATGCCAATGAAGGCTGGAGCGAGCGCCATCTGACCGAGGTGATGCCGGCGCTCGCCGAGTTCGGTGTCGAATTGATCGAGCAGCCTTTGCCGGCCGGTCATGACGACGCGTTGGCGCGGGTGCCGCATCCGATCCCGATTTGTGCCGACGAGGCCTGCCACACGCGTGCCGATCTCGATCGGCTCGAGGGCAAATACGATGCGATCAACATCAAGCTCGACAAAGCCGGCGGGCTCACCGAGGCGCTCGAACTGGCGAGAGCGGCGCAGGCGCGCGGCTTTAAGATCATGGTCGGCTGCATGATCGGCAC
>Ga0070707_100004651_pt1 | contig 12847 bp, 10 predicted proteins | sample KBSK5502metaG_FD_65468 | JGI IMG/M metagenome (GOLD analysis project Ga0070707, IMG submission 65468) | Corn, switchgrass and miscanthus rhizosphere microbial communities from Kellogg Biological Station, Michigan, USA - KBS K5-50-2 metaG | ecosystem: Host-associated > Plants > Roots >... | reverse complement strand
CTCGTGATAGCCCTCATCGCGTTTGCCCTTGCCGTAATCGGCTTCTCCTGGCGGAAGACGGATCTCATCGCGGTCGGCCTTGCCGTCTGGTCCCTCTCCCTGCTGATCGGGCGGCTGTCGAGCATCAACCTCAGCACGATCCTGTTGATCCTGGCCTTCGTCGCGTTCGTGCTCGCGGCGGTCGGTTGGCGCTATCGAAAGCTCAACCTGATCGCCATCGGCCTGGCGCTCTGGGTCCTGTCTCTTTTGATCTAGCGGGCGGCGGGAACGCGCGAGGTGCCGCCGCCTCCGGTGAGGCGGGCGGCGATCACGACCGGGATGATGGTCACCAGGATCACGAAGGACACCACGACGTTGACCTCGGGTAGACGCTGACCGAGGCGGATCGCGCCGAAGATCCACAGCGGCAGCGTGTTCTGCGCTCCGGCCGTAAACGTGGTGACGATGACCTCGTCGAAAGACAGCGCGAACGCCAGCATGGCTCCGGCGACCACGGAGGTTGATATCAAGGGCAGCGTGATGTCGCGGAAGACCTGGAATCCGTTGGCGCCGAGGTCCATGGCGGCCTCGATCAGCGAGCCCTGCGTGCGCCGCAGCCTCGCCAGCACGTTGTTGTAGACGACGACGATGCAGAACGTCGTGTGCCCCACAACGATGGTCAGCAGCGACAGAGGAATTCCATCGAAGCTGAAAAACGCCTTGAGCGAGATGCCGGTGATGATTCCCGGCAGGGCGAGCGGCAGTATGAACATCAGGCTCACCACCTCGCGACCGAACCACGTCATGCGATGGATCGCAAACGCAGCGAACGAGCCAAGCGCCAGCGCCAGTGCGGTGGCCATGAGCCCGACCTGCAGCGACAGGCTCAGCGAGGAGCGGACGTCTGAATCGTCGAACGTCGAGCTGAACCATTTGAGCGTCAGGCCGGGGATCGGCCAGCTCTGGATGTTGGAGGTGTTGAAGGCGTACAGGAAGATCAAAACGATGGGGATGAAGAGGAAGAGCAGGAGGAGCACGACCCAGATCCTGAGCAACCACTGGGTCAAGCGGCTCTCCATCAAAGCGCCTCAAACGCGCCCAGCCGCTGGGCGATGAACAGGTAGACGGCCATGATCGCCACCGGGATCGTCGACAGCGCGGCCGCGAACGGGATGTTGTTGGCGATGCCGATGTTGCTGAACACGACGTTGCCGATGAAGGTGGACCCGGCGCCGCCGACCAGGACAGGCGTGATGTAGTCGCCGAGCGTGAGCGAGAAGGTGAAGATCGAACCCGCGACGACCCCAGGCAGCGCGAGTGGAAGAACGATGTCGCGGATCGTCCGCCAGCGTCGGGCGCCGAGGTCGGCGGAGGCCTCGATCAGAGATTCCGGCACTCGCTCGAGTGCCGCGTAGGTCGGGATGATCATGAACGGCAGCCAGATGTACGAGAAGACCACCCACATGGCGATATTCGTGTAGCCGATGTTGGCGGGCGGCAGGCCGATCGACTGAAGGCTCCAGTTGAGCAGCCCGCTGTGGTTGAGGATGAGGATCCAGGCATACACCCGCGCCAGGTAGCTCGCCCACAGCGGGAGCAGCACCGCCGCGAAGAGCAGCGTCTGGACCCGTCTCGATGCGACGCGCGCCATGTAGTACGCGAATGGGAAGGCGAGCACAGCGTCGGTCAGCGTCACGAGCGCGGCGAGCAGGACCGTCCGACCGACGATGTCGCGATAGACGGGCTCGTTGACGATCCGCTCGAAGTTGTTGGTGTTCCAGACCTGAACGACCTGGGTGGTGAACGGGTCGGTGGTCCAGAAAGCGGTGATGAGGAGCAGGACCAAGGAGGCGAAATAGATGACCACGAACCATGCGAGCGGCGGAGTGAGGAGGAGGAGGGAGCGGAGCCAGGGCAGGCGCCAAAAGAGGGCGGCAAAGGGGACGGCCCCGCCCCCCTTGGGGCGAGGCCGTCGAACGGCTTCCACCGCCATTACGTTGCTAGCCCTTGATCGTGGTCCAGGCCGAAACCCACTGGTCGTACGGAATGCAGTTCTCGCTTCCGTCGGCGCACGTGGTTTCCGGCGTCTTCCAGAAGTGGATCGTGTCGATGTATGTGCCTGGCTCGTTGGCGTGGTACTGCGCGCACGACCCCGCAGACTGCGCCTCCATCTCGGCGCACGCCTTGCTGTTGACCGGCGTCTCGCCGAAGAACAGGGCCTGCTCGGCCTGAATCTTCGGGGTGCTCACGTACTGCGTCCAGAGATACGCGCAGTTGGGATGCGGCGCCTTGGTGGCCAGCATCCACGTGTCGCCCCATCCGGTCGCGCCTTCGCTCGGGATGGTGTCCGCGACCGGCGCGCCGGCGGCCTTGAGCTGGATCGTCTGGTACGGCCAGGCGGCGCCGATGAAGGCGTCGCCGTTCTGGAACATGGAGATCTCCTCCGACGCTGACGGCCAGTACTTCTTGATCAGCTGCCGCTGCGTCATGAGGAGGGCGACCGTTGCGTCGAACTGCTTCTTCGTCAGCTCGTAGGGGTCTTTGATGCCCAGGCTCGGCTGCGACTTGCTCAGGTACAGCGCGGCATCCGCGATCGTGATCGGGTAGTCGTACGCGGTGACCACGCCTTTGTTGGCGGGGTCATAGACCGCGCTCCAGCTCGTCGGGGCGATCTTGAATTTGTTGGTGTTGTAGAGCAGCACGTTGGGGCCCCACTGGAGCGAGATCCCATAGTGAATCCCGTCGATCGTGTTGTACCCCGGGTTCTTGAAGTATGTCTGGAAGCTCCCAAAGTCGGGGATCAGCTTGTCGTTCATCGGCTTGACGTCGCCGCCGTAGATCAGCCTGAGGTCCGCGTCGCCGGAGGCCGAGACCATGTCCCACTGCCCGCCGCCGCCGTTCTGCATCAGGCTCACCATCTCGTCGGACGAGCCCGCGTACTGGGCGTGGACCTGGCAGCCGGTGGCGTCCTGGAACGGTTTCTTCCACGAGTCGTCGACGTAGCCCTCCCACGCGATGAGGTTGAGCGCACCCTCGCCCGCGCCCACCTTGTCCAGCGGCTTCATGTTGGCGGTCGGCGGCACCCGGTGCTTGGTGCCGGTAGTCGTGTTGGTGCTTCCGCATGCGGTGGCGAGGAGCACGGCGACCGCTACCACAGCTCCAAACTTCATGGCTTCCTACCTCCCCTTGTCGAGTACGAATGTGTGCTCTGACGACCAGGCCAGCCGCACCGGCCGGCCCTCGAATTTCTGGGCGTCTCCTAAGGCGTCCATATTCTGACGTACCGCCACGAGCTGCTCGCCCCGAGCGAGGCGGACCACGTAGCGGGTGGTCATGCCGACGTAGATGACCTGCTCGACCTGGCCCGCCTCGACGGTCATGCCAGGTTCAGCCGCCTCGCCTTCCGCCAGCATGCGGATCTTCTCTGGCCGGACGACAAACCGCACCCCGTCCCGGGTGATGACGTTCGAGATCCCAATGAACCCGGCCACGAACTCGGTCGCCGGCCGCTCGTAGACGTCGACCGGCGCGCCGATCTGCTCGATCTGGCCGTTGGACATCACCGCGAGCCGGTCGCTCATCGTGAGCGCCTCCTCCTGGTCGTGTGTGACGTAGACGAATGTGATGCCGACGTCCTTCTGGATCTGCTTCAGCTCGATCTGCATCTCCTGGCGGAGCTTGAGGTCGAGCGCGCCCAGGGGCTCGTCGAGGAGGAGGACCTCCGGCTCGTTGACCACGGCGCGGGCGAGCGCGACGCGCTGCCGCTGGCCGCCGGACAGCTGGTTCGGCCGGCGTTGGCCGAGGCCTTCGAGGCGGACCATCTCCAGCGCCCTCTGCACTCGCTTCTCGCGCGCCGCCTTCGACACCCCTTTCACACGAAGGCCGTAACCGATGTTGTCGGCGACAGACATGTGCGGGAACAGCGCGTAGTCCTGGAACACGGTGTTGGTGTCGCGCAGGTAGGGCGGTGTCGACGTCACGTCGCGGCCGCCAAGCTCGATCCGGCCCGCGTCCGGCCGCTCGAAGCCGGCGATCAGCCGGAGCAGAGTGGTCTTGCCCGAACCCGACGGACCGAGCAGCGTGAAGAACTCACCCTCTTCGACGGTCAGGTCGACACCGGCGACCGCAACGACGTGCCCGTAGCTCTTGCGGACACCCTGGATTCTCAGGGCCGCCGTCATTCAGTCGAGGGACGCCATCACATGCTTGATCTGCGTGTATTCCTCGAGCGAGTAGATCGACATGTCCTTGCCATAGCCGCTCTGCTTGTAGCCGCCGTGGGGCATCTCGTTGACGAGCGGGATGTGCGTGTTGATCCACACGGTGCCGAACTGGAGCTTGCGCGCCATGCGCAGCGCGCGCCCGACGTCGCGCGTCCACACCGAGGCGGCGAGGCCGTAGTCGACGCCGTTCGCCCAGGCCAGCGCCTGCTCCTCATCGCTGAAGCGCTGCACGGTGACGACCGGACCAAAGACCTCTTTGGTCACGATCTCGGCGTCGGGGCCGGACGGCACCACCACGGTCGGCTCGTACCAGGAGCCGGCCTTCTTGATGCGGGCGCCGCCGGTGAGCACCTCAGCGCCGGCCTTCCTGGCGCGATCGACAAAACCGGACACGCGCGTCAGCTGCTCCTCGGAGACGAGGGGACCCATCTCCGTGTCGTCGGCGAGGGGGTCGCCGACCTTGAGGCTCTTGATCGCGGGCACCAGGTCGGCGAGCAGCTTCTCTTCGATCTGCGGGCCGGCGATGACGCGGGTTGCAGCGGTGCAGTCCTGGCCCGCGTTGAAGTAGCCGCCGATCTTGATCCACTCGACGACTTTGTCGAGATCGGCGTCGTCGAAGACGATCACGGGCGCCTTGCCGCCCAGCTCGAGGTGCACACGCTTGAGCGTCGACGCGGCTGCGCGCGCGACCTCCTTGCCGGTGGCGACGTCGCCGGTGAGCGAGACCATCGACACGCCGGGGTGTCGGACGATGCCCGCGCCAACCGGTTCGCCGTCGCCGGTGATGACGTTGAAGACGCCGCCCGGAAGGATGTCCGCTGCCAGCTCGGCGAGCTTCAGGGCGCTGAGGGGGGTCCATTCGGAGGGCTTCAGCACCACGGTGTTGCCCGCGGCGAGCGCCGGGCCGACCTTCCACGCCGCCATCATCAGCGGGTAGTTCCAGGGCGCGATCGAGCCCACCACGCCGATCGGTTCGCGGCGGACCATGCTCGTGAACCCCGTCATGTACTCGCCTGTGGCCCGGCCCTCGAGCGTGCGAGCAGCGCCGGCGAAAAACCTGATGCAGTCGACGATGGGCGGGATCTCTTCCGACTTGGTGGCGGCCAGCGGTTTCCCCACGTTCTCCGACTCGATCCGCGCGAACTCATCGCCTTCGGCAGCGATCGCATCGGCAAGCTTCAGCAAACGCTCGCTGCGGTCGCGGGGCGTGGTATCGGACCATCCGCCGTCGAAGGCTTTGCGTGCGGCGTCGACTGCGCGATCGACGTCCTTCTCCGTTCCCTTCGGGACGTGCGCGATGACCTTGCCGGTCGCGGGGTTGACGATCTCCTGCACGTCACCGCCGGTGCCGGACGTCCACTCTCCACCGATGAACATCTCGTGACGTCGAAGCGTCGTGCTCATGAAGCCCTCCTTGCGTCTAGCGGCCGGCGGCGACTTCTCCGAGCGCCGTGCCGAGAATGTCCAGCCCTTCTTCCAACTGCCCATCCGGGATTGTCAGCGGCATCAGCGTGCGGATGACGTTGTGGTGCGTGCCGCAGCGCAGGATGATCAGGCCCTTCTCGCGGGCGACCGCGAGGATCTTCGCCGTCTCCGTGTCTGCGGCTTCCTTCGTCCCGCGGTCACGCACGAGCTCCATGCCCGCCATCGCGCCCACCACCCTGACGTCGCCGACCAGCTTGTGCTCGGCGGCCCAGCTCTGCATGCGCTCCTCGACGACGGATCCGATGCGCGCCGCGCGCTCCGGCAGTTTCTCGTCGCGCATGATGTCCATCACCGCCAGGCCGGCCGCGCACGCGACAGGGTTGCCTCCGTAGGTGCCGCCGAGGCCACCCGGGTCCGGGGCGTCCATGACCTGCGCTTTGCCGACGACGGCGGACAGCGGGAAGCCCGCGGCCAAGCTTTTGGCGACGGTGATCAGGTCCGGCTGCACGCCTGAGTGCTCGATGGCGAAAAACTTGCCGGTCCGGCCGAACCCGGTCTGGATCTCGTCCGCGATCAGGAGGATGCCGTGGCGGTCGGCGAGCTCGCGCAGCTTCCTCATGAAGTCGAGGGGGGCGGGCACGAAGCCCCCCTCGCCGAGCACGGGCTCGATCACGATCGCGGCCACCCGCTTGGGCGAGACCTCTGCTTCGAGCAGGCTGCCGAGGTCGGCGAGCGCGGCGGCGGTGTTCCAGCCCCGGTACTCATAGGGAAACGGCGTCTGGTAGATCTCGGCCGCGTAGGGCCCGAAGTCCTGCTTGTACGGCTGGACGCTGCCGGTGAGGGTGAGCGCGAGGAGCGTGCGGCCGTGAAAGCCCCCGCGGAAGCTGATCACCGCCGGCCTGCCGGTGGCCGCGCGGGCGATCTTGACCGCGTTCTCGATCGCCTCGGCACCGGTGCTGAAGAAGATCGCCTTCTTCGCGCCTTCGATCGGCGCGACCTCGCAGAGCCGCTCGGCCAGCCTCAGGTAGGACTCGTAGTGCACGACCTGGAACGAGGTATGGGTCGCGCGGTCGAGCTGCTCCTGGACCGCTCGCATGACGCGCGGGTGGGCGTGTCCGACGTTCATCACGCCGATCCCACCGGCAAAGTCGATGTAGCGCTTGCCGCTGACGTCCCACAGCTCGGAGCCCTGGGCTCGGTCGACCGTGACGGGGTGGGCGCTGGTGATGCCGCGCGGGACGTACTTCGAGCGCAGCTCTGCCAGCTCGACTTCCGTCGATTGATGGCGGACCGTCACGCGGCCATTCAAGCAGATACGATCCGGGACTTGTGGACGCCGCCCGCGCCGCCGTAGCTCGGCTTTGGCCAGGACGTCCGGCGGCCGTGGAAGAGCTCGGCGGCGGGATCACGAACCGGAACTTTCGCGTCGAGGTGGATGGCGGCGTTTTCGTCCTCCGCATGGGTGGCGCGAAGACCGAGCTTTTGGGGATTGATCGCGCGGTCGAGAACGCGGCGGGCAGGCGGGCGTTCGAGGTGGGGGTGGGCCCCGAGGTGGTCGCTTTCGTGCCGGAGGAGGGATGGCTCGTGGCGCGCTTCATCGAGGGCTCGCCGATCTCGCTCGACGAGATGCGTCAACCCGAAACGCTTTCCCGGGTTGCGGCCGCGCTGCGGATGTTTCACGAAGCATCGCCCATCCCCGGGCGCTTCGACCCGTGGGCGGTCGTCGAGGAATATCGGGCGACTGCCGAAGCGAATCACGTGGCCGCCCCGGCGCGGTTCGCCCCCGCCCGGGCGATGGCGGCGCGCATCCAGGCCGCGCGCGGCGAGCAGCAGCTCGTGCCCTGCCACAACGACCTGCTTAACGCGAACTTCCTCGACGACGGGTCGGTGCGGATAGTGGATTGGGAGTACGCGGGGATGGGCGATCGCTTTTTCGACCTTGCGAACTTCTCGGTCAACCACGAGTTCGACGTCGAGGACGATCGGCGCCTGCTCCGCGCCTACTTCGGTGTGGAGCGCGAGAGCGACCTCGCTTCCTTGCGACTGATGCGGTTCATGTCCGACTTTCGGGAGGCCATGTGGGGCGTGCTGCAGAGCGGGATCTCGGAGCTGGACTTCGATTTCGAGGGCTACGCCGCCAAGCATTTCGACCGTCTGGAAGCCACCGCGTCGGATCCGACTTTCAACTCGTTTTTACGCACCGCCGGCGCCAGCGAGGCGGAATCCGATCGACTAGTCCAGTAGGACGCGGTTCACCTCGGGGGACGTGACCTATGTCAATCCGCGCGGTCGGCCGAGCAGCCTGCCTGCGAACGAGAAAAGCCGCCGGCCTTGCCAGCCGATCAGCATGTAGAGGATCAAATCGATGCCGATGAAGGCCCAGCCGTACCCATTCGATAGGTTGAACCAGGTGTGGAGCAGCAGCCAGACGCTCAGCGCTCCGACGATGGACGGAAGAAACAGCCACGTGAGGATGTCCCTGAACCGATCGTCGCGAGTGTCGCCGGGGTCTTTGACCGGCGGTCTTTGATCGTCGCCCATACCCCAGGCGGCAATCGGTCCGAGGTCGATCTCGTGCCTATCGCTTGTCAACCGCCCCAGTATGCGCGCCGAATCTCGCTCGGGCTCCAGCTCGAGATCAGCTTCGGACCCTGATCCCCTTCGGGTCGTAGAGCGGTTCCCTGGCGACGTCGCCGCGGATCCAGGTGCCAAAGATGTCGACCTCGACCGGCGTGCCTTCCACGCAGCTCGCGGGGACGTAAGCGAACGCGATCGACTTCTCCACGCTGTAACCGTAGCCGCCGCTGGTCACCCTGCCAACCACCTTGCCATCGATGCGAACCGGCTCCGAACCCAGGGCGACCGATCGCGGGTCATCGAGCACAAGACAAGCGAGCCTCGTGTCCGCCGGCGCTTCGCGTTTCTTCAAGAGCGCGGAGCGGCCAATGAACTCGCCCTTGTCGAGCTTGACGCAGAAACCGAGCCCGGCCTGGTAGGGATCGGTCTCGGATGTGATGTCGGCGCCCCACACGCGATATCCCTTCTCCAGCCGAAGCGAGTCGACGGCTTTGTAGCCGCCGGCGACGAGTCCCTGGTGGTGGCCCGCTTCCCAGATCGTGTCCCACAGCCGCAGCCCGAACTCCGACGGGCAGTACAGCTCCCAGCCGAGCTCGCCGACGTACGTCACTCGAAGCGCGAGACACGGCACGCTCCCGACCGCCAGCTCGCGCGCAGTCATGAACGGAAACGCCTCGTTGCGGATGTCGGCCGGCGTCAGGCGCTCGAGGATCGAACGAGCTTGCGGTCCCCAAAGCCCGACGCACGCGTAGGCAGAAGTCACGTCCTCCACTTCGACGGATCCGTCGCCGGGGGCATGGTCGCGGATCCACGACAGGTCGTGCATGCCGAACGCGGTCCCGGTGATGACGCGAAAGCGCTGCACCCCGAGCCGCGTGACGGTGAAGTCGCATTCGATGCCGCCGCCCTCGTTGAGCATCTGGGTGTAGGTCAGCGAGCCCACCGCGCGCGCCACGCGGTTGTCGGCGAGGCCCTCGAGAAACTCCGCCGCGTCGCGGCCTCGCACCTCGATCTTCGCGAAGGATGTGAAATCGAAGATCGCTGCCGCTTCGCGGCACGCCTTGTGCTCGACTCCGATCGCGGGCGACCACAATCGGCCGGCCCAGCCGTGCGGCCGCAGCGCCTGGTCGCCGTGCGTGCCGTTGGGCTCGAACCAGTTGACGCGCTCCCACCCCGACTTCTCGCCGAACGCCGCACCCATCTCAGTGAGGCGCGAATAGAGGGGCGAGACACGCAGCGGCCGGCCCGCGCTCCGCTCGTGTCCCGGGTATTTGACGTCGTAGTAGGTCGAGTAGACCTCGCGAGTGCGCTCGAGCGTGTACTGGCGGCTCGCGTACGCGCGGCCGAAGCGCCTCGAGTCCATCTCCCACGCGTCGAGTCCGGGCCGTCCTTCGACGATCCATTCCGCGACCAGGCGGCCCATGCCGCCGGCGCCTGCCAGCCCGTGGGCGCAAAAACCGGCCGCGACCCAGAAGCCGCGGACCTCGCTCGGCCCGAGGATGAACTCGCCGTCTGGGGTGAAAGCCTCGGGGCCGTTGACAAGCCTCACTACCTCCGCGTCCTTTAATGAGGGCGTCCGCTCGACGGCGTTCGTCATCAGCGGCTCGAAGCGATCCCAGTCAGGCTCGAGCAGCCGGCCGTTGAAGTCACCCGGGATGCCGTCCAGGCCCCACGGCGCGGGCTCGCGCTCGTAGCCGCCCATGATCAGGCCGCCCGACTCGGGGCGGTAGTAGACCAACAGCGAAGGGTCGCGCATGGTCGGCATGTCGAGCGGGAGGCCGGACGGCCTCGTGATCAAGTATTCGTGGGCGAACGGGATGAGCGGGACGTTGACGCCCGCCATGCGGCCGATCTCCGGCGCGAACATGCCGCCGGCGTTGACGACCAGCTCGGTTTCGATCTGGCCCTTGTCGGTGATCACCCGGCGAAGGTGGCCGTCCTCGACCTCGATGCCGGTCACTCGAGTCTCCTCGCATATCTCCGCCCCGCGGCGGCGCGCACCCTCGACCAGGGCGAAGGTGAGCTGGCTCGGATCGATGTAGCCGTCGGTCGGGAGGTAGGCCGCGCCGAGCACGCCGTCGGTCGACATGGGCGGGAACATGCGCTGCGCCTCTTCCGCCGAGATCAGCTCGAGAGGCAGGCCGAATGTCTTGGCCCAAGCCGCCTGCCGCGTCAGCTCCTCCATTCGCTCCTGGCTCGACGCCAGGCGAAGGGAACCGACCTCGTGCCACCCGGTCTCGAGTCCGACCTCTTCTTTCAGCGCTCGATAGAGGTCGACCGAGTTCATCATCATCCGGGTCAGGCTGAGCGAACCCCGCAGCTGGCCGACCAGGCCAGCGGAGTGAAACGTGGAGCCGCTCGTCACACGCGCGCGCTCGACCAGGACGGTATCGGTCCAGCCCAAACGCGCGAGCCAGTAGAGGATGGACGCGCCGCCGACACCTCCGCCGATGACGACGGCGCGCGCGTGACTCCTCAAACGGTCGTTAGGCGGGCGCTTCCGCGGGTGCGACGCTGGTGGTGCTGGGCGCCTTGCGCTGGGCGACCGCCCAGTAGATGAGACCTATCAGCAGGATGACGCCGAGGGTGAACTCGAATACCGGGATGTCCCCGATGGGTGAACCGATCTTGATGTTGGGCAGCGCGCTCAGTGGCGGGTTCTGGCCGCCGACTGATGCGTTGCGCGGCCAGAGGAAGTTGATCTCCATGGCGACGCCCCACACGAGTCCCAGGATGTTGACGATCAACCCCCACTGACCAAGGCTGAACGGCGCCTTCTCTTTTGGCCAGCCCCTCAACCTCGCGAGGAGGATCGCGATGTTGCCGAGGATGTACGAGAGATAGATCATGCCCGTCGCGCCGATCGCGATGGTGCCGGCGCCGGCGTAGTAGATCAGCGGAAGTCCAGCCAGGACGCCGATCACGATGCAGGTGCCGACGGGTGTGTGCAGTCGCGGGTTGACTTTGTTGAACTGCCGTCCGAAAGGCAGCTTGCCGTCACGCGCCATGCCGAACGCAAGCCGGATAGTCGAAGTCTGGATGGCCAGACAGCAGACGTAGATCGCGGCGAAAACGACGAACAGGTACAGGTTCGCTGCCCAGCCGGGGAAGTTCGATTCGATGATGGTCACCAGCGGGAACGGGTACTTGCCGGCGCCGGTGTCGGTGACGAACTTGCTCATATCGCCCGGGATCGCAATAACCACGGCGAAAAGGAAGATCGCACCGATGATCGCAGCGCCGATGACGGCGGCGATCACAGCGCGAGGGGCTTCGCGGCGTGGGTTCTTGGTCTCTTCGGCCAGCGTGCTCGCCGTGTCAAAGCCGTAGATCACGAACAACGACATGAACATCGCGGCGAGGAAGGTGCCGGTCTGGTTGCTCGTCCCGAGGTAGCTGGTATCGGTGAACACCGAGACCGACTGGTGGTGATAGAAGAGGACAAGGATCAGGGCGAAAACGACCATGCCGAGGATCTCGAACACGACGCCGGTGTTGTTGACGATGGCGACCAGCCTCACCCCGAAGATGCTCAGCAGCGTCGTGCTCAAAAGGACCAGGGCCGCGACGTTGCGGTTGGTGTCCGGGTCCGTGCCGATACTCATGCCCATGTTGTTGAGGAGCGGGATCAAGACGAGCGGCACCGTCGCCACCACGGCGGCCACCGTGAGCACGCCCGCGAACAGATAGATCCAGCCCGTAAACCACGAGTAGGTTCGGTTCGACAGGTACTTGGTCCACTGATAGACGGATCCCGCGACTGGGAAGTGCGAGCTGACCTCGGCGAAGTTGAACGCGATGATCAGCTGGCCGATGACGACGATGGGCCAGCTCCACCAGAAGAACGGCCCGGCCAGCGCGAGGCCGAGGATGAAGAGGGTGAAGATGCCGGTCGAGGGAGAGATGTAGGAAAAAGCGACGGCGAAGCTCGAATAGACGCCCAGTGCGCGCCTGAGCTCCTGGGTGTAGCCGAACCTCGCTAGGTCCCGAACGTCAGCCTGATGAGTTTGTTCCTCCAAGGCTTCCCTCCCCTAACTAAACGGACGAGCCTATTTGGTCGGGGAAGCTATCACTCGTTGCTTGTTGCGTCAACGCGCGCGCTGCGCGCAACGACTCGGCGCCGATTTGGGTCGGGAGCTTGGAATTTCGTGAGTACAAAAGTCCTATATCGCTCAAACCTGACTTGCCGTACGTTTCCGCGCACCCGAAGCGATGTACCGGCAACGTCGCGTTCCGTATCCGTTTCCGCAGCGGGCCACGAGGAAGGTCGTATGGAGAGTGCTCCGCTTCGTGGTGTTGTTGGCCGGGGCTCTGGTGCTGGGCGCCGCCAGCGCCTCCCAAGGCGCGTCTGCCAGCACGGTAGCCCGAAGCGTCGCCCAACCGTCCCTTGGCCCATCGGGTCATAGCGCTTCGCCATCCGAACCAAGCGGACAGAGACCAGCTTCCGGCACGACGTCGCTCTTGGTCAAGTTCAACTCGAATTTCAGTGCCGACCAGGCCCGGCAGCTCGTAAGTGACAACGGCGGCAGGCAGCGCGCAACCATCCCAGCCCTGGGTGTGGTGGTTGTCGACGTACCCTCCGGGCAGCTCCAGTCAATCCGTGGGCGCTATCAACAAGACAAGCGAGTCAAGTCGGTAGATGT
>Ga0070707_100004647_pt1 | contig 12854 bp, 10 predicted proteins | sample KBSK5502metaG_FD_65468 | JGI IMG/M metagenome (GOLD analysis project Ga0070707, IMG submission 65468) | Corn, switchgrass and miscanthus rhizosphere microbial communities from Kellogg Biological Station, Michigan, USA - KBS K5-50-2 metaG | ecosystem: Host-associated > Plants > Roots >... | reverse complement strand
TACAAGAGTACTTGGCTGCTTCCTCGTGGACCGGTGGACACACACCCACCATCAGGGAGAAAGCAGCATGACCATCGAGACAGCCATGCCGGCGCGTGCCGCCGTGGGCGCGGGCGGCACGCTCGCGATCGAGGCACACGACCTCGTCAAGACCTACCCCAAGGACGTCCGCGCCCTCGACGGGCTCGGCTTCGCGGTCCCGGCCGGTACGGTCTTCGCCCTGCTCGGCCCGAACGGGGCCGGCAAGTCCACCACCGTCAAGATCCTCACCACCCTGGCCCAGGCCGACTCGGGAACCGCCACGGTGGCCGGGCTGGATGTGCGGGCCAAGGCCCCGCAGGTCCGCCGGCTCATCGGGGTGGTCGCCCAGCGCAGCGGCGCCGACCCGGCGGCCACAGGCAGGGAGAACGTCCTGCTGACCGGGCGGATCCAGGGCCTGCGCGGCCGGGAACTCGCCCGCCGCACCGACGACCTGCTCGCCCGGTTCGGCCTGGCCGACGCGGCGGGCCGGCAGGTGCGCACCTACTCGGGCGGCATGCGCCGCCGGCTCGACGTGGCGATGGGCCTGGTCAACCGGCCGCAGGTGCTCTTTCTTGATGAGCCCACGGCCGGCCTGGACCCGGAGTCGCGCTCGGTCATGTGGGCGGAGATCGGCCGGCTCGCCGCAGCCGAGGGCCTGACCATCCTGCTCACGACGCACTACCTGGAGGAGGCGGACCACCTCGCCAGCCGGCTGGCGATCGTGGACCGCGGCCGGGTGGTGGTCGCGGGCACACCCGACGAGCTCAAGGGCGAGCTGCACGGCGATGCCGTGCACCTCGAACTGGCCAGCGGCACGGCCGGCGAGCATGTGCTGGCCGCGCTGGCGCCGGTGGCCGGGGTCCGCGAAGCCCGGGTCGAGGGCACCAGCCTGAGCGCCCGTGCCGACGAGGGCGCCGCCGCCCTGCCCGGTGTGCTCGCCGCGCTGGAAGGAGCCGGGGTCACCGTCCGGGCCGCCACCGTCGCCCGGCCCTCGCTCGACGACGTGTACCTGCGCTACTCAGGCCGCCGGTTCACCGACGCAGATCAGTCCCCAGCTACTGCTATCTCCGGAGGAGCACGATGAGCCGGCTGACGACCCGCCCGCAGGGGAGCGCCGCAGGCACCGGGCCGAACGCCGCTTCGCGGCAGCCCGGGCACCAAGGACCAGCCTCCCACCCTGCCGATTTGCGCGCCTCCGGCGCGACCATGGGAGGCCCTCCAGGGCCGACCGCCCGCGAGGGAGGCAGTGTGCTGAGCATCGCCGCGCACACCACCTGGATGACCGGGCGGCAACTGCGGGCGATCGCCCGCCAGCCCGCCTACATCGTCATCATGCTGATCCAGCCGGTCATCTGGCTGTTCCTGTTCGGCTCGCTGTTCCGCAAGGTCGTCGAGCTGCCCGGGTTCGGGGCCTCGTCCTACCTGGACTACCTGGTACCGGGCGTGGTGATCATGAGTGCGCTGTCGTCCAGCATGTGGAGCGGCATGACCGTGCTTGAGGAGATCGACCGGGGCATCATGGACCGGTTCCTGGTGCTGCCACTGCACCGCTCGGCCATCATCAACGCCTCGGCCGTGCTGCAGGCCCTGACCACCGCGGTGCAGTCGATCCTCATCGTGCTGCTCGGCTGGGCGGCCGGTGCGCACTATTCCGGCGGCGCCGCCGGGCTGCTGGTGCTGATCGCCACCTCGGTGCTGGTCGCGATCGTGTTCAGCGCGTTCTCCAACACGGTCGGCATGCTGGCCAGGCAGCGCGAGACGATCATCGGGATCAACACGTTCCTGCTGCTCCCGCTGACCTTCCTGTCCACCGCGTTCATGGCGGAGGCGCTGATGCCGCACTGGATGCGGATCGTGGCGAACTGCAACCCGGTCAACTGGGCGCTGGAGGCGGGCCGCTCGGCGATGAGCGCGAACCCCGACTGGGCCCGGGTGGGCCTGCAGGGCGGCGGCCTGGCGGTGCTGGCCATCGCGGTCACCGCCCTGTCGGTGCGGATGTTCCGCGCCTACCAGAAGTCGGTCTGACCGCCGTCAAGCCGTGAATGTGAGCCCGGTGTTGCTCCTTGAACACCGGGCTCACATTCATGTGGGATGGTCCTCACCCGCCAGCGCCGTTCTGCCAGGAAATGGGGCGCACGGGTTCGGAGTCAACGGTCTCCTGGGCGCCGTTCGCCACGGCGGGGGGCATCGGACCGGAGGGCCAGCGGGGCGGCGCGGCCGGGCCCTGCTGGATGTAGCCGGCCTTTCCTTCCTCCTCGGACAGGCCGAGCCGCCTGCGGTTGGCCCGGTCGACACCGCGCAGTACCACCTCGGCCATGGCCATCTTGGCGTCCAAGGTCGCCTCAGCCACCGCACCCAGATCCAGCGGCACCCGGTTGGCCAGCGCCTGGTCCCATGGCGTGGCGACGACCGAGACGCGCGTTCCTTCGAAGCTCTCACAGATCCGGGCGTACCAGCGAGCCTGCTCCGGGTCGCTCTCGGCGAATTTGTCCACGACGATGGTGGCCTCGTCCATGAGGCCATTGAGGTGCCTCATTTCCTGCTCGGTCAGCGGCCTCTCTTTCTCCCCTTCATAGTTCCGGTAGCGGCTGAACACCTGGCCTATGGACCAGAAACCCAGCTGGGAAGCCTCGGTCACGAAGACATATTTGTCACCATGCAGAAGCGTGCCGACCTGAAGTTTCGCGAACAGCCCGGTCCCGCCGTCGTTGATAACGATGTTGGACATGCACTGGAGAAATTCCAGGACCGTCATGTACTCCTGTTCGCCGAAGTCGACGCCCACGCATTCGTCGGCGGTGTCGCCTCGGATCACGGCCACCCCCTGCAGCCACGCGACCGCATCGCGCAGGTCGGCGTAAACCTTGATGCTGCCCGCCACGCAGGCCTGATAAAAGCCGCGAATGGAGAGCGTCCGCTGGCTTGGCGGCAGCGCCTCGACCGGCAGCCCGCCGAGCCTGATGTAGCCGTGGGGCATATCGTCGTTGCTGTCGGCCAGTATGACCCGGTCGGAAGGCCGGACAGCGGCGTAAATGGCCGCGAGCGTGACCGCCACGTCGGTCTTGCCGGTTCCGCCGAAGCCCGAGCCAACGGTGATCACGCCCGACTTGAGCGGAGGCTCGCGGATGCCGGCCACCGTCTGGTGCCGCCACTGCGCTGCCTTGTCGCGCTTGGCACGCTCACGCTTGCCGGGCGGGACGACAACACCGTGCCGCAGCGCCCGCCGCGACATGGCTCCCCTGACTCCGTCGCGGGCCGGCGCCGGCGCACCGGGCCCGGGCGCCAGCCAGGTAGCCCGGTCGCTGCCAGGGAACTCGTTCCACCACGCTCCCAGTTCGTCGGAGTATTGGGACATAGCATTCCTCCAGCCCCGGGGTGGTGATCCAGGTCAAAATAGGCCAGCGCTGAATTTACCAGCCATGCGGCCTGACTATTTCCGCGCCCTCGATCAAGATCTCTCGCGTCTGGGCCCTGCGGTACCAGGTAAGGACATTTACGCTGCGCGGCGCCCTCCATTTGCGCCCAGCCGTGGCGCTGGCGAGTCGGCGCCCTTCTCCGATTCGTGATCATGGTGCCCGGCCGCTCGAGCGGCCGGGCACCATGATCACGAGAGTGGGGCCGGAGCGAGCGCCCGGGATGCGTGGCGAGCGTTCAAGCGTCACCAAGTTGACCGGCGCACGGCGCGGCGCACGCGCTCCAGCAGGCGAAACGTGCGACTCTGGGGTGTCGTGAGGGGATATGCACTCATCTGCCGCGCCGTGTGGCCGCTGACAGCCCGCCGCGGGGTTCGGGTGCCTGGAGGGCTCACGTGACCAGCGACGGCGGGCCCGCTGCCCGGCCGGGTATGCCCCGGCCGCCGCTCCCCCGTCCCGGCACGCCCGGGCCACGGTTCACCCGGCCCGGTATGCCCCGGCGGGTGCTGGCACGCGGCGGCGACGGCCCGGTGTCGGCCCGGCCCACGACCTTCCTCGCCGCGGCGTGCGCACTGGTGGGAGTAGGCCTGATCGTGGCCTGGATGGGCCAGCGCGCCGAGGCCGCGGCGCGAGCCAGGCCAGGGATCACGTGGTCGGTGTCCGCGGCCTCCAACAAGGTGACGATCCGGCTGACCGCCGGCAACGGGCCCTCGGCCGGCCACATCGTGGCCGGCAGCCGCATCGTGGTATCGGAGAGCGGAAGGAAGCACAGGTGGCGGGCTGCCCCCGGTCGCGGGGTGCTCCGCGTGCTGGTGCCGCCAGGGAAGCGAACCCAGATTTCGGTCCAGGTACAGGGGCCAGAGCCGATCAACCGGACGCTGACCGTGACCCTGCCGCCCCGGCTGGTCGCCACCGTTCATCACACCGCGCACGGGCTGCTCATCCGGGCGTCCAGCCCGCTCCGCCATCCGCCGCTCGGACCGCTCTGCGGCTCGGACCAGATCGGCTTTCCTGCGCCGACGGAGGTCACCGTCACCAGGAGCCCGGAAGCATGCCAGGCCGGATTGCGGCTGACCGCACGGGATGGCGAACGGGCCACGGTGCACGTGAGCCTCTCCGCCCTGCCCGAGACTCCCTTCTACTCCTTCGCCAGCCCGGCAGGGCGGGCCATCTACATCACCGTGGACGACGGCTGGACCCCGAGCTCACAGGTCCTGGTCACCATGGAAAGGACCCACCTGCCGGTCACGGCCTTCCTCATCGGCCAGGCCGCCCAGCGGAACCTGGTGTACTGGCGGGCCTTCGCCGAGGCGGGCGGGACGATAGCCGACCATACGCTCTCCCACCCCAACCTCACCAAGCTGTCCCTGAGCCAGGCCACCTCTCAGTGGGCGCAGGCCCGCCTGGACCTCGGGCGGTGGTTCGGCAAAGCTCCGGTCATGGGCCGGCCGCCCTATGGGGCGTTCGGCCCCGCCGTGGCGGCGGCGGCGTACCGGGCCGGGCTGAAAACTCTGGTGGCCTGGAGTGCCACGGTCACCAGCACCGGCATCCACACCTGGAACGGCAAGCGACTGGAGCCCGGCGAGATCGTGCTCCTGCACTGGGCCCCGGGCCTGGGCCAGCAAATGACCAAGCTCCTGGCGGCCATCCACGCACGGCACCTGCACCCGATGCCGCTGACTCCCGCCAGCTTCACCGGCATCGCCACGCAGCGGCACTCGCTCCGTGGCGACTAGCCGCCCGCCGGCACCGGCGACGGCACGGCCCCGCCCGCGGTGCCCGCGCCCAATCCCGTCATAGCCAAAATTCGAATGGCGACACGAATGCCGCTTACGCGACTATTCGTGCCGAAAGTGCTTGACTGAACCCGCTCATGGCGGTCATCGCACCCTGACCGAAGACGCGGGCAAAAAGGTCACCGCACGAGCGGACTCAAGGAGCAAACGATGTGGGCACTGCCCGGTGGGCGACTGCCGAGAATTGTGATAAGCGTCGGGCTTGGCGTTGCGACGGTCGCGGCGCTTTCCGTGGCGGCGGTGGCGGAAACGTCTTCCGGTTCCCCGGCGCACGGACGGCACACGGTAACCACGGCGAAGCACCACCGGCAGCGGGTGAGCCATTTCAACGTCGCGGCCACGCACTCGCCGAAGGTTCTCCATGAACTCGCCGGCCATCCCGGGGGCGCAAGCGCCGGTGTCACGGAGAATGAGCCGGGCGCTGGGCTCGCGGGAGCCGTTCAGGGCGTGGACGTCGCCGGCTATCAGCACCCGGGCGGCGCCAGCATTAACTGGCGGAAAGTCGCCAAGGCGGGCATTAAGTTCGCCGCCGTCAAGGCGACCGAGGGTGCTTACTACCGGAACCCCTTCGCGCTCACCGACCTGGCCGAGGCGAAGGCGGCCGGCCTGTCGGTGATGGCGTACGCGTTCGCGATCCCGAACGGCAACGGCAGCTCGGCCAGCCCCGTCGCACAGGCGGACTACCTGATCAAGTACCTCACCTCGGCGGGCGGCACGGCGCCGCCGATCATGCTGGACATCGAATACAACCCCTACGGTGCCCAGTGCTACGGGCTCAGCCAGCAGGCCATGAACAAGTGGATCGGCCAGTTCAGCGCCGAGGTTCTGGCCAAGACGGGCGAGGACCCCGTCATCTACGGGCCCGCGCCGTGGTGGCAGGACTGCACCGGCGGCGCCTCACGGTTCGGGCAGTTCCCGCTCTGGGTCCCCGACTACACCTCGGCGCCGAAGCCGATCGTGACGGCCGGATGGCGCACCTACGCGTTCTGGCAGTACTCCAGCGCCGGCACGATCAGGGGGATCAAGGCTCCGGGCAACACCGACCTCGACCAGATGAACCCGGCGGACATCCCGTTGCTGGACCCGGGTGCCCAGAGCACCGTGGCGGGCAGCACCGTCAACCTCCAGATCATGCCGGCCGGCCCGGTGTCGAGGAGCGTCTCGTTCTCCGCCGCGGGCCTGCCGCCCGGCGCCTCCATCAGCCCGGCCGGGCAGATCACCGGCTGGCCGACGGCGGTGGGCAGCTTCCCCGTGATGGTCAGCGCTACCGACAGCCAGGGGCAGTCCGGCTCGGTGTCGTTCACCTGGACCGTCACCGGCGCGCCCACGACCGGGCCGACCGGGCAGGTCCAGCTGGCCCTGGGTGAGTGCCTGACCGTCGCGGGCCCCGGCGTGGACATCACCGCGAGCGCGGACACGACCCCGAGCGCGGACACCACGCCCGGCCCGGACAGCACCCCGAGCCCGGACACCACCCGGGTGGTGATCAAGGCATGCACCGCAAGCAGCGCGCAGGCCTGGACCTACGCACAGGACGGCACGCTGCGGATCGACAACGAATGCCTGACGATTCCCACCGCGGCCCAGGGCGCCCCGATGGGGCTGGCGCAGTGCGGCAGCACTCAGGCCCAGCAGTGGCGCCTGATCTACCCGCGGGCACTGAACCCCGCCCGCGGCCCGCGGGCGACCGCGCTGCTCAATCCGTGGTCGGGAATGTGTCTCGCCGACCCCGGCTTCAGCACCACCAACGGGACCCGGGTCGTGCTCTGGCCGTGCAACGGCTACACGAACCAGTCGTGGACGCTGCCCGCCGGGCCGGTGACCTCGCAGATCCCCGGGATGTGCCTCGATGACCTCGGCGACCAGACGGCCAACGGCACCAAGATCGTCCTCGCCACCTGCGACGGCGCCCCCGAGCAGATGTGGCAGGCCGGCCCGGACGGGACCTTGGGTATCAACGGGAAATGCCTGGACGTCGAGCACGGCGCCACGGCCACGGGCAGCGTGGTCGACCTGTACTCCTGCAACGGCACCAAGGCGCAGCTGTGGCATCTGGTGCCCGCGGGAACCGGTATCAGCCTGGTGAATCCGAGCTCGGGCCTGTGCCTGGCCGACCCCGGCGACACCACGGCCGAGGGGACCCAGCTCGTGATCGGCAGCTGCTCGGCCAGCGATCCCGGAATGTCCTGGCAGACCTCCTAGCCAGCGCGGGACCGGCCCGAGGCCGGCGCCGGGTTCCGCGACCTCGTGCATCACGACGTCGCGGAACCGGGCGCGGCCTGTTTTATGGCGCCGGGTGTCACGACCTCGTGGTAACCGCCCGGGCCATCGGTACGGGGCCGCCGCCCGAGGCACTGTACGGGGACGGGGGACGGCAGGGGCGAACCAGGTCAGCGGCGGGGCATCCGGGGTCCGTGGCAAAGCCGTCAGGGACCGGACACGCCCTTGGCGCCGAGCACGATGTTCACGCTCTTGCTGTGCACGGCGCCGGCGGCCGCGCTGACCCGGTACTCGCCCGGGCGGACGAGGTTCCCGGCGTCCCCGCAGCCGGTCCTGCGGTCCCAGGAAACGTGCAGGGTGGCATGCGTGCCGCTGGCCAGGACGACGGGGTCAGCACCGGAGCCGCCCGCGCAGTCCGCCGAACTCCAGATGGTCCGGCCGCCGGAGGAGTCGATGACCACGGACACCGACCGTGGGCTCATATCGAAGTGGCAGGGCTGGCTCTGCGCGGCGGAGGCGTGCACCGTGAACTCGGGCATCTTGCCGGGCTGGTACCAGTACTGCGGAGACGTGACGGTGAGCGTCACGCCGCCGGGGGTGCAGGCCGGCGTATTGCCGGAAACGTGGGTCCGCTTGCTGGCCCGGTGGCGTGCGGGCGCGTGACTGGGGCTCGCGGACGGCGAGGCCACGGGCGATGCCTGGTCCTTGTGGTGCCGCGCCGGGGCGTGCCGTGCTGCCGGGGTGTGACCGGCGGTGGCGCCATGGCCCGTCGTCGATCCGGTCGCGAGCAGGCCGTTCACCGCCCAGCTCAGCGTCGTGAGCACTCCGGCGCCCAGTCCGAGGACGACAATGCGGCGGCGCCAGTACGTGGCGGCCGAGACCTTCGGGCGGGGAACCGGCGCGCCGCCGCGGGCAGGTGCGCCGCGCTGCGGCGCGCCGCCGCGGACCGGCGTGCCACGGGGGCGATCGGTCCTGGTGGGCGGATTCGGGCTCACATCGCCCAGTATGTAAAGAAACCACCACAACCGGTTGAAGGCTCGCCGACCAGCACCGGGATGACGTGAACAGGCCCGGGCCCGGCAGCCCCGCGCTCATCTCGCCCAGGCACGGCCCAGGGCAGCGCGCACGCGAACGGTCAGCCGGCCAGGTCGCGGACCTTTTCGATCAGGGCCACCCGGCCGGCGTGGGCCGGCGCTATCGGGGTCACGTTGAGCGTGGTCACCCCGGCCTCCTTCAGCGCCGCGAGCCGCTCGGCCACATAGCCCTCCGGCCCGACCAGCGAAGTCCGGGCCAGCAGCTCCTCAGGAACCATCGCGGCGGCCTCGTCCTTGCGCCCGTCCAGATAGGCATCCTGGATCTTGGCGGCCTGCTCCCCGAATCCGTACCGCACCGCAAGCTCGTAGTAGAAGTTGCTGCCCTTGTCCCTGTGCGGGCCCATGCCCCCGATGTACAGCGCCAGCATCGGCCGGGCCAGGTCCAGGTAGCCGCCCACGTCCTCGCCGATCGCCAGGCCCGCCTGCGCTACCACGTCCAGCGGCGGCAGCGCGGGATCGCGGCGGGCCAGGCCGGCCGCCAGCGGCCCGTCCCACACGGCGGCGGCCCGCTCGGGGAAGAAGAAGATCGGCTCCCACCCCTCGGCCAGCTCCGCGATCATCGCCACGTTCTTCGGGCCCATCCCGGCCACGAAGATCGGGATCCGCTCCCGCACCGGGTGGTTGATCAGCTTCAGCGGCTTGCCGAGCCCGGTCCCCTGCCCGGCCGGCAGCGGCAGCGTGTAGTGCTTGCCGGAGTACTCCAGCCGCTCGCGCCGCCACACCATCCGGCAGATCTCGATGATCTCCCTGGTACGGCCGATCGGCGCGTCATAGGGCACCCCGTGCCAGCCCTCGATCACCTGCGGCCCGGACGCCCCGATGCCGAGCGTGAACCGGCCGCCCGATACGTAGTCGAGGCCGGCCGCGGTCATCGCGGTCAGCGCGGGTGTGCGCGAGTAGAGCTGGAAGATCCCCGACGCGATCTGCAGCCGGTGCGTCCTGGCGGCGATGAAACCGAGTTGGCTGACCGCGTCGAAGCTGTACGCCTCAGGCACGAAGACGATCTCAAGACCCGCCTTCTCGTAGTCGGCGAGTTCCTCCACGGTCTCGGCGAAACCGCCCGCGTAGTTCAGCGACATCCCGATGCGCATGCTGTCCCGCCTTCCGCTGCCACGCCGTCCCCGGCCGTCGTTTTGCCGTGGTGCGTTGAGGGTAACCCGCAACCTTCCTCTCGCCGCCGGCCGGCCTCAGCCAGCGTCCTGCGCCGGGGCGCCGAGCTCGGCGATCGCCTGCAGCGCGAGGCGGTAGGACAGCAGGCCGAAGCCGGCGATGGTGCCATCCGCTACGCCGGCCACCACTGAGTGGCGCCGGAAGGACTCGCGCGCCGCCGGGTTGGAGATGTGCACCTCGATCAGTGGCGCGGTGCGCATGGCCAGCGCATCGCGCAGCCCGTAGGAGTAGTGGGTGAACGCGGCCGGGTTCAGCACCACCGGCAGGCGCTGGTCGACCGCCTCGTGAACCCAGGCGATGAGCTCGGCCTCGTCGTCGGTCTGCCGTACCTCGACGTGCAGCCCGAGGGCGCGGCCGGTGGCACGGCACATTTCCGCCAGGCCCTCGAAATCCACCGTGCCGTACACGTCGGGCTCGCGGGAGCCGAGCCGCCCGAGGTTCGGGCCGTTGAGCACCAGCACCGGCCTCACCGTGAGGTCACCTCCGCATACGCCTGTTCCAGCAGGTCCTCAGGGGGATCGGCGAGGATGACCGGCCGCGCCGGGCCCTCCAGCACCACGAAGCGCAGCGCAGCGCCACGCGCCTTCTTGTCCACGGCCATCGCCTTGCGCAGGGCCGGCCAGGCACCGGCCAGGTAGCTGGTGGGCAGCCCGGCGCCGGTCAGGATCCGCCGGTGCCGGTGCAGCGTGGCCGCGTCCAGCCGGCCCGCCAGGCGGCCCAGTTCCGCCGCGTACACCATGCCCACCGACACCGCCTCCCCGTGCCGGATCCGGTAGTCCTCCACGAGCTCGATGGCATGGCCGAGGGTGTGGCCGTAGTTGAGGATCTCCCGCCGCCCGGCCTCGCGCAGGTCGCCGGTGACCACCTCGGCCTTCATCCGGACGGCCCGCTCGACGAGCTCCCTGGCATGACGGCCGTGCGGAACCACCGCGCCGGCCGGGTCCGCCTCGATCAGGTCGAGAATGACGGGGTCGGCGATGAAGCCCGCCTTGATGACCTCGGCCATCCCGCTCGCGTACTCACCGGCCGGCAGGGATTCGAGCACGGCGAGGTCGGCGAGCACCCCGGCGGGCGGGTAGAACGCGCCGACCAGGTTCTTCCCCTCGCCGGTGTTGATCGCGGTCTTGCCGCCGACCGCCGCGTCGGTGATCGCCAGCAGCGTGGTCGGCACGAGAACCAGGCGGACCCCGCGCAGCCAGGTCGCGGCGACGAAGCCGGCCAGGTCCGTGGTCGCGCCGCCGCCCACGCCGACGATGGCGTCGCTGCGGGTGACCCCGTGCGCGGCCAGCCGGGACCACAGCCGGGCGGCCACGCCGATCTCCTTGGCCGCCTCGCCCGCCGGGACCGTCTCGGCGCGCACCAGGTACCCTGCCCCCTCCAGCGCCCCGCAGACCGGGTGCACGATCGCCGCCAGGCACTCGGGGCTGATTACGACGACCGTGCGGGCCTTGTCCCCGACCAGCGCCGGCAGTTCGCCAAGCACCCCGGTGCCGACGACGATCTGGTACGGGCGCTCCCCGCCGACGTCGATCCTGGTGACGCTCACCGGCGCGCCGCGGGCACCCCGGCGGGCACCGCGGCGGCCCGGTCAGGCGCTGCCATGCTCGCCCTCCCAGTCCCCCTCGGCCCCGGCCCCTTCCCCGGCCGCCGCGGCGATCCGGGCGGTGATCGCGGCGGCGATCTCGTCCGCGATCTCCTGCGGATCGCGGTCGTCGGTGACCACGGTGATCCTGGCCAGCGACTCGTACACGGGCAGGCGCTCGGCGAGCAGCTCGCGCATCCGGCCGCGCGGGTTGGCTATCAGCAGCGGCCGGGGGGAATCGAGCCCCACACGGCGCACCGCGGCGGCGAACCCGGTCTGCAGGTAGACCACGCGGTGCCCGGCCAACCGCTGCCTGGTCTGTGGATCCATCACCGCGCCGCCGCCGAGCGAGACGATCCCGTGGTGCTCGTCCAGGGCCGTCGCCACGGCGGTGCGCTCCAGCTCACGGAAGACGGGCTCGCCGTCGGTGATGAAGATGTCGCTGACCGGCTTGCCCGCCGCCTCCTCGACCAGCGCGTCGGTCTCGGCGAACTCCGCGCCGAGGAGCGCGGCGAGCAGCGGGCCGACGGTGGACTTGCCCGCGCCGGGCGGCCCGATGAGCACGGCCACGGGACTCTGTTCTCCCCGCCCCCGCGCTTCGCGCCCGCCCCCGCTCATGTGATCACCAGCGAGTCCAGATAGCCGCGCAGGTTCCTGCGGGCCTCGGCGACCGAGTCGCCGCCGAACTTCTCCGTGGCCGCCTCGGCCAGCACCAGCGCCACCATCGCCTCGGCGACCACCCCGGCCGCGGGCACCGCGGTGACGTCGCTGCGCTGGTTGATCGCCTTGGCCGGCTCGCCGGTGATCACGTCCACGGTGTCCAGTGCCCGCGGCACCGTGGAGATCGGCTTCATTGCCGCGCGCATCCGCAGCGGCTCCCCTGTGGTCATTCCGCCCTCGATCCCGCCTGCCCGGTTGGTCCGCCGCCGCACCCCGTCCCCCGTGCCCTCGATCTCGTCGTGCGCGCACGAGCCGCGGCGGCGCGCGGTCGCGAACCCGTCTCCCGTCTCCACGCCCTTGATCGCGTGGATGCTCATCAGCGCGGCGGCCAGGCGCCCGTCCAGCCTGCGGTCCCAGTGCACGTGACTGCCCAGGCCCGGCGGCAGGCCGTAAGCCACCACCTCGACCACCCCGCCGAGCGTGTCGCCGTCCTTGCGCGCGGCGTCGATCTCCGCCCGCATGGCCGCGCTGGCGGCCGGGTCCAGGCAGCGCACCGGGTCCGCGTCGACCGCGGGCGCGTCCTGCGGGCGGGGAATCACGCCATCCGGCGCGCAGACCGGGCCGATCGCCACGACGTGGCTCACGATCTCGGCGCCGATCGCCTGGCGCAGGTACCGGCGGGCCAGTTCACCCAGCGCCACCCGGGCGGCGGTCTCGCGGGCGCTGGCCCGTTCGAGCACCGGCCTGGCGTCGTGGTGGCCGTACTTCTGCATCCCGGCCAGGTCCGCGTGACCGGGCCGGGGGCGGGTCAGCGGCGCCGCCCTGGCCAGGTCGTCCAGCACCCCCGCGGGCACCGGGTCGGGCGCCATGACCGTGTCCCACTTGGGCCACTCAGTGT
>Ga0070707_100004646_pt1 | contig 12856 bp, 8 predicted proteins | sample KBSK5502metaG_FD_65468 | JGI IMG/M metagenome (GOLD analysis project Ga0070707, IMG submission 65468) | Corn, switchgrass and miscanthus rhizosphere microbial communities from Kellogg Biological Station, Michigan, USA - KBS K5-50-2 metaG | ecosystem: Host-associated > Plants > Roots >... | reverse complement strand
CGCCTCACTGAAAAGTCACCCTCCTCGCCCCCCTGCTCTCCAAGGGGCGGTTTGGCATACCTGCGCTCCCGTTTCAGCATACTCAGGCGCCGAAGCGGCGTCTTGGGAACTCGATCTTAGCTTAACCATCCAGCGCCGTACCCATATCTCCGGGCCACTAGGCCGATTGACATCCCTATTTGTGGGCCCGACACTATGGGTGAATTGGGGCGGTCTCGATTTCTCTGGCCGGCGCTGGCTATTGCCGTCATTGGCGGTCAGGCCCTCTCCGGCCTACCTGCCCTCGCCGTCAGCCCCAGCGCCCCGATCGTCATCCAGCCGCTCAAGACCGACACCTCGCCCGCCCTGCGGACGATGCACGCCAGCCCCGTCGCGCCGAGCGGCAAGGGCAACCAATCGCACCGCCCGCTGCACCCCGGGCAACCTGGCACCAGAGTCCCGACGGCGACGAAATCGATCCAGACGACCGTCGGGGCCGCCACCATGCCGTCGCCCAGCACCTTCGAGGGCGTCAACAACGTCGACAACGTTCTCCCCCCGGACACGAACGGCGACATCGGCCCTAACGACTACGTCCAGTGGGTGAACCTCCACTTCGAGATCTTTGACCGGACCGGCGCGTCGCTTATGGGTCCAAGCGCCGGTAACACCCTGTGGTCCGGCTTCGGCGGCCTCTGCGAGTTCACCAACCAGGGCGATCCCGTCGTCCGCTACGACCGGATGGCGAACCGCTGGGTCTTCACCCAGTTCGCCTTCACCACCAAGCGTGGCCTCCCGGTTGCGCCCTACGACCAGTGCTTCGCCGTGTCGACATCCGGGGATCCCACCGGCTCGTACTTCCGCTACGCCTGGCAGATCAGCAACACCAACTTCCCTGACTACCCGAAGCTGGCCGTCTGGCCCGACGCCTACTACATGTCGATCAACTTCTTCAGCAGCAACCTGACTGCGTTCGTTGGCGCTGGCGCGGTGGCCTTCGATCGGAACAAGATGCTGACCAATCAGGGCCCGACCGCCATCCTCTTCGGTCCTACCAGCTCCAACTTCGGTGGCCTGCTGCCGTCGGACCTGGATGGCTCCATCCTTCCGCCTAGCGGTTCGCCGAACTACTTTGGCGCGATCGATACGGCCACCTCTCCATCGGGCAGCACATTCCAGATCTGGAAATTCCACGTCGACTTCACCACGCCGGCGAACTCGACCTTCGGAACAGTTTCCCTGACGCCCAACTTCAGCCTACCCGTCGACACATATTTCTGGAATATGTGCGGCGGCTCACGCAGCTGCATCCAACAGCCCGGCACCAACCAGGGGCTCGACGCGCTTTCTGACCGCCTCATGAACCGTCTGCAGTACCGAAGGTTCGCGGATGGCCACGAATCACTGGTCGCGAACCATACCGTCGGTGTTGGCTCAAGTGGCAACCAGGGTGCCGTTCGTTGGTACGAGATTCGGGGGCTGTCGAATACGCCCACGATTTATCAGCAGGGAACCTACGCGCCGAGCAGCGACAGCCGCTGGATGGGGAGCATTGCAATGGACCAAACGGGCGACATCGCGGTCGGCTACAGCGTGTCGAGCAGCACGATCTCGCCGTCGATTCTCTACACCGGTCGTCTGGTTGGCGACGCGTTGGGGACCCTGCCACAGGGCGAAGCGACACTGATTGCCGGCTCCGGCTCCCAAACATCGACCTTCAATCGCTGGGGCGATTACAGCATGATGGCCGTCGACCCAACCGATGACTGCACTTTTTGGTATACACAGGAGTACTACGCGACCACGAGTGATCGCGGGTGGCAGACCCGCGTCGGATCGTTTACATTCCCCTCCTGTAGTGGAACTTATATTGCCGGAGCAGTCGGAAGTGACAACGGGCTCTGGATCCTCCGTTCGGGGTCCTTCACCCCGCTTGGTGGCCTCCTTATCGGCGCCCCGGCAATTGTTGCGATTCCTCAGGCGACTGGCCCATCCTTGGCTGTTTATATAGCCACGGGAACCGATCACAACTTGTGGGTACGGAATGATAACGCGGGATGGCAACCGCTTACTGATAGCCCAATATCCTGCTCGGACAATCCAGCCGGAGTTGTTGTTAACAACGTGATATATGTCGCCTGTCAAGGAACGGACAATGCGCTTTGGCATGCTGAAGCATCGCTCCCCAGCGGATCAACCTTGCCACGGCTTAGTCGGTCGGGTTGGTCCTCCCTTGGCGGAATCCTGACTGCGGGCCCCGCTATTGCCTATGTATCGGGCTCTCTCACCTACTTTGTCGTTGGGTCAGATAATCACATCTACGACCGCACGCTCACCTCTGGCTACGTCGGGGAAAGGTGGATATGCTTAGGTCATCCAGCAGCGGCATCCTGGGGCTCAACTTCGTACTTCGCGTGCGACGGTACCGACCATTCACTCTATTACGCAACCAATTCCGGTCTCGGGTGGAGTTCCATGCAGTCGTTGGGTGGCATAATCACCGACGGGGTCGGCATTGCAGCAACTCCCTCAGGGCCGGTCTTTTTCGCCCAAGGCAGCGATGGTGGGATATGGCATCGAGGTTCCGCCGGAGTCTGGACGCCTGATGGCGGGAAGGTCATGTTTGGCGTCGCAGCCAGCGCCCTCTAGGTCGTTTTGAGGGTGAATTGGTCGGAGTAGCTGCCACGCGTCGTGCCCGATCGATGGCGTTGCACCGCGGCATGGCGGAGTTCTGGTAGCGATTCGAAAACATGCGCCTTCTAAGGTTCTTGGCGGCCGTAGCGAGCAGGATTCTGCCAACTCGCGTCTTCTGGAGGGCCCATGGACTGGTTGCTTTGGTTCTCACGCCATGGCGCTTCAGCCTTTTGTCAGGCCACATGAGGAGTTCATTAGTCCATAGACCAGTCGCCCGGAATGGCGAGCCGATTCCATGGATGACCTATCCAGCAACGGAATTCCTCGAAGGCCAGACGTACGCGAGGAGACGCGTTTTGGAATGGGGATCAGGTAATTCCACACTATGGTGGGCTAGGCGAGCCGAACGGGTCGTGTCCTTCGAATCGAATTTCTCTTGGTATGAGCGCATTGCTCGCCAGGCTCCTTCGAATGTAGATTTGTTCTTTGTCGACGACCAACTAACCTCTCTGCCGTCATTGCTCAAAGGGCTGCGGTTTGACGTAATCATCATCGATGGACTGAATCGAGCACGCTGCGCCGAATTCTCAGTGCACCTCCTCGGAGACGATGGCGCTATCGTCCTCGACGACTCGGATCAACCATGGTCGCCCAACGATTCGGGCCCATACGTCATAACGGATCTGATGCACCGCCTGGGCTATCAAAGGATTGACTTCTATGGATATGCGCCCGCGGTGATCCGACGCCACTGCACATCTGTCTTTTTTAAACAAAGATGCTTCCTGCTTTCTGGTTCGGAACCTCCACGGCGATACGATTGATCGTGAGTTTTCGAGCTATCTTGTAGTTAAGTGGGTGGCAAGCCAGGTTTTTGTGAGCGATAGCCGTTCCTTGGCTCGGAAACAACTCGAGTGGTCCTAGCAAAACGGTAGTACCACCTCAATGAAGGTTGATCGAAAGGTCGATCCGATCCGCAGCGGCGAGACCTCAGACATCGCGCGGCAACCTTATGATCGCCACGAAGATGCCTGGAAGGCGTAACAAGCCTCGGCTGCCGACGGGACCTGTGGTCCTTCGATACCTAATCAATATTCGCCCAGTCGAACTGTCCGCTGCTCCGGCATATTACTCAGCGGTCGCGCGAGCAATTGGGTCGCATCTCGCTGGCCGGCCGCGGCCGGTCCCGGACTACATACAACGATCTCTTAGGGTCCGAAGTGGTGGAATGCTGTTCGAGAGTCGGGTCAATTCGATCGACCTTGTTATGATCGCGCTCTCGGCTGAGTTCACCCAGGTCCTCCGCTTCTTTCGACCTGATGAGTCATCGATTGTGGTCGACGTGGGGGCGAATATTGGAGGGTACGCAATTAGGTTAGCACGGTCAGCACAACATGTGATTGCGATTGAGCCAGAGCCTGGAAACTTCGCTCAACTTGTTTCACATATTGAGTTAAACCGGCTTAACAATGTGACCCCTTTGAATGTGGCCGTAAGCGATCGGCGCGGAAGGGGCGTCTTGCACATCAGCCAGCAATCAGGTGGGCATAGCCTGGAAACGCGAGCTTGGACCCCGGGTACCGGCATTAGTGTGGACGTGGAAACCATCCTTTTGGATGACGTGGTGGAACGACACCGCTTACTCAAGATCGATTGGCTAAAGATCGACGTTGAACGTCATGAACTTGCCGTCTTGAACGGAGCCGACAGGGCACTATCGATGACCAGGAATCTAATCCTCGAGTTTGATATTGCCGAGTTGGCCGGTATCGAATCCCTGCTATCCCGCCATGGACTGAGGATTCGTTGGTATGATGCGGGATCCGAAAACTCCTCACTGATCGCGACGACGGCGTGACTTCCGAAGGGTTTGCGCCGCGGAACGATATTCAGACACCTGACGCGGAGTGCTGTCGACGAACCGGGGCGGGCCGAATTTGATTAAGTACTCGAGCGCTAAAAAGCCTCGGTACATCCGCTCAGCAGCAACTTTGGCTCCAGCTTTACTCCGTGGGATGTTTCGCCTCAGTCTGAAGGTCAGGGGCAGCTCACGCGCGTTCCAAACGAGGCCACCGAAGAGGTCCCGGGCAAGCCCTGGCCTACCAAGTAGGAATGCTGCGACCGCAAGAAAGCCAGTCTTGACTAGGTACGCGGGCACAACCCATATCAACGAAGCTGCCGGTGCGCATTTAAGGAGCATCGTAAGTGTGTTCCTCTCTCGGAGTTTGAGGCGAAAAACTGTAGTTTCCATTCGGCCTCCCTTCACGTATCCACCTGCGGTCGAACCCCCTCCACGGTGGCGGGCCTCGAGGTCAGGAAGCACCGTGACGTTACCGCCAGCTAGCAGCACGCGCCAGCAATAGTCAACGTCCTCGGGCGACCAGAAGTACCGCTCATCAAAGCCACCCAGGCGGCGAAACAGGTGGCGTGAAGTCGCCATCACAGAAGCGGTTACATACAGCGGCTTGCCGGGAAGGGTCAGGGCGGTCGATTGCCCTAGCCGATCGATTGTTGATCCATACTCAGCGGTCAGGCTAGGTCCGACAAGGAGTACCGGGGCGACTACGCCATCACGCTCGTCGAGCGCTTCGACGAGTCTAGCCACGCACTCGCTCGAAAGTACAACGTCAGGGTTCAAGAAGATAAGGATGTCGCCGCTCGCGATCATCGCGCCACTGTTGCCGGCGGCTGCTGGGCCTCGATTACTGCCGTTGAGAATGGGCCTGATATGTGGAAACTTATTGGTGGCCTCGAGCATGGATTGATCGGTCGAGCCATTATCAACGACAACAACCTCGGAAACGGCATAGGTCTGTTCTTCTACTGATCTCAAACACGCAACCAAATCCGCTCCGCTGTTGTAATTGATCACGACAGCCGAAACAGCCACTGGCATTTCGACCTAACGGGAAGTCCTCGCCGAGGGGTCGGCGTGGCCTCGGAGTCGCCTGCGCCAATGCGAGGCAATCAGTGCCAGAAAAATACCGAACACGGCAGCAGCGGTCAACCCCGACAAGAGAAACGCATCATTTATCGCATCGGCAGGTCCGTAGTGTACTGACACGGCGAGTGCACTCCTATCAAGCACCCATCCGTTAAGTAGACCATCCACAAGAACCTGCCGAGCAACAGGATGAGCCCCCCAGTCCTCTGAGTAGCTTGTTCGCTGGATCATAACGGGGGCAGGCATGTCATTAGTGTGACCGGGCGTACCTAAAAGGACGAATGCCGGCAAGGCTTGGAGTTCCAGTGCCTGGATGTCGGAATAATCGTTCACCGTCCGTTGACCTATGGCGGAGGAGTCGGCGTAGAGGAATAAGGCAAGGCCTCGGGTGTTAGGTTCTGGCGTCCAGGTCGCACGGTAAGTCATCCAGGTCGCCGTAACCGGCAATTCGCTAAGCGATGCGCATTGATCGGGCCCGACCTCCCAAAGACATAGACGAGGAGCGTTTCCATACTCATGCCGAACGTTGAGCGAGATCAACAGTGGGCCGCCTGTCCATCCAAGCCCTTGACTCTCGCAAGCGCTATCGGCCGTCGCTGCGAGGTGAAGGTATCGTAGGCCCTTAGGGCCGCCACGCCTGACGTCCGCTTCTATGTAACTCATTCCCGCTGGACCTAGAACGTCGTCACAGTCACCAACGGGCGCCCAAAGGCCCTTCTCGAACCCGCCGTCCGTCAACGTATCGCGACCTTCCAGCGATAAATGAACGAACCGTCCAGCATCGCCTGGTCTTGTTGCGGTTCTAACGGAGTTGACATCGGAACCACCGGTAGTTGAAGCTAACTTGGTCGAAGGGTGAGGACTGGCGCTTGCATCAAGGCGGGATAGCTGGTAGATACGTCCTTCCGGCTCGGGTAAATTCCAGCTCAGCTCGGACCCCTGCTGCAGCCAGCGCTCGACAGGTGGTGACTCCACAATTGACGGCACGCCTTCCTCCGGCGGGCCTGTGACGAGTCTAGCCCTATCAGGCAGCACCGACAACACACGCAAATCCGGCGTGTTTTCACTAATGGTCACGTAATTCGTGATCGCACTTAGTCGTTCCCATGAGCCGACGCTGAGCTCAAATAGCTCCAACGGACCGCTTCGATGCAGAAGACTGAAATTCGGCGCATGCCTCAATGCTTTGCTTAATGCATCGGCCGAGACGAGTCTGCGATTCGGAAAGGATGTCGCTATGTCAGCTCGAACAAGAATGAGAGGCGTTCCCAGGGTGTTAAGCAGACGTTGAGTCTCCGACCAGTTGTGGGCGAGAGCACTTTGCGCCGTAAGATTGACAGCATCTATCAGCTCCCGCGTGGCAGGGGTATATCCTTCTGCGCTTGGAACAAGAGTTGGACGCATCATGAGATTGGCAATGAAGTAGTCAGTGCCGTAATATCCCCACTTGTAAGGCATCTGATAGAAGTCGTCCGGAGGTAGCACTAGCATGGGGCTCGATCCTCGAATTGAATTAACGAACTGAGTCATATCCGTCCAGTAAGACGGTAGGTGCACATGGGCCGAAGGAAGAATCGGTCTCTGATCCGGAACAATGGCGCCAGTGAACAGTGGAAAACCCGGCACTAGAAGGAGCGCAATCGTGCCTGCGGCTGCGAATGTCTGCACGAGGCGTGAGACAGTCGGGACGGCGAGTAACCGCCATCGCGGCAGGTTTTCACAAATTGCGTCAACGCTCAGACTGATAAGAAGTGCGTATGCGAGCGCGGCAGCCATTAGGAATCGGCCCGGTTCCCTGAGTAGCCATCCGAATGGAAGGGCGTATAGACGATCGAAAAGCAGATTCCCAGGCGAATTGGTTCCGGTGCTGATGAAGATAAGAAGCCATGCCGATGAAGCGGACGCAATAGCCAGTCTTAAGTGGTAGCCATACTCGCCCAAGTGCCCCCGGCGGCCCGGCCGCGTAATTACGAGAAGCGAGCCGAATGCCAGCACCGCGGGCAGGAATCGCACAATGGACAGCGGAAAGCGCCCATACAGCACCGCATAGGGGTAATACTCAGGGTACGTCCAGCCCCACGCGGTGTTCAACCACAACGAGTTTTGAATGGTAGCGCGAGCCTCTGTCCAGCTCCAGCTCGACGTTGTGGCAAGTTGAGCACTGGGAACCCCGTTCAGCTGGACGGCCGCAGGAGCTAGCCAATAAGCCGACAGAGCCGTTAAGAGGAGACAGCCCAAGCCGAGAACGAGACCCGCCCGTCTGAACGCTCTCACACCGCCGACCCAACGGGCCAGAGCGGGCGTGATCAGGACGGCACCGATGACCATGCCAACCAGAGGAGGGTTTTGATAAACGTAACCCAGAATCGGAGCGGCGATTCCGAACAATAAGGCACCCGTGCGGATCCGAATGGAGCCAGCTGCTACTGCGAGGATGACGGCCGGCAATGCAGCTAATAGTGCCATTGCTGCGAAGTAGATCGGATTCGTACCAACGTTGGCTACGATGTGCGGGCTGAACAAATATGCGAATGCGCCAATGACGGAGGCGGTTTGACTCATTCTCAACACTCTGAGTAGGGCATAAGCTGCTAAGCCCGCCCCAGCGAATAGGGCAGTGAACCAAATCCGCTGAGCAAGCTCGGCGGAGCCCCCCCACCACTCGACGGTCCGAAGAATCAGCGCCCACGGAAGCTGCGGCTCCAATAGCGATGGCCCCCCAAGATTAGAGCCTGACCACGACCAGGTGGCAAAGAGCCGACTAATCCAACCAGTACCGTCGGGGAGCGCGAGATCGCCTCCAGCAATTGCTGTCCCTGCGCGAAACCAGGTTTGCGCAGCCACCGTTGAACCGGCTACAACTATCGCTGCTGGCAGCCAGCCACTCGCCAGTGACATAACTCGACGCGCAGGTGGGAGTTGGCTTGCGGCTCGGAGTGCCTCAGGCAAAGCCAACAAGGTCGCAACCCCAAGAGCTGCGAGCGTGGCGATCGCAAGTCTAGGCGCTAGATCAGTATTAAGAAATAGTCCAAGGATAAGCAGGCTTACGATTCCAAGGGCTGCCACAACGCGTCGGCTCCGATACAACAAGTCAATCGCTGTAGAATTGTCTCGGGGACTCGTCGCATTCCCTAAGCTGACGATCGGCGACGCCTCAACCTGTCTGTTGGCTCTTTTCATCCTGCAGCGAAACGCTGCTTGATTGCCTGGCTCGTGTAGCCTGTCCAATAAGGCAGCCCTTTTAGCGTCATGAGAACGATGGTTTGTCGGGCCGCAGGACTCTGAATAACTCGTCGAAAGCTCACTCTTCGACCCACTTTTTCCAAGCACAGCCGTCGATACTGTCTGTACTCACGATTCTTGCTGGCAACTGCCTCAAGGGCTCCCCATCGAAACCACTTTTTCCAAAGCGCATGGATGGTGTCAGGCTCCAAGTGACCGATGGCTCCAGGTACAAACCCCACCCGTTGCGTCAACTTCCACGCCTCGAAGTAGATGATCGCGTGATCCCAAGTAACGACAACCTCTACGACGCTTTCTGGAATTGATAACAGGGCCTGCCTAAGGATGGGCGCTTTAAATACCCGTGGAAGTAGTACACCAGTGAATGGATCTGAGAAGTTCTTCCAATGAGCGTGAAGCCGCAGTTTGTCCGCCGCGAAAAGTCGCTCCATCCAAGTCGATGGATCAAGCGTGTACTCCCCTAGAATGACCATGTCGTTTTCACCCAAAGCTCTTACAGCCTCTTGAAGCGCGAAGGGCATTAGCACCTGATCAGAGTCCAGCACGACTAGGACATCCGACTTGGCCATCACCGCTCCGACGCGCCTGGCGTTGAGTAGCCCGGGCAGCGACGGCACGACGAACGAAGCAGAGAAGTGCTTGGCCACCAGATCGGTTCCGTCGGTTGACTTGCCATCCACAACGATGATTTCGGTTGGCCTTAGGCTCTGGCCCTCTACGGACTCAAGGCATGCGGCCAGGCTTCGAGCTGAATTACGTGTCGGAACGATCACAGCTACTGATGCGGTCGTGTGGCATGCACCTCCATGCGTTGATGTACGCCCTCGGTTACGTGGACAATTCGTTCGAAGATAATCTTCGCCGCGTCGTCAAACGAGAAGGTCCGACTCCATTGTTGGGCGCGCTTGCCTACCAGCTGATACATGGCCGGATCTCTCCATAATTCGAGCATTGCTTCGGCTAACTTTTCGGGCGAAGGATGGACTACAAGGCCCGTCTCCCGGTTTCTAACAGCATCTCGCAAGCCCGGTACGTCATAGACGATCGCCGGGGTTCCCAAGGCATTTGCCTCGGTCACAACTAAGCCCCAGCCTTCACGAACTGAGGCCATAAGCAACAGGTGTGCCTCTGTCATTAACCGGTGCTTCTCAAGTGTCGGCAATTTACCCCAAAAACGCACGACTGAAGACAGTCCCTTTCGGTCGACCAAGGCTTGTAGTGCGCGTCTGTACGACGGATTACCGGTCCCGACCAGCCAGAGCTGACCCGTGCCCGCTGACACGCGAAATTGCTCAAAAGCCAGCAAGATGTGCTCGATTCGCTTCGACGGGGCGATCCGTCCAACGTACAAGAAGGTTGGGATGTCGCATTTCGCCCCTGAGAACGTAACCGCCGATTCAAGCCCTGGAGGAACGATTGTGATTGCCGCGGAGAACCCAAGTCGCAATAAGTCTTGTTGTGTCGAATGAGACTCCGTGAACGCAGGCGTCCGGCGATAGAGCCTGAGAAAAAGAGGCTCCAATAGGTACCCTATTGCGTTTACGGGAAAGCGGCTTTCGTACCACCAAACTTCGCGCGCCAACTGGTGGATAAACATGAACGAAGGAACATCCGCCCAGAGCGGGGTAAAAAACGGGATGGTGTTTACCTGATCGATTACGACGTCGAAGCGTCCCCGCAGCCTACCACGGTAATGCCGGAAAGCGGCCCAGTGAACGGTCCATTGTCGTCCAGCCCTGACTATCCGTACTCCATCCATATCCTCTGTTGCTTCAGCTCCAGGGAACGAAGAAGCGAACCATTCCACGAAGTGGCTATCGGCGACGAGACGACGGGCGATCTCAAACGTGACGATTTCGGCCCCGCCCGCCTTAGGGTTGCGAGGACAGCGCCAATTGAGAATGAGGATGCGCACCGGTAACCGCTAGCGGCGGACCGCCAATTCCTCTTCGCGCAGGACGGCCGTCCGTTGGCGCGCGTAGAATCGCACGAAACGGAGTCGGTAGAAGATTGCCGCAGTGTCCCAAAGGACACGCCAGGTCGCCTTGAGATTAGCCGTGGTCTCAAACTTGTAGTTCAAGTCGACGGGCGCTTCCATGATCTTCTTGAAGCCGAGCTGACGAGCGACGACCAGCAGCTCGAGATCGAAGGCGAAGCGCTTGATCGCGAGCAAGGGTACAACTTCTTCGAGCACCTGACGCCGGAAGAGCTTGAGGCCAGTCTGCGTGTCGCGAACTCTAATCCGAAATAGCGTTCGGATAAGCAGCTGGTACATGAGGCTTTGGAAGCGTCGAAATGGTGGGTAGTGGACGTTCGACATTGGATGGCGCTTGGATCCCACGACGGCGTCACAGTCGAAACACTCCATGACGGCAATGAAGCCTTTGATGTATCGGGGGTCGAGCTCCATGTCGGCGTCGATGAAGGTCACTAGCTCGCCGCTCGAGTGGGCGACGCCGCAGCGTAGGGCGTATCCCTTCCCCATGTTCCGGTTGTATTCGATGACCTTGATGTGGGGCGAGACCACGCGCTCGGCCTCACGCACCGTCTCGTCGGTATTGCCATCCGAAACGACAATCACCTCATAGGTCCGGCCGAGGGCGTCGAGCTCGCGGAGCAACTTGCTGAGGTTTTTCTGGATGTGACGAGCTTCGCGATAGGCCGGCACAATTACCGACAGCTTGATACCGGGGGAAGCGACCTGGTCGGCGCGCGGCACGACTAGCCGCTTGGGCAGTTCCTTGAGTAAGCGGACGCTCACGTCTGCGCCTCAGCCGTTACCACTGAGAACGGAGCACCGGGCGGCCGGAGGGTGGATTGCATGATCATGGTGGCCGCGAGGCCGGCGACGAGCACGGCCATAGACAGAGTGACAACCCAGACCACTTGCGCGAGGCTGTGATGGAAGGCAACTATCAGGATCGGCTCAAATAAGGTGACCGGAACGAGCACAGCCAGGAACGCCGCGCGAGCACGAGACTGTTGGGTCGCGATCAGAACCGCCGCCCCTCCGAGCAGCGCCATTGCGATCGCATAGAGCGGTAGGATGGCCGCACTCGCCGCATATGCAGAGCCAGCGAACGCGGTAATGATCGGCCTAGCAGCGATACCTAGCACCGTAAGCCCGCCGAGGCCTCCGACCGCGACCAGTCCCAGCGCGACACCAATGATGCGCGTGCCGCTGCGTCCCTGGCTCTCATGGAACGTCACTTTGGGGAAGAGCACAGCAGCAACTCCCGCCGCGCCCCAAAAAATGGCACGGCCGAGGGCGGCCACAGCGGAGTACTCACCTGCCGCGCGGCCGCTGAAGAAGTGCTTGACGAGGAGAACGTCAGCGCTGAGCAACACCGAAAGAGCCAGCGTGCTGGGAAGAATCAGCGCGAGGTAGCGGAGCGCCGAACGGACCCAAGCTGTGCCAAGGCGCATAGCCATTCTGCGGCGGACGAGCCAAAAGGCGATGCCATATGAGATGGTCGCCGCCGCGGCGACCCCCAGCACGACGCCCACCGGACCGATGGCGAGCCCGAGAGCGATTGCAGCCACTAGCTTTAAGCCGGCAGCACCGACGTTCAGCGACGCGAAAGATAGAAACCGCTGCTGGCCCTGAAGCTCGCCCAATAGCAGTGGCAGGGCGAGCGTTACAGGGAAGCCCGCTGCCATGGCTATAACAAACTCCGGCGGAACGCTGAAGAAGACGCCAATCCATGGTGAGCCGGCGGCAAAGAGCAAGCCAAGCACCACGCCGGCGAAAAGAAGGGTCCGGTTGCCCGAGCGAAGCAGGGCTGCGCTCGCGGCGCTGTGCCCGGCCGCGCGATCGCGGCTCGTCTCACGGGCCATCAGAAGGGTGAGCGCCGACGCGGGCAGCCCGATCAGGGTCAGCAGGGTCATGGCGGCAAAGACAGCCGAATACTCAGACGGGCGCAGGCGGTGACTCACCACGATTTGGAAGGCGAGCCCGAGACCGCCGGCCAGGATCGTACCCCCCGCCACGAGCACGTTGTGCCCGATGAGCCGCTCCTCTCTTAATGCCGACAAAGGCTTAGGCTGTGCCATCAG
>Ga0070707_100004643_pt1 | contig 12860 bp, 14 predicted proteins | sample KBSK5502metaG_FD_65468 | JGI IMG/M metagenome (GOLD analysis project Ga0070707, IMG submission 65468) | Corn, switchgrass and miscanthus rhizosphere microbial communities from Kellogg Biological Station, Michigan, USA - KBS K5-50-2 metaG | ecosystem: Host-associated > Plants > Roots >... | reverse complement strand
CGAGGAGGGCGCGGTTGGCCGCGTCGTCCTCGACGACCAGAACCACCGGACCGGATCGGTCCGCTGACTCCTCCCGGCGGGTCGTCCGCTCGTGATCAACCATCGGTGAACCCCCTGGCGGCTCGCGCGATCAGGCGTGACCTCCACGGTGACGAACGATTGGGTTGCGGTCGATAGCCCATACGGCCCTGATGAGCGTTGACCCATTTCTCCCAAACGCGGTCCACGGTGGCGGCGTCCACGGCTTTCGACGTCGGGGGCCGCGCGATCTCCAAGGACGCCGCAGACTGGGGGAGATGGCACCCTTCGACCATCGGGAACCTGACGATCGGGTCAGCCGTCCCCGCGGCATGCCGCTCCGCCGAGCTCGCCACGCGCCCGGTGCCACTCTGGCGTTTCTGATCGCGGCCGTGCTCGTGGCGTGTGGCGGTGGCTCGTCAACCGGCCCCTCGTCGTCGCCTCCGGCGAGCCCGCTCACGGAGGCCGCGGCCAAGGTCGCTCTCCTGACCCGCTTCGGCTCGCTGGCCTACTGCGACCCCGACTTCTACCCGATCGCGCGACAGGACGAATCGAAGGCCGCTCGGGATCATCTCCAGGAGATGCAGGCCGACCGCGAGGCCTGGGCGGCGATCGCGGCCCACTTCGGGTTGGATCCGGCGTCGACGCCGGCCGGTGACGGCCTCCTCACGGTCTATCGGGCGTGGAAGATGATGCGGGCCCTCCAGCTCGCCGCATCGGCGGACGGATGGAGCTTCGATGCGCGGTTCAGCGGCGCCGGGCCGGATTCGAGCGCATCGGGGCAGGTGACCCGTGTGGCAGGGACGATCGCCACGGATGGCACCATCACGGTCTCCGCGCAGGAGCCCAGTGGGCTCCCACCCTGCCCGATCTGCCTCGCCCGTGGCACGAGGATCGCGACCCCCACCGGCGAGATCGCCGTCGAGGCCCTCCGCCCGGGCGATCCAATATGGACGGCCGATGCCTTCGGGCGACGCGTGGCGGCGACGATCACTGAGGTCGGGTCGATGCCCGTGCCGCCGACCCACCTGGTCGTCCGGCTGCTTCTTGCGGACGGGCGTCTCGTCCTCGTGTCGCCCGGCCATCCGTTGCCGGACGGTCGGCCGGTCGCGTCCCTCAGCGCGGGGGACGCTTATGACGGCTCGGTCGTGGCGTCGGCCGATCAGGTCCCGTACGACGGCGGTCGGACGTTCGACGTCCTGCCGGCCGGCGCGACCGGCGTCTACTGGGCGAACGGGATCGAGCTCGGGAGCACCCTGTTCCGCTGATCGGAGCCGTCCCGGCCCTCGTGTTTCCCTCTAGATCTCGTGGCTGAGCTCACGCTCCGCGATGGCCTTGTCCCGGAGGCCGTTCGCGACGTCCACCACCTGCTCAGAGATGCGATCCACCCGTAAATCGGTCGGGTCAAGCCCCGCCTTTTTCTCTTCCAGGCGTTTCAGGGTGTCCGCGTCGCGCTGAATGGATTCCTCGGTCGCTCGCAGGTCGTGTTCCGGGTCCGGCATCGAACGCTGGTCCTCCTGACTGGGCAGGCTGATCGCGAGAGGCGATCCAATGGCCGTCTCGGTAGACGTACCAGAGGCGACCGGATTCTCCGGACAGCTCCCTCGCGTGAACGACAGCACGGGGATAGATCGACCGCAGGCGGCGCTCGAGCTCGCCGGTCGAGACAACGCCGTGATCGACGAGGAGCTCGGCAAAAGCCCCGAAAACGCCGTCGGTGGCTGGGTTGACGATCAAGGTGGGCCGCATCCATTCCCCGCTACTACCCAGCGAGTGTGGTCCCGGGGGAGGCCACCGAGACGACCAGGGCGTGCTACTCGAGTCGCAACGGCATTGCAGATTCGATTCACGAGCGTGGGCGGTCCGGAAACGTGCGACGATCATCCATCTCGAGGAAAGGCCGGGCCAACCTATTGGGCCCGGGAAGGAGGACCGAATGCCGACCTACATGGACATGCACGACATTCCCGGGGTCAAGGCAGCGGACGTCGCCGGCGCCCACGAAGCCGATGTCCGGGTCCAGGGCAAATACGGCGTGAACTACAAGCAGTACTGGGTCGACGAGGCCGAGGGCAAGGTGTTCTGTCTCGTCGACGCGCCCGACCGGGAGACCGCGACGAAGGTCCATCGCGAGGCGCACGGCCTCGAGGCGCACACGCTCTTCGAGGTCCAGCAGGGCACCTGAACGAGGCGCCCTGCGCTCGGTCTGATCGCCCGAGGGGTTTCTCCGGCGATCCGCCGTTACGTCCGGGCTGGTGTGGCGTACTCCTCCGCATGCTCCTGCCGGTCCTTCGCCTCCGTCCGTTCCATGATGTCCAAGGTCTCGGCGACGGACCGCCCGTTCTCGTCGGCGGCGCGCTTGATGTCCTGGTAGGTGATGTTCGCCTCGCCCATCTCGAGATGGGCGTCCATGCAGCCGCACGTAAGGCACATGGTCTCGGCCTCCTTCAGTTCGGAAGTTCGCCAGTGGATTATTCGCACCGACCCATCAGAAGTTCATCAACTGGTCTCGCCCGATGATCTACTTGTCCTTGCTGATCGCTGAGGCCCCGTCGGCGGCGAGGGGTCGGTTGACGTAGGACCGGTAGTCCGGTAGCTGGCGCTCGTAGTCGCTCGTCATGAGCGGCGACGAGATCATGAAGTCGGCCGTCGCCCGATTGCAGGCGACGGGGATGTTCCAGACGACGGCGAGGCGGAGCAGCGCCTTCACGTCGGGATCGTGCGGCTGCGGCTCCAGTGGATCCCAGAAGAAGACCAGGAAGTCGATCTCGCCGTCGGCGATCAGCGCACCGAGCTGCTGGTCGCCGCCGAGCGGTCCGCTACGGAGCTTCTGCACGGGGACATCGAGCTCCTCCTCGAGGAGCGTTCCGGTGGTCCCGGTGGCCACGAGGTCGTGCGCCGCCAGGAGGTCCAGGTTGAACCTTGCCCACGCGACGAGGTCGGGCTTCTTGTTGTCGTGGGCAACCAGCCCGATCCGCTTCCGACTACCGATCTCAGCGTCCACGCGAGCACCTCGATTCAGGGGAGGGAAGGCGGCGCGCAGGGCAGCGCGACGCCCGGTCGGGGTTCAGGGGAAGTGGCTGGCGAGGAAGGATTCGAACCTTCGATCTCCTGATCCAGAGTCAGGCGCCTTACCGCTTGGCCACTCGCCAGTGAGTCGGCGCGAGTCTACCGCCGACACGCGGGGCGCTCAACCGGCGCGCCCCTCATCGCCGGACAAGGACCCATTGCGCGGGTTGGGCGTTTGATACGCTCCCAGACGTTGAAACGCCTGGCCGGGCGTGCAGCGGCGACCGTCCCGCCGCGGAGGGGATCCCGCCACCTCCACGCCTTCCTCGACGCGATCTTCCCCGGTCTCGGTCACCTGCTGGCAGGTCGGCTGCGAACGGCCGCGCTCTTCGGGTTGCCGGCGCTCACCCTGGTCGCGGCGCTCGTCGCGTTCCTGGCGCTGACTCCGACCGCGAAGCTCATCGGCATCGCCCTCGATCCGGCGACGGTCGTCATCCTGTTCGGGCTTCAGGCGCTCCTGCTCGTCTGGCGCGCCGCGGCGATGGGCTCGAGCCTGCTCGACGGTCGCTACCCGCGCCTCGGCCGTCGCGACGTCGTCCCGATGGCCGTCCTCGCCGTGATCCTGCTCGTACCCCACGTCTACGCGGCCTACGTCACTGAGGTCGCCCGCGAGGAGGCCGACCGGGTCATCCCGATCGACCCGACCACCGCCGGCGCGTGGCAGCCGGACGTCTCCGTCACCCCGGCGCCCGATCCGTCCGACTTCAGCCTGCCGTCGTTCGAGCCGAGCCCCAGCCCGTCCGAGAGCCCATCAGCAAGCCCGGAAGTCCCCCGCCAGAACGTGCTGATCATCGGCGTTGACCAGGGGATCGGCCGGAATACCTTCCTGACCGACACGATGATCGTGGTCTCGCTGGATCCGGTCGGCGAGACCGTCTCGATGATCTCGATCCCGCGCGACATGGTCGACGTGCCGCTCCCCGACGGCCGCACCTTCCGCGGCAAGATCAACGGCCTGCTCTCGTTCGCCCGCCACAACGCGGCCCAGTTCCCCGGTTCGGACGGTTCGGGTCAGGACGTGCTCATGGGCGCGCTGGGAACGCTCCTCGGGCTCAAGATCGACCACTTTGCCCAGGTCAACCTCGGCGGCTTCATCCGGGTGGTCGACACCCTGGGTGGCGTCGACGTCAACGTCGCCGACGGTTTCTGCGACCCGACCTACCACGAGTACGGCTATCCGAACGGCTTCGCGATCACCGCCGGCCGTCATCACCTGAACGGCCAGCAGGCGCTCGCTTTCGCCCGGGTCCGCAAGGCTGCGGGCGAGAGCGACTTCACCCGAGCCGCTCGTCAACAGGAGCTGCTGTCGGCCGTTCGGGACCGGATCAAGGCGGGCGGCTTCCTGAACGACCCGATCGGTTTGCTCCGGGCGCTTGGCCAGACCGTCGAGACGAACATCCCCCGGTCGCTCGTCCCGGACCTCGCCGACGTCGCAAGCCGGGTCGGGCGGAAGCAGACCTACCGAGCGGTCATCACCCACCCCCTCGTCAAGCCCGGCAACGACGCCCGCGGGTCGATCCAGATCCCGGACGTCAAGGCGATCCGCGCGCTGGTCGCGAAGCTGTTCCCGCCCGCCGGGGAGCTGCCGGACGACCGCTACCAGGTGCCGACATCGACCGGCAAGGTGTCCGGATCGGGCGTCAGCAGCTGCGCGCCGGCCGCGACCCCCAGACCCACCCCGAAACCGACCCCGAAGCCTACGCTGAAGGCGACGCCCACCCCGACACCGACGCCGGCGGCCAGCGCGTCGGAGGAGGCGGCAGCCTCCGCGGAGGCGAGCCCGCCCTAGCCGACACGCACCGTATCCTCTCGGGATGACGGAGCAGGAGACTCGCGAGCTGTTGACCGAACTCCTGCGCCTCTTCTACGCGAAGGGCTGGGTGTCGGGAACCGGCGGCGGGATCTGCGGCCCGGCCGATGGCGGCGGTCTGCTCCTCGCCCCGACCGGCGTCCACAAGGAGCGGGTCCGCGCCGACGAGTTCTTCACGGTCGACCCGGCCGACGGCCGGGTCCTGAGCTCGCCGGTGGACGCGAGCCTGCGGCCGAGCGAATGCAACTCGATCTTCTGCCTCGCAGCGCGCGAGCGTGGCGCGCGAAGCGTGGTCCACTCGCATGGGCTGTCGGCCGTCCTTGCCGGCGACCTGGCCGGCGACGCCGACCACGTCGAGATCCGCGGCCTGGAGATGCTCAAGGGCATCCGCGACGTCGGCAACCGCGACACGCATCTCGTGCCGGTCATCCGCAACACGCCGCGCGAGGGCGAGCTCGTCGACCAGCTGAGTGGCGTCCTGGGCGATCCGCGGTTCGAGCGGACGTTCGCCGTCCTTGTCGCGGACCATGGTGCCTACATCTGGGGGGACGATATCTGGGAGGCCAAGCGCCACACCGAGGTCTACCACTTCCTGTTCGAGGCGGCCGTCGCCCGCCGCGAACGTCGAGAGGAGCGCACGCCATGAGCCACCACGACACCACGACGGCACCCGACCTGAGCCATCTCACGAAGATCGACGTCGTCGACGTCGCGGCGGCGGTCGACGCCGACCAGCTGACGGACGCCGACACGTTCAAGCGGACCTACCTCGGCCACGGCTCACAGTCGAGCGTGTTCGTGTTCCAGGGTCATGCCGGGCCGTTCCGGACCCACATTCACGAGACCCACGACGAGATCGGCTACGTCCTCCGCGGGACGGGCTCGGTCACGGTCGGTGGCATGACCCGGCCGGTCAAGCAGGGCGACGTCTGGGTCATCCCGGCCAACACGCCGCACGGCGGCCAGTTCGAGGACGCCCCGCAGGTCCTGTTCATCTCCTCGCCGATCGACGACCCGGACAACCAGGACCGCGTCTGGCTGGATTGAGCGACAGTACCGTGACCTCGATCCCGGCCGAGTTCCGAGCGTTCGTCGCCGAGACCGTCGGCGACGGCGTCGTCCGCGGCGTCCGGGAGTTCGCGGCGGCCGATCTGGCCGGTGGCGAGGTCGAGATCCGGGTCGACTGGTCGAGTGTCAACTACAAGGACGCCCTGGCGACGATCGCGGGCGGCAAGGTTGCCCGGATCAGCCCGCTGATCCCCGGCATCGACCTGGCCGGTGAGGTCATCGCCTCAGTGGATCCGTCCGTCGCGGTGGGCTCGTCCGCGCTGGCCCACGGCTACGACCTCGGCGTCGCCCGCCATGGCGGCTACGCGGCGTACACGCGCGTGCCGGCCGGCTATGTCGTGCCGCTCTCCGCGAACCTCTTCCCGCGTGACGCGATGTCGGTCGGGACGGCCGGTTTCACCGCCGCGATGAGCGTCGCGGCGCTCGAGGGTCGTGGCCTGGCGCCCGGTGAGGGCCCGGTCCTGGTGACGGGCGCCAGCGGCGGGGTCGGGAGCGTGGCGGTGTCGATCCTTGCGGCGCGTGGCCACGAGGTCTGGGCCGCGACCGGGAAGGCGTCCGAGGAGCCGCGGCTCCGTGCGCTCGGGGCGGCTGGGATCGTGCCGCGCGAGGAGACCACGGCGGAGAGCGCGCGGCCGATGGAGTCGGCTCGCTGGGCGGGGGCGGTGGACACGGTCGGCGCGGCGACGCTGCCGTACGTCCTGCGGACGCTCCGACCAGGTGCCGCCGTCGCGTCGTCCGGCAATGCGGGCGGTGCCGCCCTCACCACGACGGTCCTGCCGTTCATCCTCCGGGGCGTGGCGCTGCTCGGGATGGACTCGGCGAACCTCGCGATCGAGGACCGCCGAGCCCTCTGGGAACGCATCGCCACCGACCTTCGACCGAACGGCCTTGACGACGGCGCGCTCGGCGTCACGGAGGTCGACCTCGACGGCGTCGAGCCGGCCCTCGACGCGATCCTGGCCGGTCAGTCGCGCGGCCGCTGGCTCGTCCGGGTCGCCGAGTAGCGCCGGCGCCGCCCTCAGTCCAGCTCGCCGCGAAGCTGTGCCAGCGCCCGCTCCAGCGGCTCGGTCGCGGTGTCGGCCGGGTAGGGCGTCCGGACGACCGCCTCCGACATCGGCAGCCGACCCTCGTGGACGAGCGTCGCGAGCTCGGCGATGGTCCGGATCTCGACCATCGATCGAACCGCGAACGCGCGATCTCCGACGTCGCCATGGCCGGGCACGACGGCGCCGGTCACGAGCTCGACGAGCCGCTCGACGGTCCGAGGCCACTCGATCGGGTAGCCGTCGCCGAAGTACGGCGGTGCGCCGTTCTCGATCAGGTCGCCGGCGAACATGACGTCCGCGTCCGGGACCAGGACGACGACGTCGTTGTCGGTGTGGCCGCGACCGAGGTAGCGCATCTCGACCCGCCGGCCGCCGGCGTCGAAGTCGACCGTGGCGGACTCCCCGTCGAAGGTCCGATCGGGCGGGTCCAGGACCACCTCGGCGAGGTCCTCGGCGATCTCGGGGATGTTCGCCGAGACCGAGGCGATCTGGGCGGCACCCGTCTCGGTGATCATCCGGGCGCAGCGCTCGTGGCCCCAGATCGGCGTCGGCCGGAAGCGATGGTTGCCGAAGGCGTGGTCGTTGTGGCCGTGGGTGTTCACGACCCCACCCACGGGCAGTGTCGTGAGGGCCCGGAGGTCGGCGATGATCTCGTCCGCCTGGCGATGCGAGATCCGGGTGTCGACGACCAGGACGCCGTCGTCGCCGAGGATCGCCCCGATGTTCTGGTCGTAGAACGCATAGCGCCGGACGAAGACGCGATCGCCGACCTCGGTCCACACCGACATGGCGGCAGGGTAACGGCCGGTGGGACCTCGGCGCGGCTAGGATGCGCGAGGTGACGAGCACGACTGCGACGACCGCGGCGGCCGACGGCACGCCGATCCTGGTCCGCCACTGGGCGCCTGCCGGCGAGCCCTGGGCTTACGCCGTCCTCGTCCACGGCATCGCCGAGCATTCCGGTCGCTACGAGCACGTCGGCGATTGGCTGGCCGAGGCCGGGCTCGACGTCGTGGGCTACGACCTCCGCGGCTTCGGCGGGTCCGGCGGGCCCCGGGCCTGGGTCGATCGGTGGAGCCGCCACCACGACGATCTCGAGGAGCGGGTCGCCTCCGCCCGGGCCGTGGCCGCGGGCCGCCCGGTCGTCGTCTACGGCCATTCCCTGGGCGGCCTGATCGCCCTTGGGTATGCGTTGAGTGACGCTCCACGACTACAGCCCGACGCCCTGATCCTCAGCGCTCCGGCTCTCGATTCGACCGTCCCCGGCTGGAAGCGGATCCTCGCCCGCGGGATCGCTGCCGTCCGCCCGCGGCTCGAGATGGCCAATGACTTCGATGGCGGGCTCCTGTCGCGGGATCGGACGGTCGGGGAGCGCTACCTCGTTGATCCGCTGAACCACCATCGGACGACGGTCGGCTTCGCCGTCCGTGCCTTCGACGAACAGACTCGCGTCCGGTCGGCCCTTCGCCGCCTGACGATCCCGACCCTCGTCTTCCACGGGGAGGCCGACGAGCTGGTGCCGGCCGAGGTCAGCGCCCCGCTGGCCGAGCTTCCGAGCGTCACTCGCCGGACGTATCCCAGGCTGCGCCACGAGACCCACAACGAGCCCGAAGGCGCCGAGGTCGTCGCCGACGCCGTCGCCTGGCTCGGGTCGACGGTGGGGTCCAGCGGCGCCCCGGTGGTAGACTCGGCGGACAACTGAACAACGCCTCCGGGGAGCGCGAACGCGCTGAGAGTGTGGCTCGACCACAGACCCGCCGAACCTGATCTGGCTCGTACCAGCGAAGGAAGCAGGCCCGTACGACTCGAATCGCCGTCCCGGAACCCGGGGCGGCGTTCCTGCATTCGCCAGGGGAATCGAGTCACCGTGAGATCTCTCGCCCTCGCCATCACCGTCGTCCTCGTCGTCGCGTGCGGCTCGACGGGACCTACAGCCACGCCGCCAGCGAGCGCGTCGCCCACGGTCGCCCCGTCGTCAGCCTCCGCCGCTCCATCGGCTTCGGCCAGCCCGACGCCCTTTGCCGGGACTCTTTCGATCGTTCGCCTTGCCCTCGATTGGACGCCGAACACCGACCACACCGGCTTCTTCGTCGCTCGCCACGAGGGCTGGTACCGCGATGCCGGCATCGATCTGAAGGTGTTGCCGTACGCCACGGCGGCACCGGAGACGCTGCTCGCGGCCCACCAGGCCGAATGCGGGATCAGCTTCCAGGACTCGATGACGTTCGCCGTGGCCAAGGGCGCCGACATCGTCAGCGTGGCGGCGATCCTCCAGAAGACGGCGTCGGCGATCGGCGTGCTCGCCAGCAGCTCGATCCAGCGGCCGCGTGACCTCGACGGCAAGATATACGCCGGCTTCGGGTATCCGAACGAGGTGCCGACGCTCAAGGCGGTCATCCAGGCCGACGGCGGCAAGGGCGACTTCAAGGTCGCGACCCTCGACGCCGCAGCGTACGAGGCGCTCTACAACCACCAGGCCGACTTCACGATCCCGTTCACGGCCTGGGAGGGCGTGGAGGCGACGATGCGCCACATCGACCTGCGCTACTTCCGGTTCAGCGACTACGGGTTCCCGGAGTTCTACCAGGTCGTCCTCGCCTGCGATCGGCGGTGGCTGGACAAGGACCCGGATGCCGCCCGGCGGTTCGTCGGCGCCACCATTCGTGGCTTCCAGTTCGCCGCCGATCACCCTGACGAGGCGGCCGCGATGCTCGTCTCGGAGAACCCCGGCGTCTTCGACGCCAACCCGGACCTGCCCAAGGCGAGCCAGGAGTTCCTCGTCGCGGGTGGCTATCTGGTCGACGCGGATGGCAAGGTCGGGACCCAGACGCTCGAGCGGTGGACGGCCTACTCGAAGTTCCTGTTCGACCAGCACCTGCTGACCGACGCCGACGAGAAGCCCATCACGACCGCCCCCGACTACCCGAGCCTGTTCACGAACGACTTCCTGCCGTGATCGACGTCGCCGAGCGGCGACGGCGAATCGGTCCGCCGCTCGTCCTCGTCGCGGTCCTCCTCGCCGCGTGGGAGCTGTATGCCCGCGCGTCCGGCGTCAGCCCCTTCGTCCTCCCGGCGCCGAGCGACGTCCTCGGATCGCTGTGGCGGTTCCGCGACGAGGCGATCCGCCACAGCATCCCGACGATCGTCGAGACAGCCGTCGGGTTCTCGGCGTCGATCGTCGCCGCAACAAGTGTCGCCATTGCCCTGGACCGGTCGGCCTGGGCGCGGCGCGCCGTCGAGCCGCTCCTCGTCGGATCCCAGACGATCCCGATCGTCGCGATCGCCCCGCTCGTCGTCGTCTGGTTCGGGTTCGGGCTGCTGCCGAAGGTGCTCGTCGTGATCCTCGTCACGTTCTTCCCGATCACGATCGCCCTGCTCGACGGTTTCGCGTCGACGGCGCCGGAGGCGACCGACCTGATGCGGTCCTTCGGCGCTTCGCCGGGCCAGACGTTCTGGAAGGTGCGCTGGCCGTCGGGCCTGCCTGGCTTCTTCACGGGCCTCCGGATCTCGGCCACCTACGCGGTCGTCGCCGCGGTCATCGGGGAGTACGTCGGCGCGACGGAAGGCCTTGGCATCTGGATGCAGCTCAGCCAGCGTTCGTTCCGGACCGACCTCGTCTTCGCCGCGATCCTCCTGACGGCGGTTCTGAGCGTGGCCCTCTACGGCGTCGTCCGGGCTGTCGAGCGAGCGGTCATCCCGTGGTACCGGGCGTCACGCAGTGCGGCGCGCCAGCCGGAACGCGTTTCCGAAGCGGGGTAACCTCAGCGGACATCACGGAACGACGAACGCGCTCGACTCCGAGGGGGCGCCGCGGCGCAGAGGAGGCATCCCGATGACCGACACGCTCGAGCGGGTCAAGACCTATCAGCAGCTCATCGGCGGAGCGTTCGTCGACGCCGCGTCCGGTGAGACCCAGGAGGTCATCAACCCGGCCAACGACCACGTGATCGCGCAGGTGCCGAAGAGCAGCGCCGAGGACGTCGACCGGGCTGTCAATGCGGCGGCCACGGCCTTCGAGTCGTGGAAGAACACCACGCCCCAGGACCGGTCCCTGATGCTCCTGAAGGTCGCCGACCTGCTCGAGTCGCGGGCCGACGAGCTCGGCCGGCTCGAGAGTCAGAACGCCGGCAAGCCCGTCGGCGCGGCGATCGACGAGATGGCTGTCTGTGCCGACCTGTTCCGGTTCTTCGCAGGCGCGGCGCGTGTCATGGATGGCCTGGCCGCGAACGAGTTCCTCGCCGGCCACACCTCGATCATCCGTCGCGACCCGATCGGCGTCGTCGCCTCGATCGCGCCCTGGAACTACCCGCTGTACATGGCGAGCTGGAAGCTCGGGCCGGCGCTGGCGACCGGCAACACGGTCGTGCTCAAGCCGTCGGCCCGAACGCCGCTCACGGCGCTGGCCTTCGGCGAGAGCCTGGCCGAGGTCCTCCCCGCTGGCGTCGTCAACGTCCTGTCGGGCTCGGGCGGCGACATCGGTGACGCGCTCGTCGGCCACCCGAAGGTGCGGATGGTCTCGATCACGGGCGACACCGTGACCGGCAAGCGGGTCGCGAAGATCGCGGCGGACACGGTCAAGCGGCTCCACCTCGAGCTCGGCGGCAAGGCACCGGTCATCGTCTTCGACGACGCCGACCTCGATCTCGCAGCCGAGACGCTGAAGGCGGCAGGCTACTGGAACAGCGGCCAGGATTGCACCGCAGCCACGCGGGTCATCGCCGGCCCCGGCGTCTACGACTCGTTCGTGTCGAAGCTGTCGGACCAGGTCCGCTCGATCAAATGGGGCGATCCGGCCGAGGCGGACGACCTGGACATGGGCTCGCTCATCGCGACAGCCCAGGTCGACAAGGTCGCCGGCATGGTCGACCGGGCGCGCGGCTCGGCAGAGATCGTCGTCGGCGGCAAGCTGCCTGACCGGCCGGGCGCCTACTACGAGCCCACCGTCATCGCCGGCCCGGACCAGAAGTCCGAGATCATCCAGGATGAAATCTTCGGCCCGGTCGTCACCGTCCAGCGCTTCTCCGACGAGGAGACGGCGATCAAGTGGGCGAACGACACGCCGTACGGCCTGGCGTCGTCGGTGTTCACCAGCGACATCGCCAAGGCGATGCGCGTCGCCAAGGCGCTGGAGTTCGGCCACGTCTGGATCAACGAGCACTTCACCCTCGCGTCGGAGACGCCGCACGGCGGGGTGAAGCAGTCGGGCTACGGCAAGGACGGCTCGAAGTACGCGCTCGAGGACTACACGTTCGTCAAGCACGTCATGATCAACACGGGGGTCTGATCCCGGTCACCCGGGCGGCGCCCTCGCTCGGCCGCAGGCTCCGCCGCCGGCGGCGCCTCAGTAGCGGCGCGGCCGCGTACGAAAGCGCCGCCAGAGGCCGGAGCCGAGAGGCCGAAAGGGGGCGCAGCCCGTCCCGTCAGTACCGGGTGGCGAGGGCCTCGCGGATCGCCCCGAGCGCGGCGATCGTCTCGAGGTCCCACGGCGAGCGGAAGATCAGGATCGGGTGGCGGAAGCCGACGCTCACATACTCGGCGAGCGCCTCGACGATGAGGTCGACCGGCCCGCCCACGAGGAGGCGGCCCTCAGCGCCGCGCGGGCGGTGCTCCGCGACGTAGGACTCCCAGACCCGTGCGGCGTCGGCAGGCGTCGACCGGACGACGACGTTGAGGTTGACGGTCCGCTCGACGTCGTCCGGGTCCCGACCGGCCGTGGCGCAGTGCCCGCGCAGGATGGCGTCGCTGGCCGCGAGGCTGTCCGGTGACCCGTAGGCGTTCCACAGGTCGGCGAGGCGGGCGACCAGCGGCAGCGTCTTGGTGGGCCCCGAGCCACCGATGAGGATCGGCAG
>Ga0070707_100004641_pt1 | contig 12863 bp, 14 predicted proteins | sample KBSK5502metaG_FD_65468 | JGI IMG/M metagenome (GOLD analysis project Ga0070707, IMG submission 65468) | Corn, switchgrass and miscanthus rhizosphere microbial communities from Kellogg Biological Station, Michigan, USA - KBS K5-50-2 metaG | ecosystem: Host-associated > Plants > Roots >... | reverse complement strand
TTAGGATTTGTTCGTCGCGGGCGTCGAGCCTCTCCGTCCAGAAATCGCGGACGTCACCGGATTTACAATCGGGCCCTAGCTGGCGTAGATGAGCAACGTCGAGGTAGGGCGGGCAAGAACCGTTCGTGATTGCTGCTTAGCTTTGCGTCCCCACGCTTGCGACCGCCGTTCGCTATGCGAATGCATCAGGCGACCGATTGGGGCCACAACAGCGAGCTACATTGTTGATTCGATCGCACTAACCTTCGACGCCTTGCGCCGCGTTCAGTTAAAGAACCGCGCGGGTCTGAAATCGGCCAGCTCAGGTCGCTGTTTGCCACGCACAACCTCGTCAGCCACCGCCGCGCCTAGGAAGGGCGACATCGTCACGCCGCTATGGGTGACAGCAAGGTAATAGCCCGAGGTACGTGGAACCGGCCCGATCGCCGACAAGTGATCGCCCGGAATCGGTCTGATCGCGATGCGCACAGCCTCGGGTTCGACCTCGCCGATCAACGGCAAGAGCTGACGCGCCCGTCGGACCAGGTCGCGCGCCTCCGGCATTGACGGGTTAAGCTTGCTATCGAAGGTTAAGAGCGCGTCGGTCGGATTCCAGTGCAGCATCAGGCGCCCCGCGCCGTCCGGCCGCCCGTCGATCACGGTGGTGCGGACCACTCGGTTCAAGCCGGCAGCCACCGGCGGGGTGAAAACCAGGAAGCCAACCGTCGGCGCGAGGGGCAGGTGTAAGCCAGCTTCGCGCACGGCCTCGTTGGTCCAGCGCCCGGCGCAGTTGACGACCATTTCAGCCTCGTATTGGGTGCCATCGGCCAGCCGCACGCCAGACACCCGATCGCCGGTCATCAGCAGATCGACGACCTTCGCGCCGCAAACGATTTTCGTGCCGTGACGGCGTTGTGCGGCGGACAGCATGGCGTGTGCGTAGACCACCGGGTCGAGCCAGCCTTCTTCCGGAAAATACGCGACCGGCGCGTCGCCAATGACTTCTGGATTGATGTCGGGTTCGAGTTCTTGGATCTGCTTGAGGTCTATCCACTCGGCGGCGTAGCCCCAGGCCCGCAACTGTTCAACATTCGCCCGTTGATCGGCGCGGTCGAGTTCGAGTTCCCATTCGAGACTGCCGCCGCCATGCCACCAGGGCGTGGCACCGAACTCGTCCTTCAGCGCGGCGTGCGCTTTCATGCCGCCGACATTGAGGTCGTGATAGGGCTTCGGCGGCTTCTTGTGCGCATTGGTCCAGGCGAAGCTGATGCCGGAAGTGCCGCCGCCGATGCGCGTCGCCTCGAACACGGTAACGTCTGCCCCGGCCTGAGCCAGCCGAAAGGCGACCGAGGCGCCCATCACCCCAGCGTCGATCACGATCATCTTCGTCATGGGTGTCTCCTCAACTTCCAAAGCGGATTATGGTACGCCACCATCGCGCCGTCGCCAGATGGCGTCGGCACCAGGGGAACCGTCTGGCATTGCGGCAGCACCGCGAGGCATCAGGTGCGAAAACGCACGGAGATCAGTTTCGGCCACCGCCGATTGGGTCCAGCGCTCCCGGCTTCCTCGACTCCGCGCAGGGCGGTTTACGGTGCCTGGCTGCCGTTAGCATGCGCCGCTGAGAGAGCCGCCCTCACCCGAGCACGTGCGTATCGAGAAACGCGTTGCGGAATTTCCCGTCGGAGTCATACGAACGGGCTAGGTCACGAAACGCAGGCAGCTTCGGATAAAGCGGTACCAGTTCGGCCGCGCGCGCGTGGATGATCTTCCCCCAATGCGGCCGCCCGCCGAGCGGCAACAACATCTCTTCGATCTCGGCGGTCAGTGCCGCTACCGCATGGGTCTCTCGCAACCAGGTAAAATGGATCGAGACGCGATCATCGCCGAATGACGGACTGAGCCATAGACCGTCCCCGGTCATGCTGCGGATTTCGGTCGCCGACAGGTGGCGGTCGATTCGGTCGCCAATTTCGCGCAGCCGCGCGATCGCCGTCGCCGTCTGAGCGCGCGGCACCATGTATTCGCTTTGCAGATGCCGGGCGGGGTTCGGTTCGACATCGAGCCGGAAATGCGGGAGCCGCTCCGACCAGGGGCCGGCGACACCGAACGCGTTGAGGCGCTGCATCGCCTCTTCTGTCGCCAGGAGCGGCGGGTGGGCGGCGAGCGCGGCACCGAAGCGCGCCGCCGGCATCACGTCTGGAGCGCCGTCTTCCAGCCGCGTCTTGATCCACCAGCGGGTCACCGTCGGGCCGGACCAGGCGGTAAAAAGGCTGACGCTGTACCCCGCCGACATTACGGCGTCTAACTCCGCCAGCAGGGTGGGCCACGTCAGCCCCTCGAAGGCATCCTGGCGCATCGTAAAGGCCGGTTCGATGTCGAGCGTCACCCGGGTGACGATGCCGAGTGCACCGAGTGCCACGACCACCCCGTCAAACCCGGGATCGCCGCGGCGGATCGTCATCACATCGCCGGTCGCGCACACGATCTCAAGCGCGGCGACCGCGGTCGCAAGATTTCCGAGCCGGTCGCCCGAGCCGTGGGTGCCGGTCGCGACAGCGCCGGCGACCGAGACATGCGGCAACGAGGCCATGTTGTGCAACGCCCAGCCCATCCGCTGCAGGTGGGCGGCCAACACGCCATAGTTCGTCGCCGCGCCGACTGTGACGGTGCGACGCTCCGGGTCGATCCGGAAGCCCGGATCGATGTCGCGCAGGTCGACAAGCTCGCCTGGCGAGTCGGCGACGCCGTTGAACGAGTGGCGCACCCCAATAGCGCGGATGCGGGGAGATCGCGCGACCAGCCGACGGATCTCGTCGATCGAGGCCGGACGATGAATGCGGCCGGCCGCGAACGTATGGTTGTCCGCCCAGTTGTGCTCCCGTGTCATCGGCTGACGCTCCCCCAATAGCTCCCCGATCGCGGCGACAGCTTATCGTTGGGCGCGCATATTAGTGAACCGGCTCGCCGGAGGATGTCCTTCAATTGAACGCGGCGTACGGCGTAGAGATTTGGTGCCCTCGAACTGCGCGCGCTGAAGAACCTCGAGGTCACCGGTCTGAGCGGGGCACATGAGCTACCAATACTGGCCGGCGACTCAGGGGCGCGGCGAATTCGTCCGCCTCACCTTGGTGAAGGCTAGCACCGTCAGCTCTCCGGATGCGGCCCCGGGAGCAGTCTGAAGGAGACACTCAGTGAAAGGTCCGCCCGCCATCGACGGGCAAGGCGATCCCGGTCATGAATGAGGATTCATCCGACGTCAGAAACAGGATCGCCGCCGCCAGCTCCTCCGGCTGGGCGTGGCGCCCCATTGCGTAGCGGGCGGTGATGGCTGGGTTGGGGTCGCCGGCCGGAGTGCGGATATAGCCGGCGGTCATTGCGGTCTCGACCGCTCCGGGACAGACCGAGTTCACGCGGATGTTCGGCGCCAGCTCCATCGCCACCGATTTGGTCAGCGCGACGACTCCGCCCTTGGAGGCGACATAGGCGACGCTGCCGGGTCCCGTCGGCATCAACGCGACACCGGACGCGATGTTCACGATCGTGCCTCTCCCAGCCTTCTGGATCAACGGCGCGGCCGCTTGGATCACCAGGAAGGTACCGGTCAAGTTCACCGCGACAGTGCGGGAGAACACCTCGGCCGTCGTGTCGGCGATTCCGGTCTCGGCCAGAATGCCCGCGGCATTAATGACGCCATCCAACCCACCCATTGCCTCCGCCGCCTTGTTGACAGCCGCACTGACCGATGCCGCATCAGACACGTCGCAGGCGATCGCGACGGCACCGATTTCATCCGCGACGGCCTTCGCTGCGTTATCGGACCGGTCGAGGATCGCGACCGCCGCACCTTCCCGCCGGAACAGCCGGGCAGTGGCGCGCCCGATACCCGATGCGCCCCCGGTGATGATGATCTTGCGTCCCGCTAGCCGCGCCATCGTTGTTTTCCTGTTCGATTGGGTCCGGGCTCTTCCGGATGAACGGCCAATCTGACCGCCGCCGGCCAACATATCCAGAGAGCGGCGTTTTTCACAGTGATGCCATTGCCGGCAAGGCAGCAGAGGGCTCGCTGGTCTTGCCCCGCTCGCGCGTGGAGCTTTCGGGCTCAACGATCACCATTTCAGCCTCCCGGTCGAGCACGTAGATCGGCCTCAAGAGAGTCGATCTCGTTGGCCGCGGGTCGGCCAATAGCCGCTTCCGGCGCAACTGCGTCACTCCTGTACGCACGGCCAGGTCTGCTGACCGATCCGACAACAGCCGCTCGCCGCCGGCAACGGTGTTGAGGCCAGGGCCTACGCCCGGGCAAGCCGCCTGAGGGCGAGCTGGATCGAAGCGAGGGTGACGAAGGTGGCCAGGGTTTCCGTGAGGTTCTTGAAATCCCCGGCAAGCCGCCGGTTGCGCCCGAACCAGGAAAAGGTGCGCTCGACCACCCCAGCGGCGCGGCAGCACGACGAAGCCCTTCACATCGTCGCTCCGCTTGACGATCGCCAGACGCAGCCGCGGCACCTTTGCCACCGCGGCGTCTACCTGCCACGCGTTGTAGCCGCCATCGGCCCAGATCAGTTCGAGCCACGGGAAACGCCGGCGGATCTTATCGAGCACCAAACCGGCCCCGTCGCGATCTTGGATCGCGGCAGAGTGGACAACGACCCGCATCGGCAGCCCTTCGCTGTCGACCAAGGCGTGGATTTTGCGGCCCTTCACCTTCTTGCCAGCGTCGTAACCCACCTTGTCGTCTTTGCCGCCCCCTTTTCGGCGATTTGATCGACTGGCTGTCGAGGACCACCGCTGACGGGCTGGGCTCGCGACCCAGCCGCTCACGCAACGCCATGTGCAGCTCAGCCCAGATCGTCTCCCAGACGCCATCACGCTGGAACTTGCGAAAGATATTGTAGACCGTCGAGCGTGGCGGAAAGCTGTCGCGCGGCAGGTAGCGCCAGGGGCAGCCGGTGCGCAGCAGGTACAGGATGGCGTTCATCGCCGCCCGCATGTCGGTCTTGCGCAGTCGGCCGCCGGGCCGCGCCGGCGGGATCATTGGCTCCAACCGCGCCCACTCCGCATCCCGCAGGTCGCTTGGATAGCCCTCGCCGTCCCGCCGGTAAATCCGGCGCTGCGCGTCCGTCCACATCGCTGCTCGCCATCGCCGTGAGCCCTATAACCGGCGGCGATGCCGGCGAACTTTGGGGTCAGGCTCTAAGGGACGGGGTGAGCGCTAGTGCTTATGCGCAGCAGGACCTTTGCTCCGGTGCGGATGACTGCCGGGTTGCCCACATCAGTCCAATAACATCCAGTACGCTTCGAGGCTAGCGGTTGGACGATGTATATGCTGCTTCCAATGTATGAAGTTCATCCGGTGTGAGCGTCAAGGAAAGCGCCGCAGCGTTCTCCTTTACATGCTCCCTCGAGCCGGATTCGGGAATGGCGATGACATCACCATTGCGGATCGTCCATGCCAGCGCGACAGCGGCCGCCGCGCACCCATGTGCAGCGGCGATACGGGCGAGGGTGGGATCGCGCAGCAGGCTGGCACCGGGGCCACCGAGCGGCGAATAGGCCATCACCGGCATGCCGTGCTGCCGGCACCAGGGCAGCAGGTCACGTTCGATACCGCGATTGCCGAGGTTGTAGAGAACCTGGTTGGTCGCACAGTGGTTGCCGTTCGGAACACGGAACAGGTCTTCCATGTCGCTGACCGTGAAATTGGAGACACCCCACGCTCGGATCTTCCCGCCCGCGCGCAGACTTTCAAACGCGGCAACGATGCTGCGGAGGGCCGCGCGCCGACTGGGCCAGTGCAGCAGGTATAGATCGAGATAATCGGTGCCGAGACGCGCCAGGCTCGCATCGCAAGCCCGCGCGGTACCGTCGCCGGCCACATGATTGGGCGACACTTTCGAGACCAGGAACACGCGGTCGCGTTGACCACCAATCACGACGCCGATCAATTTCTCGGAACGACCGCCGCCATACATCTCCGCCGTGTCGATCAGCGTCATTCCAAGCGATAGACCGGTGCGCAGCGCCTCCGCCTCGGCGGCCTCCGGACGTCTTCCCTGCGCGAGATTTGCCGAACCCTGGCCGAGCGCCGGGACTATCGTCCCACCGGGCAATTTTACCGCGGCGGATCCGGTACGAGCCGATGCGGTTGATGGCGCCACGACCATCGGGCCGACCGCAGCGAGCGAGGATCCGAGCGTCAGCCAAAACCCGAATTGACGCCGGTTCAGCAACTGCTTGTACATAAGGGCGCTCTCCGATCCAGCGCACGAGCATTCCAAAGGAGGCTGGAAGCCAAGCTCAACCCCGTGGAGGATTATACTGTCGAAACCAGTCGATGGTTGCTCGGTCGAGCTGACATTTTTTCCTGCGTTCACACGCAGGGCGACGACGTGCCCGCGGGGACGGGCATTTTATTGTGGGAGGATCGTGCTTGGCAGTGGCCGTGATCGGCCGCATTTCCGTCGGCACCGGCGCCCCGGCATAGGTCGGCTACTGATCCCGACAGCAGTCGCTCAACTCTGGCTGCGGGCGCGCTCCTCCTGCCCCTTGCCGGCCATCCCTCCAAACCGGGTTGCAACGGCCGGCCGGAAATAGGTTATCCAATCAGCCTCTAAGTCTAGACCTGCGGTTAAGCGACCTCGCGGCGGTGGCGCGCTTTCACCCCCCCTTGATTCCGGACACCAGATCATATGCTGCCAGCGGCATCGTAGCGCCGATGCAAAGGTGCGATCGAGGTGACTTTAGATGGAGGCGCGGAGTCTGAACCGATCGACGGCGCGCGCTTTTGCGGGGCCCTTTGTCGATTATCTCTCAGGTCCGCAGGTCGGCTCTCATGCCATCGATGATCGCTTCGATATCTCGAGCCGGGTCAAATCCGCCCGCGCCGAGGGTGCGGCCGAGTTGGTCGCGTATATTGCGCTCAAACGTTTCGAAGGATGTGGTGAGGAGTTCGGCCCGCCCTGCCTGGTGCTGCTCGCGTTCGTTCAGACCCGGCAGTGCGGGGGTGCGTTCCATGCTGATCAAAATGGGTTGCTCGGGCGAGCGTGGGCTGACATAGCCGCCGATGTCTACCGTCGGATTGAGTTCGAATGACGAGTGGTAGGAGCCTGGCGCATAAACGCTCTTGATCCCGAGCCTTTTGAAGCCAATTGCGCAATGCCACGCTGGTATAGACCCGCGGCATCTTGATCAGCCGATGCAGTGCGTCCTTTTGTGCTTGCGGCAACTCTGGGCATAGATAAGGGATCATCATATTCCAGCAGGCCAGCACGCAATACTTGCCTCGGACACTGTAGACATTATCGCCGCGCGCATAGGCGATCTCAACCCCACGCGAAGTCGGCGTATCGCCTATGTTCCGAGCGCGCACGACTGTGCTGTTCAATCGGATTCGCACCGGCGCGCCCGACCTGTCGAGTTGGCTGTAATCGGCCCGCGCCGTCACGATATCTTTGGCGTCGTTACCTGGGATGGCGCCCGGGATCAGGTCGCGCACCAGGAGACGCGCGATCGAAGCGTTGCCATCCGGATAGTGGAAGACTGGCGAGCCACCGGTCGAGACGAGGCCCGCCGGTGTGTAGCCCATTCGCACTGTCGATCCTGGGCTCAACTTCAAACCTTGATAGCCCGCTAGACCAGCACCCCAGGCGTCGATAGCAGAGACGGCGTCGATACCGCAGCCCCAGAGTGCGTCGGTTTTGTGCCCGTAGTAAGCCACCACGCCCGGATCAGCCTTTAGCCAGTGCAGCAGATAATCCGCGTGCGAAATCCGCGAGAGACGATCTTTTTTTTCGGCTGAACTCAGCCCACGCATCGGGTCTTCCGCGCCCGTCTCGATCCGCACGATGTCCTTCCTCACCGCATCGGACAACGGCGCTTGGGTCAGCAGTTTTTTTAGGTGCCTCGGCGTTGTGGCTCGGCCCAGCCCAACAACTAGCTTATCAACGCCGAAGGTCTCCCGATCGAAGAAGACGGCGGGTCTGAGGCCCAGACCGCGATAAACTGACGGGTGATCGCAGGTCTTGGGCAACGCCACAGGGTTGATCCCCAAACTGGCCAATAGGCCGGCTGCTGGCGGCCGATAAGGCGTCGGGCTTTGGATGCCCCAGGTGCCACCATTCAGCAGTTGCATGCGGCCGCCGACATGGAACTCGTTACGCTTGGCGTGGCCACCAAAATCGTCGTGGTTGTCGAGAATCAAAACCGTCGCGCCCTTCGGTACTGCCGCTCGGAAAAAATGCGCGGCCGATAGGCCGCTGATCCCACCCCCACGACTATTAAGTCATAAGTCTCGCCGGCGTCAGCGATCGCACCCGCATGATCCCGGAACGAGCCATCACGGAGGGCATGGGCCACCTCGAAGGCGCCTGGGTGGCTGCCACGCAGACCAAGACGTTCGGGAGGATAATAGCCGGGTTGATCCTGGGCCGCCGCCTCAAGCGCGGCCGCGCGCGCCAGAACAGGTGACAATTCACCCATTAGGGCACCACCGGTACCGATAAGCATACCTTGAAGAAAATCCCGCCGCTCAATCGGCCGGCCCAGGCCAAGAGCCGCGTCACTACTGCGCACCATTACTCGCTCTCAGATTGGCAATGCAACGACGCCAGCGATTGAGACACTGTAATCATTTGGAGATCAGCGAATTTGAAATTCAGTATGCGAACCAAGCAGAAGGTTCGGCGAATTTCGAAACCCGGAGGTTCGAGCGTAAGATGTGCCTACATATACCGACTTGGATCAAGTTACCCATAGTTACTGCACTAATTCAGAGCAAGGCGCTGCGCAAGGACTACTGAGCTATTTACCAAGGGCGTTTGCTTGTTGCGCCAAGCGGCTCAATACCTGTTGAGCGCGGTTTATCGCCTCACGGTGGATCGATGCGAGGCGCGGATTGGCCGCGTTTGGCAGCCGTATGGTCAGGTCTATATGGATATCCGCCACATCCGCATCCATTAGTCCATCCCGAAGCGGTGCGTCGGCGATCTGAATGCGAATGATTGTCCCGTTGTCCACGGGTGTCACGACCGTTTCCAAGATGATGGCGTCGTTCAAAGCCACGACACAGCCTCCCTCAACTCTCAGGCTATCCTACAAGCTCAGAGATGCTATGTCTCACTGCGAATGCCTCCATCTGAACGACTGTTTTTCGGCGCTATGCGGAAGCCCAGCTTGGACATCCCGAGCTTCCGGTTTTGCCCCATTGCGGACCCTCCAAACTGCTCGGGGGTACGAGACGGATAGCCGACGTACCGCCTTGCGGTCGTGGCAGCAGAAAGCGGTTGTTCTGCGGCATCCTCGGCCATGCCTTTCGTCCGATGCAGCGCTGCTACGCCTCGATCTTTGAAAAGAGATACGCGTCAATTACGAGCAGGATCGCGGCAATGACAACGAGCACGACGAGGTCGGTCGTGACGCCGAACTCGAACCCACCGCTGAGCGCGCCACGCAGTCCGTCAACTCCGTAGCTGAGTGGGTTGAGCCGCACGGCCAGCCACACCGCCCCCTGCGAGTCCGGCACCGGAAACAATGCGCTGGAAAAAAAGAAAAGCGGCAGCACGATGAAATTTATGATCAGGGGAAATCCCTGCATATCCTGCAACACCGAGCCGACCGCGGTGCCGATCGCCGTGCACATAATCGCGATCACCGCCATGAACAACAGCGCCAGCGGCAGCAGCGGCAGGTGCGCCGGTCGGAAACCGGCCGCGAGGCAGACGACAAAGACGATGCTGCCCTGGATCAACGCCACCGTTGCACTGCCGAGCGTCCGTCCGAGCACGATTTCCAACCGCGACACGGGCGCCACCAAGGTCTCCTTCAGAAAGCCGAACTGGCGGTCCCAGATGATCCCGCTGCCGCTGAACACGGCGGCGAACAGGATGCCCATCGTGACGATGCCTGGCGCCAGGAACTGCACGTAATCGCCCCGACCGGCGCGGGCGAAGGTCGGACCCAGCCCAAAACCCAGTGCCAACAGGAACAGAGTCGGCTGGCCAAGCGCGCCGATCATGCGGGCCCGCGAGCGGGAATACAGCTTCAATTGTCGCAGCCAAAGGATAACGACGGCGTTCATCAGCGACCGAGCCACACCCGACGCATTGTGCGCATGCGATCGATGGGCGCCGCCTCGGCTTCGCGAATGCTGTGCCCGGTGAGCGTGATGAACGCATCCTCGAGAGTGCGCCCGCCAGTCTGTTGCCGGAGCGCCGCGGCGGTGCCTTGTGCGACGATCCGGCCGTGATCGATGACAGCGATCCGATCGGCGACACGCTCCGCCTCCTCCATGTAGTGTGTTGTGAAAAACACCGTCACGTGCTCGTCGCAGCAGAGCTCGCGGAGGAATTGCCAGATCTGGTTGCGGGTCTGCGGGTCGAGCCCTGCGGTTGGTTCGTCGAGGAACAGAATGCGCGGCCGGTGTTGCAGCGCGCGGGCGATCTCAAGCCGGCGCTTCATGCCACCGGAGAAGCGCTTGACGTAGTCGGCGCGCCGCTCCCACAGGCCGACAAAGTGCAGCAGGATCTCGATGCGCTCGCGGCGCTCCGCCCGCGGTACGCGGTAGAGGACGCTGTGCAGCTCCATGTTTTCGGCCGCCGTCAGCTCGCCATCGAGGCTCGGATCCTGGAACACGATGCCGAAGGCCCGGCGCACCAGCAGCGGCTCTTCTATTGGGTCGTGGCCAGCGATCGACAGCCGCCCCCCGTCCGGCCTGAGCACCGTGGTCAGCATCTTGATCGTCGTCGTCTTGCCGGCGCCGTTGGGGCCGAGAAAACCGAAGACGACGCCCTCCGGCACCTCAAACGAGATGTGGTCAACCGCCGTGAAGTCACCGAAGCGTTTGACCAGATCGCGAGCCACGATGAGACTGGCCGTCATTTTACCGCCCCTAGAAATGCAGGCGGTCGCTTTGCCGGTGGGCGTCGGCGATCCCGTCAAGCGCCTGCTCTTCATTCACCTAATGCAATACCATCGGTTGTCGAGCCGTCAAACCTGGAGGTAGTGTCCTAATTTGACCCTGAACTATTGCCGCACCAACTCTGCGTCAGCCTCGCCAGATGGGCCATGATAATGCGCGGCAGCAGTAGTCCGGCTGCGTTTCGTTAACGTCATTACAAATCCTGGCGGTGTGCCGAAAGTTAAAGTGTTTTCTGAAACGATCGTTTGTCCAAGACCCTTTTGAGGATTTCCTCTGAAATCGTATTCGACAACATTGCCTCCGCTTATAACGATCTTCGCCGAGAATTGACCGTCCCAAAATCCTATCCAAGTGCCATCCCAATCTGATGATTGGGGCGCGCCCGGTGAGGAACTGGCCGGAGAAGCGGACTGTGCGATCGTGGGCGACTCGGACGGAGCGGATGCTGATGCGGGATAGTCCCGTGCTATACGAAATCCGTCGATTTCCCGGCGCAACTCTGGGTCATCTGCAGAGCGTGACACAACCGTGTATAAGTAACGCTCTGTCGAATTCCATGAGGCGCCACGCCTCACCCGCGCTTTGCATGATTCCCATTCTCGCGCGGTCCCGTCTGTCGGAGCGTCGGCGTACGAGAACCTCCAACAGTCCTCGACTAATTCCCAAACGTTCCCAATCATGTCATAGAGCTCAAAGCCATTTGGCGGAAAAGTACCAACTGGCGAAGTATTGGAAAAACCTCCGTCGCATTCATTAAAAAATTGTCCGGCGGAATAGATCAGCTTCTTGCTCCGATCACGCACATTGGCAAACTCGCAAATCGGTGCGTCGCCGAAATAACGCCCTGTAACGCCTCCGGCACGGCCGGCATATTCCCATTCGGCCTCGGTCGGCAGCCGGTAATTTTGCCCGGTTTTTTTGCTTAACCAGCTTACATAAGCTGTGGCGTCATGCCAATTCACGCATACCACCGGGTGGTCGTCGGCCTGCGCGAAGCCAGGGTCACGCCAACTTCGTGCTACATCGAACTTCAACGAAGGCGTGTTTGGAGTGGTGGCAGCGCACCCCGGCCCGCCATGCCCTGTCTCCTCAACAAATGCCGCATATTGCTTGCGGGTCAGCAAAAATTCGCCCAAGGCAAATTGCCGAATGATTCTGACCGGATGGAGAGGAAGACTCATGCCCGACGGAAAAGCATAGCGATCTACCTCGCTCTGCGACGCTCCCATCGTAAAGCTACCGGCTGGTATCACCACCATTTCAGGACATTGGGGGCAATCGCGAAATTTCGTAAGGCTCGGATGGCTGCGCAGCGCGTTCAGACGATGACGAATATATTCGGAATATCGACTGTTCGGAAACCGATCGAGGTAAGACGCGAGCTTATCTATCTTGTTACTCGACTTTATTTCCACCCATGCCGACATCTCGTCACTGCCGTTTGGCGTCTCGGGCGTGGGCGTCAAGAGGGTATTAGAAGTCGTCGTTTGCCTTAGGCTGGGAAGCGCTAGCACGAGGAGGGCCACGAAGATCGCAAGGCCGATGATCGACCCCGCCGCCGCAGCGCCCCGTCGTCCGATTCGGACAGCCCAGGGCATCGCAGGTTTCGATGCGCGCACGACCCCACCCGGCCTGACCCGATAGACGCGCACGAGCCGCGCGATGTTCTTAACGGGCTTCATGCCGAGGTCGTCGAAGGCGAACGGGCGATCTCGAACCTGGTCGTATGCTTCGCCCGATATGTAAATACTTCCCGGCTGTGCCAGGCTTTCCAGTCGCGCCGCGATATTCACCCCGGTGCCGAATACGTCGTTACCCTTGCGAATGACATCGCCGATATTAATGCCGATGCGAAGTTGGATCCGTTGCTCCGGCGGGTCCGCATCCTGCAGCCGCAGCTCTTCCTGAATTTCGGCAGCGCAGAGCACGGCTTCCACGACACTCGGAAACTCGATAAGGAGGCCGTCGCCCA
>Ga0070707_100004638_pt1 | contig 12867 bp, 9 predicted proteins | sample KBSK5502metaG_FD_65468 | JGI IMG/M metagenome (GOLD analysis project Ga0070707, IMG submission 65468) | Corn, switchgrass and miscanthus rhizosphere microbial communities from Kellogg Biological Station, Michigan, USA - KBS K5-50-2 metaG | ecosystem: Host-associated > Plants > Roots >... | reverse complement strand
ACCTGATGCGTTCGGCGGAATCGCCGCGCCGGTGTGCGGCATCGCGGGCGACCAGCAGGCCGCCCTCTTCGGCCAGGCCTGCACGCAGGTCGGCATGGCCAAGAACACCTACGGCACGGGGTCCTTCGTCCTCTTGCAGACCGGCGGCGATCGGGTCGCGTCGCGATCCGGAATGCTCACGACTGTGGCATGGCGCCGCGGCGGGCGGCTGAGCTACGCGCTCGAGGGCGCGATCTTCGTGACCGGCGCGGCGCTGCAGTGGCTGAGGGATGGCCTCGGCATCATCAAGACCGCGGCCGAGGCCGGCCCACTCGCGGCTTCGGTGCCCGACTCGGGCGGCGTCTACCTCGTGCCGGCGTTCGTCGGTCTCGGCGCGCCGCACTGGGATCCGTACGCGCGCGGCACGATCCTCGGCCTGACCCGCGGCAGTGGCCGCGCCCAGCTCGTGCGCGCCGCGGTCGAGGCGATGGCCTATCAGACGCGCGACGTGGTCGAGGCGATGGAACGCGACAGCGGCACCCGGTTCAGCGAGCTCCGCGTCGACGGCGGCGCGGTCGTGATGGACGTCCTGTGCCAGTTCCAGGCCGACCTGCTCGGCATTTCCGTGCGGCGCCCGCGGCGGACCGAGACCACCGCTCTCGGCGCCGCCTATCTCGCCGGGCTGGGCGCCGGAATCTGGAGCGACTCGGACTTAGCCGATCTCTGGCAGCTCGACCGCGAGTTCACGCCGGCGATGTCGCGCGACGAGGCGGACACGCTCCAGGACAGGTGGCGTCAGGCCGTGGAGAGAAGTCGAGGGTGGCTGCCCGGCGATAATCAGTAGCACCTTGAGCTCCGCTCCGCGCCCGAACGGGCGAGTCCGCCAGCCGATCCTGTACGCCGACCAGATGTGGCGGCAGCAGCGCTTCTTCGCCGGTTTTCTGGTCGCCGTCGGGCTTCTGATGACCGGCGTGCTCGTCTATCAGGGCCAGCTGCTTCTCCACTCGAACCTGATCTGGAGCCTCTACGTCCCCAGCGGCCTCCTGCTCGGCGGCGGCTTCCTCGTCTACAAGTGGCGCAGCTACGTGGAAGCCCAGGACCAGGGCCTGAAGGTGCAAACGATGCTGTCCAGCGTCGTCATCGACTACGGCCAGATCCGCCTCGTCAAGGTCCAGCCGCTCAACGTCGCCTTCCAGGATCGCCGCAGCCGGATGGTGGCCCGGATCATGAAGCCGCTGCTCGACAAGCCCGCGCTGTTCGTGCGGCTGCGCGGCGACGAGGAGCAGGTCGCAGCGATCAGGAAGAAGCTCGGCGCCCGGCTCGCATATGAGGACACGATCGCCATGCCGGTGCCTGACCCGGATGCGGTCGCGTGGGCGATCTCTTCACACTTGCCGGAGCGGATCGGCCAGAACATGGGAGGACAGCGGCGCAAACGGCGACGCTGACCGAGGCCGCGCCGGCGGGCGGCTCGCTGCTGGACCGCCTGCGTCTGGAGCGGCTGGACGTCATGGCCCTGCTGGTCCTCACGGGGATCGCGTTCGTGATCCGGTTTTTCAGCCCGATCACGCCGAATTTCATCGCCCATCCCTTCAGCGGCCCGGCGATCAGCATCTGCGTGCCCAACACCCCGGTCGACGTCAAGGGCGACCCGGGAACGCTGTGCGGGCTCGCGTACCCGTTCACGCGCGGCTACTCGAACGGCCAGGGCGGGCTCTCACCTCCGAACGGGCAGGTCTTCGACGAGATCTACTTCCCGGTCGACGCGCGGGCCGACGTCAAGGGCATGGAGCTGTGCCACCCGAGCACGGTGAGCTGCAAATACAACTACTTCGACCCGGAGCCTCCGCTCGCCAAGGAGGTCATCGCCGCCGGCGATTGGTCCTATGGCTGGTTCAGGGCGACCTTCCAGGGCGCCCACGGCGATTACATCGACCTCGGCTTCAACACCTTCGGGTGGCGGATCGCCGTGTGCATCGTGGGCACGCTCTGCGTCGGGCTGATGTACCTGCTGGCGTTGCGCCTGTGGCGCAACCGCATATTCGCGGTGGCGGCGGCGACGCTCGTCTGCTTCGACGGCATGTTCTTCGTCCAGTCGAGGATCGGGATGATCGACATCATCCCGGTGTTCCTGATCATGCTCTGCTATTACGTCTTCCTCGTCCACCTGCAGAGCCGCACTCAGGCGGAATCGATAGGGACGCTGGTCCTCCTCGGCGTCGCCATCGGGGTGGGGGTTGCGGCCAAGTGGGTCGTGCTGGCCGCCTTCGCCACGATCCTGTTCTTCCTGGTCGGACGGATGCTCTGGACCTACGCCATGACGCACGAGCTGACGATTCCGGGCGGAGTGGACTGGCCGGTTTACGTCGGGGTCGCGGTGGTCGCCCTCGCCATCGTGCCGGTCGCGATCTACATCGACTCCTGGTTTCCGTTCTTCCTGCGCGGACAGTTCCACAACCTCGCCGACCTGATCGAGTACAACAAGGAGTCCTACATCTACCACGCGACGCTCAAGGCGACTCATCCGTACGGTTCGCCGTGGTGGTCATGGCCGCTGCTGTCGCGGCCCGTCCTCTACTACGCCGAGTACACGAACCTGGGGGTCGACCAGTTCACCGGCCAGCCCTTGATCGCGCGGATCTCGAACCTGGGCAACCCGTGGATCTGGTGGACGAGCCTGCCGTGCGTCGCCGCGCTGCCGTACTTCATCATCCGCCACCGCAGCTTCCCGGCCGCCTTGATCCTGATGGGGTTCCTCACGCAGTTTTTGCCGTGGGCGCCGATCACGCGGGTGCTCTTCATCTACGAAATGATCGGCGGCCTGATCTTCATGGTTCTGGCGCTGGCCTTCGTGCTGGCGCAGATCGCGGACCGCTGGCCGGTATGGGGTAGACGCGTGGTGATCGCGCATCTCGGCATCGCCGTCACGCTCTTCCTGTATTTCTATCCGGTGTGGACCGCGCTGCCGATCTCCGAGTCCGCCTGGTTCGCGGGCGACGGCACGCCGCCGTGGGGCCCGAAGATCTGGCTGACCAACTGCCGAGACTTGCCGCCGAGCCAGCCGCAGCTGTTCTGCTGGAATTAGTTGGCTGAGGAGGCGGCGCCTCGAGCGGAGGCGACCGAGAGCCCGGCGCCTTGGCCGGCGATCGGTGTGGGCGTCGGCATCGCCGCCGTGGCGACGCTGGCATTGCTGATCGGCCCGCCCCTGATCGTCCTGGGCGGCTGCGTGGTGGCGGGATTCGGCATCACCTATCTCTCCGCGGTCGCCCTGACGCTCGAGGAGCGAATCGCCTACGGCACGGCGCTCGGGGGCATGGCGATCGCTCTGCTGAGCTTCGTCTTCTCGATGGTCATTCGCGACGTCACCGCCGTGACCGTTCTGGCGGCAACGGCGATCGCCGTCGTCGCCGGCGTAGTCGTGGCGTTCCGGCGCCGCGCCGAGATGGCGGCCGACTTCGCCGACCTCAAGCTCCGCTGGTCGCCCCCGCTGAGCACCGCCGGCCACCCCTGGCCGCTTTTCGCGGTATTCCTCGCGTGCGGCGCGTGGACGGTGCACTTCTTGCACCAGGCTTGGACCTATCGGTCGGACGGGTTGTACGCGGGCTACGTGAACATCTGGGGCGACTGGGCCGCGCACCTCAGCTTCGCCGGATCGTTTGCGTACGGCCACAACTTCCCCCCGCAGTTCCCTATCGACCCTGGGAACCGCCTCGGCTATCCCTTCATGCTGGATTTCCTCGCCGCCAACCTGGTGCCCCTCGGGGCCTCGCTGCCGGCCTCGCTGGTCCTGACGTCAGGCCTGCTCGGCCTCGCCTTCCCCGCCGTGATGTACCTGGCCGCGCTGCGGTTCGCGGGCGGCCGCGCGGCGGCAGTCATCGCAGTCGCGGCGTTCTTGCTCAGCGGCGGGCTGGGATTCGTCTATCTGGTCGGCGACATCGACAAGCTGGGAATCGGCGCCCTCATCCACCTGCCGCGCGAGTACACGCTCAACCGCGACCTCAACTACCAGTGGCTGAATCCGGTGCTCGCGTACCTCGTGCCTCAGCGGACCACGCTGTTCGGTTTCAGCCTCGCACTGATCGTGATGGTTCTGCTGTGGGTCGCCGTGCGCGACCGGCTGGGCTGGCACGCATTTTTATTCGCGGGCGTCGTGGCCGGGCTCACGCCGACGTTCCACGTCCACGCGTACGGCACGATCGTCGCCCTCTCGGCCTTCTGGGCGGCGTTCAACCGCCGCCGCGAGTGGCTCTGGTTCTTTGTGCCGGCGATCGTCCTCGGTGTGCCCGTGCTGGTCTGGCTGTGGCCTCCGGCCAGCACGTGCCTCGCTCGCTCGAGCAACTTGCCATTCTGCCTGCAGCCAGGCTGGATGGCGTACAACGACTGGAAGCGGGACGGCGTCGCCTGGTTCGTGCCCGACGTCATCTGGTTCTGGATCAAGAACACGTCGGTCCTGATCCCGCTGATCATCGGCGCACACCTGCTGAACCGCCACATCCCGACGCGGTTCGGCACCTGGTTCGCACCGATGTGGCTGTGGTTGGTGGTGCCCTCGATCGTGATCCTCGCGCCGTGGGAGTGGGACAACACCAAGTTCTTCATCTTCTTCGCCCTCTTCGGCAGCATCATGGCCGGAGCCTTTCTCGCCGAGCTGTACCGGCGCGGACCCGAGGCGGCGTGGCTTGCGAGCGCGCTGCTCGTCGTGCTGGTGCTCTCCGGAACCCTGGACCTCGCCCGGGCTTCCGACTACAGCGTCAGCTCCTACCAGCTCATCGACGCGCGTGGCCTCCAGCTCGCGGACTGGGTGCGCGCAAACATGTCATCAGACGCGGTGTTCGCCACGGCCGACGACCACAACAGCCCGATTCCGACGCTGTCGGGGCGCCGGATCCTGATCGGCTATCCAGGCTGGCTCTTCACGTACGGAGTGGCCGACTACGTCCAGAAGGCGACCGACGAGAAGCTGATCCTCGCGGGCGATCCGTCGGCGCCGGCGCTGATCCGCAAGTACGGAATCACGTACGTTCTCATCGGCCCGCAGGAGCTGGACCCATCGATCGGCGCCAACGCGGCGTACTGGGCGCAGCACGGCACGCTCGTCTACGACAACGGGGAGTATCGGGTTTACCGGGTCGGCAGCGCGGAGTAAGGTTCGCGCCGTGCCGGACCCGCTCGCCGACCACGACCAGCTCGCGTCGGCGCTGCGCCTCGTCGAGCGCGAGGCGCAGGCGTACCTGGCCGGTCTCGACGACGCTCTCGTCCGGCCGCCGGTCACGCCGGGCGGTGTGATTCCACCGCTGCCCGACGCCGGCGACGGTTCACTGCCGGCGCTGACCGCGCTGATCGAGGCGGCGCGCGACGGCGCCACACGGTCGGCTGGGCCTCGCTTCTTCCATTTCGTCATGGGCGGCAGCACGCCTGCCGCGCTCGGCGCCGACTGGCTCACGTCTACTCTCGATCAGGTCGCCTTCAACTGGGTCAGCTCGCCGTTCGCCGCCCATATCGAGCAGGTGAGCCTGGGCTGGCTCAAGGAGATGTTCGGCATCCCTGCCGACTGGAGCGCCGTCATCACCACCGGAGCAACCACCGGCAACCTGGTCGGGCTCGCGACCGCGCGCAGGTGGTGGGGGCTGCAGCACAGGCGCGACGTCGACGCCGACGGGTTCGGCGGCCTGCCGCCGGTGCCTGTGTTCGCGGGGGGCTACCTGCACGCCAGCGCTATCAAGGCGCTGGCGATGCTTGGCATCGGCCGGCACAACGCGCAGGTCCTGGCCCGCGACGCGGCCGGACGCGTGGATCTGGACGCTCTGGAGAGCGCCCTGCGTGCGGAGAAGAATCGGCCTGCGATCCTCATCGCCACCGCGGGCGACGTGAACACCGGCGACTTCGACCCTCTCGCGGAGATGGCGGACATGGCCGATCGCTACGGCGCCTGGCTGCACGTCGACGGAGCGTTCGGGCTCTTCGCGGCGCTGTCGCCGGCGACGCGCCGGCTGGTACGTGGCGTCGAGCGCGCGAACTCAGTCTCGGTCGACGGGCACAAGTGGCTCAATGTTCCGTACGACACCGGGTTTGCCTTCGTGCGCGACGCCGCGCTTCACGCGGGCTCGTTCGGCGCGACCGCCGCCTACCTGGGAGCCGAGGCGCTGGCGCGACCGGTTTTCGGCAACCTGGCGCCGGAGATGTCACGCCGGGCGCGGGCCCTGCCGGTCTGGGCGACGCTGCGGGCTTACGGGCGAGACGGCTACCGCCAGATGGTGGAGAGGCATCTCGGCCTGGCCCAGCGTGTGGCTCGACAGGTGGATGAGGCGCCGGACCTCGAGCGGCTGGCCGACGTGGCGCTCAACGTCGTGTGCTTCCGATTCCATCCGCCGGATGTGCCCGAGGCGGCGCTGGACGATCTCAACAGGCGCCTCGGTCAGCTCATCCTCGAGGACGGCCGCGTGTTCTTCGGCACCACCGACTACGCCGGCAAGGTCGCGTTTCGGCCTGCGATCGTCAACTGGCGGACGCGCGAAGAGGACGTTGACCTGATCGTCCGCGTCACGAGGGAGCTCGGCGCGCGCCTGACCGCGAGCTCCGTCCCGCGCTAGGGCTCAGGAAGCTCCGGGCCGCGCCGGCTCGCCGGCCCGCGTTTCTTCGAGCGTGCGGACCAGGCGCTTCAGCTCGCGGTCGCCGCGGTCGAGGCGATTGACGATCTGGAGGAGGATCTCGTCCTGGTGCATGAGGTGGTTCATCAGCGCCTTGAGCTCCTCCTCGGCCTTCACGTCGAGCTCGTAGCTGTGCTGCGCGCGCAGCCGCTCGCGGTCGAACATCCGGTTCAGCGCCATCAGGACGAGCGTGACCAACAGGACCGCTTCCAGGCTGAGCACGAAGTTCAGGAGGTGGAAGGGATAGCCGTCCCAGTGGGCCAGCGAGCCGATGGCGTTGAGCAGGACCCATACGACCATCAGACCGACCTGGGCGAGGACGAACACCCAGCTGCCCACGAGCTTGGCGAAGTCGGAGCCGATGCGGTCGGCCAGGCCTTGCTTGCGATCGACCTCGCGGTTGAGGTCGCGGACCGGCGGGTGGTCGTGCTGGTGCCGGATCAAGTCGCGGGCGATGTCTTCGATCTCTCTCGAGATGGCCATGGATCCTTCCTTTGGGGCTGCTGCGTTCAGTGCGGCAATAGTCCGATGGGCATAGCTTCGCTCAAATGACCCATGTCTGGCTACGGAAAGTAGGCAGAGCGCTCAGCGGTAGTCGTGCGATCGGGTCTTGGGCCGGGGCACGCCCTCGAGCGCCTGGATGTGGGTGGCGAGGATCGACCAGACGCCATCCTGCCTCTGCATCACGCCGTCGATGATGAGGATGGGCTGGCGGTTGGCGATGTTGCGGTAGCGGTCGTAGACGTCGGGCTTGATGGTGATGTTGACCTGGCCGAACTCGTCCTCGAGGGTGAAGAACCGGATCTTCTTCGCGGTCGATGGTGCCTGGCGTGTGATGACAAGGCCGGCGGCGCGGACCGCGCGGCCGCTGGGAATCTTCGGCAGCTGATCGCTGGGCAGCGCGCCGAGGTCGTTGAGGCGGGCGCGGCAGAAGTGGATGAGGTGGTGGCCGGTCGAGAGGTCCGAGATGCGGTACTCGAGCTGGTTGGCGTCGAAGTCGTCGATCGCGGGCAGGTCGGGAGCGGTCGCGTCGAGGCGCAGCTCGGACTGCGACTCGATGCCGCGCCGCAGGCCCTGGCCGTGCCAGCGCTCCTGCCAGCCCCAGAGCAGCTCGCGCCGCGGGCGGCCGAGGTGGTCGAAGGCACCGACCATGACCAGGTTGCGGACGGCGCGCGGCCCGATGGGCCCGCCGCGCAGGCGGTTCAGGAAGTCGTCGAAGGATGCATATGGACCGCCTCTGTCGCGCTCGTCGACGATCGCCTTGCGACCCTCCTCGCCGAGGTCGCGGACATAGTTGAAGCCGATGCGCATGGCGCGGTTCGCGTCGGGGGTCTTAACAGGCAGGGTTGACTCGACCGATACGCTGGATGAGGTTGGCCGGTGGGGGAGGGCCGGTCCGGTGGAGGAGGGAGGGCCCTCGGAGTGGTCTGCCCGTTCGGCGGGGAGCAGCTCGGGCAGGCAGCGCACGTCGGAGCAGTTGACGTCGACCGGCAGCACTTTCACCCCGTGCCGCTTCAAATCCTCGACCAGCACGCTCGGGTGGTAGAACCCCATCGGCTGGTTGTTGAGCAGCCCGCAGCCGAACTCGACCGGGTGATACACCTTCAGCCACGTCGTCTCGTACGACGTGCGCGCGAACGCGGCGGCATGTGAGCGGCAGAACCCATACACGGCAAAGCCCTGGACCGCCGCGAACAGCTGGTCGGCCACCTCGCGCGGCACCGTGTTGGCGAGGCAGCCGCCGATGAACTCGTCCTCGAGCGACGACATCTCGACCCGGTTCAGGTGCCGTGTCATGGCTCGCCGGAAGCCGTCGGCCTGGCTGGGCCTCATGCCCGCCACATACATGGCGATCTCGATGATCTGCTCCTGGTAGAGGATCACGCCCATGGTGTCGGCGAGGATCGGCTCCAGCAGCGGGTGTGCGTAAGTCACCGGCTCGCGTCCTTGCTTGCGGCGGATGTACGGATGGACCGCGTTGCCCTGGATCGGGCCCGGCCGGATGATGGCGACCTCGACGACCAGGTCGTTGAACGACTGAGGACGGGTGCGCGGCAGCGTCTGCATCTGCGCCCGGGATTCGATCTGAAAGACGCCGATGGTATCGGCGGCGCTGGCCATCTCGAACACGCGCGGGTCGTCGAGCGTCAGCAGGTCGAGGTTGGGCCGCGTGCCGGTCTCGTCGCGGATCAGCTCCAGCGCCTCCGCCACCACCGAAAGCGTGCGCAGGCCGAGCATGTCCATCTTGATCAGGCCCAGGTCTTCAACGTCGTCTTTGTTGAACTGGACTACCCGCCGCCCCTCCATCGTGGCCGGCTCAACCGGCGCGATGTCCACCAGCGGCTCGCCGGTGACGAGCATTCCGCCGTTGTGGATCGAGAGGTGGCGTGGAAACTCGATGACCTCGCGGCAGAGGTCCAGGAAATGCCGCCAGCTCTGCGGGCGCATGTCCGGCGGCGGCACGGCGCCGGTCATCGAGTCTTCGACGTCTTCTGTGAACCAGCGATCGACTCCTTTGGCCAGCCGGTCTAGCAGCTCGGCCGAGAAGCCCAGCGCCTTGCCGACCTGGCGAATCGCCATCCTCGGCTGGAACGTGACGACATTGCAGACCATCCCCGTCCGCTCCCACCCGTACTTTTCGTAGACGTACTGGATCACCTGCTCGCGGTGCTCGGTCGAGAAGTCGATGTCGATGTCGGGCGTGCTCGTCATCTCCTCATGCAGGAAGCGCTCGAACAGCAGGTTGTGCTCGATGGGATCGACGCGGGTGATGCCCAGCACGTAGGCGACGATCGAATCGGCGGCCGAGCCTCGCCCCTGTCCTGGCACGCCGTGCTCGCGGGCGAAGCGCATGAGGTCCCAGTTGATGAGAAAGAACTCGGCCAGGCCCGTCTTCTCGATGACCTCGAGCTCGCGCTGCAGCCGCCGCGTCACGTCGACAGTGATGGGGCGGTAGCGCTCACGCACGCCCTCGAAGCAGAGCTTGTAGAGGAACGAGAAGGGCGTCTCGCCCGCCGGCACCGGGTAGCCGGGGAAACGGACCTTGCGAAAGTTGAGGTCGACGTCGCACTGCTGCGCGATCTCCCACGGCATGGCGAGCGCCTCGGCATGGCCCTTGAACAGCGGCCGCGTCTGGTCGCCGCCCTTCAGGTGATGCTCGGCGTTGGGGAACAGGTAGGGCCTCGCCTCGTCGAGCGTGGCGCGATGGCGGATCGCCACGAGCACGTCGTGCAGCCGGCGGCGTGCGGCGACGTGGTAGTGGACCTCGTTGGTGGCCACGAGCGGGGCTCCGCATCGCCTCGCCATCGCGGCCCTGCCCTCGAGCTTCCATGAGTCCTCGGGCCGCAAGTGATGGTGCAGCTCGGTGAACACGCAGTCCCTGCCGAGCGCTTCCTGGAGCTCGCGCAAGCGCCGCTCGTCGTCGGTCGCGCTGAGATAGAAGAGGTCGCCGCGATGCTCGGCGAGCGTGGCGATGGTAGTACGCGCCTCGCCCTTGGGCTGGTCCTGGTGGGCGATGGTCAGCAGCCGGCAGAGCCTGGAGTAGCCGGCCAGGTTGCGGGCGATCAGCACCATCTCGGCCTGGTCGACCTCGAGTGCGGCCCCGATCAGCGGCTTGACGCCCAGCTTGCGGCAGGCCTGCAGGAAGCGCACGGCGCCGTAGACGCCGCCGGTGTCGGTGATGGCGAGCGCGGGCATCTCGAGCTCGGCGGCCCGAGCCGCCAGCTCATAAGGGTGAGAGCCGCCGTCGAGGAACGAGAAGTTGGAGTGGCAGTGCAGCTCTACGTAAGGCGACGACATCAGGCGGCGGCGGTGGAGGGGCCGCGGGCGAAGCGCTGATAGAAGTCCAGCGTCGGCGGAATGGCTCGCAACCGCTCGCCATCGACCCGCACGACCTGCCAGCCGCCTTCATGAACCATCCAGTGATGGCGGTAACAGAGAAGGACAAGATTGGGCAGATCGGTCGGTCCGCCTTTGATCCAGTGCACCAAGTGATGTCCTGATGTCCAGGTGGCCGGTCGATCACAACCTGGCCATCGGCAACCTTTGTCGTGGACGTTGAGCGCCCGCCGTGTCGGACCTGAAATCACTCGCCTCGAACGGCCAACGTCGACCACCGCCGAGTCGGCGCCGAGCAGGATGCGGGTCACGTTGCAGTCGCAAGCCAGGCGCTCCACCGCTTTGGCGGATATAGGGAGCGAGAATTCGAGGTTGGCCGCGGGAGCCCCTGCGCGCTGGAGCAGCGTCTCGAGAGTGGTTGTGACCTGAAGGTGCGCGCGTTGGCTCGATAGCTGCGGCACGACGCCGGCGTCCAGCGCGTGCGCGGAGAGCTCGATCAACGCATCCGCCATACGCCGATCCCGTTTGCGGCCGTCGCCTTTGCCCTTACGGCGGGCAAGCAGCTCGAGGGCAGTCCTCAGGGCGGCGCCGCCCTCAGCGTCGAGCGTCCCGCGAAGAAAAACGAGCCCGTTCTCGCCGGCTTGATGGTGAGCGCCCTCGCCTCGACCGCCCACACCTCGCCGCGCACATAGCGCTCGGCGTCGGCCGCGTGGCGAGCCATGTCGCAGAAGTCGCGGAAACGACCCACGGTGAACTCGCGCGCTTTGTCCAGCAGCTCCGTCTCGTCCAGTCGCGTCGATCGGGCGTTCCCCACGGCCGCGGCAGTGCGCGCGATGAGAGCCAGATGGGCAAATCCGATCTGGCCGTCCTCGATCGCCTCGATGCTCTGAGGCAGGCTCTGCGCCAGCTCCCCGACTGCGACACGATCGGCGGCCGCGCCGCCGCCCATGTTGCAGTTGTGGCGGATCCAGTGGATGGGGGAGACGAAGCCCTGGGCGTCGTACTCGTCAGTTGCGGCGAATGTAGCCGCGCTCCTGGAAAACTCGAGATCGAGACGGTCGCACTGATGTCGGAGGTGGGTCAGCTCCCAGCCGGCGGCTTCGGGCGATCCCGCGCGCTCGCGCGCGCAGAAAATGTCGATCGCGGCCGCCAGTGCGGCGATCGCAGTGGACATAGGGTTTTCGGCCTCTTCGGCGGGCATGGGTCCATCCTACGAACAAATGTTCCGATGTCAACCCAGCCTGTTAAAGTCCTCAGCCCAGCCGCTGAGAGATGGCAGCCGCCAGACCATCGAGAGGTAGGCGATAAGGATCAAGGCGGCTCGCCTCCCGGCTACCGTCGGGCCGGAAGTGGAGCTCAAAGTACTCGCCGCTCATGCCCGCAATAGACGGCACGACCGCGCTCGGGACGACCAGGCAGGTGGGATGAAAGCGTCGCTCGGGCACGATCCAGGCCACGGCGACGACGAAGGTGGTAGGCGCGGCGACAAAGCTGGATCGGTGAATGAGGATGTGCCGGTAGGAGTGCGGCTCGTCGAGCTCGGCCGTCTTGATCTGCAGCCCGAGCGTCGAACCAGTGGCCAGCCGCCGGACCAGAAGCTCAGCCGTCTCCAGGTCGGGAAACGGCCGGAACAAGCCGCAGTCCTCTAGCGTGGCCACGCGCCGCGCCACCTCCAGCTCGCCGACGGTCCCGATCACGGACGCAGACTCAGGTACACGGCGCTCAGGCGGGCCGAGACCAGGCACAGGCTCGCCGCCGACACGGTCGGCGAGCTGCTGGATGGAAACGAGGTCGGATGACCACTTGTGACCGGGGATCGGCTCGATGGGCATATCCGCGACGAGCAACTCCCGGGTGCCGTCCACTATCCGACCGGCTTTGCTCCGCAACGTGGAGGCGTCGACCACCAGCGCATAAGGTCCGAGGCCAGCGCCGTCCAGCCGGACGCCGATCAGCAGCTGGTCGTCTGTATAAAGGTGCGATTCGAGGACCGCGATCGTCGCTTCGGACGCCTGCACGAAGGTCTTGGTCTTGACCTGCAGGCCGATGTACGCGCTATCGCGGAGCCGGTGAACGACGGCGTCGAGACCCCGGTCGAGGACGGGCAGGAAGACGTGCAGTGCCCCACCGGATTGCGTGATGAGGCTGGCCCAGACCAGGAACTCGCCGACCTGGCCGATCGAGTCCTCAGTGCCGGGCGGCCACAGACCGGTAGGGGGCTCGGTCACTGGCGTCAAGGTAGCGCGTCGCCTCAGTCATAGACACGCTCCACGAACCACTCGTCCTGCGAGAGGTCGTGGTACAGCTCGCACAGCAGGTTGCTGTTGAGCAGCACCTTCCAGTACTCGCGCACGACCGGCTGGTCCCACCACTCCGTCTCGACCTTCCAGCGTGCGATCGGGTC
>Ga0070707_100004635_pt1 | contig 12869 bp, 8 predicted proteins | sample KBSK5502metaG_FD_65468 | JGI IMG/M metagenome (GOLD analysis project Ga0070707, IMG submission 65468) | Corn, switchgrass and miscanthus rhizosphere microbial communities from Kellogg Biological Station, Michigan, USA - KBS K5-50-2 metaG | ecosystem: Host-associated > Plants > Roots >... | reverse complement strand
CAGCCGCCGTGACGCTCGTCTCCGGATTGCGCGATTTGAGCCAGACTGCCAGGTTCGAGCCGACGAATCCCGCTCCTCCAGTGATAAGGACATTGCGATGCGTTGGCACGGATGGTCCGCTCTCCTGGCCCCTTGATGGCTCATCCGAGGACTCTCCCCGGTTCCCTCTGCGCGAGTATAGAAGGTCCGGCGCCGTTTGTACAATCGGCTTAGCACATTCGGTTTAGGTTTAGCCCTGTGCGGAGCCTCGCGGACTCTCGCCCCCCGTTGTCCCGGCCTGGCTTGCTGCAGCCGAATCTCCATTTTTTGCAGCTTCGCACTCTGGCTCGCGGCCATGGCGCAATGCCAGAACTGCAAACAGTGGCACTCGAAGGGATAGTTGGATGGTCACGCGTCGGCTGATGGATGGTCATGCGTCGGCAGAGGTTGAGCGTTCGCGACGGCGGCATGCTGCTTCATCTCAGTGACGATGTCAGCCACAAACATAAGATCGGTAACGTGTGACCGAGGCAGGCAATGTCACCGCCTTGGAGGCCCCAGGCACCTGTTGCGACTGCCAGCGGATGTTCAACGCTACCTTCCGCCAACTCAAAATGCGGGCGCGCCGTGAGCTCAACTCGCCATCTCCATCAAAATCGCGCAGCTAATCCCCCAGCCATTCTGCTATGAACACGCCTATGCCCGACTGCGCAACAGTGCGGTGCAGGTCGTCTTCCCAGTGCCGAGCGGCAATTGATGAGTGATGTGTACAACTCAGCTTCGTGATCAGCAAGCATCCCAAGGGCGACCTTCAAGCGGGATATACTTGCGCACGTTCTATGCCCTAGTGGCAATGCTAGCGTGACTCCAGGTGGTGCTGTGCGCGCCACGTCTCTGAGCATAAGCAGGTCGCAGCATGGAGCGTCAGAGGATAATTGCCCCGCGCACGTAGTACTGGGCCATTAGCGCAAGCAGCAGGCAAGAGGTGACGGCGATCACCGCGTGGACTCTGGGGTGGCGTCCCCACCAAGCCAGCACCAGGAAGCAGGGGAACGCGAGAGCTAGGTAGCGTGCGTCCGATTGCAATGGCCATGCCGCCGTGGGGTAGATCAGCGCGAGTAGCCAAATGGCGGCGCTGTAGGCGGTATCACCGCGGGACAACAACCGCACGCCGGCGACGATCAGGACCGCGAAGAGCACCACTGCCGCCAGGTCCACGCAGTCCTTAAAGAGAATGGTTCTGTCGGGCTGGTGCGGCAGTACCTGGAGCGCCCGAATCAGCGTCGCCCACGGGGCGGACGTTGCGTGCTGCCAGAAGCGCTCCGCGTGGACGAAGCCCAGCGGATCACCGGTAGAGTAGGAGAGCCACGCCATGAATAGCACCAGCCCACCCGGAATCAGCAATCCCCATGCTGCGCTGGACCGCACGCTCCGCAGCTGCCATCCAGTGGCCGACGCATATTCATACACGAAGGGGAGCGCCAGGAACAGGCCCATCTGCCGAGTCAGCGCGGCGAGCATGCCAAGCACTCCTGCCAGCCACCATGCGCGGTTACGCGTGGCAACGAGGCACCAGATTGCCGCGGCCAGGAAGAGTGAATCGGCGTAACCTGCGAAGAAGAACAGGCCGGTCGGGAATAGTGTTAGGTAGAGTATCGCACGGCGCGCTAGCCGCTCATCCGCGAAGCGAACTGCCAACGCTCCCATGCCGAGCAGCGCCACGAGGAAGCACAGGTTCGACACTACCATACCTGCCACGTAGATGTTGCCTCCCACCAAGGGCATGACGATACGGGTCAGCAGCGGTTGCAGTGGGAAGAATGCCTCTCGCCACGGCACCGACGCCTGATACCCGTCTCGGGCCAGCCGCGCGTAGTATGTCGCGTCGTAACGTGCCCAGGCGTCGACGAACGTGGATACGCCGCCGCCGTTGGGGCGCAAGAAGCGCAGCGCCGCAACGGTGAGGAGGACGAATCCGAGCCGGGAGAGCGCGAACACGGCAAGCGCGTACCGGGCCAGACTGGGGGAGATGCCGGCCACGTCCAGTCTCGTCGCCGTCCACGCAAGCAGGTTTCTCAGCCCGCCTTGGCGATCTGATCGGACTGGTGCCTCGGCCGCGCTCGTCGACACGATCGGGGTCTCCCTTCAGTGCGCATCACGTCGGCGAATCCGTGAGGACGCCGATGCCCAATCAGATCCAGTTCAGTATAGAGAGATTGTAGACAGCCTGCAACCGCGACGACACTGGTGGCCAAGGTGCGTTCCAGCAACCGCTTGCCCAAAGTCGGTTGGAGCGCGCTTGGTCGCAGCGTCCTCTGCCCACACCATAGCCAAGCAGAGCTCGCGCTCCAGCAGCACTGGCTGTGGTGCGGGCGGCGCAGCGGGTAGCCTGAGAGGGAGACCGAGTGGTGGGCCGCTGGTGGGGCGAGGTATGTTGCCCTGTCGGTAGGGCAGGCTCACAGTGCGCACTGCCTGATACTCGCGCTCGATCGCCCGTTGATGCGCTCCTATTGGATGAATGTGAACGAATCGGGATTCCCGTTCATGGTGCTGATTGAGCATACCAATCACATGCCACCAGAGGACCACGGCGGGCGCGACCTGTACTATTTCGGCAACTACCGACCGATGGGGCGATCCCTTCTGTGGGGCTGACAACGATGCGGTGCTGAGCGAGTTGCTCCCGCATCTGCATCGCATCGATGGGGCATTCGACGCCGCGTGGATCGCCGGCAGCTGCATGTTCTCCGCGCCGTTCGCCCGGCCCATGGTGACCATTGAGAACCGTGTCCACATTCCACCATCCGCTACGACAGTCCCGGGCTATTAGTTCGCCAACATGTCCCAGGTCGATCCGCATGACCGCGGGCGGCACTTCTCAGTGGAGCACGAGGAACGGCGTGTACGATACGTGAACGCCTGCTGACTTGGTGTCATGCCCCGCGCCCAGCCCTCCCGCGGGTACGTTCAGCAAGTCATGGCGCCATATGCCAGCACGCGGGATGGCCCGTTTGGACTATCCCATTGCGGGCCGCATACGCTGCCGGTATAGTGGCGACGCGGGCCGGAAGCGCCCTTCCGGCCCACGTCGCGCACGATAATCATCCTCCACTACACAGATCATCAGGAGAAGGACAATCGCCATGGAGCACCACCCCAGCCACCAGACGACGAATGAACTGGCGTCTGTGGGGGGAGCGCTCACAACGAAGAGCATTTCAATCGTGCTGCCGGCTTACAACGAGGAGATGGTGATCGCCGACACAGTGGCGGCGTGCCTGCGGGCAGCCGATCGCTATTGCCCGAACGTCTCGGTGATCGTGGTAGACGACGGCAGTCGGGACCGGACGGGGGCGATCATCGACCAGCTTGCGATGAACGATCCGCGCGTCGTGGCAGTGCATCACCCGACCAACCGGGGCTATGGGGCCGCCGTACTCTCAGGGTTTGCCGCCGCGCGCACCGAACTGCTCTTCTTCATGGATGGTGACGGACAATTCGACATCGATGATATCGCCAAGTTGTTGCGCGTCGAGGAGGCGGCAGCGCCTGGCACCGTCGTGCTGGGCTACCGCGAACGCCGGCGGGACACGGCACTGCGTCGGCTCAACGCCTGGGGCTGGAAGCAGGTCGTTAGCCTGATGTTAGGGCTGCGCGGCATCCGCGATATCGACTGCGCCTTCAAGCTCTTTCCGACCGCCATGGTGCAGGCGTGCGACGTGACGGCGCAGGGCGCTATGGTCAACACCGAGCTGCTGCTCAAGCTTCAGCGTATGGGCGTTCACATGGTGCAGGTTCCGGTCCGCCATCTCCCACGTGTCCACGGTAAAGCGACCGGCGCGAACCTGCGTGTAATCGCGAACGCGTTCCGTGAGCTTCCGCACCTGCGGCGTCGCATGCGCGACTGGCGTGCCCCCCACCGGGCGATTCCCGCCTGCGCGAGTGCCCCCGCCGCGCCTGTGAAGCCCGGCTCATCGGACATCTGAACACGGGCGATTCGTCTGTTGGATTCGTATGCGAGTGCCCCCTGCGTACGGTCGCTCCCCGAGCGCGGACTCCGGCCGAGTTCGGGGCCGTTTGTGCCGTATCGCACCCTACGGCGCTATCAACGGGCGCCAGCCGTGGCGGCACGATGGCATCCGTACGAGGAGTGCACGCATGAAGACACAGACAGACATACCGGCCACAGCGAAGGCGAGCACGATGTCGCGTGCTGGGGATCGGGATCGAGTGCGCGTCGCGCGCGGAGAGATATCGGACAGCCGGCAATGGGGGCCGGGGCAGCCGTGGACGCGGCACTGGGATCTCTAGTTCGCGTTGGGCCTTGCGCTTTCCTCCGTCTCTGACACATCGAGCTCACGCAGTTCCCAGAGGTCCAGCGCAAATTGACAGTGACGCCCGGGAAGCCCTGCTGCATGGAGCCATCCCCAACTCGGGTACATAGCTACTCCAGCGGAGGAGACGCTGGCTACAAGCGCATAGGGTGCCCTTACGTCCGTCAGTGGTTTGCCGTACGCCCGGCTGCTACTACGGTGGTGCCGCGAGCCGTCGCCGCCTTCCTAGGCTACCTATCCCTCGCCCACACGCTGCTGCTCGGGGGGAAACGATCCTCATGGCGTTCCCACTTCTCTTGCCCTTCTGCTCATGTGGCGCCACGCCGACGCCGTGAGTGTCAGCTCGCAGCATCGAGCCCTGCGAGCGCAAGGCCCGGCACGATACCCCGCAGCTCGACGCCGGCAAGCTCGTTCGCCCGCTCCGTGCGCAGGCCGCTCCGCAGGGGTCGCTGTGCCACCTGCCGCAGCTCGGCAGTCGAAATCACATCAAAAAGGCTCGCGTCAAGTCCAGCACTTGCGGCAATTGCCCGCGCCCATTCGACACGGCTCACGAGCTCGGGACCGGCTACATGGAGAATGCCCTGCGTCGGACGGCGCGTCAGGTGGAGGAGTGCAGCGGCCAGATCGTCGGCGAGTGTAGGCGTGTTGTACTGGTCATGCGCGATGCGCACGCGTCTGCCCGCTCGCAGCTCGCCGGCCAGCCAGCGCACGAAGTTCGTGCGGCCCCCAGGGACGTAGCCGTAGACGAGTGCAGTCCGCGCACAGAGCCAGCGCACCCTGCCCGCGCAGACCTCCTCCACTGCGCGCTCGCCCATTAGCTTTGTCCAGCCGTAATGGTTGACCGCGCGCACTGGCGCCTCCTCGGTGTACGGGCCGGGCTGTCGGCCGTCGCCTGGGAACACGTAGTCGGTCGAGACATGCAGGAGCTCCGCTCCGTGGTTGACGCACGCCTCCGCCAGATTGCGTGGCCCGAGGGCATTCGCTGCCCACGCCGCGTCGCGATCAAGCTCACAGGCGTCCACGTTTGTCATGGCCGCCGCGTTGATGACAACATCGGGACGCACCCGCTCGAAAACGCTGGCGACCGCGGCGGGGTTTCCGATGTCGAGCTGTTGCCAGACAGCACGGTGGGAGGCCACTGCATGAGGGTGGGGTGGTGCACCATGCGTGAACGCAAAGATCGGGGCATCGGTCGCGGCAAGCGTCTGCTCAAGAAGCTTCGTTCCGAGGACGCCGCTGGCGCCGACGATGGCGATACCTGCCATCACGGCTATCTCTTTCCGCCGGACGCCGCCGTCTCGGCGAGGGCCAGCGCGTCGCTGAGGAACGCATCCTGGCGCGCGAACAATGCCGCGAGCCAGTCGCTATGCGTACGATACCACTCGACCGTCTCCGCTAGCCCCTCTTCGAACCGCACACTGGCTGCCCACCCGAGGGCGTTGCGGAGCTTGGCCGAATCAACTGCATGGCGCCGTACGTGACCCAGGCGATCCGGAACGAAGCGGATGAGGTCGCGGGGCTTATCGAGCAGATCGAGCACGAGCTGCGCGTTCTGGAGGATGCTGCGCTCTTCCACTGCCCCGACGTTGAAGACCTCGCCGTCGATGAGATCGGCCGGCGCCTGAAGAATCCCGACCAGCGCCGAGCAATGATCCGAGACGTGGATCCAGTCGCGCGTGTTCCGCCCGTCGCCGTAGATCGGCAGCGCCCGGTCCTCCAGCGCATTGACGATGAAGAGCGGGAGCTGCTTTTCGGGATACTGATAGGGGCCATAATTGTTTGAGCAGCGCGTCACCACCACCGGCAGGCCGTAGGTGGCCCAGTACGAGAAGGCCAGGCGGTCGGCGCCGGCCTTGCTTGCCGCATAGGGAGACAGCGGCTTGAGGGCGTCGGTTTCGAGAGAAGGGCGGCTCGTGCCGTCGGGCGCCTCGGCGTTGCCGTAGACCTCGTCGGTGCTGATCTGGATAAAGCGCTTGATCCCCTGCTCGCGGGCTGCTTCCAGCAGCGTGTACGTACCTTCGACATCCGTGCGCACAAAGCCACCCGGATCGACTATGGAGCGGTCGACGTGCGTCTCGGCGGCGAAGTTCAGCACCCAGTCACATCCCTGCATCGCCCCCATAACCATGTTACGGTCGCAGATGTCACCGTGGACGAACGTGAAATTCGCGCTGCCCTCTGCGCTGGCCAGATTGGCCAGGTTGCCGGCGTAGGTGAGCTTGTCCAGCACGACAACATGCCACTCGGGGTGCGTCGCCCGGACGTAGTGCACGAAAAAGCTGCCGATAAACCCTGCACCGCCGGTCACCAACATCTTCCTGAATTCAGCCATGACGAGTGAGTCTCCCTGCGAAATGCCGCACTGTTTGCGTGTCATACTCGACTCATCGCTCGCGAGCCTTCGAGCTGTGCCGAGTTGGACCGTGTCCGGCTGCGTGGCGTGGCGCCGTGTCGAACAGTGTCACTACACCCTACGTCGGCAGACCAACTCGGCTGTAGTCGCCGAGCATGAACTTGTGCCCAATGGGCTTGGTCGGCGAGGCGTGGACCTGCGCGAAGCGGCCGATCAGACTGGTGTCGATGCGCCCTGGCACATCCATGATGGAAGCGTGCTCTAGGACGATGCAATACTCGACTTCGCTGTTCTCGATCGTCACGTCGTGATAGATCGACGAGAACGGCCCGACGTAGGCGTTGCGTATGACGGTCCGCTCACCGATGATCGCGGGGCCGCGCACCACGCTGCTGGTAATATGCGCCCCGGCTTCGACGCGCACATTGCCCTGCAGCACGGAATTGGATGAGACGACGGCCGACGGGTCGATCGAGCCGCCGAGTCCAGTCAGCACCTGACGGTTCGCTGCCAGGATATCTTCCATTTTTCCGGTGTCGATCCAATACTTCTGCAAGAGGTGTGGCCGGACCGCGTAGCCGTGATCGATGAGCCACTGGATCGCGTCGGTGATCTCCAACTCGCCGCGAGCCGACGGCTCGATGCTCTCAGCGGCCTCGAAGATGTGCTGGTCGAAGCAATAGACGCCGACCAGCGCGAGATCGCTCGGCGGCACCGCCGGCTTCTCGATCAGCCGGCGCACCCGCGGCTCGGCTTCCACCCCGCTGGAGCCGGCCGGCACCGGCTCCAGCTCAGCAACGCCGAATTCGGAAGGATTCTCGACGTGTGTGAGCAGGATGCGGCACTGGTAATCGCATTCCGGGGAGGCGAACGTCCGCACGATCGAATCCAGCGGCTCGCCGATCAGGTTATCGCCCAGGAACATGATGAACTTATCGTCCCCAAGGAATTCGCGGGCCGTCAACACGGCATGTGCCAGGCCGAGCGGCGCCTCCTGCTGGATGAACTCGATGCGGACCTCTGGGCCCCAGCGCGAGCCATTGCCGACCGCTGCGCGGATCTCTTCGTGCGTGTCGCCAACGACGATACCGAGCTCACGGATTCCGGCAGCCAGCAGCGCCTCGATGGCGTAGAAGAGTACTGGCTTGTTCGCTAGCGGGAGGAGTTGTTTGGCGCGCGTGTAGGTCAGCGGGCGCAAACGAGTACCCTTGCCGCCGCTCAATATCAGCCCTTTCACAATCTGCACCTTCTCTGCCTGCTGTTACCTCGTAGGCTTGCGGTTGTTGTGGTTGGGAGCGTCCCATGGGAAGTATCGTGCTTCCACCAGACGCTACTTGATCGGCGGGTTTCGCAGCCAATCGTAGCCAATCTCAAGATCGTTGTACGCGATGCGGCCTTCTTCGTCAGGATCGTAGGTACGCGACGTCACGTAGAAGAGATGTGCTGGCTCGCCGCCGATTGCCCGGCAGCCGTGGGCCACGCCGGCCGGAATCTTGAGCACCACAGGCGGCAGGTCGTCGCCCAAATAGAGTTCCTGTGTGACACTGAAGGTCGGCGAGTCTGGACGCTTGTCATGAAGTGCGACTAGCAGACGCCCAGCGGCGACGTACCACCAATCAATCTGCGTTTTGTGGATGTGCCACGCCTTCACGACGCCTGGATACATCTCAGAGTGGCTGAGTTGCCCGAAGCCCTCGGTGAACCAGGAATCGTCGACGCGGATGAGCTCCTCGAAGTAGCCGCGGTCGTCGGGGTGGCGTGTAAGCGGCTGCACGACCACGCCCTCGATCTTCCCCATCCGCACCATCCCCCTCCGCGCGCTGCATGTGTGTCATCGAGGGGCCAACATTGTGCCACTTGCAGCGGCTACTCGGGCACCGCTGGCCCCAAACGCGACCTATTATACGTCAACTCACTCCACCCAGCATAGTCTCCATAGCTCAACTGGGCGCAAACAGCCGTGCTAGCCGGGCAGCAGCACGCGCGGCCTCACGCCAATGCGTCCAGTCGAGGGCCACGGCCATGGATGCTTAGGGGGCCGGGATCATGGATTGGAGGAGCGGCTGCGTAGTCGGCGGCGACGGTGTCCCGAACAGGCGACGGAGTAGAAAGTACTCCGGGAGCGGGTGATCGTCGGTGACCAGCGGCCCATTCCCGGCGAACTTGGCGACCTGGTCACCCTGGATCCAGACGAGTGTCGGGATCAGCGAGGCCCATCCTTCCCGATCGTGTCGGGGCGAATCATACGCGGAAGAGAGGTCCTGGACGATCCCTGGCCGGCTGAGCACCTCGTGTATGGTAGCCAGGTCGAAGGCGATCGGTTGGTCCGAGCCAAGCATGTAGAGTCCGAAGCCGCCCGACCCGAAGGCGACGATCACGTGCGGAAAGACGTCGCGAAAGGTGCGCACGTGGGCCTTGAACTCGTCAAGCGTCGAGCCGAAGGGAATCCACTGCATCATTACCCCACCCGGATTCAAGCGTGCCTTCGCCGCTGTGTAGAATTCGCGCGACGAAATCACCGACACACCGGCGGTGTAGATCGGCGGCGGCGGGTCAACTATGACGATGTCATAGTGTTGGTCGGTCAGCTCAACGTAATTGCGGCCGTCGGCGATGACGATGTGGCCATTTGGATTAGACAGCACCTGCGGCGCGTCGTCGTAGAAGACGCCGAATGTCCGCGGGACCGACGGGACCAGGTCTACCGCCGTGGCCTTCAGCCCGGCGTTCAGCGCCGCCCGGTAGGCCGAGCCCATTCCGAAGGCGATCGTCAGATCCGTCTTGGAGTTCGGCCGCAAGATGAGTGGCAGGATCGGCATCAGCTTGACGTCGACCGTCTTGAGGGTCATCGACGTGCCGGTGACCCAGAGCTGTTGGTGGCCGCCGACAGTCCCGGCCTGCACGGAGGCGATCTCGTCCTCCAGCGACATAGCGATGGTGCCGTGTTGTGAGTGGATCCACGAGACATTCGGGTCGACGAAGGTCCCGCCGAGCGTAAGAGCGAGAATCAAAACAATAGCCGTCACCGCTCCTGTCGCGGCGGTGAGTCCGCGGACGAACGGCACCTCAATCCGGCCCATGAGGGCGAGGGCGATTCCGGTTCCAACGTTTACGAGGGCGATCAGGCCGAGCGCGACCGGCGAGCCGACGAGGGGGATCACGACGAACGGGACAAGAAAGGTGCCGGTGATCGCGCCGAGCGTGTTCGCCGAGAGCAGGAGGCCCGTGTTCGCGCCGACGTGTCCCTCCGGATCGACGATCAGTGCTGATGCGGCAGGGAACGTCAGGCCCATCAGAAAGGTCGCCGGCAGGACCACGAGCGCGACGGGCAGCACAGACCTGTTGAAGAGGGCGCGGAAGTGCTGCGTCACGTCGAGGACCCCCGGGGTGCCCTGTCTGATCACGGTGGCCATCCCTGCCAGGACGAGCATACCGATGGCGATCTGGCCTATGGCCAGGAGGTTGATCGTATGGATCCGCGTTCGAAATATGGTGAAGACCGCTGCTCCGAGCGCAAGGCCGATCAGGAAGATGGCCAGGATCATCGTGAAGACGTAGGTCGAGTTGCCCGTTCCCGAGGCCAGCAGCCGCGTCCACAGGACCTGATAGCCGAGCGAGGTTAAGCCGGACACGAAGGCTACGACTAGCGCCAGTCGAAGGCGCCGGCCGAGGCGCAGAGCGACGGGCACCTTTGGCGCGGGCGCAGTCCTCGTCTGACTTGGACCAGGATCGACGGCCGAGCCCCGCGCGCGGTCGAGCAGGAGGGCCACGATCCCTGCGATTGCCGAGCAGGTTACGCCAACACGGAGCGCTCCGCTCAGCCCCAGTAGCTCGATGAGGATGAAGCCCGCCACGATCGTCCCGATGATAGCCCCAAACGTGTTGGCGGCATACAGACGGCCGAAGGCAGAGCTTAGGCCGGACGAATCACGTGACAAATAGCGGGTCAGCGTGGGGAGCGTCGCGCCCATCAGGATCGTAGCCGGTCCCAGCGCCAGCAGCGCGAGGCCGAAGCGCACCAGCGCCAGCAGGTGCGGGGCGGTTACCAGTGCGTCGAACACCCCACGATAGGCCTCATGCAGCAACAGGAAGGTGAGCGGCGTGAGCAACACGAGCACGACCAGCAGCAGCTCGAGTAGGCCATACAGTCGCAGGGGACGCCGCACACGATCGGCCAAGCGGCCACCAAACGCGCTGCCTATCGCCATCCCCCCAAAGAAGCCAGTCAGGATCGTCGAGACCGCCTGGGTAGTGTTGCCAAAGACGAGGACCAACTGGCGCGACCAGACCACCTCATAGATCAGCCCAGCGGCGCCCGAGAGGACGAAGATTGCCGTTATCAGCCAGATCGGCAACCCGCGCGTCGAGGCCCCGCCTGTGCGTTCAGGTCCGTCCAGGCGTCTGAGGGCGCGCTCGACGCGGCCGCCGAAACCACGCCAGCGGTCGCCCCGCACTGCTGCGGGTATCCCTGGTGCCTCAGGCTGTACAACTGAGCTATCTTGCTGCATCGTGCTCTCTGCCCTCCGGTAAAGTTGCGATGTTCAACCACATGCCAGTGACGCGAAGCGTGTGAACATCCGATGGTACACGGGATATCATCACGTGGGTGCCTGGCAAAGCGGCGCCCGTCCGTAACCGAGCGCGCCAAGACTAGCATAGTCGACGACGCATGACAACAGTGCACATCCTTTTGTTCGACAGTGGGCGGTTTCCGCATGGCGCGGTGCCAGGAGACCTCCCCAACCTACCGCCGGGAGGTCCTCGCGCAGCGTCCCGCGTCGCGCCTCAGCCGATGAAGCATCACGCCCGCGGTACGAGTCGTCATTGCTGGGTGAGGATATAGCCAAGCAACCCTTCTTGCGTCTCTCCGCCGCAGCTCACATCCGTGGAGCCGAAGTAGCCATTGTCGGAGGAGAAGCAGCTATACAGGGCCGTAGTGGGGATACCGGTCGGTGGTGCGCTGTAGAGCCAGCCTTGCATCTCGAAGACACGCTGGCCGCCGCAATCGGCCTGGGTGGACAGGAAGTGGTGACCATCCGCAGCCAGACAATCATTAAGCGCCTGTGTGCCGGGCTGCTGCTGGTCATACAGGTAGCCGAGCGCCTGATAGGCGAGATAGCCGTTGCGCAGATCAGGCGCATAACTCACCGTCGTCCACCAGACGTGTGTATGGAGGTTGTAATACGGGGAGAGCGGCCGCGTCGGCGCGAAGCGCGGCGCCTGCCACCTCAGGTGCGAAATGTCGCCATAAAAGAGCCCCAAGTGTGCCTGCTCAAGAAACGCTGACCGCACTTGGACCGCGCTGGCATTCGGGTAATAGGTCTGCAGGCATGCCGGCGTCGCGTAACCATGATTGATCACACACTGCTGATTCTGCAGCTCGGCAGACTGATACATCTCCAGTGGCTGGACCGAGATGGCGATTACCCGGCCGAGCAGGAGCGTGACCACCAATAGCGCGGTGAGGTTTATTCCTGCAAGCGCCCTCTGCGCAAACGCCTCACGAGCTCGCGCGACTGCCGAAAACGTTGCCAGCGCCTCTTTCAGGTTAACAGCTATCAGGGCGATGAGCACGACCCACCACAGTGCCGAGAAGGCTTGGTAGCGCGATGCCATCGCGTCACTGCGGCCCATCGAGGTCAAGGTCGCGACGCCAAGCACGAACAGCCCCATGCCGAGCCAGGCCTCCAGGCCACGGATGTTTCGGTGCCGGTACCAGTAGTAGGCCAGATTCACCAGCAAGAGCGCAATACTCGCCACGCCTGCCTGCAAAGCCTGTGATTCATGTGGATCGCCGAGCGGCGCCCCCAGGTAGATCAGGTCGAACCGGAACGTTCCGCGGACCGACGTTTGCGTGACACCGTGAGGGAAGCCTCGGATGTACGGGACGACGATGAGCCACGCGCAGACGAACCACGCCAATGCCTTGCGATAATTCGCTCGTAACAGGACGACGGGGAAGAAGGCGATGAGCGCGAGGATGCCGCCCAAGCTTGAGAGCGCAGCGATAACAGCGCCCAGGAAGCCCACGCCGAGCCAACGCCAGGTAATCTGGTCAGCTGTCAGCGCCCAGAGGCACAACGCCACGCCAAGTGTGGTGGTGATAAAGGCGATTTGAAAGGGCGCCAGCCAGTTGGCGTACTGTGCGAACGAGAAGAGCAGCAGCGAAAGCGGTACGACAAGCACCAGTAGTAGGTTCGTCG
>Ga0070707_100004634_pt1 | contig 12870 bp, 12 predicted proteins | sample KBSK5502metaG_FD_65468 | JGI IMG/M metagenome (GOLD analysis project Ga0070707, IMG submission 65468) | Corn, switchgrass and miscanthus rhizosphere microbial communities from Kellogg Biological Station, Michigan, USA - KBS K5-50-2 metaG | ecosystem: Host-associated > Plants > Roots >... | reverse complement strand
CTCGGCAAACTCCCGCGACGCCTGATGAATGACGTCGACGCCGGGCTCCGCCGGGTCTTGGACCTGTAGCCGGCCGCTCAGTCCTCGGCGCCGCGCAGGAGCTTGAGCGTGGCGTCGTAGGAGTCCTGGGGCGCCAGGTGCCTGTAGACGTTGGTGATCATGTCCGGCGAGGTGTGGCCCATGATCTGCATCAGCTGCAGGGTGCCCATGCCCCCGCGCAGCGACCAGGTCGCGAAGCTGTGCCGGAGCAGGTGCGGATACCCGACGGCGGATGCTCGTACCCCCCTTGAAGGCACTTGTCAAGAGTTGCGTTAAGGGGTCAGGCGCTGCAGTTGAACTCGAAATCGAGCAGCTAGCCGAGATTGGCTGGGGAGCTAGGATTCGAACCTAGGATCTCCTGATCCAGAGTCAGGCGCCTTACCAGCCCAGTCAGTCTGTCTGGTATTGGCTTCGAGTGCAGCGCCTGATTCTATCTTTGCGCTGTGAAATCGCAGTTAATGGTGCAGGTGGATCAAAGTTGAATTCAGGCGCAGCGCTATCGCTTTTGGTAAGGAGCAGGACTCGCACAGGCGCTGTTTTGGAGCGCCTGTCACGCCGCCGGCATCGAGCCTCAGTCAGGGCTCAAAGAGGCCGTCGAACGCGCGCGTGCCAACCCTGGACGGCGCCGAAAGTAGGATCGTGACGTGGCCAGCGAGGGGCATGCCGAGCGCGACCCCATCGCCGAAGAGGGCGAGCACATCCTGAGCGAGAACCCGGGTTGCCTGCGGGGGGCCTGCAGGAGTACCAACGCGAGCGGAAGGCTGGCGAGCCGTCACGCTTCACGAGCACGAAGAGGTCCGCCCCCCCTCCAGGCCCTTGTCCTCGAGGACGTTGAAGACCGGTCGCCAGTATCTTGCCTACGCGCCCGAATACTATGATCCACTCATAGCGCCCTTCGAGCTACGGGGGCGCCGGGATACCCGCCAAGTACGTCAGCGTCGCTACCAACAGTAGGATGACCAGTCCGGCGACCACCCATGTCCATGGAGGTACCCCCGACGGCCAGGTCAACTCGGGAGCCAATCCCCCAAAGCCGCGCTGCCACAGAATGGTCGTCGGCAGAGCGATCACACTGGTAGCGATCGCCAGCTCCAGCGTTTGGAAGCCGATTCCCAGCAACGCGAACTGGAAACAGTCGTGAGCGCCGCGGCATGCACTATGAACTGTTGTGAGCCGATAAAGCACTAACCCTAACGGCCCACCCATCGAAGCGAGCACGAGGCGGAGAACCAGCAGATCGATGCCCTGCCGGCCGATCCCGAGAACTAATCCGCACACTGCGATTTGGCCGATCCCGAACCACAGTGGTTGCCGGCTTGGAGCAATCAGCAGTGAAGGCATCACCCAAACCGCCACCGATATGATCAGACCGAATCCGAGTAGCCATGGCCGACTGTTCGTCAACCCCGTACTCTCAGTCTGCATAGTCTTCGTGTCCTGTCGGATCGCGGCCTGGTCCATGCGCAGTACCGCCGAACGGTGGAAGGACTTTTTTCATATGCCAGTCACCATTGTTGTCGGATTCGGGCTCGATGACGGATGGAAGACGGTTCACGGTTATCTCTTCGTCGTTCTCCGGAGGAATCCGCGGATCTTGTGGATATCCACAAGCATGTTGAAAGATATCTACGGCCTCATCCGCCTTCAGGAATACACGCTGAGTAACTGAATTGAGCGCCTTGAATACGGGCGGAGCATCGGGGGCGACGTACTTGTTGAGGTTATACGATCCGGCATACATGACATAGAGTGGCGCGGATACAAAAGAAACGTAGGTGAGGAGCGCAGCCTGGGCCACGGCATTTTGGAAGCCGCTGACTGTTTTGACGGCATGGACAACATCATTCCATCCCAGGAGACCGGCAGGGTCAGCAGCGTTCAATGGGTTATCGCCTACATAGGCATACGGTTCGCGCGTCTTCTGGAAGACCGGATCTCGCTGTATGAATTGACCCGAGCTAGGGTCGTAGTATCTCGCCTGAAGGTAGTAGAGGCCAGTTTCAGGGTCGAGGAATTGGCCGGCGTACTGGAATGGATTGGCGAGGGTGCCGGTCGCGGCGGTCAAGTTACCGAACGAGTCGTACGTGTACGTATCTACGGAGGCCTTGGCTGTGTTTGTGATTAGGCGAGTAGATCCAAGCTGATCGGACTCGTAGAAGTAGACAATGCCTCCGGATGTGATCTGCTCGATGGGCGTGCCGCCGGGCCCGGTGACATAGCTAGTGGAGCCGTCTGAGAGCAGCAGGGGCAGGCCCTCGGCAACGTCCCAGCTGAAGCTCGCAGTGCTAGCGCCGTTAGTGCTCTTAGCCATCCGAAGGCCATCGCCGTTGTACGTGTAGCCGTAGGTGGGCGGGTTGGCCCCCGCAGGCACGAAGCTGGTCGGCCGATTGAGCTGGTCGTAGTTGTAGGTGAGCGTGTTGCCGGAGCCATCGACCCGGGTGTGACGGTTGCCGGCGTTATCGAAGTTGTAGGTGTAGCTGGCACCTCCTCCGGAGACGCTCCCGGTATGAACCTGGTTGGCGGCGTCGTAGGTGAAGCTGGTGGTGGTGGTCGGGCTCGGGAAGGGCTCCTGGGTGACCTCGTCGGCCTTGTCCACCGTGTAGCTGCCGCTACCCGAGGTCGTGAGCCGGTTGATGGGGTCGTATCCATAGCCGGTCGAACCCTCGGCCGTGATCTGACCGTTGGCGTCGCGGGGGTAGGTAAGGCTCAAAAGGATGCCCTTGGTGACGGCCGTGCAGCCGCTAACCGCGGTGGTGCCGTAGACCATGGCCGCGCTGGTGCCCTTGGTTAGGCGGTCTGCGGCATCGAAGGCGCGGCTGCCGTAAACCCCGTTTCCGTACTGAATGAGGCAGAGGTTGCCGTCGGCATCGTAGGTGAAGTTGTTGGGGGACGCGCCGGCTACCCAGGAGGTGGAGACCGCGACCTGGGTCAGCCTGCCGGCGTCGTCGTAGGCCCTGGTCACGACGTGGTTGCGAGGCGCCGCGCTGGGATATGTGAGCTGTGTCAGTTGACCGCGCAGGTTGTAGTCGTAGTCGACCTCCTGGGCGGCTCCGTTTGTCATCTGGCGCAGGCGCTTGAGGGTGTCGTATACATAGGTCGAGGTTCCGGTCGAGTCCACCAAGGTGTGGCGGAGGCCGTCCGCATAGAACGTGTAGCTGACGTCCATGGCCCCGCCGCAGGCGGCGTTGCTGTAGGTGATGCCGATCAGCTGGTTGGCGGCGTCGTAGCAGTAGCCAGTGGCGGGGGCGCCCGAGTAGAACTGGACCGAACGCCGGTTGCCAGCCCCGTCGTAGGTGTATGTGATGACCCGGCTCAGGGGATCGGTGACCGTGCTCAGATTGCTGAGCGGGTCGTAGGCGTACGTGGTGGCCGGGTTGTTGAGGCCATCGACCTGGGTGTGCAGGCGGCCGTCGGCGTCATAGGTGGTCTGCAGGGTGCGGTCGGAGGTGGTCCCGAAGCCGTCCTCCTCCGCGGTCAACTCGTTGTCGAAGTCATAAGTCATCTTGCTGATGTTGCCCTTGGCGTCCGTGAGTTGGGAGCGGTTGCGGTTCTGGTCGTATTGGTACTGGGTCAGGTCGGAGACTGGGTCTTTGACCGAGAGCAGGTCCCCAAAGGCGTTGGTGGTATAGGTCCAGACGTGGGTTGCGCCGTGGGCCGTGCAGCTGGCTGCGCTAGAGCCCAGCGGGGTGATCATGCAGGCTGGCCGGCCCACGGTGTCGAAGAAGTACTTGGTCAGATTACCGACCGGATCAGTCTTGGTTATCTGATTGCCGTACGTGTCATACGCGAAATGCCAGACTTTGCCGTCCTGGTCGGTCATCTGGGTGATGTCGCCTGGATGTGTCAAGTCGGTATAGCCATAACCTACGGAGACGGTTTGACTGTTTCCGTTCCAAGTTAGTGGGGTGGAAGTCTGGGTCAGGTTGCCGTGTGTGTCGTAAGTGTTGGTGGTGACGACCCCGGCCGGGTCCTGGATCTGCTGCGGCTCGTTGAATGCGTTGTACTGAGAGTAGGTAGTGGTCCGCTGCAGGGGGTCAGTCTTGGTCAGCAGGTTGCCGCTGCCGTCCCAGGTTTGCGTCCAGGTGTGGCCGTTGGGGTCGGTAGTCGCCACTGGCGCCAGCGTGTTCAGGTCGTAGAGATAGTTCCAACGGGCGGCCTGCGAGGTACCGTAGGCCTTAATGATGGTGACGGGCTGGTTGTCGACGTACTCCTGCATCTCGACATCGCCCGCCGGATGGGTGACCTGGGTGGCGGTGCAGAAGCCATCCCTGATCCCGGTGCTGGGATCGTTGACGCACTGGTTGTAGGCGAACTGGGTGGCCCTGCTCAGAGAATCGGTCTGGGTCTGGACGCGGGCGGGGGAGGCGCCATCGTAGCTGTTGACCACGCCCGGGCAGCCGGCGCCGGCAGCCACGCATTTGGCGTCTTTTAGAGTGGTCAACAAGTGGCTGCCGTAGACGAAGCTGCTGGCGTTGCCGGCTACGTCTGTGACTGAAGTCAGATCCCCGCTCCCATCGGCGTTGGTGTAGTTCAAGGTGACCACCCGACCGGCGGGGTCGGTGATGGTGTGGATGTGGTTGGCCCCGGCCCCGCTCCAGTAAGCGAATGTGAGATGCCGGCCGGCTTGGTCGGTCACCTGGGTCAGACTGGAGCCGGTGTAAGCGAGCGAGGTCGTGTAACCATTTCGGTCGACCTCGCTGGTCAACTTGAGCGAGGTCGAGTCGAACTTGAGCTGAGAGCTGTCGTGGCGGGTATAGGTGTAGGTCCCGGATGCCAGCGAAAGCGAGGCGAGGACTCGCCCTGGCGCACTGAACGTGCCGGCATTGTTGGTGAACGTGGTCTGGGCCCCGTTCTCCTCGTGGACGGTGGGGTTGCCGCTGCCATCAACGGTGAGGTAGGCGTTGAAGTTATCCGTCCAGCCGAAGCCAAGCGGACCGTCTTGGGCCGAGGCGAATGACGAGTAGGTACGATCAAAGCGAAGGTTGTAGCCGCGGCCGGGGATGTTGAGGTCGCTGAGCGTGTCCCGGAACTCGCCGGTGGCGGCGATCACGGGATCGCCCTCGTTGCAGGTGGCGCAGTACTCGTCCTGGTTGGCGAGCTCGGCGGCCGAGGGGCTCTGGCCCCGGAAGTAGAAGTCGACCAGGACGCCCTCGATGGCGTCCGTGCCTGAGCCCCAGGTCACGGCCTGGCCGTTGAAGCTGCCGGTGGCGTCGCTCAGGAAGTTCTGCACGTTGTTGAGCCCGGCTGCATGATCGAGCGCACGTTTGTAGGCGATGCCGATATTCCCATCCATGTGCCACAGAAGTTCGGTATTGGCGTCCGTTGTGAAAGCGCTCGTCGGCGGTGTGAAGGACTGAGTGTAGCGGGCGACATTGGAGATTCGGAGCTCATCGAATCGAGCGTAGTTCCAGTCCTGGAAGCTGAGGATGCCTGCGGCAGCTGCGCCGACCCCGGCCGTGGTGGTGGCCACGGGGAACCCGGAAGCCAGGGCACCATTGATGAAGGCATAGACGTTTGCGCCGTCGTAGGAGAGGGCGAAGTGCTGAGGCGCGCTGCCAGAGCCTGATCCATTGGGCACGCCGCAATTACCGGCGAGTCCTGCGGAACCGCCAGGCCACTGCCATTGCATGGCGCCCGGCGAGAAGTCGATGCCGGCTACCGGCGCGTTGTAGTTGGGCTGCGGCAGCGTACCGCTGAGCAGGCCCCAGGCCGCGTCCGCGCCGTTGCTGTTACAGGTGCCGCTCATGTCGAACATCCAGCCCTCGACGGTCCAGGTCGACATCGCCGGAAGGGTGGATTGCGACTCGACACCCTCGACGGCGATCGAGAACGAGGTGGGCGAGTTCCAAAACTGAAGGTGCGAGCCGAATCCTGAGGTTGAGCCCGGGCTGAGCGGTCCCGCAGGCGAAGAACTGGTGCGGCTGGGGGCCGTTGGTGATGGGGTGCTAGCTGGGGCGGTCGCCTGTGCGCCCGAGGGCGGCGACTTGAGTGCTGTCGCAGGAGACGCAGCGGACACGGCGCCGGTAGAAGCAGTCGTTATCGTCAAAGCGATCAGGGTCGCAATGCAGGCGCGCGTCATCGCGGTGGCAGACCGTCTCATTCCCGCCTCCAACAGCCATGCTGGCGGCCGTTCCCCTCGCCGCCAAAGTCACCAGAAAGTGGGTGCGGCGCATCCTAGCCGTTGGAATCGAGACGTCAAGTGCTTGGATTTACTGCGGACAGCGGTTGATTTACGGGTTACTAAGCAAGTCTTGGCCCCTAGGCTTGTTGCAGTGCGTGTTTCGATCGATCCGCGCGGCGGAGTCGCCGTGCTGGAGATCGCAAAGAGCTACGTGCCCCCTCTTCGGTCGCGCCAGATCACCCGCGGCGTGGTAGCCCACATCGATGCCAGCGGTCGCTGCATCACTGTCGAGATAGGCGACGAGCGCCGAAGACGGCCCGCCAAGCCCCGAGCACCCGAAGTTGTCCTGCTGACCGGCACCGACGCGCGCACCGTGCTGCGCCTGTTAGAGCAGATCTCGATTATCCCCGCGCCAACGCCATCCGTGGTGCGCCTAGTTCCGAGGAAAGGACGCGGCGTCGACGTGGATCCCGCCAAGCTCAGAGAAGCGAGATTGGCCGCCGGTCTGAGCATGGCTGCCCTCGCTGGGGCCGAGCTGACCAGATCAAGCATCCACCAATATGAGACGGGCCGCGCACGCCCTTCTCGCCGGGCGCTCGAATGGATCGCGGAGCGAACGGGCCGGCCGATCGAGGCGTTTGTGAACAGTCCTGAGGCCTCTAGAGAGACTGCGGATGAACCGGCGACGTGAATCAGTTTCTGTGGCCTGCGGCCGTCCAGGCGCCGAACCACGTGATCGAGCGGACGCTCTTTGTTGGGCCAGGGGTCCCAACTTAACTCGCTACCGCTGCAGGCGGTCCCGGATGCCCCATCGGGTCATGGGATGGGCTCGGGATGGGTGCAGTCGCCGGCCGTTGTGGCAGGCCGTTGAGGATCAGCTCCTGGAGCTCGTCGGCACCTATCCCGATCAGCGAGATGGCTGCGACCTGACTGGCACTGAGGCCCGCGAGTTGGAGGTCGCGGCGCTGGTCGGGATTCAGGTTGCGCACCAGGGCGATGCGGGCGGTCGTGCCCGCACGAGCGCCCGACACTCCGGACCGGGGGTCGCGGCGGGCGGGCTCGAAGCCCACGACCCGGAGCTGGGTTTGAATCTCGGTCACGATCGGCTTGGCCGCTCGCCGTAACCGTCCCTGCTCGGCTCGGTGTTGTCGGCGCAGAGCGCCATGGAAGGCCGCGCTGAGGGTCTGCCGGCGCAGCCTGCGCACCTGGCGCACCGAGATGCCCATCAACACTGCTGTCTCCAGGGTGTTGAGACGGGCCAGCAGCAGCGAGGTGGCCGCGAGCGCGCGGTACAGGTGGCGGTCGGCCTTTGGATCGGCACGAACCATTTCCAGGAGAGCTCGCTGCCAGCCGGTCAAGCGTCCGCGCCCGCCGAGCAACTCGTCGATGTCGCGCGTCACGACTTCGAGCAGGGCGGGGTCCGGAGGCTGACGCTTCATGCGCCGCGGAGGCAGCAGAAAGCTCAGCTCCTCCTCGGTCACGTAGTAGCGCCCGTGGGGCCCTCGCCGGGCGTCCAAGCGGCCCTGGCGGATCCGTAGGCGAAGGGTCTCCACGTGGCAACCAAGGCGGGCGGCGGCATCGGCCAGGCTGACGTCGGCAGAGGGGCCCCGCTCAGAATCAAGGGAAGGGGTCATCCTGATTCGCCCTGAAGGATATGGGAGGACCCAGACGACTTCGGCTGGCCCTGGCGCCTCCCGCCGATCCCGCCGGCCCTGACGTAGGAGGTGGTGCCCATGACCGAACGCCTCGGGACGACCTCGCGGCTGCACGGCCGCGACCTGCACGTGCGTTTGAACGAGCGCGTCTACAGCGAGCTGCAGGCCTTCGCCCGGAGTTCCGGCCTGGCCCTCAACGGCTGCGTTCGCCTGCTCGTGGAGCGCGGGCTGACGGCCTATGACGGCTGGCCGCCCGGCGCCGATGACAAGGACGTCCAGGCGGAGCTGAGGGCCCTCAGCCAGAGCGCGCTGGCGACGCTGGTCGCACTGGAGCAGAACCTGAGCCTGCTGATCAGCATCGTGCCCGACGGTGCCGAGCTGGTCGACCGCTCCTGGGAAGAGGCGGCCAGCGCGGCCCGCCGGCGCCTGCTCCGCCTGGAGCAGGCCCTGGCCGAGGAGGAGGCGTGCTGAGCCGGCGCGCCATCCTTTCAGTCCGATACACCGCGGTCTCAGCCAGAGCCAGCAAGGCGGTGGGCGGCTTTCTGCGCTACGTGCAACATCGCGACCACAGCAACCAGGGCGAGCGCGAGCGGGGGTTGTCCGGGCTGGTGCGCTACGTCGCCTACCGCGACGCCGCCTCCCCCGAGCGGCGTCTCTTCGACCGCCAGGGCACGGTTGGCAGCGCCGCCCGGCGGGCGTTAGTGAAGCACGTCAGCCGCTCCATCCGGGGACTCTCTGACGAGCGGCCGGCGCGCGCGGTCTATCGCTTTGTGCTCTCGCCAGAGGATGCGCGCGGCCTGGACCTGCGCCGGCTGGCCATGGCCGTGATGGCGCAGCTGGAGCAGGATGCGGGGCCGGGCGGGCTGCCGCCCTGGATCGCGGCCGAGCATCGCAACACCGCTCACCCCCACATCCACATCGTGCTCGCCGCCCGCCGCGAGGTCGCGCCCGGGCGCTTTCGCGAGCTGAGGGTGAGCAAGCAGCGGCTGGCGCGCATGAAGGGCGCGCTGGGGCGGGAGATCGAGCTCCAGCGCGGGGAGCGCCGAGTCGGCCGACGCCTGGAGAAAAGGCTGCTGGAGGCGGCCCGACCGAGCCGCTCGCAGCCCCGGCGGCTGACCGGGGAGCGGCTGCGGCGACAGCTGGGAGCGCGCCCGCGGCAGGGGAGGGGCCGGACGGCTCGCCACCGCCGCCGCCCGACGCTCGGGGCGGTCTTCGCGCGCATGGCCGCCCGCTACCGGTGGGAGCTCGAGCGCGAGGCCGAGCGCGAGGCCGAGCGACGGCTGGCGGCCGCCGAGCGCGGTCAGGAGCGGGAGCGGGAGGGTTGGGAATGAGCATGAATCGAGGCAGGACGCGCACCGAGCTGGACCTGCTCCTGATGGCGACCGCGGTGCTCACCGCCGTGGCGAGCGCCGCCGGCGCCTGGCTGTATGCGGCGCTGGTCCTGAGCCTGCTCGTCGAGAGCGGGCCTGCTGTCCTGGGGCACCCGCCATCACCAGAACTGATGCCGGCGCTGGCCTTCGGTCTGCTCGCCCACCCTGGGGATCCCTGGCGGAGCACGGGGCTCGGTGTTAGTGGCATCGCCTTTTGGAGCGCAGCCGCGGTCGTCGGTGTGTCGGCGGCCGGCGCGGGGATCTGGCTGGGAACCAAGATTCACAGGCTCGGCGCGTTCTTCTTCGCCGGCCGACGCGGCGAGAGTCACGGTGAGAGCCGTTGGGCGAGGCGTTCTGACCTCCGACAGCTGGCTCGGCCAGCTCGCCCGGAGCGCCTGCACCCGGACGGCATCGTGATCGGCTGGTGGGGCAGGCGCGTGCTCCAGACGCCGGTCGAGGAGAACCTGCTGGTCTTCGGGGTCCAGCGCTCGGGCAAGACCTCCTCGGTGGTGGTGCCCACTCTCCTGGGCTGGCGCGGTCCCCTGGTCGCGACCTCGACCAAGGAGGAGCTGGTGCGGCTGACCGGACGCCAGCGCGGCCGGCGGGGTCCGGTCTGGGTCTTCTCCCCACTCGACCGCGACAGCAGCTGGATCAGCGAGCTGGGGCTCCGGCCCGCGGCCTGGAACCCGCTCGCCGGCGTCACCGACGCCGCCCGCGCGGTCGAGATCGCGGACCTCTTCACCGCCGATGGCAAGGCCGGGCCCTCGGCTCACTGGTACTTGTCAGCGGCGTCTCTGATCGCGGGCCTGCTCCTGATCGCCCACCACGAGGCCAAGGACCTGCGCTGGGTCCTGAGCCGGCTGCACATGACCTCCCTCGGCCAGTACGTGGGCCTGGCCAAGTCGCAGCGCGATCCCATCGCCGAGGAGCTCCTCACCGCCTTCGCCAACACGCCCTCCCGGGAGGCGGGCTCGATCGCCTCCACTGCCCGCTCCGCGCTCTCGCTCTGGGTCGACTCCCGGGTGGCGGCGGCCACCGCTGCGGAGCCGGAGTCAGGCGAGCCGCTGGACCTCGAGCAGCTGCTGGCCAGTGGCGGCAGCCTCTACCTGGTGGCTCCGGCCGAGGAGGCGGAGCGCCTGAAGCCGCTCTTCACCGCCCTCCTGCAATCCCTGCTGGCGGCCGCCACCCAGCGCGCTCGGCGCCAGGGCGGCCGGCTCAGCCCGCGCCTGCTGCTGGCCTTGGACGAGGTCGCCAACTTCGCCCGCATCCCTCGCCTCGGTGGCTACGCCTCGACCGGGCCCGGCCAGGGGATCCACCTCCTGCTCAGCTTTCACGACCTGGCCCAGCTGGAGGGGATCTACGGACCCGAACCGGCGCGCACGGTCTGGAACAACTGCCGGGCCCGGCTCCTGCTCCCCGGCCAGGGCGACCTGCGCACCCTGGAGCAGTTCTCGCGCGCGATCGGCGAGGAGACGCGCACGTACGAGGTCCCGAGCTGGAACTCGGAGGGCCGCTGGAGCCAGTCCCAGCAGCGCCTGGGCCGGCCCCTGGCCACGCCCGACAGCTTGCGCCGGCTTCCGCAGGCGGTCCTGCTCTACGGGTCGGCGCCCCCGGCGCGACTGCGGACTCGGCGCTGGGACCAAGTACCGGCCTGGCGGGCTGCCGTCGAAGGCATCGACACCGGAGCCGGGCAGCAGCGTTTGAGCCTAATCAACCGGGCCCGTCGTCGCATCTGGATAGGGCCCGGTTGGCCCTTTGGTTCCTCGACGCCAGACCCGGCGCGGAGGAGCCTGTGAGCATCCGAGTGAATGGGCAACGGCTCGAGCATGAGCTGGTACGGCGAGGCTGGACAGGGCAGGACCTGGCTCGCGCCGCCAAGGTGAGTCCGGGCACGCTGAGTGCGGCCCTGCGGGGGCGCCGGATCTCCAACCGCTCCCTGCTCCGGATCGCGATCGCGCTCACCGAGCGGGCGGTGGTACCCGAGATCGAGATGCTCCTGGATCAGCAATCCGCTTGAGCCACGAGGTCAAGCATTCACGGTGGTGTGGTATCATGCCACCACGATGCCAAAAGCCATGACCCTGCGCCTGGATGACGAGCAAGCCGCCGCCTTGGAGGCCATCGCTCGGATCGAGAACGTCCCGGTGGCTGAAGAGGTCCGGCGGGCCTTGGCGGGTCACATTGCGGCGCGACGCCAGGACCGTGAGTTCCAGGCCCGGCTGGCGGCATCTCTCAAACGCAACCGGGAGATCTTGAAACGCCTCGCCGCCGACTAGGCTCTCTGATCCCCGAGTGGTGCGACGCCGATTGGGGGTTAGGGGATCAGGCGCGTGAGCCGCATGCCACCCCTGCACTTCCTTGGTGGAGCGGTCCTCTCGGCTCTGCTTCCTGAAATCGCATTTATGCTCGCTCCAAGCGCCTGAGGGCGCTCCAATGAATGCGAGCGAGGCACCACCTCGGCAAGAGCCGCCAGTCGCCAGATCCAGACACGTCCGGGCGGTCGTCTTCATCGCCATCGCTGCCGTCGCTCTGCTCGCAAGCGGCTGGTATCTGCTTGCTCCGGCCGCGACCCCCAGGGTTTCAGCCACGAGGCCAACGGCCACTCCGAGAGCCGCCCCTCCGACTCCTCTCGCCAAGCGTCCTTATGGCGAGTCACACATGGATGGCCTCGACTTCCCGTCGCCGGAGATGCAGGCTCCGGAGAGGAGCTTCCTCCACCAGCTGATCGTCGGCGGGCTGGTCGTCCAACGGGTCGATCCGAGCACTTGGGATAGCCGCTTCACACAGGCGGACGCGGACGTTGTCACGACCAATCACGGCGACATGACGGTCATCGCACCCTACGATCCCGACCACCCGGTGTGGGTATGCCAGCGAGGGGTGGTGGTGGTTGGCGGAACCGACGTCCCGAGGTACGAGGTGGCGGCTGGTGGGATCACCATCACGGTCGAGATCGCGGACGCGGTGTACTTCGGCCGTTCAAGTGACGTAGTGGTCTGGACACAGGACCAGGGGATGTGGCAGCGGGTGAGTCGGCTCGTTTCGCCGGCGACTTGCCCAACCGGGACGTAGTTGTCGAGCAGCGTCGTGAGATCCCCGTTGACGGTGGTTACAGCGTCTCAGCCACTCGGGGATCGAACAGACTAGGTGGCCTGGCGCTACCTTGACCTCGCCGACTACCTGCTGATCGCCGAAGCCGTCCTCGGCGTACCCGCTGAGCGCCTGGCAGAGATGCCGCGGGTGGTTCAACTGGCGGGCTCAGCCTTGGCCGTGCCCGCCAGCGGCTTTGGCGACCACGAGGCCTATCCGGAGTTTGTCCAGAAGGCGGGCCTGCTGGCCGCCAGGCTGACGCGCAACCATCCCCTGCCGGACGGCAACAAGAGGGCTGCCTGGCTGGCCTTGATCGAGTTCAGCGAGCGCAACGGCTTCAGGTTCGAGCAACCCGAGGTCGAGGACGCGGTGCGAACCATGTTCGCGCTGGCCGCCGGCGAGCTCAGCGAGGCCGATTTCGTGGCCTGGCTGCGGCCTCGGCTAACGGCTCCTGCTTAATCCGAGCCGCTCAATCCTCGGCGCTGCGCAGCAGCTTGAGCATGGCGTCGTAGGAGTCCTGGGGCACCAGGTGGCTGTAGACGTTGGTGATCATGTCCAGCGAGGTGTGGCCCATGATCTGCATCAGCTGCAGGGT
>Ga0070707_100004633_pt1 | contig 12871 bp, 14 predicted proteins | sample KBSK5502metaG_FD_65468 | JGI IMG/M metagenome (GOLD analysis project Ga0070707, IMG submission 65468) | Corn, switchgrass and miscanthus rhizosphere microbial communities from Kellogg Biological Station, Michigan, USA - KBS K5-50-2 metaG | ecosystem: Host-associated > Plants > Roots >... | reverse complement strand
TTGTGCAAAGTGGTGGGCGCTGTAGGATTTGAACCTACGACTTCCACCGTGTGAGGATGGCACTCTACCGCTGAGTTAAGCGCCCACAGAACTTGAGCAAAGGTCCCTTACATTTCTAGCAGATACTGGGAGTTGGGGCAAAGTTGGGTCAAAAATTCGCCCCAGTTCCGCTGCAACTCGCCTGCACCCGGCGAGCTACCGACTTGAGAAGTTCGGCGTGTCAGTGACCAACGAGAGTAGGGCTTCGCTCATGCAACCCGAGAAGGCTAGTTCCAATGCGACTTCAAAAAACGAAGACGGGCGAGTTTGCCGGAAGTGGGTTCTAACAGCCTTCAACCCGCCGCAGGAATTGTTTGGTCTCGCCATCAGACGCATCTTTCTTTGAATTCCCTTGTTGGGATTCTGCAACTTGAATGAGATGACTGATAAGGATTATCCGTGCAGCTGCATCCACAGGATCGAGTTGATCCACATCTCCATGACCGACAATGTTCTTACACCAATGCATGGCACCCATCGATAAGAACATATACCCTTCTTTTTCATCCGTCGGATTCAGCGTCTCGCTGCTATGGTATCCCGAAATATCAATGATCGGTTTTGTTGCGCTGAACACCGTTGCCACAAGATCGCGGCCGTAGCGTCGTTGGCCGGGTAGTCCCCTCGCAGCGAATACCTCGAATATTTCACCAGCTTTGCGCACGGCTTCGTTCACGTGGCCATCCGCGAAAAGCGGAAAAACCTTATCCAGCAAGACCCGATGCAGTCCAAATTTTTCGAGCGCCTGTTTCACATGGATCGGTGGTGGCGTAATCCTGGGACGCTTCGCAGGCAGTTGCAAATCATCTATCTCCCTACGAAGATCTATTGCCAACGCATAAAGGTGGCTTTTTAGAGTTTCTGCTTCGGACCTGAGAATCGGTACACTCTTGGTTCGTCGCCATTCAACTGCTTCTGCAAGAATATTGTTGACCAATGCCTTAAATCTACGCCTATGGCGACCGTAAACCTGTTTTATGAAGTGGATGAATTGCTTCCTTTTGTTACCGAGGCTGGAATCGAAATACTTACCAGTCCCGCGTTCTTGGCGATATTCTGCAATGAGTAATCACCCCGTGAAGTCGCCGGAAGAAGAAGTGCTAAAGAATCGGCAAGATCCATAATGTCTTGCTGTTCGCTCGGACTATACCGACGCAAAACTGCAGACCGGTTTTTTATTACCACCCTGCGTTTGCCTCTTTTGCGCGGTTTCGGAGTCATGCAAAAGATCCTAGGACACCTGGCCCTTCATGGCAATGCCGCCCGTCTTTTCATAATCGGACTGCACTGTTACATTGCATTCTGCTATGCGAGACCTGACCGACTTCAAACGAATGCTTGGGCCAGCCGCCGACAAATACACTCCGGCGCAGCTCGAACAACTTCAGCAGCAGATGTATGCCATGGCTGATCTTTTGCTCGACATTTATCTGACCAGAAACAGGAATTCTCTCGATATTGACGCGGGCCCGCCGCGAGGTACGATGAAATCAGAAAGGTCGACAAATGAATTATCAAAATGATAAAGCACGGCATTATTTACTGCCGCGTTTCGTCCAAAGAGCAGATCGAAGGAACGAGCCTCAAATCTCAGGAATCTGCCTGCCGTGAGTTTGCTCGCAAAAACGGTGTCATGATCGACCGCGTTTTTGTTAGGGGCCGGGAATCTGCAAAATTTGCGGATCGCCCGGAACTCTTGGAACTCCTCGACTATTGCCGGAAACACAAGGGAGAACTAGACACACTATTCGTCTGGAAGCTAGATCGCCTGGCGAGAAACGTCAACGATCACTTCAATATAAAGGCCGCGCTTCTTAAGTATGGTGTCGGCGTAGTTTCGGTAACCGAGCCGATCGACTCAAAGCCGGAAGGCAAGTTGCTCGAAACAATCCTCGCGGGACTTGCGCAGTTTGACAACGACGTTCGAGCGATGCGCACCGTTCAGGGGATGCGCAAGAAGCTGCAGGATGGCCTCCACCCTTGGAAAGCTCCTATTGGGTACCGGACTGTTACGAAGGGAGAAAAGAAAACCGAGCCGGATGCGCCGGTCCAGCCGCTGTTCAGCTTGCTACAGAAAGCGTGGAAGATGTTCGCGACTGGAGCGTACACAAAGGGCTGAAATACTGCGCATGATGATCAACTGGGGTGTGCAAATGCCCAACGGAGCAGCACCATCCCACAACTTCCCAGATAGATTCTTCAAAAATACTTTTTACGCCGGCACAGTCGTCGATCCTTGGTCGGGGGAGGAATTTGAGGGGAAATACACTCCTATGGTCACACGCGAAGAGTTTTCACGCGTGCAGCAAATCATCTCAACTCGACAGAGCCCACACCCCTATCGTCGGATAAGACCGGAGTTTCCACTGCGCGGATTAGTCCGGTGCCCGGCCTGCGAGCGGTATATGACCGCGAGTTTTTCTCACGGAACCGGCGGGCTCTATCCCTACTACCACTGTGCAAACAGAAAATGCGCGGTGAGGAAATGTCATGCAGCCGAGCTAATCCACGGGGAATTCAGACGTTTCTTGAATGAACTCGTACCACGCGAAAATCTTGTGGACGCACTCAGGGAGATAGTCGTTAAGGAGCTTCAAGAACAACAGCGAGATCGTAAAGTAGCGGCAAGTCGCGTGAAAAACAAGCGTGACCAAGTCACGGCGCAAATTAGGGAACTCATAAGAATGCGGGCACAGAACTTGATTACGGATGAGGAGTTCCGGGCAGAGAAGGCTGGCCTAATGTGAAGGAGTCAACGTTTGATCGCGACTACCGAAATGACACGGTATCTGTTAATGAAGCACGAGCAAGCATCGAAAAGGTAATGAGCCCTCTCAAGCAACTGTGCGCTACCTGGCATGACCTGCTCCCCGAAAATTAGTCCATTGGAAATGTGACTTCTCCATTTAGGATGGCCCGCCAAGGGCCGAAGGAGGAGTCGTGCGTAAGAGTCGATTCAAGGAAGAACAGATCATCGCGATCCTAAAGGAGGCGGAGGCCGGAACAGCGCCGGACGAGTTATGCCGGCGGCACGGGATTACGCGAGGTAGCCTGTACCGCTGGAAGGCAAAGTACGGGGGCATGGAAGTGAGCGAGGCTAGGCGGCTGCGGCAACTGGAGGAAGAAAATCGGCAGCTGAAGAACGCCGTCGCCGAACTGCTGCTGGACAAGCGAGCGTTGCAGGCGGTAGTCACAAAAAAGTGGTAGGCCCGCAGATGCAGAGGCAGGCAGTGGGAATCATGCGCTCGGAGGTTACCGTTTCGGAGCGACGCGCCTGCGGGCTGATGCAGATGCATCGGGGGACCTGTCGCTATCGACGGCGGAGGAACGAAGATCCGGGTTTGCGGGAACGGCTGCGGGAGTTGGCGGCAGTGCGGCGACGGTTCGGTTACCGGCGGCTGAAGGTCCTGCTGCAACGTGAGGGATTCCAGGTGAACCACAAACGGGTGTACCGACTGTATGTGGAGGAGAAGCTGGGGCTGCGACGGAAGCGCGGACGGCGGAGGATTCCGACGGCCGCCGCACGCGTAGCTCGGAAGCTGCCGCTACGTTCCGACGAGCTCTGGACCATGGACTTCACGCAGGATGCATTCGCCACGGGGCGACGGTTCCGAACCCTGAACCTGATGGACGGCTTCACGCGCTGCGCCCTGCGCATCGAGGTGGACACCTCGTTGCCGGGGCTACGTGTGGTGCGGGTGCTGGAAGAACTGAAGGGACAAGGCCGCAAGCCGGAGGCGATCGTGATCGACAATGGGACCGAGTTTACCAGCCAGGTGGTAGATCAATGGGCCTATGAGAACCAAGTGCAACTGCACTTCATCACGCCCGGGCGTCCGATGGAGAATGGCTTCATCGAAAGCTTCAACGGCAAGTTCCGTGACGAGTGTCTGAACGAGAACTGGTTCCTCGACCTGGCGGATGCACGGCAGAAGATCGAGGAGTGGCGGTGCGACTATAACCAGGCGCGGCCGCACTCGGCGCTCGGCTACCGGACGCCAGAGGAGTTTGCCGCACAGGCAGCGAGCTTCGACAGAACTGGAGTGGGGCAAGAGGCCTCAAACGCCGGCCCCTTGCCCCACACCCCCATCCCCGCTATAGACACATGCGGGTTGGGCGAAGAAAAACCGGGGAATGTCTCATTATCCGTGGACTAAAGATGGGGGGCAGGTCAGGCACAACATATCGCTGGCGCAGAAACAGCAGTTCCAACAATGTGTTCTTCCGGTCGGTTTTGTGGCCGGAAACATTCGAACTGCCGAACTAGGGCTTCTTTTCAAGTTTTTTCGCGAATCCACCACAGTAGATTCCCATCTGGTGCCCCCCAAGAGCCAGAATTGGAACCAGATAACTCACGAAATAAAAGAGTTCTCGGCGATCTTTGATCAATCTAAGGACGAAACAACGGAACAACAATTATGATTCCAACAATTTCACAGGAATAGACCCCGCGAGTTAAGTTCGAACCTCCACAGAAAAGAGGCTGGCTTTTTATACTTCAGCGGCTACGATAAAACTATGGAGACGATCGAGGATTTTAAAAATTTGCTCGGGCCCGCCGCGAACAAGTATGACGAAGTACAGCTGCATCTGCTGAAGAAGCAAATGGAGGAGATGGCGAAGCTATTGCTTGAGATTTATCAAGATAATCGAATTTTACGGGAGCGATAAGATCGGATACAAGAACACCTTTGCTTCAACGTTTTTACTCCGTCGGCCTCAACATTGGCACTCCATCATTAAAATATATTTGATAAATCACTTGTCCTGATTGAGGCATGGGCCCGCCAAGCTGACTTGAGACACGCAAATGGTCACGCTCATGTGTATATGGCTCATGATTGGTCGTATATGTTAGATCAGCGTTATAACCAGCCCCAGGGTTAATCCGAAGAACAATCCGTAGACCCAGCGTGACTAATTCAAACGTTACTCAAGAACGGAGCTTTGGGATCTCTGTGAGATTGAGCGGCAACACTCCTTGAAGTGCGCCTTCGATGGAAACAATTTCTGCGCTGAGTTGAACAGCATTGGCTGGGAGGTAGGTAGCAAAATCAGGCACGACGAGTGCCTGATTTTGCGTTCGTGAATTGCTTTCAGTGTCTTGCCTTAAGAGTCCCTAACAAAACCTGGTCTCAGGTACCAAAAGCCGAGACAACGCCGGATTCTAGTTCCTTCTGGTCTCTCTCTCGGTTATTGCTTCTTTCCGGCTGCAGCCGCGCGCTCTTTGGCGTGAGCGACCAGTGCGTCGAAGCGGGGGTCGCCATGGAGGGATTTCAGGTCCGTATCCTGACTTATGGCCAAATTCTGAGAAGGCATCAGTCCGTGGTCGACTGCCTCACGCAACAAGGAGAGCGCCAGATTACGTTGACCTCTGAGTGCCGCGACACACGCAAGATTGTAAGTAGTGATGGCTGGTTCCCGGCTCTCGCTGCCAAAAACACGCTTCTGGATATCGCGCGCCTCCTGCAACAGCTTCTCACCAGAAACATAGCGCCCTTCCTTGGCGAGAGTGTACCCGAGGAGACTCATTAGCTCGAGCGTCTCTGGGTTTTTCTGGCCGAGGACACGGCTTGCTACCGCAAGCGCGTCGTTGAGCACCTTCACAGCTTCGCTGTGGCGACCTTGCTGGCTTAGCGAAAAAGCTAAATTTCTCATCACCCCCAAAATCATCGGGTGCTCCGCGCCTAGGACGTGAAGCCCCTTCTCAAGTGTTTCCCTCCACAACTTCTCCGAATCAACATATTTACCTTCGGATTCAAGAATGAATGCCAGGTAGTCCATTGAGTGAAGGGTCTCGGGGTGGTCCGGCCCGAGGACACGACGTTGGATCTCGAGTGTCTCCCGTTCCAGTCCTTCTGCCGCCGAGTAGTGACCTTCCTCTACTAAGATACCGGCCAAGGCAGTCATTGATCGTAAGGTATCGCGATGGTCTGGCCCGAGAAGATGCCGCTGGATCTCCAGTGCCTCGCGCGCGATGCTTTCTGCTTCATCGTAGCGGCCTTGACGCTCAATGCTGAAGCTTAAGTCGACCATCGTATTCAAGGTGTCGGGATGTTCTCGCCCAAGCAGACGCCGCCGAACATTTAGTGTCTCTCTATGCGACTTTTCCGCCTCAGAGTAACGCCCTTGACCATCGAAGACATCCGCCAAATAGTTCATTGACTTCAGTGTTTCCGGATGTTCTGGTCCGAGAATGCGGCGACGAATGTCGACGGCCTGACGTACGAGCGCTTCTGCGCGCGAATACAGTCCCAGGCTGTCGTACACGCTTCCCATCACCTGCACCATCTCCGCTTTAAGCTCCGGATCCTTCGATAATCCGGTGTCAATATCCTTCGATGCCTTATCGAGAATTTCCCGAGCCGTGATGCTGTTGCCGCGAGCCTCACTCGGATCAGATACTTTGAACATCCCCGTCATAAAGTCTGTGATGCGGTTCGCTCGGTCGCGCTCGCGCGTAATCCGGCGTAGCTGCAAAGCCTGCATCACTGCAAACCCCGTTAGCAGCAGCACCAAACCTCCGGCCACAGCCACACCGATGCGATGGCGACGAACGTACTTCCGCAAGCGATAACCCACGCTCACTGGACCCGCCACAACCGGCTCATTGCGCAAATATCTCCCGATATCCGCTGCCAGCTCTGAAGGCGTGCCATACCGCCGCACGCGGTCTTTCTCCAGCGCCTTCATCGTGATCCAGTCCAGATCGCCGCGCAGCACACTTATGAGCTGCTTTGGCTCGGTTCCGCACATCTCGGCGGTTGTGCGGGAGGTTTGCTTTTCCATCCCGATCTTCGTGCTAGGACGCGGCGGATCTTCCTGACGCAAACGCCGCAGGAACTCCTCTAACGGCTCTTTCTTCTTCGTTTCCAAGGGAAGCGACCCGGTCAGCAGAACGTAGAGCACCCCGCCCAGCGAGTACACATCGGTGCGTGTGTCCACATCCTGCACGCTGGGATCGGCTTGCTCCGGACTCATGTATCCGGGCGTGCCCACCCATCCTCCCATCTGAGTGAACACGGCTTCCGCGCCCGCCTGCGGGGTAGCCGCTTTCGCCAGCCCGAAATCGATGATGCGGGGTGTCGCCTTGCCATCGACTTCGACGACCAAGATGTTCGCCGGCTTGAGGTCACGGTGCATGATGGCTTTCTGATGCGCGTGCTGGACTCCTTCGCATACCTTGACGAACAATTCCAACCGTTCCCGAATCTTCAGCCGTTTCTGATCGCAGTAATCGGTGATCGGCACGCCGTGCACGTACTCCATGACAAAGTACGGCTGTCCATCGACAGTTGCCCCGGCGTCAAACACCTTGGCAATAGACGGATGTTCCATGATGGCCAGCGACTGGCGCTCCGATTGGAATCGCTGGAGCACCGAGTCGTCGTACATGCCGACCTTGATCAGTTTAAGTGCGACCTGTCGGCGCAGAGGAGCGGTCTGTTCCGCCAGCCACACCTGTCCCATGCCGCCTTCGCCGAGTTTCTTCACTAGGCGGTAAGGCCCAATCGATGCCAGATCGTGCTTGGCCGCAGCATCTACTGCTGGGGCGGAGCTTAGAGTCGCCTCGGCATCACCAGGTGTCGCCACTGCGGTGTCGAGTTTGGTTTGGGCATTTTGAGAATCGAGGGTAGGGGCGGGATTGTCTCGGTTATTCAAAGTCGGCCTCACAATATGGCCAGACAGGATACTAGGGCGAGAATTTGCGACACGCAGGGCGGTCTGGCAGACGATGTCTCGGCACAAGTTCAGACCGCATTTTATCTGCACGAAATAAGTAGGTCAAAGAAAACGTCAGAGCCAGATGATGGCGAGCCGGACCTGGAGACAGCGCAGCTCACCCAAAAACTCCTCCGGAGTACCTTTCGAGAACGTTCCAGCAGAGGAGAGCACAGGCAAGGGCCAAGAACGCCTCATGGATATCGACCCGCTTCTCATAACGCACACGCAGCCGACGAAACTGCTTCAGCCAAGCGAAAGTTCGTTCTACCTCCCACCTCCATCGGCCCAGTCCACAGCCATGTTCGGTATTGCGCTTGGCGAGCAATGGCATGATGTGGCGAGCAAGCAGACCTTCCCGAATCGCCTCAGTGTCATAACCACGATCGCCTAACACGCAATCAGGGCGATGGCGCGGGCGTCCTCGCTCTCCTTGTAACGGTGGGATGGAATCCACGAGCGACAGAGCTTGCTGCGAGTCGTTACGATTGGCTCCGGTGAGCTGGATGGCGAGTGGCAGGCCCCGACCATCGCAGATCAGATGACGTTTGCTGCCCAGCTTGGCGCGATCGGTGGGATTGGGGCCTGTTTGAAGCCCCCCCAAAAACCGCACGAATCGAACAACTGTCCAGTACCGTCCGTGACCAATCAATCCGCCCGTAGCGTCCGAGCCAGTCCAGCAAACAGTGTGCCACCCTTCCCGTTCATGAAACCTGCGACAGTTTTCACAATAACGGATTCCAGTGCCGTATTCTTCGAGTTCGTCGCATAATCCCATCTGAGCGATGACTTGAACTCAACTCTTTCGCTTTCGCCTGCCGCGATGATCGCTTGGACCCGCTCGTCAGCCGCTTGCGGTTGTTCATCATGCGCCAGAAGGCGATCAAAAAAGGTGTTAATTGCATTCGCGATCAGCTTCCGCCGTTCTGATAGGAATTGCTGATAGTTCTCCACTTCCCACAACACAGGGTTTGTAGGGAGAAATTGGTCGGCCAGTGCCTTCGGGTATTTCGCTTGCACCTGCGGAAGATACTTCGAGGGTAGGCCGTTTAGAAGCGCGCAGGTTTGCTTTTTTTGTTAGATACGCCCGGTTGGCCAAATCGTTGACGATCTTGCGGTCTTTAGATTCTTTTTTCTTGTAACCATTCTTGTAGAGAACCGACTGAGGGAATATGTGATGATCTTCGAGTCCGAAGCTCGTACCGAGATTGTTGTTGTACAGCTTCATACCTGTAAACCAATCTACTGCTCCTTTGCTCCTTGCAACGATGTAACTAATCGTATAGAAGCGGCTCCGAGTTCCCTGACCTTCCAGATCCTGTGGCTCGACTTTGAGCCGTCCGCGATCTTGCAGAATGCTCGCCACAAGCGACTTTATTACGTCCTCGCTCTCAAGCGAATTAACATCGGCCTGAAGGCGAGTATCAGCGCTTCCAGTGTACCTACCCACATAAGGGCCAGATACATCCAATACAACAATCCTCGCTTCTCCTTGTCATCCTTAAAAAGCCCTCCCCGTCGCGCGAGGTATACGACCATCGGAACCAGCACATAGGGAGTATTCAGAGTGTCTGAGGTATCGATGTAAGCGTCGTTTCTCAGTATGTTCACGAGATATTCGAGCGCACGTTCGCTGTCGTCCCACGCCTTTTGCACAACTTCTGGCGCAGCTTTATCGAAGCCGCCCTCGAAATACGCGTTGCCAACAGCTACGGGAGATGCAGCGGGTAAAGAATTCCAACCCGAAACTGAATCCAGCGGCCTTAAAGTGATCATGTGCACCCTTAAGGACATCGCGAGCTTCCGGCCAACCAACACAGACACGAGCGAGGGCTAAGTCGGCGTTCGACAACTCTGTACCGCTCGAATTAACTAGGTTGAAAATCGTCACGATCTCTGCGACCGGTTTGTCAGCGACTTCGTCTAGATGGTACGTGTAGTCGCCGATGGCGTTTAAGTTACCGAACTGCGCCAAATGTTTTAGATATAGCTCCTTCTGATCGTCGGGCAGTTGATGTATCTCGGTCAAAAACTGAGCGAGGCCCTTGCTTCACCGCGATCCAACGCGGATCGGGGTCCATTTTGGCTTTTTGGTAAAATTCGAAGTCTTCGGTCGTCAGATTAAAATACAACTTGAAATAAAGGTCTTCCCCTTCGTAAAAGGCAGGCGGTTTTCCTTCGAACAGCGTCGACGCTAGTCAGCCTCTGTTGCCCATCCAGGATTAAGCGAGAGAATGAATGTTCGGTGAGTGGTGACTTTCCGCGCGTCCGCTGTGGAGCGTAGGTCTTCCAAATGAGAAAGTGGCCCGTAGGGTACTTGCGGTAGAGTAAACGCACGTAGTTCTTAACTTGTTCCGATTTCCAGATAAAGCCCCTTTGGAATTCGGGAAGCACAAGTTCCCCAAACCTAGAGTCCATCTCATAAATGCCGGGACTGCCAATTTCGCAATCGATTTGCTTGGCGAGTCAAGGACAAGCCTGACGAGGATTCTTTGAGCGAAGTCCGAATCATAACATCGGCTTAGTTTAGCTGGCCGGAACCGCTGCAACATGATCGGGGAAAAGTCAGCAATCAAGATTCGATAACGAAGCCTTGGCACTAGTCATGCTGCCTGAAAGCAGGCTGCTCGGCGCACCATGACTAATGTGGGCGAACTGAAGTTAACGGCTACTTGGGCCGGCCGCTCGGTCGCACCGCGCTCCGGAAGCTACTGTTGACCGCGTCCAGGACTGGGCCTAACATTCCCGCCAATGGCCTCTCCCTCCCAACTCGTCGGCCAGATAGTGTCCCATTACCGCATCCTAGAAAAGCTCGGCAGCGGCGGCATGGGAGTTGTTTATGAAGCCGAGGACTTGAAGCTCGGGCGGCGCGTGGCCTTGAAATTCCTGCCGCGGGAACTCGCCGCCAATCCGCAAGCCCTACAGCGATTCCAGCACGAGGCGCGCACTGCCTCTGCCCTGAACCACGAAAACATCTGCACGATTTATGAGGTGGACGAGCATGGGGGACAGCCATTCATTGCCATGGAATTGCTCGACGGCAGTTCGCTGGACGCTCGTCTGGCCGCAGGCTCACTGGGGTTCGAGGTGCTGCTTGAAATCGGTATTCAGATCGCCGATGCACTGGACGCCGCGCACCACAAGGACATCATCCACCGAGACCTCAAGCCGGCCAACATCTTCATCACGCGACGCGGCCGCGCTAAGGTGCTGGATTTCGGTCTGGCCAAGTTGGCTAGCGCACGCCAGGCAGCCATGGCGGATGGGGCTACGGTGGATGTCCCCGCGTACCTCACCAGCCCCGGCTCCACCGTGGGCACCGTGGCTTACATGTCGCCGGAGCAGGCGCGTGGAGAAGAACTCGACGCCCGCACCGACCTGTTCAGCTTTGGCGTCGTGCTCTACCAGATGGCTACTCGCCGATTGCCCTTCGCCGGCCCAACAGCCGCCGTTATATTCCACGCCATCTTGGAGAAAACGCCGTTACCGATTACTGAATTGAGTCCTAACACGCCGGCCAAGTTCGAAGAAATCATTTTTAAGGCGTTGGAGAAAGATCCCGACCTGCGCTACCAGAGTGCCGCTGAATTACGAGCCGACCTCAAGCGGTCGAGACGTGATACTAGCTCCGGCAAGGTCGCGACAACGAGTTCAGCTTCGGCTGCGCGTGCAACTGCCGCCGCGACTCAACCGACGTCCTCCGCTGCGGTATTAATGGCTGAGGCGAAGCGGCACAAGAACGTGCTGATCGCCGGGGTCGTGGCTGCCTTGCTGGTAATTGTTTTGGCCGCGGTTGGAGTCTTCAAACTACTGACGCGCTCGGCGCCCACTATTAATCCGTTGAACATGACGGTTACCAAGGTCACCGAAAATGGCATGGTTGCAGCGGCAGCCATTTCGCTCGACGGGCGTTACGCGGCGTATGTGCGCCATGATGTAGCTTCCAGCCTGTGGGTAAAGCAGCTTGCCACCGGTTCGGATGTTCAGGTGGTGCCGCCCCAGCCTGGTGGTTTCGATTACGGCATGCGGTTCACCCCCGACGGCAACTACATCTTTTACACCAAGGCCGAAAAGGAGAATCCCGATGTCATCGATCTTTACTCGGTCCCCTCGCTGGGTGGGGTGACGCGACGTGTGCTTACAGATGTTGGCAGCGCGCCGGCGTTCTCTCCTGACGGCAAGCAGATAGCGTTCAAACACTCGATCCCGGAAAAGAATCAAGACGAGCTGCGAGTGGCCAGCAGAGATGGCACTGGCGAACATGCCATTCTTGTCCGCGATGGCGTGATTAAAGGCTTGCAGGGCGACCCTTCGTGGTCAGCCGACGGGAAGCTAATCGCAGTGGGTGCCAACGAGTTCGGGGGAGATAATTTCAGCAGCCTTCTGGTAATCACGCCCAACGGTAAACCGGTCAAGAGTTTCGTTTACAAATTTTTTATGAGCCACGTAGCATGGATGCCAGATGGGAGCGGCCTCTTCATGATTGCGGAGGTGCCGGAGAAGCCGCCCCAGATTATGTTCCAGCCGTATCCTCGTGGCGATCCGGTGCGCGCGACCAATGACTTCACCCGGTACTCCGGCCTCACGATTACCGCCGACTCCAAGGCGCTTGTGACGGTCCAACAACAGACTTTCGAGAATGTCTTCGTGGGTGATGTTCCGGAAAAGGCTGGGGTGGCTCTGGACGCCGGCCTGAAGCAGATCACTTCGGAGCAGCAAAGCGGCGAAGGGCTCAGTTGGACAGCCGATAGTAAGCTGCTGGTACTGGACCATGTCGGCGGTCATGCATATCTGATGGATGCCGACGGCTCCCATCGCGTGCCTCTGGTGTCTCTGCTGGAACGCGAAGTTCATGAGGCAATCGTGCATTCCCTGACGGTGTGCGGTCCCCCGGACACGGCCGTGCTCTCGGCAGGACCAGCAAGTGTCAGCGTGCTCCATCTTTACAAACTGAACCTCTCCAGCGGTGAACTGAAGCGTCTGACCAGCGGGGGGCTAGATCGCTCTCCGAGCTGCACGCCCGACGGCAAGTGGGTGGTGTACAAATCGAATTCGGCCGGGGTCGGTCACATCATGAGAGTCTCTAGCGACGGCGGGATGCCGGTGGAGT
>Ga0070707_100004632_pt1 | contig 12874 bp, 10 predicted proteins | sample KBSK5502metaG_FD_65468 | JGI IMG/M metagenome (GOLD analysis project Ga0070707, IMG submission 65468) | Corn, switchgrass and miscanthus rhizosphere microbial communities from Kellogg Biological Station, Michigan, USA - KBS K5-50-2 metaG | ecosystem: Host-associated > Plants > Roots >... | reverse complement strand
ATGCCACCTCTCTGGTGTTGAACGAAGCCAACCTACTGGCTGTGGGGCGACACAGCCTCGGTGCAAAACCGTAGAAGCCCCTTCCCTTTAGGGATGGGGAGTCGTCACCGTTACCTCCAGATCCTCGCTCACCTCTCGAAGCCTGAGGCGATCCCTGTGGGTCAGTCGATAAACCTCGACCTGCTCCTCGCGCTTGCTCACGGAACGGACGCGATCATTATCGGCGCCTACGACGGTGAGGGATTCCTCGTTTGGATACAGGATCGTCGCGAAGACGCGTGATGGCGTTGGGACACGACGGATAGCAAACCCAGCGGAATGACCGTGCCCGTCAGTGCAGTGGATGAAAATGGGCTAGACTGCACAGCGAGGTAAGTGCGACCTTTCCCCACTCGTCTCGCGGGTTGGGACTGCCGCCTGACCCGCCACAGCCCGGACCGAGCGCTCAAGGGGAACGGCTCAGCAGCCAGCACTGGCGGTCAGGCAAGCGAGCGCGCTGCGCAGGAGTGGCTCGATGCTCGAACGCCATACGTTGGGAGAGGCTGGCCTAGTCTACATTCGAGAGCGGTTGACCTCCGGTGCCAGCCTCTCCACGTTGCTCGCCCACCTGCCCTTGGAGACAGGATATGTGTGCGCCTACCTGCCCCCAGCGATGTCGGAGGAGGAGGCCCATCAGTTCGACCACGCCGGCATCTCGCTCTTGGCAACCGGCCTCCCAGACGAGCGCCACGGGCCCTGGACCGTGGTGCGCAATGTCGTGGACCCCTTCATGAAGGCACTGCTCGTACGCGCTCTTCACGTGCAGGAGACGGCGGTGGCCGTCTGGGAGGAGGCGATGGCGCACGCCAGCGATCCCTGGGTGCGCGCCCATCCGGAGGAGCCGTTCTTCTTCGTGGACGAGGAAGTGTACTACCTGGTGGATCACACCAATGCCACCGAACAGGCCGTCACTGGAGGGCTCAGCAGGATGGACGCGTGGCAAGGCGCCCCGGCGATCCTCGCGACGCAGCCAGAGGGCAACCCGCTCCGCCCGCACACCACCGCAACGCGGGAACAGCTGCGGGTGTTGGCCGAGCACGTCCAGCTGCTGTTCTTCACAGCGTACGATCGGGAGGGGTTTGTATTGTGGGCCCCGACCGACGCGCTCTTCCCGACTAGCCTGCCATAGGGCTTGCACGTCATCAGCTAGGAGAGGTCCCATCTAGCGGATCACGGCGAATTGTGCGCTGCGGCGCCAATGAGGAGGGATTTCCCTCGGCGAACGAGACGGTGCACCGCGCCTCGTCAGGCGTCGAAGTCCAAGCGTTCACCTCCGACGCGCTCAACCGCCCCACTAAAGGCAAGATGGGCACATACACTTATGGCGATGCTGCCCCATCTGCATGAGGCACCACACTCTTCACCGGCTACAGCGCCGCCTATGACGCGGCAGGCTGCATGACCTGCCTGGCGCCGACGACCGCGACGTGTACGGGGACGCAGACGCGTGCAAAGCTCAGCTACGACAACAAGCGGCAGCTGACCCACTGGCAGTTCACGCCGAGCAGCACGACCAGCACCGCCGACGAGCGCTACGACGGCGCGGGCAACCGGGTGGGCAGCAGGCGTGAAATCATCAGAGATTCTTGACCAAGCGGAAGCCGAACAACTCCGCGAATACAATATGGGTCAGGCAGAGGCAACAATTCCATTAATTTAGGGATGGTATAGCTGATGCCTAAAGTAGGGAGGTGGAGAGCTTGTCGTGTGCGCTGTCGGGGTCAGAGACTCATTGCTCTCGACAAACTAAAGGGTTCCTGCGGCCTGAGATTGCTATTCAGACTCGGGGTGATTCACGATGATATCAAGGTGATCGCCATCACACTAGGACAGGGCAACGCCGTGCAATCAATACCCCTTTCAAGCTTCGTTTCGCCTGCGCTCGTTGGACTAGCATGCGTGTATGCCGTCGCTGGACCAGTCGTGCTACTTCGGCGCCACGCCCGTGCCCAGCCAAGCGCAGCGAGCGTCCGAACTCTGTGGCTCCGGACTGCGGGACATGTGTGTAACGCAGTTGCGCTGATGATATTCGGCATCGTCTTTGGGCAGCTGCCTGGCGCTGATAGTACGAAAGAAACACTGGCCGGGGTATTGTTAACATGTGTGGCCGCTGGACTATTGGCGCTGGCGGACAGGGGTGAAAGCAGGGGTGCTGCCGGTGATCGCGCGCGACGCCCAGATCAGCGGCAGTGGCCGCCAATCGACCGGAGTCTTGCTCTGATCGGAGTCGTCCTGGTCGCTGTTGTCTTCTTGCTAGCCTACGCTGCTCTCAGGACTAAGCCCCTGCTCGATGTCCAAACATTGCAACGGGTGATATTTGGCCTCTTGGTCGGCTTCAATCTCTTGATTGCGGTCAAAGGGATCCTCCTGCTCCAACAGCAACCGCAGTCAGGATTGCCCGCAGGCGTAGCCAAAGATCCGCGCGGGACAGGCACGTTGTACTTGTGGATTGGCGGGACGTGGGCACTTGCCTTCGGCGCTGCGGCAATTGGTGTCCTCTCCCCAGTGGTCGCACTGAACGTGGTTGCCGCCTTGGGATTGGGTACGCTTGTTTGGATGTTCGTTGCGAAGTCGTGGCAGAGGCAAAGGAGTTCACGCACGAGGTAGCAAGGGTGGTTACCTGGTAGAGTCCAGGTTCCAAACAGACGTATCGATCCAGTGTGACTTTGCTGATAGTGACAGGTGCCAGTTCTTGCCCGTACACCGCGGCCTACTACACGGCAGGCGACATGACCTGACGCGCGCCAAGCGGCGCCCTACCAGCGTTGGCGTGCAGCTCAGCTACGACAACGAGCGGCGCCTAAATCACGGGCAGCACACGCCGAGCAACCCAACACCGACGGCAGGCAATCGGTACGATCGCGCAGGCCAACCGCACGTCCTCTGCCTCACCTCACCCGCGCGAGCGCTGTTGTTGCAGCGCCAGCAGGAACGCGCCGATGACAAAGCCTGACACCAGCCCGCCGATGTGATCCCACAGCGCGATACCGGGCACGCTCACCGAGATGAAGAGGTTGAGCACCAGCATGAACACCCACTGGCTCGTCAGCGGGCCCGCCACCGGTCCCAGCTCGCGCCGGCGCAGAATCAGGTATGCGCCGAACGCCCCGAAGATGCCGAAGATCGCCCCCGAGGCGCCCACCGCCGCCGCGTTGGGCTGAATAAACGCCTCCGTCAGCCCGGCGATGATGCCGCTCACGAAGTAGAGCAGCAAGTAGCTCCGCGCGCCGTACAGCCGCTCCGTGATCGAGCCGATGACGTAGAGAGAGAGCATGTTGAGCAGGATGTGCAGGTAGTTCGCGTGGAGGAACATCGCCGTCACGATCCGGTACGCCTGCGTCGGGTCCTGCAGGATCAGCGTGCCGACCTCGGCCCCGTTGGCGTAGAGCGGATTGTTCGGGTTGAATGGCTCGATGATGTTGCGCGAAAGCTGCGCGCAGACAATGTAGACCGCGACGTTGAGGAAGATCAGGCTCATCGTGACGATCGGCGTCGTGCGCGTGGCAAAGCGCGCCCGCACCATACGCCGCTCTATCGGCGAGCGCTGCGTCCACGGCCGCGGCATCTCCTGCTGCGTCGCGCCGGGCGCCGTCGGCAGCGCCGGCGTCGCGGGATTCTGCCACGGGCTGGCGACGAGCTGGCCCGGCAAGCCCGCCGGCAGCGCCTGCGCCTTGGGGAAGAGGTGCGACCATTCGCGCACGCCAGAGAGCCGCGCCGCTTTGGATTCGGCACTCATGGCGTCGAAGCTGTTGCCCAGCCGGCGGTAGCAGTAGCCTCGCAGCGCGTGGACGTATGGCTCGCCCGGCTCGAGCTGCTCGGCACGCTCCAGCTCCTTGACGGCGGCGTCATAGCGCTGATCCAGCACTAGCAAGATGGCGCGCGCCAGCGCCCCCGCGGCGGTATCGGGCGCGAGCTGCTGCACGCGCTGGCACGCGATTTGGACGTAGCCATACGAGCCGAGCGCTAGATACGCCTTCGCCACGCCCAGGTGGGCGCCCACCGCGTTCTGGTCCAGCTGCAGGGCACGCGAGTAACGGTCGGCGGCGTCGGTCACCTTGCCCTCGACGAGCAGCCGGTCGCCCTCGGCAACCAACTTACCGACGTCTGTCTCCTGCTCCATTGCTCGCTCCACTTCTTATCGTCTCCCCTAGCAGTCACCCCTCAGTGCAGCGCCACCGCCAGCAGCGAGCAGAGGAACACCGAGACCGCGATGTAGCCATTGATGTTGAAAAACGCGACATCCAGGTACGCAAAGTCGTCCGGCCGCACCAGCCGATGCTCCCACATCAGCAGCCACGCCGCCGCGCCGACGCCGACCCAGAACGGCCAGCCCAGGCCAAGCGCCGCGCCCGCCGCCGCCAGCAGGCCCACCGAGGCACCGTGCGCCAGCTCCGACACCTGCAGCGCACGCGCGGGACCAAAGCGCGCCGGCACGGAATACAGGCCGTGTGCGCGGTCGAACGCGATATCCTGGCAGGCATAGATCAGGTCGAACCCACCGACCCAGAAGGCCACCGCCAGCCCCAGCAGCGCCGGCACGAGCAGATTGCTCGGGCTGAGCGAGGGATTGACCGCCAGCCAGCCGCCGACCGGCGCGATGCCGTCCGTCAGCCCCAGCGCCAGATGGCAGAGCCAGGTGAACCGTTTGGTGTATGAGTAGCCTACCAGGAATACGAGCGCGACCGGCACCAGTTTCAAGCACAGTGGATTGAGCTGCCATGCCGAGACCACGAGCAGCACCGCCGCGGCAAGCGCGAAGAGCAGCATCTCGCGGGGAAGCAGCAGCCGGCGCGGCAAGGCGCGGTTCGCCGTCCGCGGATTCAGCGCGTCGGCGCCGGCGTCTATCAGCCGGTTCAGTGCCATCGCCAGCGTTCGCGCTCCGGCCATCGCCAGCGTGATCCAGATGATCTTGTCGAATCCCGGCCAGCCGTGCTGCGCGCGCGCCGCCAGCACCATGCCCAGGTACGCGAAAGGCAGCGCGAAGATGGTATGCTCGAACTTGATGGCGTCGAAGAAGATGCGCGTTCGCTCGGTCAACCGGCCGGCAACCGTCGCCTTCTCGTTCGCCTCAATGCGCATAATAGGGTCTCTCTACTCCCGCTCCGCCTGGCCCGATCCAGCCCGCGGCGCCGCTCTCGATTATACGCCTCGGCAGTGTCATACCGCCAACCAGCGTACGCCGCGCGCCGCCCTCCCGTACAGGCCGCGCGCTGCCGCCGTGACCTGATGAAACTTTGCCAGATGCGGCAGACTCTAACTCTATGCGGCAGTGTCCGGTGCGCTGCCCGCTCTCGCGGCGCGGGCGGCGCGCGGCGACCTGAGTCAGAGTGATTCGTGAGGGCGCTATCATGGCCGAGACACCAACTATCGCCGGCAGCTATACGTTCGATCCGTTTGCGCGGCATCAGTTTTACCAGGATATCAATGCCGCGCTCGTACGGAAGGCGCTGGAGCGGCTGGATGCCGATCGGCCCCGCGGCGCGTCTGTGCGCGTGGCGGAGCTGGCCTCCGGCACCGGCGCGGTGACCGAGCTCGTGTTGGACGAGCTGGAGCGGCTGGGCCGCCCCGCCAGCGTGATTGGCGTCGAGCCGTCCTTCGAGGCGATTGACGTGGCGCGCGACCGGCTGCGAGGCCGCGCCGTTACCTTCGAGCAGGGCGACATCGATCACCTGGCCGCCGCCTTTGCCGGCGTGGACGCCATCTTCTTCTGCAATGCCATCCACCTGATCCCCAACAAGGACGAGGTCGTCGGCAAGATCGCGCACACGCTCGCTCCGCGCGGCTACTTCGCCTGCAACAGCTCCTTCTTCGACGGCGCCTATGCCCCCGGCAGCGAGCGCTTCTATCACCTCTGGACACGGCGCGCCCTCGGCTGGCTGCGCAAGCAGCATCCGGATATCCGCCTCTCACGCAACGGCAAGACGACGGCGATGCAGTGGCTGTCGCCGGATGAGTATGCCGCCGTGCTGGCCGAGAACGGCCTGCGCGTAGTCGAGCGCGACATGGAGGAGGCGCAGATGCCGCTGCGCTCCTGGCAGGACATCGGGCGCTACTGGCTGTTCATCGAGGGCGCGCTGCCCGGCGTGCCCATCCCGGTTGGCGCCGACGCGCTCGAGCACGCGGCCGGTGAAGCCTTCGCCGAGCTGGGCATCCACGAAGTACCGCGCATCTGGCTGCAGCTCGTCGCCCGCAAAGACGCCGACTGAGCCAGAGTTGATCTCACCACAGAGGACGCGGAGAACACAGAGTCCAAATAGAGGAGATCGTAATCGGACTCTACTTCGCTGTGTGTCGCACGAGGCCCGGCCGCGTCCCCTGAATGTGGGACGCCGTCACGTCGTGCGGCCCCTCCCCAAGCACGGTCGGTAGCGGGCATCATCAACGCCATAGAGGATCATGCCGAAAAGGTGATCTTCTCTGTGTGGAATCTGTGTACTCTGCGTCCTCTGTGGTGAGATCTCCGCTCTCTGGCTCCCCTCTCCTTGTGGGGAGGGGCTGGGGGCCTAATTGAACGCGCTGAGCCCAGTGATTGCCTGGCCAATGATGAGCGTGTGGATGTCGTCGGTGCCCTCGTAGGTAAAGACCGACTCCAGATTGTTCATGTGCCGGCTGACGGGATACTCCAGCGTAATGCCGTTGGCCCCCAGCACGCTACGCGCCTCACGCGCCGTCTCCAGCGCCGTGCGCACGTTGTTGCGCTTGGCCAGCGATACCTGCACGGCGTGCGCCATCCCCTGATCCTTGAGCCGCCCTAGCTGCAGCGCCAACAGCTGCGCCTTCACCAGCTCCGTCGCCATGATCGCCAGCTTCTGCTGCACCAGCTGGAAGCCGCCGATCGGCCGGTCGAACTGCACGCGCGTCTTGGCATAGTCCAGCGCCGCCTCGTAGCAAGCGCGGGCCGCCCCGTTCGCGCCCCAGGCGATCCCGAAGCGTGCCTCATCCAGGCACGAGAGCGGCCCGCGCAGGCCGCGCACGCCCGGCAGCATGTTGGCGGCGGGGATCCGGCACTCTGCGAAGTGCAGCTCGGAGGTGACGGAGGCGCGCAGGCTCAGCTTGTGCGTCACATTGCTGGTGGTAAATCCCGGCGTGCCGCGCTCGACGAGGAAGCCGCGTATGCCGTCGTCCGCCTTGGCCCAGACCACCGCCAGGTCCGCGATGCCGCCGTTGGTGATCCACATCTTCGTGCCGTTGAGCACGTAGGCGTCGCCGTCCTTGCGCGCGGTCGTCGCCATGCCTGAGGGATCGCTGCCGTGGTCCGGCTCGGTGAGGCCAAAGCAGCCGATGACCTCACCCGCCGCCATGCGCGGCAGCCACTGCTGCTTCTGTGCCTCGCTGCCATACGCGTGAATCGGGAACATCGCCAGCGACCCCTGCACCGAGACGAAGGAGCGCAGGCCGCTATCGCCGAACTCCAGCTCCTGGCAGGCCAGACCGTAACAGACGGCGCTGAGGCCGGCGGCGCCGTAGCCTTGCAGATGCATGCCCAGCAAGCCCAGCTGCGCGATCTCCGGAATCAGCTCGCGCGGGAAGGTGCCCGCCTCGAAATGCTCGCCGATCACCGGCAGCACGCGCTCGGCCACGAACTCGCGCACGGTGTCGCGCACCAGCCGCTCATCCTCGCTCAGCAGCGAGTCGACGTTGTACAGGTCGGTCGCCGGCGGCAGGGCGGCGGCGCCGTGAGCCTGCGCGCTGGGCGCTGCTGGGCGCTCGGAAACAGTATCGGCCATGGTATCGTCGCTCCCTCATCAAGTGGTACGTCGTCGTACGCGTGGCAGGAGTCCAATAGGACCAGCCAGCGGCTCGCGGGCGCGCTCGTCTAAGATGAGCACAGCATAGCATAGCCCGCGCACCGCCAGCTTCGCTAGCAACGCTGGCAGCTGCCCGTGCATGTGCTACGTGAGTCTTAGGGGTATGCCTGCCCCGTGGCCCGCACGACGATCTCATTCACCGCGTAGTGCGCCGGCTGCTCGATGGCGAAGAGCACGGCACGAGCGATGTCGGCGGGAACCAATGGCTCTGCGCCCTTGAGCATGCCGGCGAGGATCTCGGGCGTATACCCCGCGACGGCCTGGAACTCGGAGAGCACGACACCCGGCTCGATCGTCGTGACCCGCACGCCTTGCGGCCCAACCTCCTGGCGCAGTGACTCCGCAATGGCGGTGGCGGCGAACTTGGTGCCGCAGTATGCCGCGCCCCCAGCCGTCGCAACGCGCCCCGCCACCGAGGACGTGACGATCACGTGGCCACGCTTGCGCTCCAGCAGCGGCGGGACGCCGTATTTCAGCGTCAGCAGCAGCCCATAGACGTTGGTGTCGATCAAGACCTTCCAGCGCTCGATGTCGCCGTCCACCACCGGGCTGCGGTAGCCGAGTCCAGCATTGGCCACCAGCACGTCGAGCCGCCCCCAGCGATCCAGTGTCGCGCGCACCATCCGCTGCACGGCGTCCGGGTCACGCACGTCGCACTGTATTGTCAGCGTCTCGCCGCCTGGCGCGCTCGCCAGCCGCTGTGCGAGCTCCTGCAGCCGCTCGGCTCGCCGTGCGGCCAGCGCCACACGCATGCCGCTGCTCGCGCCGGTGATGAGCGCCACCTGCCCGCGCAGGTCCTCCGCTGTCTGCGCCGATGAGCCGCCCTGTTGCTCGGTCATGACATTTCTCCTGTCTTTCCGGACTGCATACGTTCATCCAGAATGCTATCATCCCGAGCGCTGGCCGCGGGGGTGCCAACTTCTCCTAGCCAGAACTGACCCCTTGACAGATGAGAACATTTGTTCTACACTCACTCACGAAGACGCCAGAGCAATCCCGACCTCCCCTGGCTGGGGAACCAGAGGAGTCATCGGGTCCGGCGTCTGAACCTGGCGCCGTGCCCATCCTCGCGCACGGTCGCGGTGCGTGTGCCCTCCATGCGCATCGGCCTGGGGAGTCGTGCCCTCACTCGGCCCTCAGGCGTTGGGACCTGGGGTCCGCCCGCCGGACGTCAGCGGACCAAATCCGTCAGCCGATCGACCTGATCCACCTCGGCGATGGTCGGCCAGAGCACCAGCTCGTCGGCGCCGGCATCCACAAATGCCTGGATCATCCCTTTGACCGCCTCGGGCGTCGCAGGCAGGCTCTGTGCGATCATCTCTCCCATGGGGCCGAGGAAGCTGTAGTAGTCGCGCAGATACACGCCGCCGCGCTCGTGCGCGTTTTCTCCCAGCGCGAAATAGCCTGCGCCGACGAAGAGCGGCTTGCCCGGCCGGCCAGCCTCCTTCCAGACGCGCTCCGCCATCTCGTAGCCCTGCTTGGACCGCTCCGGACTGCCGCCGCCCCCGACATAGCCGGCGCCCCAGCGCGCAAGCCGTGCCAGCGCCTTCGGCGTGTAGCCGCCGATCAACACCTGCGGCCCGCCGGGCTGCACCGGGGCGGGGCCGATCGGGCCGGCGCCCTCGGCCGCGGGCCCACCAGACCAGATGCGATGCAGCGTCTCCAGCTGCCTGTCGAAGCGTCGCCCGCGGTCGTCGAATGTCGTCTCGGTCGCGCGGAAGTCGTCCACGCGCCCGCCCACCCCTAGGCCGAGCGTGAGCCGGCCGCCGGAGAGCGCATCCAGGCTGGCCGTCTCCTTCGCCAGGATTGCGGTGTTGCGGACGGTCGCGATCAGGATGGTCGTCATCAAGCGGACGCGTGTCGTGACGGCCGCTGCCGCGGCCAGCGTGGTCAGCGCTTCGTAATTGGGATACACGATGCGGTCAAGCGTGCTCAGGCTGGAGAGGACGCCGCCCTCGTCCGCGCGTCTGGCCCACGCGATGATTGTCTCGCCTTTGGTGCCAGGAATCGTTCCCGGCAGACCGATACCTATGCGCACTGCTGCCTCCCTTCAGTTCAGTCATTCGCCAGTGCTTGTCAAAGCATACCATCGCGATACAGCGACACCCCACGTCGTTGGTTTGATTACCTCTTCTTAACCGGGGGATAACACAGCGCTGGTATGGTCGATGTGCAGCAGCCAGCGCGCATGCCGCGTGCAGGCTGGCCGGCGCAGACACGCTGCGTCACAGCGCACCGCCGTCTGGTATACTAGCGACTCGGGAGCAGGTGTACACTTGCTCTCTTGCCCCAGTCCGGCGACGCGGCCGGGCGACGCGATGACCTCAGTTCATCAGAGTGGGGCGACGACATTCCCGGCGCCCCAAGGAGAAGGCTGCATGGGTAGGATGGTTAGGTTGTGGCGAACCCCCTTCTCTCGCGTGGCAATTGTGAGTATGCTTCTAGCACTCGTCCTCGGCGTCGGCGCCTTTCAGGTGCTGCGCGCGCCGACCAAGGCGCAGGCAGCAGCCTCAGGCTGCCAGATCAGCTCCGCAAAGGGTGACGTCCAGCACGTCATCTACATCAACTTCGACAACACGCACTTCACGCGCGACAATCCCAACGTGCCCTCGGACCTCGAGCAGATGCCGCACCTGCTGAACTTCATCGAAGGCAACGGCACCCTGCTCACCGATCACCACACGCCGCTAATCTCCCACACCGCGACTGACATCCTGACCGCGCTGACAGGCGTGTATGGTGACCGCCACGGCGTGCCGGTCGCCAACAGCTTCCGCTACTTCAACCCCAACGGCACGAGCAACCCGGGCGTCTCCTTCGCGTACTGGACGGCGCCGCTCTTCGATCCTTCCAACCCGCCTAGCCCGACCGACACCTCCTATAACATGCTGACGGCCGGCGGCCAGAACGCGCCCGCGCCGTGGGTGCCCTACACCCGCGCCGGCTGCAACTTTGGCTCGGTGGCGTCGGCCAACACGATTCTCGAGAACACCTCGATCGACATCCCGACGGTCTTCGGCGCCAACTCGCCGCAGGCCGCGGAGGTCAAGAGCAACCCCGGCCAGGCTTTCGCGGACTTCGTCGGCATCGGCGTGCATTGCGCCAAGGGCAACGACCTCTGCTCCGCCGCGCACACCGGCGAGCCGGATCTGCTGCCCAACGAGCCAAACGGCTATAGCGGCTACAATGGCCTCTTCGGCCATGCCTACGTCGCGCCGCAGATCAGCCCGAACGGCCCGCTGACCGACCTGAACGGCAACGTGATCCAGGACGCACAGGGGCACGTTGGCTTCCCTGGCTTCGACGGCATGTCTGCCTCGGTCTCGCTCAGCTACGTCGCGGCGATGCAGGAGCACGGCATCCCCGTCACCTACGCGTACATCTCGGACGCGCACGACGCCCACCCGACCGGCCCCGCGTTTGGTCCCGGCTCGGCGGGCTACGTCGCCGCGCTCAAGGCCTATGACGACGCGTTCGGCAAGTTCTTCGACCGCCTGGCCACCGACGGCATCAACCAGAGCAACACGCTCTTCGTCTTCACCGCGGACGAGGGTGATCACTTCGCCGGCGGGCCGCCCAGCCCGGCGAAGTGCGACGGCGTGACGGTGCCATGCACCTACAGCCAGATCGGCGAGATCAACGCCAACATGGCCGGTCTGCTGGCCACGCAGCAAGGCATCACGACGCCGTTCACCGTCCACTCGGACTCGGCGCCCACCGTGTATATCACGGGTAACCCCGCCCGCGACGCGGCGGTGACACGCACCTTCGAGCACGGCGTGCAAAACCTGACGGCAGTCAGTCCGATCACCGGCAACACCGACACCATTACCCAGTATCTGGCAGACTCGGTGGAGATGCGGCTGCTCCATATGGTCACGGCGGACCCCGCGCGCACGCCAACGTTTACGCTGTTCGCCGACCCGAACTACTTCCTGTTCGCGGGCGCGCGGAACTGCAACTCGCCCTGCGTCACCGAGCAGCCTGGCTTCGCGTGGAGCCACGGCGACGTGCAGTCGGACATCGTCACAACCTGGCTGGGCATGGTTGGCCCGGGCGTGAAGCATCTGGGCGCGACCGGCGCCGTGTGGTCGGACCACACGGACGTGCGCCCGACGATGCTGTCGCTGCTCGGCCTGCAGGACGACTACGCCCACGACGGCCGCGCGCTCTTCGAGGTCATGTACGACTGGGCCGTTCCGCAGACAGTGCGTGCGCATCGCGAGACGCTGCAGCGCCTGGCAGAGACGTACAAGCAGCTGAATGCCTGCGTGGGCCAGCTCGGCCTCGATACCCTGCGCATCTCGACCAAGGCGATCGAGAGCAACGCGGCGAATGATGCGACGTACCACGACCTCGAGAATCAGCTCTCGGGCATCAATACGCAGCGCGACGCCATCGCCAGCCAGATGATTGGCCTGCTCGAAGATGCCACCTTTGGTGGACACGCCATCAACGAGCAGCAGGCCAAGGATCTCACCGCTCAGGCGCAAAGCCTGCTCGACTCGGTCAACGCGCTCGCCAACGCGTAATCTCGCGTAAGCCTCCAGCAGTCGGCGCCGTACTCCGCGATGGGGTGCGGCGCCGATTCGTGCGTCCGCAGCCAGACTGCTTCGGCGCGGCCACTGGTGCCATACCTGCTACGATGGGAGCGAGCGGATACGCGCGTCACTTTCGCAGAGAGCCGCTGATACGGTACACTAGGGGTCGGACCGCCGCACGGGACCCGGCGCCACGGAGTCGACAGCAGGGAGAGGCATACCGGTCAGATACCCCACAGCTGAAGCTGGGGGCTTGTGAGAGCAGGCCTGGATCTGACCAGCCTGAGCCCCGCAAGGGGCTATGATACCAGCGAATACATAGGCACCAGGGGATGGCACCTCAGTCTCCTGCGCTGCGGGCGGTGGTTAAACAGGCACACGGGGTTGCAGCCAGTGCCACCGTCGCAAAACCGCTGGCTATCCTTGGCGAGGGGAACATTACCCGTGCAAACGGGGAATACCCGAAAGGGTACGATCATGGTGTTC
>Ga0070707_100004631_pt1 | contig 12875 bp, 10 predicted proteins | sample KBSK5502metaG_FD_65468 | JGI IMG/M metagenome (GOLD analysis project Ga0070707, IMG submission 65468) | Corn, switchgrass and miscanthus rhizosphere microbial communities from Kellogg Biological Station, Michigan, USA - KBS K5-50-2 metaG | ecosystem: Host-associated > Plants > Roots >... | reverse complement strand
TGGTGCTGGCCCGGGGCCTCACCGCGCTGCTCCACCTCTATCCGCAGGCGGAGCCGGCGCTGGCGGTGCTGGCGCTGGGGATCGTCTTCATGTTCGTCAACAACACCTGGATCGGGACCCTCAACGCGGTCGACCGGCAGGCTGCCTTCACCTGGGCCGCGCTGGCCAGCCTGGTGGTCAACGTCGGCCTCAACCTGGTCCTGATCCCCGCCTACGGCTACCTGGGCGCGGCCTGGGCCACCGTGCTCACCGAGGCCGTCCTCTTCGGGATCGGCTGGCTGCTGACCCGGCGCTACGTGCGCCCGGTGCCGCTGCTCCGGCTCTCCTGGCGGGCGCTGCTGGCGGGGCTGGCGATGGGCGCCGTGCTGCTGCCCTTCCGAGGCGCCGAAGGCTGGGCGGTGGTGGGCCTGGTCACAATGGGCGCCGCCGTCTTCGCGCTGGCCTCCTTCCTGCTGCGGGCGCTGGACCCAGGCGAGCTCGACCTGCTGCGCCGGGCGGTGGGGCGTTGACGCCCCGCAACTCGCTGGTCTGGGTCCGCTTTGCCACCGACGCCGTGGTGGCGGCCGCCGCCGTCGGTATCGCCTACTGGCTCCGGTACAGGATCAACCCCGGCCACATCCCGCTCACGGGCGGCGAGGTGCCGCAGTCCGCGCGCTACGTGGAGGCCACGCCGGTGGTGGCGCTGGCGGTGGTCGGCGTCTTCTGGGCCATGGGCGCCTACCGGCACCGCCGCGGCGTCCAGTACGTGGACGAGTTCCTGGCCACCATGAGAGCCCTGCTGGTGGCGGCGGTGGTGCTGCTGGCCGGGATCGGCCTCTACCGGCCGGCCGCGTTCGAGTACTCCCGCCTCGTCTTCGCCTACTGGGTCGTCCTCGCGGCCCTTCTGCTCACGGCGTCCCGCTACGTGCTGCGCCGGCTGCAGGCCGCCCGCCGGGCTCGTGGCATCGGCGCCGACCGCGCCCTGGTCGTCGGCTGGGGGGCCGCCGCCGACCTCCTGGTGCAGCGGATGCGGATGTTCCCCGACTACGGCTACCGCCCGATCGGGATCCTGGCCGACGGCGTGCCCGAGGGTAGCGAGCTGGCCGGGATCAAGGTGCTGGGCGCCTCCGGCGAGCTGGCGCGGGTGGTTCGCAACCGCCGCGTCGACACCGTCTTCATGGCCCTCACCGACGTCAGCCAGGAACGCCTGCTGCACCTGATGGACAGCTGCGACGGCGAGCCGGTGGAGTTCCGGATCGTGCCCTCGATGCTGGAGATCATGACCACCGGGGTGATGGCCGACCAGCTCGACGGCATCCCCCTCCTGCAGTTCCGGCGCGGCCTCGACATCGACAGCTGGAAGCGGTTGGTCAAGCGCGCCTCCGACGTCCTCATGGCCGGGGTCGGGCTGATTCTGCTCTCCCCGCTGCTGGGCCTGATCGCCCTGCTCGTCAAGTTCAGCTCGTCCGGTCCGGTCATCCACAGCCAGGAGCGGGTCGGCTTCCGCGGCCGGCCCTTCCGGATGCACAAGTTCCGGAGCATGCGCATCGACGCCGAGGTCCAGAGCGGCCCGATCTGGGCGAGCCGGGACGATCCCCGGCGGACGGGTGTGGGCCGGCTGCTGCGGCGGCTCTCGCTGGACGAGCTGCCCCAGCTCTGGAACATCCTGGTCGGGGAGATGTCGATGGTCGGCCCGCGCGCCGAACGGCCCAAGTTCGTGCGCGAGTTCGCGGGCCGGCTGAGCCGCTATGGGGACCGCCACCAGGTGCGGCCCGGCCTGGCCGGCTGGGCCCAGGCCAACGACCTCCGGGGGCAGACCCCTGTGGAGGAGAGGCTGATCTATGACCTCTATTACATTGAGAACTGGAGCCTGGCATTCGACCTCAAGATCCTGCTGATCACGCTTTTTCGAGTCTGGGGCCACAAGAACGCGTATTGAACGTCCGGCTGAAGACGCGCTCGGGCGCCCTCACGCTGTTCGCTGAGCTGCTGGCGGAGGGCTCGGTGGTCACCCCCGACACCGCAATGGACGAGGCCGAGTACGTGGCTCTCGACGTCGAGACCACCGGCAACACGCCCTTCCTGGTCATCGAGATCGGCGCCGAGCGCTTCCGGCTGTCCGGGACGCTGTCCTTCTTCGACACCCTGGTCGAGGCCCGGGCGCCCATCAACCGCTATGCCCAGGCCCGCCATCAGATCGACCGTGCGATGCTGGTCGGCGCCCCCGGCTTCGGCGACGCCCGCTCCGCCTTCCTGCGCTTCGCCCGGGGCGCGGTCCTGGTCGAGCACAGCCATGACGCCTTCGACACCTACCTGGTCGGCCGGGGCCTGAAGCAGCCCCTCGAGCACCCGATCGTCGACACCTCGGCCCTGGCCCGCCTGGTGCTCGAGCTGCCGGGCGGCCAGACCCCGGGCCTGGCCCGGGTGGTCGAGGAGCTGGGCCTGGACGTGAGCCCCGCGCACGCCGCCCTGGGCGACGCCCAGGCCACCGCCGCCGTCTTCCGCGAGCTGGTGGCACGCGGCCGCCAGCGCTTCGGCTGGACGCGGCTGGGCGACATCCTGGAAGTGCTGCCGCGGCCGGCGATCGACCGCTCCCGGATCGAGCCGGGCGCCCCTCCCCCTAGTCGAAGAGGCTCATCTGGAGGTCGGGCTGCGGGTGCACCAGGCCCGACAGGCCAACCCCGATCAGGCGCACCGGCCGCGACTCCAGGTGCGACTTCTCCAGCGCGGAGCGGGCGGCGCGGAAGATCGTCTCGACGTCGTCGGTCGGGCTCGTCCGGCTCACCTGGCGGCTCACCAGGCGAAAGTCCGGGAGCTTGAGCTTCACGTAGACCGTCCGCGCCCGTACGCCCTCGGCCTGCAGGCGTTCGGTCACCCGGTCGGTGAGGTCCCGGAGCGCCGTCTCCAGCGTCTGGCGGTCGGAGACGTCGGTCTCGAAGGTGGTCTCGGCGCTGATGGTCTTGGCGGGCCGGGTGCCGTCGACGGGCTCGCGGTCGCGGCCCTGGGCCAGGCGCTGGAGGACGGCGCCGCTGGTGCCGAAGACCTGGAGCAGGCGCTGGGTGTCATAGCCGGCCAGGTCGCCGACCGTGCGCATCCCCATCAGGCGCAGGCGCTCCTCGGTCTTGGGCCCCAAGCCCGGGATCACTCCGATCGGCAGCGGCGCCAGGAAGTCGGCCTCGGTGCCCGGGGTCACGATCACCAGGCCGTCGGGCTTGCGGCTGCCGCTGGCGATCTTGGCCACCAGCTTGCTGGGCGCGGCCCCCACGCTGCAGGTGAGCCCGACCTCGGTGTGGACCGTGAACTTGATCCGGCGCGCGACCTCCTCCGGGCTGGAGGTGCCGTGGCGGGTCCGGGCGGTGACGTCCAGGTAGGCCTCGTCGAGCGCCACCCCCTCGATCCTCTCGGGCGCCGCCCAGCGCCGGAAGACCGCGTGCACCTGGCGGCTGGCGTCCCGGTAGCGGGCGTGGTCGGGAGGCACCACCGCCAGCTGGGGACAGAGCTGCATCGCCTCGTGCAGGGGCATGGCCGAGCGCACGCCGAAGGTGCGCGCCTCGTAGGAGGCGCCCATCACCACCGCCCGCCGGGAGCTGCCGGCGACCGCCACCGGGATCCCGCGCAGGCGCTCGTCGTCGCGCTGGTGGACGGAGGTGTAGAAGGCGTCGAGGTCGACGTGGAGGATGGTCCTCGCCCAGGGCTCAGGCCGCGGCATGGGGCGCAGTTTGCCACAGGATGTAGGCGTTCACCGCCGGCGGACCACCAGATCGTCTAGCGCTGACGCGCTCGTCCCTAGTTCTGGCCGCGGAGGCGCCGGCGCAGGCGGGTCAGGCCAGGGCCGGCCGGCGAGGCTTTGACGCGCTCCTTGAGGCGAGGGCCGGCTCGAATCCGGAGCCGCTGGCCTAGTTTGGGCTCCCGGGCGGCCAGCAGGACCAGCTCGTTCTGGCCCAGCGGCACGGTGTCGGTCCAGTCCAGGATCGCGAACCCGAGGCCCGCCTCCCGGCAGGCGGCACGGAAGAAGCTGCGAAAAGTGGCGGCGTTCCAGCAGTGGAAGTGGATGCTGTAGTCCATGCGGAGCAGGTGCCCCACCTGCTCCTCGAGCTCGCCCGGCCGCAGCGGGCGCCCGAAGCCTTCCTCCGCCTTGCCCAGCACGTTGGCCACCCAGTCCTCGTAGTGGGCGCGCCGGTTTGCGGACACCAGCGCCGGGTCCCGGTGCTCGGCCAGCAGGTGATCCGTGGGGGTGAGCTCCCGGTGGCGGTCGAAGGTCACCCTGGCGTCGGGCACGCACAGGAAGAGCAGCCCGCCCCGCCTGAGAACGCGGTGGAACTCGGCCAGGCCGCGGATCGGGTCTTCGAGGTGCTCGATCAGGTGGTTGGCGATCACGAAGTCCAGGCTTCCGTCGGGGAAGGCGGAGAGGTTCTCGGCGCTGCCCAGGACGTCGACCGGCGTCAGCTCCTCGTCCTTCAGCTCCACGTACTGGCGGCGCAGGTCGGCGACCGGCATGCGGTCGACGTAGGTGACCTGGGCCGTGGGCGGGACCTCCAGCGGCAGGTGGAGCGCACCGATCTCGATGCCATGTCCCCGGAGGTGGGCGGCCAGCCGCCGGCGCTGCTCGCTCAGACCTGCCACCAGACATAGACGTCGCCGTGCTGCTCGGGCGGCCGCCCGAAGTAGTCGCTGAACAGCCGGACCTCCTCGGACTGGTTCTGCATCGGTCCCACGATCACGGCATGCACCTGCCAGCTCTTGAGATCGGACGCCATGGCCCCGCGCAGGGAGTCGGTCATGGAGGGCGCGGGCTGGCCCTCCTGGATGCCGATGATGAGCTGGGAGGTGGTGGTCGCGGGCGGTCCGTTCAGGGTCTCCCCGTCCGGACCCGGCACTCGCATGTAGCCGGACGGCATCCGGAAAGGCAGGCCCGCCGCGGCCTGCCAGTACATGGGATGGGTCGCGGTGGCCTGGGCGCTCGGGGCCTGGACCCCGGGATCGGTCGAGAACGGCGCTATCAGCACCACCGATCCTGGCGGCAGCGAGCTGAAGGCCCCGGCCTCCTGGAAGAAGGCCGGGAGCGGGCGCTCGGTGGACGCCCAGGGCAGGGCCGGCAGCAGGGGCAGCGCTGCCAGCGCCAGTAGAGCCACCGCGGCCGCCCGGCGGGCGATTCCCCGCCGGCTCCGCACCTCGGCCACGAAGACTCCCACCGCCACCGCCGCGACCAGGAAGAAGTACAGCATCAGGCGCCCAGGCAGGATGTCTCGGAACAGCGGCAGGCCCTGCACCAGCGACCAGGGCAGAGGGTACCTCCGGTAGACGTGGCCGTTCAGGTGCAGGTGGGGGCCGAGCGAGCAGACGGCGATCACCAGCCCCAGGATGGCCGCCCACCTGACCGCGGGGTGCCGCCAGCGCAGGAGCGCCAGCCCGGCGAGCAGAGCTGCCAGCGGCAGGCCGAGGTATCCGTTCCACTCGGCCGCGTTGCCCGTCCAGTGCGTCGTCAGCCGGACCGCGTCCTCCGGGGCCAGCCAGTAGATCTGGCTGGGCACGAAGAAGGTGAGCAGGTCGTCGACGTAGAAGTCCGGCGCGCGGACCTCGCCCAGCACCCGCTGCGGGCCCAGGAACTGGGTGGCCAGCGGGATCGCGGCCAGCACCAGGCAGACGGCGAGCGCCGTCGCCAGCCCGCGCAGCGCGTGCCCGGCACGCTCGCGGATCGAGTCGCGGTTCAGCAGCGCCAGCACGGCCACTCCCACGACGTCGAAGAATGCGGTCGTGAAAAGGATCTCCTCGTTGGTCACCAGCTGCGCGGCCGCCAGCAGCCCCAGGAGCGCCCCCGGGAGCCAGGGCGCGCAGCGCCGGCGCACCAGCAGCTCATAGAGGAGCAGCAGGTTGAGCGGCGGAAAGATGCAGACCACGAAGTTGGGATGGCCGAGCGCATGGCCGAGCATGTAGGGCGAGAACCCGTAGAGCAGCCCGCCGGCAAAGGCGCCGATCGAGTCTCCGGCGATCGACCTCACGGCGAGGCATGCGCACCAGGCCGAGAGCGCGAGCGCGAGGGTCATCAGGACGTTGAAGGTCACCACCGGCCCGAAAGCGCTCAGCACCGGCCAGAGCACGAGCCCGGGCGCCAGCTGCACGGTGTTCCACATCAGGTTGGCGCCCTGCGGATAGATCAGGTAGTCGGTGAGCAGAGGGTTCAGGCCGTGGCCGAGGGCGAAGGGCGTCCAGCTCAGCAGCCACATGAAGAGCTCGGGATCGCCGCCGAAACCCACGGTCACGCGAGCAGGGTCCCGCCAGGCCGAGCCGAAGAGCAGGACGGCGAGCGCGACGTAGGCGAGCAGCGCCGCCGCCATCCCCACTCGGCCCCTCAGCGCCCACCTCACGAACTGCGACAGCTTAGCCAGGCCTCGGGTCCGAACGGAAAGCCACCTATGATTGCGGGCCGTTGAGCCGGCGCGTGGACTTGGCCGCGGGCGGGGCGCTCGCCTGCCTGTATGTGGCCCTCATGAGCGGACACCTGTTCAGCGTCGACGGCCTCGAGATGTACCGCCAGGGCCTGGCCCTGGCCCATGGCTCGATGCACTTCCTGGAGCCGCTGCACTGGGGCCCCCTGGTCACCGGGAACAGCAAGTTCGGCATCGGTCTCTCGCTGGCCTACGTGCCGTCCCTGCTCGCCTTCAACAGCCTGCTCGGCGTGCCGCCGTCGGCGGGCGCCGGGTTCGACCTCATGTACCGGGACCCGCTCTACGCCGTGGCGGGCGCGCCGCTGCACGCGCTGATCACCGCCGCCGCCGCGGTCTTCACCGCCCGGATCGCGCGCCGCCTCGGCGCCGGCAACCGGGGCGCGGCCTGGGCGCTCGTGTTCTTCGGGCTGGGTTCGCCCGCCCTCGTCTATGCGCGCGGCGACTGGTCGCAACCGCTGACCGCCCTGGGTTGGGCGGTGGCGATCGATGCCGCGCTCGGTCCCGGCCGGAAGCGGCTGGTGCTGCTCGCCCTGGCGATTCTGGCGACCTGCCTGACCCGGGTGGTCGACGGCGCCATCCTAACGCCGTTCGCCTTCGGGCTGGCGGTCTGGACGCGCCGCCAGCTCCTGGGCCCGGCGGCCGCGGCGGCCGCCGGACTCGGAATCGGGGTCGCCGGGACGCTCCTGGTCGCCTGGCTCCGGTACGGCTCTCCGTTGGTGACCGGCTACGAGGGCGAGGGCTGGACCACGCCGCCCTGGATCGGCCTGCCGGGGGCCCTGGTGAGTCCCGGGCGGGGCATCCTGTTCGAGTTTCCGGCCGTGCTGCTGGCGGTGGTGGGGGGCATCCTGCTCTGGCGCAGCGAGCGCGCCATCGGGGTGCTCCTGCTGGCGGGGCTGGCAGCGGCCGAGCTGGTCAACACGGCGCTCTGGAGCACCTGGTGGGGAGGCGCCAACTGGGGCCTGAGGCTTTTCGTGCCGGGTCTGGTTCCCCTGGCCGCCCTGGCCGGCGTCGCTGCGGCGGGTCTGCGCGGCCGCGCGGTCGCGGCCAGCTGGGTCCTGCTCGCTGGGGGCCTTCTCTTCGCGCTCACCTGCGTGCTGGTCGACCTCTTCAGCGGCCTCCCGGCCGCGACCAACGAGTCGCTGGCCAACTTCCACCTGCACGCGTACCCGCCGTTGGGCGCCTGGGCCGGCCTGCACCACGTCCTCGGCAGCGCCCTCGACGACCACTCCTCGGTGGACGTGTTCTGGCTGCGCCTGGCCGGCGTACGGCACAGCTGGCTCCCCCTGGCGCCGATGGCGGCGCTGCTGGCCGCCGCCGCTGGCTGCGCCGCCGCGGCGCGGCGCTGGGCAGCCGCGGGCGGCCAGTACAATCCAGCGGTTTGAAAGGCGTAGTCCTGGCCGGGGGAACCGGCAGCCGTCTCCATCCGCTGACCCGGATCACCAACAAGCACCTGCTGCCGATCTACGACCGCCCGATGATCAGCTACGCCATCGAGGCGCTGGTTCTGGCCGGGGTCAGCGAGATGATGCTGGTGACCGGCGGCATCCACGCCGGCGAGTTCTTCCGGCTGCTCGGCAACGGCCACGAGCACGGCGTCGACCGGCTGCTCTACGCGTACCAGGAGAGCCCGGGCGGGATCGCGGAGGCGCTGGCCCTGGCGCAGCGCTTCGCCGCCGGCGACAAGCTGGTCGTGATGCTGGCCGACAACGTGTTCGAGCGCACCTTGCGCCCGGCCGTCGCGGCCTTCGCCGGCCAGCCGTCGGGCGCGCGGATCCTGCTCTCGCGGGTCGAGGACGCCGCCCACCTCCGCCACCTCGGCGTGGCTGAGCTGGATGGCGGCAGCCGGCTGTTGAGGATCGTCGAGAAGCCCGAGGATCCGCCCAGCAGCCTGGCCGTGACCGGGGTCTACTTCTATGACGCGGCCGTCTGGGAGGTGCTGCCGGAGCTGAAGCCATCCGGCCGCGGCGAGCTGGAGATCACCGACGTCAACAACCACTACGTCGCGGCAGGCACCATGGAGTACGACGTGATCGAGGGGTTCTGGGGTGACGCCGGCGAGTCCATCGACGCCTATTACGCAGTCAACGATTTCGTGCGTGCGCATGGCGCCAACAAGGACTGAGGCGGCCGTGATCGACGGCGTCGTGATCAAGCAGTTGGTGACGCACGCCGACGAGCGCGGCTTCTTCCGCGAGGTCATCCGGGAGAGCGACGAGTTCTTCGGCCATTTCGGCCAGTGGAGCCACTCGCTGATGTACCCGGGCACCGCCAAGGCCTGGCACATACACAAGGTGCAGACCGACTGGTGGTACTGCATTGGTGCCTTGAAGGTGGCCTTGCACGACCTGCGCGAGCCGTCGCCGACCCGAGGCCAGACGCAGCAGTTTCTGATGGGCGACCGGTTCGGCCCCGTCTGCGTCAAGATCCCGCCCGGGGTCGCGCACGGCTGTCGCGCGCTGGAGCTGACGCACCTCCTCTACGTCACGTCCAACGTTTACAACCCCGAGGACGAAGGCCGCCTGCCGCACGACGACGCGGCCATCGGCTACGACTGGACCGCGTTCCCGGAGATCAAGTGAGCCGCCGCTTCCGGCGCCTGCTGGTCCCCGGCGGGGCGGGTTTCATCGGCTCCAACTTCGTCCGCCTGCTGCGCAGCCGGCGGCCCGAAACCGAGGTCTGGGTCCTGGACAAGCTCACTTACGCCGGCAACCTCGCCAACCTCGTCGACTTCGAAGGCGCGCCGGGCTATCGCTTCATCCGCGGCGACATCTGCGACCGGGAGCTGGTCGACGATCTCGCCGGCCAGGTCGACGCCATCGTCAACTTCGCGGCCGAGACGCACGTCGACCGCTCGCTGATGGATCCCTTCGCCTTCGTCAACACCGACGTGCTGGGCACCGCCGTGCTCTGCGAAGCGGCGCGCGAGCACGGCCACGAGGTGCTCCTGCTGGTGAGCACCGACGAGGTGTACGGAGATGTTTCCGAGGGGCGCTCGCTGGAGAGCGACCCGCTCTGGCCGCGCAGCCCGTACTCGGCCAGCAAGGCCGGCGGCGAGATGCTGGCCCGCGCCTTCGCCGTCAGCCACCAGCTGCCTCTGCTGGTCACGCGGGGCTCCAACAACTACGGGCCCTACCAGTACCCCGAGAAGATCATCCCCGTGCACATCACCAACGCGCTCGACGACCTGCCGCTGCCGCTCTACCACGACGGCAGCGCGGTGCGCGACTATGTCTACGTGGGCGACCACTGCAGCGCCATCGACCTCGTCCTCCACGAGGCGCCGGCCGGCGAGATCTACAACGTGGGGACGGGCGTGGAGACCAGCGGCGCCGAGGTCGCGCGCGCCATCCTCGAGGTCCTGGGCAAGCCCTCCTCCCTCGTGCAGTACGTGCGCGACCGGCCCGGTCACGACTACCGCTACGCGCTCGACATCGGCAAGCTGCGGGGCCTGGGCTGGGCGCCCGAGGTGTCCTTCCGCGAGGGCCTGGAGCGGACCATCGCCTGGTATCGCGAGCGCGAGGACTGGTGGCGCCCGCTCAAATCCGGCGAGTACTGGGACTACTACCGGCGCAACTATCAGCCGCTGGGCGTCGCCGAGGCCTGACCCGCCGGCCGGAACGGCTCTAGGACGACCGTGGCCGCCGCAGCCGGCCTGAGATGCCCCGGCGATACCAGCGCAGGTAATGGGGCAGCCAGTGCCAGAGGCGGAAGCGGCTCTCGCCGGCCGTGCGGTCGCGCCAGGTGGTGGGCACCTCGGCCACCCGCATCCCGGCCAGGTGGGCTTTCACCGTGAGCTCGATCGCCAGCTCGAATCCGGCCTCGGATTCGACCTCGACGGACTCCAGCAGCCGGCGGCTGTAAAGCCGGAAGTTGTTGGTGGGGTCGTGGGTCGGGATGCCGCCCAGCCAGTGCAGGCTGAGGCCCGCCGTTCGCGACAGCATCCGCTTCAGCAGCGGCCCCCCGACCTGGCGGCCGCCGCGCATGTAGCGCGACCCGGAGACCACGTCCGCTCCGTCCTCCGCCAGCGCGACCATGCTGTCGATATCCGCCGGATCGTCGGAGAGGTCGGCCATCATCACCAGCACGTAGCGCCCGCCGGACGCCGCGAAGCCGGACCGGATGGCCTTCAGGACGCCGCGGCCCAGGTCGTTGAGGTGGAGGCGCACGTCCGGCAGCTCGGCCTGGATGGCCCTGACGGCGGGGACCGTCGTGTCCTCCGGGAAGTCGTGAACGACCAGCACCTCCCGCGGCTGGGTCCTCACGGCCGAAGCGATCCCGCGCAGCGTGGGGACGATGTTCTCGCCCTCGTTGTAGACCGGGATCACGATCGAGAGCGCGGGCCTGGCCGAGCTCAGATCCGCCCCGCCCCGATCTCTTCCCGAATCCATGGGATCACCTCGTCGAGCATCTGGTCCAGTGTGGTGGTGGCCTCGAAGCCGAGCACCTCGCGCGCCTTGCGCACGTCCGGCACCCGCCGCTGCACGTCGTGCTCGAAGGGCTCGTCGTGCACCAGCCGGAATGGGCGCTCGGCCCCGTGCACCTGGCGCCAGATGGTGGCGGCCAGCTCCTCGACCGTGGTCGAGGCGGCAGTGGAGATGTTGAAGTCCTGGTTGAGCGCCCGCTCGGACTCGATGCAGGCGCGAATCCCCCTGGCCAGGTCGCCGCCGTAGGTGTAGTGCCGGACCTGGGTGCCGTCGCCCAGGATGTGCAGCGGATCCTGGCCCTTGAGCACCTTCTGCGCGAGATCGGGGACCACGTGGCTCATCGCCAGCTTGACGTTGCCGCTCATCACGTCGTGGTCGCGAACCGCCCGCCGCTCGCCGATGCCGACGCAGTTGAACGGCCGGATGATGGTGTAGGGCAGGCCGTACTGCTCCCAGGCGCCGCGCGCGAAGTACTCGGAGGACAGCTTCTGGAAGCCATAGGTGGACTTCGGGGGCGGGTTGCGCAGCTCGGCCCCCTCGGGGGTCGGAAACTCCTCCACCGATTCGAAGACCATGCTGCTGGAAAGCACGTCGATCCTCTGCAGATGGCCGTCGCGGTGAGCCGCGATGGCCGCGTCGAAGGTGGCGGCGAGGATGCGCTCGTTCTCGGCCAGCAGGTCGTAGGCGAACTCGTGGAAGTAGCTGATCCCGCCGATCATGGCGGCGGCGGCGACCACCTGGTCGCAGTCGGCGGCCAGCGCGGTCAGCAGGCCCGCGTTCTTGGCGTCGCCCTCCACGAGGCGGTAGCGGGGGTGGCGGTCATAGCTCCGCGAGACCGGCCCGTACTTGCTGAAGTTGTCGACGCCGACGACCTCATGGCCGCTCTCCAGCAGCTCTGGGATCAGGTAGCCGCAGATGAAGCCTGCGGCGCCGGTGACGAGGACCTTCACAGGCGCGTGCCGCGCCCGGTGATCCCCCATATGTCAACGACCTCGCGGTCTCCCAGGTCCAGGTCGCGGTAGACCTTGTGCGGGGCTCCGATCACGATCAGCTCGGACTGCCGCAGCACGTCCTCCAGCGGCAGCAGTTCGCCGTCCTGGACATAGGGGTCGGCGCAGCGCACGGTGGCGCCTCGGAAGTTCGCCAGCTTGCGCAGCTTGTAGCTGAGCGATGCGCGAGCGTCGTCGGAGTCGCCTTTGAAGGCCATTCCCAGCAGGCCCAGGCTGCGACCCGCCAGGGGCCGGCGCCGATCCAGCGTCTCGATGATGTAGTTGGGCAGGCTTTCGTTGATCAGCATGGCGGCGTGCCCGAGTGGGAACTGGTCGGCGGTGAACGCCGCCAGCTGCATGGTGTCCTTGAGCAGGCAGGGCCCGGCGGCAAAGCCCGGCGCCGGCAGGTCGGCCGCGCGCGGGTAGTTGTATCGGATGGCGTGCAGCACCGCGTCGTAGTCGACGCCCGCGCTGTGGGCGATCTGGAAGAACTGATTGGCGATGGCGAAGCGCATGTAGCGCCAGGTGTTGGTGAGCAGCTTGGCCAGTTCGGCCTCGGTGGGGCTGGTGCGTACGATCTCGACGTCCAGGCGCCCGAAGACCCGGGCTGCCCGCTCGAAGGCGGAGTCGGTGGCCGCCCCGATGACCTGTGGCAGGCTGCGGATCTCCTCCAGCGCGTGGCCCTCGGCGATCCGCTCCGGGCACATCACGACCTCGGCCTGGAGCCCCAGGCTGCGCAGCCGCGTCTGCACGTAGTCGGTGGTTCCCGGGTACACGGTGCTGCGCAGGATGACCAGCGCGTCGGGCCGGATCGCAGGCCCCAGCTCGTCCACCACCCGCTCGAAGACTCGCGTCGAGGGGTTCATGAACTCGTCGATCGGGGTTCCGATCACCATCACCACGGTGTCGGCCCGGCGCAGCATCTTCGGCTCGCTGGAGAATTCCAGCCGCCCGGTCTCCAGCACCCGCGCCAGAAGCTCGTCGGCGCCCTGCTCGATGAAGGGCATCTCACCCCGCTGGACGCGGGCCATCTTCTC
>Ga0070707_100004630_pt1 | contig 12875 bp, 11 predicted proteins | sample KBSK5502metaG_FD_65468 | JGI IMG/M metagenome (GOLD analysis project Ga0070707, IMG submission 65468) | Corn, switchgrass and miscanthus rhizosphere microbial communities from Kellogg Biological Station, Michigan, USA - KBS K5-50-2 metaG | ecosystem: Host-associated > Plants > Roots >... | reverse complement strand
TCGCTCGTGTCTTCCTCTTCTGGCTTGAAGACTGGAACGAACCAATATCCATCTTCATTCCTGTCATGATAGCGCTGAATGTACTTCAGGGATGCGTTGGCACTTTCACGAACGTATGTAGACCAGGACATGCTAGCATCCGGGTCGAGGTACCAGTTATCACCCAAAGATCCCATGCCGCGTTCGCCCTTGCGCCAGACATCGCCGCCTAGAATGGCGTAGCTGCGAGCTGCCAGTTCCTCAATCACCTCGAGTATCTCGGGGTAAGGCCATGCCCACTCGTCGAAGCCAAACGGCAGCAGATCTAAGGCGGCGCGTACAAGGTGTGGTGGAAAGTCGTCAGGAAGAGGCCGCCTTCCCCATCTCAATGACATGTGCTAGCCGCCCTGCCGCGTGGGCTGATATTTACCCGCCTCGGTACGGAAGCTCACGTTCAGCCGGTTCCAGCTGTTGATCGCCGCCACTGCCAGCGTCAGATTCACCAGCTCAGCGTCGCCGAACTGCTCTTTGGCCTGCGCGAAGACCTCATCCGGCACCTGGCTCTCGCTCACCAGCGTGACCGCCTCGGCCCAGGCCAGCGCGGCACGCTCGCGGTCGCTGTAGAACGACGCTTCGCGCCAGGCGTCCAGCATGTAGAGCCGCTCTTCACGCTCCCCGCGCGCGCGCAGATCCTTCCAATGCATGTCGATGCAAAAGGCGCAGCCGTTGATTTGTGAGGCACGCAGCCGCACGAGGTCGAGCAGGGTCGGCTCCAGGCCCGCTTCGTTGACGTAGTGCTCCAGGGCGAGCATGGCCTTGTGCGCGCCGGGCGCAACGCGCGCGTATGACAGGCGTGGCGGCATTCGTTTTCTCCATTCCAATACACGAGCACATGCACCATGGCGGCGAGGCGGGCACGCCATCCATCGCCAGACAATAGCGCCGCGCTCGCGCGACGCCCAGGTCCACCTACACCGCCGCGCGGCAGGCCAAATCATCCCGCCGACCGTGCTCGCGTCAGCCGGCGCTGGTACACTCTGCCACACGACACCTTTCGATTGCGTTCGCGCGAGGAGGCACAACATGCAACAACAGCAGGGCCAGCTTACCGGTAAGGTCGCGCTCATTACGGGAGCCAGCTCCGGCATTGGGCAGGCCGTCGCCCGCACGCTCATGAGCGCGGGTGCCGACCTCGCGGTGGTCGCGCGCCGCGAGGAGCGGCTGCGTGAGCTGGCGGATGCCGCACACGAGCTGGGTCGCCGCTGCGTTGTGGTCGTGGGCGATACGCGCGAGGAAGCGACGGCCAAGCTCGCGATCGAGCAGACCGTGCGCGAGCTCGGCAGCCTGGACATCCTGATCAACAACGTCGGCATCGGCATATACAAGCCGCTCGTCGAGACCAGTGCCGACGAGTACGACGCCATGATGGACACCAACATGCGCAGCACATTCCTCTTTACGCGCCACGCCGTGCCCATCCTGGTGGCGCAGGGCGAAGGCACGATCATCAACGTGGCGTCTATGGCGGGCGTCATGGGCTTCGCCGGCGAGGCTGTCTACTGCGCATCGAAGTTCGCCCAGGTCGGCTTCACCCAGGCGCTGGATCGCGAGCTGCGTCCGCGTGGCATCAAGGTCGGCGCCGTCTGCCCCGGTGGGGTTAAGACGGAATTCGCCATCGGCACCGGCCGCACGGAAGAGGGTGTCGCCGCCTCGGGCATGCTGCAGCCCGAGGATGTGGCCGCCGCCGTGCTGCTGATGGCCACGCAGCCTGCCCACTCGCGCATTATGGAGATCCGCATGCGGCCGATGGTGGAGCCGCTGGCCGGGCGCGATCCTGAATAACCGGCGTCGGCTGACGTTTTGTGCGGCCTCAGGCTGGAACAACCAAATCTCAACCCCGCTCGCCCTTAATCGCCCCATGCCTCATGCTACGCTGCCTATCAAGTGTCATGCGCGAGAACCGCACAATGCAGCGTTGCATGAGACTGCGCCACATCCCGGGTAAGACCTGAGGAACTGTGTAGGCCAGGAAGAATGGGGAAAGCGGCGGATGGGAGAGAATGACGTGTTGGAGACACCAGGAGCTCGACAGCACAAGGCGTTGCCAACACGTACAGCGCTTGCCGCGTCGGTGGTGATCTGCACGCGTGACCGGCCTGACACGATTGGCCGCGCCGTTGAGAGTGTCGCCAGCCAGTCAGCGACGAGTTTCGACGTGTTGGTGGTGGACCAAAGCCGCTCGAATGAAACACAGCGCATCATCCAGGAGTACATGCAGCATTATCCGCATGTGCGCTATCTGCATCTCGACCGGGCGGGACTTTCACATGCCTACAACATAGGCATCAAGAATACATCTGGGGCGGTTCTGGCGTTCACCGACGACGACTGCGTGGCACCGCCGCTGTGGCTCGCGACAATCACGCGCTGCTTTGACGAGCAGGCCGATGTGGCGCTGATCTATGGGCAAGTGCTCTCTCCAACCGATATGACGGGCGTGGAGGGCGATGGCGTGATTCCCACGCTGCCCATTCCGCAGCGGAAGTGGCTCAACCAGCGCGACGGGTTTCAAGTCTTCGGCATGGGCGCCAACTTTGCGGTGCGCCGATCTGTCTGCGAGCAGCTCGAGGGGTTCGATGAGGTGCTTGGCGGCGGCGGTCCATTGAAGTCTTCCCAGGACTATGACTTTGCCTATCGGGTATTCCGTGCGGGCAGGACAATTCTCTTGGAGCCGGATATGGTGATCTACCATTATGGCTTCCGCTCGCTTGGGCAATGGCCCTCGACACTCAAAGCCTACGGCATCGGTGACGGAGCGTTCTACTTCAAGCATGTGCGTGCTGGCGATCTCTATGCAGCTCGCCTCTTGCTGGGGAAAATTTGCCTGCATAGCGCACGCGAGCTCAAACACCTGATTGAGCGTGGACGCGCAGGAGCGCGATGGGAATATGTCGGCCATATCTTCGTAGGGATGTACCATTCCCTGCACTTCGGCGTTGATAGGCGCCGACGCCTGTACGTGGCGCGTTCGTTGTAATGCGCCGCCAGGGCGCGCCAGGCGCGCCATCACACTAGAGCAATGAGCGCGCGAACAGATTCCGGCTGGAGAGCTTTCATGACGAAGCGTGTTGTCATCATCGGCGCAGGACCCGTCGGCCTTGGGGCGGCATACCGCCTGCAAGAGCTGGGCTACTCGGATTGGGCGATTTACGAGCGACATCCCTACATCGGCGGTCTCGCCACGAGCTTCCAGGACAGCGCTGGATTCACGTACGACATTGGCGGACACGTCATGTTCTCTCACTATCCGTATTTCGACGCGCTGGTAGATAAGCTCCTCGGCGACGACTTCACCAACATTCTGCGCGAGAGCTGGATTTGGATGATGGATCGATGGGTCCCCTATCCCTTCCAGAACAATATCCGCCACCTCCCGACTGACGTCTTGCTTGAGTGCTTGAACGGGCTAGTGGACGTGCAGAAGCTGGATCCGGGTGAGACGCGCAACTTCGGTGAGTGGGTGGATGCCATCTTTGGCGGCGGCATCGGGCGCCACTTCATGCGCCCCTACAACTTCAAAGTCTGGGCACATCCGCTGGAGATGATGAGCAAGGCATGGATGGCGGAGCGCGTGAGCGTCGTCGATCTCAAGCGCATCCTGCGCAATGTCGTCACGCAGCATGACGAAGTCAGCTGGGGCCCAAACAGCACCTTCAAGTATCCGTTGCGCGGCGGCACGGGCGGCCTCTACAGTCGCTTCGAGCCGTATATCCACGACCATCTTTCCCTTAACCGCGAGTTGGTCGAGGTGAATGTCGAAGAAAAGCGCCTGCGTTTTGCCGATGGCGGCGACGAGACCTATGATGTGCTCATCAGCGCCGCACCGCTCCCACAGCTTCTGCGGATGATGCGCCCGGCGCCACAGGCGGCGCTAGATGCCCTCACGGGCCTCCACCATAGTAGTGGCCTGGTGGTCGGCGTAGGCGTTGCGCGCCCTTGCCCCAGCGAAAAATGCTGGATCTACTTCCCAGAGGCCAGCGCGCCGTTCTACCGCGTGACGTACCTTTCCAATTACTCGCCCTACATCGCGCCAGAGGGTCACTTTCTGCTCTTGACTGAGACCTCGTACTCAGAGTTCAAGCGCGAGGACAAGGCTACCATCGTGGATCGGGTGATCGAGGGCCTGATCGCGACCCATCTGCTTGAGCCGGAAGATCGCGAGCGCATTGCCGCGACCTACACCATTGATGTCGAGTACTTTTATCCCGTTCCCTCGCTCACGCGCGACACAGCGCTGGATGTGATCCAGCCCTACCTGCTCGGACACGACATCTACTCACGCGGCCGCTTCGGCGCTTGGCAGTATGAGATTGGGAACATGGACCACTCGGTGATGCAGGGCGTCGAGGTAGTTAACCACCTGCTCCTGGCGGAACCGGAGAAGACCTGGATTCCGCCGCGCACGCCGGCCCTGGTGGCTACCGGCAGCTGAGTTACCTCACGCCCGCCCCCTCCGCCAAAGTGGGCGGGCGCCTGCCTCCGCTGAGGCTCTACGGACGGCGGCAGGCTCAGTCTCCTCGCTTCTTTTGCTTGGCCTCCGCCAGCTGGGCCACCGTTGCGGCCAGGGTTTCGGCGGCGTATGGCTGCGCCAGCGCCCGCACCGCGCTCGCCATCAGCGCGCGGCGCGGCGTGTTCTCCAGCAGCGGCACGAGCACGGCAAGCAGGTGCTCGACGGTGAGGTCCTTATCGAGGATGACGTCCGCGGCGCCGGCGCCGCGGAACGTCTCGGCGTTGACGGCCTGGGGCGAGCCGGTGAACCCGGGCGGCAGCGGCACGAGGATGCTCGGCTTGCCGAGAGCTGCCAGCTCCGCCAGCGTCGCCGCGCCGGACCGGCAGAGCGCGAGGTCGGCAGCCGCCAACGCCTCCGGCATGCGATCGGAGAGATAGGAGCGCAAGACGTAGCGCCCGCGATGCTCCGGCCGGTCCAGAAAATAAGGCTCAGCGGCGCGGCGCGTCTCCTCATAGGTCAGCTCGCCACTGATGTGCAGCACCTGGCAGCGCGACAACAGTTGCGGCAGGGCGCCAGCCACCACCTGATTGAGATGCCGCGCGCCCTGGCTGCCGCCCGTCACCAGCACCACCGGCAGCCCCAGCTCGAAGCCAAAGCTTTCCTTGAAAGACGCGGTTTGCCGGCCGGCGACCGCCAGCACCTCCTCGCGCACGGGATTGCCCGCCAGCGAGGTGCGGCGCTTGGGGAAGTAGCGCAGCGACTGGGGAAACGAGACCGAGATACGCGAGGCCACCGGCGTGAGCAGCCGGTTCGCCAGGTTGGGCGAGACGTCTTGCTGATGCATCACCAGCGGCGCGCCATGCCAGCGCGCCGCGAAGCCCGCCGGCACAGAGACGTAGCCGCCACTTGTGAAGGCGGCATGTGGCGCGAACTGTGCGGCGATGCGATTGGCCTGGCGCATGCCGACGGGAATGCGGCCCAGATCGGTCAGGGTGCGCGGCGAGAGGTAGCGGCGCAGCTTGCCGGCGGTGATCCCGACGAAAGGGATACCGGCACGCGGCACGATTTCGGTCTCGAGGCCGTTTACATCGCCAACAAAAAGCAGCTCGGCGCCGTAGTGGGCATACAACTGCCGCGCGACCGCCAACGCGGGATAGATATGCCCGCCGGTGCCGCCGCCGGAGATCAATATTCGCATGCCGCTAGTGTAACTCGGCCCAGGCCGGTGCGCAACGAGCAATCCCTCACCAGGGCCAAAACTCGTATCCCCGACGGTAGGTGCGGCGGGCGAGGCCCGCCGCACCTGACCAGCTGTGGCAGCTACGGCTGCCGTGGGTCCCGATAGCCCGGCGGCGGATACGGTTCGTTCGACGGCGCCTGCGGTGGGTAGGGCTCGCGCGTCGGTATCTGTGGCGGGTAGGGCTGGTAGGGATCACGCATCGGCGCCTGTGGCGGATAGGGCTGGTAGGGATCACGCATCGGCGCCTGTGGCGGATAGGACCCCTGTGACGGATAGGGCTCGCGGGGCAGGATGCCCTCCGTGTCCGGCCGCCCCTGCAAATCTGGCCATGGCGAGCCGCCCATGCCGCCCCTGCCCTGCTGCGCCTGTGGCCAGGCTGCGCCGCCCACACCCTGCCCCGGCTGCCCTTGTGACCATGGCGATGGGGATGGCGATGGGGATGGCGATGGCGCACCGCCCATGCCCTGTTGCCCCTGCGGCCTTGGAGCCCTACCCACGCTCTGTTGACCCTGCGGCCAGGCCGCGTACCCAGACTCCGCCCGGCGCGCCGGCACCGCCGCGGCGACCGGCGCGCGCGCCGGCGCGGGCGCGGGCTGACTGCCACTCCCCGCGAAGACGCCGAGCGCCTTGGGCGCCAGCCAGCCGAGCAGCCCCACGACGGCGGCGATGCCATAGACCGGCACGAAGGCACCCGCGATCAAGCCATAGATCCCCGTGTAGGGCTTGAAGCCAACCTCATTGCGCGAGGCGATCAGCCAGACGATGCCGAAGATCGCCAGCACCGGCCACGAGCCGTGCAGCAGCGTCCGCGCCACGCTGGAGAAGCGCTGGGGGCCGCTCGTCAGCAGCAGCGCCAGCCCGCCGGTGGCCAGCGCGGCCAGCCAGAACCAGATCAACAGGCCGGCCATCCGGTCGTGCCCTTCCGCCGTGAGGGTGGTGGGTGAGAGGCCAACAAAGGTAAAGAACGGCTGGAGGAACGGCGGCAGCTGCGGCAGCTGCGGCACTTGTGGCAGCTGCTGGCCCGCAATGCTGTGCTGCTGTTGCAGCTGTTGCAGCGCCTGGCCCGAGGTGAACAGCCCATAGGTGTTTAAGACCTGCGTGAGCTGCGGCGGGAGGTTGAGGACGTTGGTCGCCCCGCCGTCGTAATACGCCTCCGCCACCTTGCCGTAGATGAGGCGCACGCCTTCGCTATACGAGTGGCCGACGATGACCTTTCCTGGCACGCCCACCTTCAGGAAGGTGAGCGCAAGCGACTGGTTGGGATGCGCCGTGGCCGTTTGCAGCAGGTTTGCGTAGCTGCTCTCGGTCACGCCGACTTTGGCTGAGGACAGGTAGGGATTGAGCAGGTTCGCGCCGACCTCGGTCATGACGGCTGTCGCCGTCGGCCGTGCCGAGAGGCTGGTCAGCGCCGTCACCCACAGTGCGCTTAGTACGACGAAGCCGAAGAGCGTCTGAGCCAGGCCCCGCGGGCTAAAGCCCCCAGCGGCTAGGCTCCGCAGGCTAAGTCTAGACCCCAACATAATGCGTACCTCACAGGGAGTGGCCTGGAGCCGAAGCCAGGCGGAGCGCACCACACCAACGCCGTCCCGTGTCAACGGTGGCGCCAGTGTAGAGCATTCGGACACGGGGCGCAAGCCAGCCTACCATTCGTAACGCTGAGGCGTAGTGGAGTGCGACAGCACTGGACCATCGGCAAGAGATTTCAGGAGAAGAGATTTCAGGAGGATCCACTATGATGATGCGCGTACGCTGGCGACACCTGCTCGCCATGGGGATCGCGGCGGCCGTGCTCGTTTTAGCGGCCTGCGGCGCGAGCAGCGCCGCGAGCGGCAGCACGGTCGTCAAGACGAAGTCCGTCTCGCTGAACGGAACGAGCACAACGGTGCTGGCAGACACCAGCGGACGCACCCTCTACTACTTCATGCCCGACACGGCCGCTAGCGTCGCCTGTACGAACTCGTGCACGAGCCTCTGGCCGCCACTGCTGCTCGCCTCGGGAGACCCGGCCAGCAGCGACAGCCTGTCCGGCACGCTGAGCGTCATGCAAGGAGCGAACGGGCGGCAAGTGACGTACAACGGCCACCCGCTGTACACCTACTCGAAGGACAGCGGCAGCGGGGATGCGCTGGGCGAAGGCATTCTCGGCAAGTGGTTCGTGGCGACGGGCGACATCCCGGCGCTGAGCGGCTCGGGTGCGCAACCGTCCCCTACGTCTGGTGGCTACAACTATTAGCCGCGCAATACTCCCTCTTTAGGGCGCACGCCTGATGCACTCAAGAGGGCGAGTAGCACATGGCAAACTTCAGTGATCTGGGGCGGCTGCTGCTCATCGCCGGCGGCGCGATCGTGCTGCTGGGCCTGGTGCTGCTGCTCGTCGGGCGTGTCCCCTTTTTCGGGCGGCTGCCGGGCGACATCAGCATCCAACGCGGCAACACGACGTTCTTCTTTCCTATCGTGACGTGTCTCGTGCTCAGCGTGGTGCTGACGGCGGTGGTGAATCTACTGCTGTTTTTGCTGCGGCGGCGCTGAGGCCGCGCGCCAGGCGCCGCGCAAGCAGCGGCCCCTCGTAGATGAAACCTGTATAGAGCTGGAGCAAGACGGCGCCGGTGTCCAGCATGCGCCGCGCGTCGTCCACCGTGGCGATGCCGCCGCAGCCGATGATGGGCAGCCGGTCGCCCGCCAGCCGGTGCAGCACGCGCACCACCTCCAGCGCCCGCGCGCGCAGGGGGCGTCCGCTGAGCCCCCCCGGCTCCTCGCGGAGCGCCGGCGCGATGTCCGCGCCGAGCGGCGCACGCGCGACGGTGGTGTTGACAGCGATCAGGCCGGCCGCGCCACGCGCCAGGCACACCTCCACCACCGCCTCTAGCGCGGCTTCGTCCAGGTCCGGCGAGACCTTGACCAGTAGCGGCTTCGCGCTGGCCCGCCCTTCGGCGTGCGCCCGCTCGCTCAGGCGCGCGGTGAGCGCCGCGAGCAGCGTGTCCAGCCGGTCGCGCTCTTGCAGCGCGCGCAGCTCCGGCGTGTTCGGCGAGCTGACGTTGACGGCGAAATAGTCCCCGTAGGGGTAGAGCTGATCGAGGGCGGCGAGATAGTCCGCCGCCGCTTCTTCCAGCAGCGCGACCTTGGATTTGCCGATGCTGATGCCAGCGGGGATGGGTGCCCGCGGCAGCCGCGCCAGCCGAGCCGCCACCGCCTCCGCGCCCTCATTGTTAAAGCCCATGCGATTGATCAGCGCCTCCTCCGCCGGCAGACGGAAGAGCCGCGGCCGTGGATTGCCGGGCTGCGCATGGCGCGTGATCGTGCCGACCTCGACAAAGCCAAAGCCCAGCGCCGCCAGCGCCGGGATGGCCACAGCGTTCTTATCGAAGCCTGCCGCCAGGCCGATAGGAGTGGGAAAGCGCAGGCCGAAGACCTCGCGCTCCAGCCCAGGCTCGCCGGGCATGCCGAGCGAGCAGGCGGCACGCAGCCCGCATGTCAGCGCGGGGTGGCGCGAGAGCCAGGCCAGGCCGGAGAGCACACGCGCGTGCATCGCCTCCGCATCGCCGGCGCGAAAGACCACGGGGCGTACGAGCGCACGATAGAGGCTGAGCCGAGCATCGGTCGCCACCTGAGCCGCCATCGCTTTCCCGCTGACGTGTCGCGCATTTGCCGTGTCGAGGGTAGGGCGGCACCCGTGTCGCCCGCCTGTCGCCCGTCAGACAGATGCTCACTTGTCATACCGCAGTCCGGACTCGCGCACCAGCACATCGTACATCCTCATCCCTGCGCCCCGTCAGCGGCCGACCAACGCTCGATGGACAGGAGGCGGGCAATCTCGCCGCGTCGCATCGCCAGCAGGAGCGCGCTGAGCAGGCACGCCGGCGACTCGGCGCGCGCCGGGTCGAGCGCGTCGTCCGGCAGGGTGGCGAGGTACGTGTCGGTAGCGACGTACACCGCCCGGGCGTAGGGTCGTAGCTGGGCCAGGTCGAGCCGCACAGAGCGCGCCCAGGCTCGCCAATCAGCCAACCTGGCCAGCGATGGTAGCTCGCTGAGTCCAGTGCGGACTCCCCCTCGATCAGTAAAGCGGATGTCCTTCCAGGCATGGAAGTCTGGTACGACACCGATAACGAATAGGCGGGCGCAGTGCGTCGTCGTCGTCTTCCGCGCTGGCGAGAGACGCGCGACCTCATTTGCGCCCCCCCTCTGCCCCCCTCTCCGCGCCGGAGAGGGGCCGGGAGTGAGGTTCCCTCTTACTCGCCGGCCATATAGTCGCGGACGCGCGTGTACGTCGCCTCGTCCAGGCCGCCCGCGGCGCGCCAGCGATCGAGCAGCTGGCTCAGACGCAGCGCGGCGTGCAGCGTGTAGCCCGCGGCGGCCAGCTGCGCGGGCCCGCCCTGCTCGCGATCCACCAGCACGGCGACATCACGCACGACCAGGCCGTTGCCCTCCAGCGCACGAATGGCTTCGAGCTTGCTATCGGCGTGGGTTACCACGTCGTCGAGCACGAGCACCGTTTCACCGGGCGTGAACGCCCCGTCGATGGTACCGGCGAGGCCGTGTTGCTTCGGCTCGCGCGGCGTCAGCATCGGCACACGCGTCACATGCGAGAGCACGGCGGTCAGCGGCGTCGCGGCCATCGGAATGCCGGCATAGCGGGTGAACTCCAGCTCGCGGGCCTTGATCAGCTCCGCGAGCGCTCCTACCATCGCGTCCATCGCCTCCGGGAACGACTGCAGCCGGCGCAGATTGAGGTAGATCGGCGAGAGCGGCGCGTCAGGGTGCTGCTCGTGCAGCTTGACGCGAAAGGCGCCGAATTCGACGGCGCCGTTTGCCAGCAGCGCATCCGCGAACTTCTTCTGCCAGCGGGTCAGCGCCGTCATGGCTGATGCACCTGGCGCAGATCCTTAATCTCGCGCCACAGGCGCAGCGCCTCGCGCCGAGCGGCGGCGGCGAAGTCCAGCCCATCGGAGGCGTAGATCACGGCACGCGACACGCTGATGACCAGACCCTGCCCGTCGGCATCCACGCCCGCGCGCACCGTCGCCTCCAGATCACCACCTTGCGCCCCGACGCCGGGCACGAGAATCGGCAGTCTGCCTACCTGCGCCCGCACGCGCCGCAGCTCCTCGGGATAGGTCGCGCCAACCACCAGGCCGCAGTTGCCGTGCACGTTCCACTCGCTTGCCACCTGGTGCGCGACGGTCAGGTAAAGGGGACCACTGTCGCTGCCGGCGCCGGGCATGCCATCGCCGGCGCGCACGCGCAGCTCTTGCAGCTCGCCGGCGCCGGGGTTCGACGTGCGGCACAGAATGAACGACAGCCGGTCGGCGCGTTCGAGGAACGCCTTCAGCGCCTCGTGGCCGAGATAGGGATGCAGCGTGACGGCATCGGCGCCGAAGGCGTCGAAGGCGGCGCGGGCGTAGGCGCGGCTGGTGCTGCCGATGTCGCCGCGCTTGGCATCCAGGATCACCGGCACCTCGGGGTAGCGCGCATGGATGTACGCGATGGTGCGGACGAGCGCGCGCAGCCCCGGCGGGCCATATGCTTCGTAGAACGCGCTGTTTGGCTTGAAGGCGCAGACGAGGTCGGCGGTCGCGTCGATGATGGCCTCGTTGAAGGTGACCAGCGCGCCTTCGATCTGCGCGCCCTGGCGATCATCCTCAAACGCGAGCAGCGTCGTATGGTTGCGCCGCACCGGCGGTGGCAGGCGGTCGAAGTTACTATCCAGCCCGACACAGAGGAGCGTTCCCGCGTTTTGCCAGCGGGCGCGCAGCCGTTCCAGGCAGGTTCCGCCGCTGGGCGGCGGCACGGTAATCCGCGGCTCTGTGTGCTCCTCTGGCGACTTCGTGGAATGTCCCACGCGCATGCTCCTGCTGAGTCCTCTGTCTGGCGGATGCCGCGGCGGCGTGTTCGCTGCCTATTGTAACAGAAGATCGATATCGTTCTGCCTTGTGTCCGGACGTGCGGAGCGCGCTGGCACCACCGGCAGCACAAGCACGAGGTCGAAGTCGTCATCCGCGGCGATGCGGTTGAAGCGCTCGAAGCCGCAGCCCAGGCAGCGGTGGACGATGACATGCTCCCCGTTCGGCCGCTGGAAGGCGCCGATGGGTCGCATTACGGAGCCGCAGGTGCTGGCCCGGTCGCCAGACTGGCGCTCGTCTACATGCCGCGAGTAGAGGCAGAAGGGGCAGTGGTTGCGATGGTGGCCCCCGCTGGGCAGCGAGCCAACGAAGCGCTTGCAGTGCCCACACTTGAAGCTCTGCTCCGGCGCGTGGCCGCGCCCACGAAACGGGGTGCGGCGCAGCGGCTCTTCGCGCGGCAGGCGGGTGCGGCGCGGGCTGCGCTCTTGCCGGCGGGCGCCGCGTACCGCGGCCGGCAGGTCGTCGGGCCGGCGCTGTCGCCGCGGCTTCGGCGGCGCGCCAGGGCCACCATCCTCACGCTCACCCTCGCGCCGGCGCTCGTTGCTCGCTGTCATGGAACTCCGTGATCTTCTATGGATTTCTACGGGCTTTTGTGAGCCCTCGGTGATCTTCAGTTATGGACCACGCGTGATCTTCTATGGACCGCTAACCCTCGTGCACCCTCAGCGCCGCACTTGCCAGCTCAGCCGGCTGTCGTGCCCAGGTCCCACGTCCCGTCCGCGCGCAGCAGCACGTTGTCGATCAGCCGCGCCGGCCCCATCCGCGCGGCAAGCGCCAGCAGCGCCGGCGCGCGCAGCATCTCTAGCGGCTCGAACGTGTCCGGATCGCAGACATCCGCATACTCCAGCATGGCAAGCGGCTCCTCGGCCACCGTCTCGGCCATCGCCCGGCAGACGGCGTCGGGTCCGCCCGCCGCCCGCGCATCGAAGGCAGCGCGCCCCGCCCGCAGCGCGCGAAAGAGCACCGCGGCGGCGGTCCGCTGCTGGCGGTCGAGATACGCGTTGCGGCTGCTCATCGCCAGGCCGTCCGCCTCGCGGACGGTCGGCAGCACACGCAGCCTCACTGGCAGGTTCAGGTCGGCGATCATGCGGCGCAGCACGGCAACCTGCTGCGCATCCTTCTGGCCGAAGTATGCGTCGGTAGGCCGCACGATCGCGAAGAGCTTGGCGACGACCGTCGCTACGCCGCGAAAGTGGCCAGGACGCGCCGCCGCCTCCAGGCGCGCCGCCAGCGTGCCCTCGGGGACGAC
>Ga0070707_100004629_pt1 | contig 12877 bp, 8 predicted proteins | sample KBSK5502metaG_FD_65468 | JGI IMG/M metagenome (GOLD analysis project Ga0070707, IMG submission 65468) | Corn, switchgrass and miscanthus rhizosphere microbial communities from Kellogg Biological Station, Michigan, USA - KBS K5-50-2 metaG | ecosystem: Host-associated > Plants > Roots >... | reverse complement strand
CGGCGAGAAATTCGATATTGGGAAGCTTAGATATCACCACATATTGATAATGACCGACGCTGACGTCGATGGTTCTCACATTCGTACGTTGCTACTGACTTTCTTCTTCCGCTACATGCCCCAGGTGATCAGTGGGAAATTCCTCTACATCGCACAGCCGCCGCTCTACAAGATCACGCGCGGCAAGCAGATCAGCTACGCCTACACCGAGGAACAGAAAAACCGCAAGCTGGCGCAGATGGACGGCAAGCCCGAGGTCGCTCGCTACAAGGGTCTCGGCGAGATGAACCCTGACCAGCTCTGGGAGACCACCATGAATCCCCAGAACCGCATGCTGCTGCGGGTCGAGATCGAGGACGCGGTCGAGGCCGACAAGATCTTCGATGTCCTGATGGGCAACGACGTCGATCCCCGCAAGCGCTTTATCCAGACGCACGCCAAGACCGTGCGCAACCTGGACATCTAGCCCCTCCCCCTCCGGGCTGTTTCCCCTATGAAGATCGCGCTCGACGCTATGGGTGGTGACTTCGCCCCCGAACAAATCGTGGCTGGCGGCGTGCGGGCGCACCGCGAGCTCGGGGTCGACGTCATCTTCGTCGGCCAGAAAGACAAGGTCGACGCGGCCCTGGCAAAAGCCGGCGCCGGCAAATGGGCGCAGATCGAGGATGCCCCCGAGGTGATCGCGATGGACGAGCATCCCGCCCAGGCGGTGCGGAGCAAGAAGGCATCGTCGATCGTGCGCGGGGTCCAGATGGTCGAGGATGGTCGGGCAGCCGGCTTCGTCAGTGCCGGCAACAGCGGGGCAGTGATGGCCGCCGGCCTCTTCGGGTTGCGCCGGATTCCGGGTGTGGACCGGCCGGCGATCGGCGCGGTGATCCCGACGGCGACCGGTCGTTGCCTGCTGCTCGATGCCGGCGCCAACGCGGACGCCAGGCCGGAATACCTGGCCCAGTTCGCCCGGATGGGAACGATCTACGCCGAGGGGCTAATGGACATTGCCACCCCACGAGTCGCGCTGCTCAGCAATGGTCAAGAACCGGGCAAGGGCAACCAGCTGGTCCAGGCGACCGAGCCCCTCCTTCGGGCGGCACCCGGGATCAATTTTGTCGGCAACATCGAAGGCAATGACATCTTTAGAGGCAAGGCGGACGTGATCGTCTGCGATGGCTTCACCGGCAACGTTCTGGTCAAGACGGCGGAAGGCGCCGCCGAGCTCCTGTTCCGCAGCATCCGGGATGCCATCAAGGGCGACCCGATCGCGTCGGTGGGCGGCTTGTTGATCCGTCCCAAACTCCAGGCGCTGCGGGCGCGGGTCGACTGGCGAGAATTCGGCGGTTGGCTGCTACTGGGCGTCAACGGCGTGACGGTGATCGCCCACGGCCGTTCCGATGCCAGGGCGATCCGGAGCGCGATCCGGGTCGCCCGCGATGCCGTGGATCGTCAGGTCATCGCAACGTTCGCCACTGCCTTTACCGACGCCGCTGCTGCGCCGAGAGGCGCCTCAACTCCGTCCGCGCAGCCTTTCGTAACATGACGGAAATGACGGGGAATGGGGTGCGGCCGGAGCACCGCGTGGTGGTGACCGGCATGGGGGTCCTGGCACCGAATGGCAATAACCTGGCGGAGTTCTGGGACAGCCTGATCGAAGGCCGCTCCGGCCTCGGGATCGCGACCACCTTCGATGTCTCGGATCTGCCGGTCAAGACCGTGGCAGAGCTGAAGAACTTCGACCCACGGAAATACATGGACTTCAAAGAAGCCAAGCGAATGGCGCGCTTCAGCCAGGTCGGCGTGGCGGCTGCGAAAATGGCGATCGAGCAGTCCGGACTCGAGCTGGACAAAGAAAACCGCACCCGGATCGGCTGCGAGCTGGGCACCGGAATTGGCGGCTTCAAGGAGATCTCGGAGGAGATCGAAGCGTTCGCGCTTAGAGGCGAGCGGGGTCCGGAGCGCATCTCGCCCTTCTTCGTCCCGCGGGTCATCCCCAACATGGCGTCCTGCCAGATCGCCATCCAGTTCGGGCTCGAGGGGCCGAACAACACGGACACCACCGCCTGTGCCGCGTCCACCCAGGCCCTGGGCAACGCTTACCGGGTGCTGCAACGCGGCGATGCCGACGTGATGCTGGCTGGCGGTGCCGAGGCGAACCTCTGTCGGTTCGGCCTGGCCTCGTTCGCCGCGATGAAAGTCCTCTCCACCTACTCGGAGGATCCGACCAAGGCGAGCCGGCCGTTCGATGCCCAGCGCGACGGGTTCGTGCCCGGCGAGGGCGCCGGCATGCTGGTGCTCGAGACGCTCGAACACGCCCAGGAGCGTGGTGCCGAGATCTTCGCCGAGATCATCGGCTTTGCCGTCACCGACGATGCCTTTCACATCGTGATGCCGGAGGAAGACGGCGATGGCCCGGCTCGGGCGATGACGAAGGCGCTCGAGGATGCCCACGTCGGTCCTCGGGACGTCGACTACATCAATGCGCACGGCACCTCGACCCAGTTGAACGACAAATCGGAGACCGCCGCCATCAAGCGGGTGATGGGCGATCGGGCCAAGCAGATTCCGATCTCGAGCACCAAGTCGATGATCGGTCACCTGCTGGGGGCCGCCGGGGCGGTGGAAGCGATCGCCTTGATCCTCTCGATGAATAACGGCATCGTGCATCCGACCATCAACCTCGAGCACCCTGACCCGGAGTGCGACCTTGACTACGTGCCGAACGAGTCGCGCCGCCATGAAATCAAGGTCGCGATGTCCAACTCGTTTGGCTTCGGCGGCCAGAATGCCTGCATCGTTTTCAAACGGTTTGACAACAACTAGCTCCAACTCTTCAACCACGAGGTCAGCATGGAACCGCTAAACATCGGCACCGTCTTGCCGCTACAGCTCGAGAACGAGATGCGCTCGAGCTACATGGACTACGCGATGAGCGTCATCGTCAGCCGGGCGTTGCCCGATGCCCGCGATGGCCTCAAGCCGGTCCACCGCCGGATCCTCTACGCCATGCAGGAGCAGGGCATGACACCCGGCGCCCGCTACCAGAAATGTGCCGCCATCATCGGGGAAGTGCTGAAGCACTACCATCCGCACGGCGATACGTCCGTCTACGACAGCCTCGTGCGACTGGCGCAGGATTTCTCACTGCGATACCCCTTGGTCGACGGACAGGGGAACTTCGGGTCGATCGACGGCGACTCGGCCGCCGCCTACCGGTATACGGAGGCCCGCCTCGCGCCGATCGCCGCGGAATTACTGGTCGACCTCGAGAAGAATACGGTCGACTTCGGCGACAACTACTCCGCGACGCGGCAGGAGCCGCTCGTCCTGCCCGCCCGCCTGCCAAATCTGATGGTCAACGGCTCATCGGGGATCGCGGTCGGGATGACGACGAACATCCCGCCGCACAATCTCGGCGAGGTCTGCGACGCGGAGATCTACCTGATCGACAATCTCGAGGCCACCACCGAGGACCTGATGAAGCTCGTCAGGGGGCCGGACTTTCCGACCGGCGGGATCATCATCGGCCGCGAGGGGATCGCGGCCGCCTATGGCACCGGCCACGGCCGGCTGATCGTCCGCGCTCGTCACACTTTCGAAGAGGCGAAGAATGGTCGGGAACGGATCATCATCACCGAGATCCCGTACATGGTGAACAAGGCGACGCTGGTGCAGCGGATCGCCGAGCTGGTCGGTGAGCGAAAGCTCGAGGGCATCGCCGACCTCAACGACGAGTCGGATCGTCACGGGATGCGGATCGTGATCGAGCTCAAGAAAGACGCGCGGGCGCTCACGGTCCTCAACAACCTTTACAAGCACACCGCGCTGCAGACCACCTTCGGTGTGATCTCCCTGGCGCTGGTGGACGGCCGCCCGGTGGTGCTCAACCTCAAGGCGCTGCTCCAGCACCACATCGACCATCGCCGGGAGGTGCTGACCCGGCGCACCCGCTACGAGCTGGAGCGGGCTCGGGAGCGCGCCCACCTCCTCGAGGGTCTCAAGATCGCACTCGACAACCTGGATGCGGTGATCAAGACGATCCGCGAGTCGCAGGACGAGAAGACCGCGCAGGACCGGCTGCAGGAGCGGTTCAAGCTCTCCGAACGGCAATCCAAGGCGATCGTCGACATGCGACTTGGACGGCTGACTCGGCTCGAGCGCAACAAGGTGATGGAGGAATACGAAGAGGTGATCAAGCGAATCGTCTACCTCGAGGATCTCCTCGCCCACGAAGCCAAGATCATGTTGCTGATCAAGGAGGAGCTGGCCGACCTCAAGAAGAAGTACGGTGATCCACGTCGCACCCAGCTCGACTTCCAGGGCTCGGTCGAGCTCAACGAAGAAGACCTCGTTCCCAAAGAGGATGTCGTGGTGACGCTCACTCATCGCGGCTACGTCAAGCGGGTACCGGCCAGTACCTACCGGCCGCAGCGCCGCGGCGGCAAAGGCATCCTTGGCGCCGCACGCGTCGAATCCGATTTCGTCGAGCACCTCGCGATTGCCTCGACGCACTCCGACATGCTCTTCTTCACCAATCATGGCTCGGTCTTCCGCCTACGGGTCCATGAGATCCCGGACGTCAACCGCCAGTCCAAGGGACTGCCGGCGGCCAACCTGATCGACATCGATCCGAAGGACAAGATCACCGCCGTCATCGGCATCACCGACTGGGCGGAAGACCGATATCTCGTGATGGTGACCAAGCAGGGCACCATCAAGAAGACCCCGGCGCGACTCTACAGCCAGGTTCGGCGCAACGGCCTGATCGCCATCAACCTCGCGGATGGCGATGAGCTCAACTGGGTGAAGTCGAGCTCAGGCGCTGATGAATTGATCATCGCCACCACCGACGGCAAGGCGATTCGCTTCAGCGAAAAGCAGGTGCGGCCGATGGGCCGCGATACCCAGGGCGTTCGCGGCATTACGCTTCGGAAGGGCGCGCTGGTCGCGGGCTTCGATATCGTCCGCAAAGCTGCGCACCTGCTGGTCGTGTCGGCCAAAGGCTATGGCAAGCTCACGCCACTCGAGGAGTACCCGGCCCATTCGCGCGGCGGCCAGGGTGTCTACACGATGGCGATCACGGAGCGCACCGGGCCACTGGTGGGGATGCGGGTCGTGGTCAATCCCGAAGAGGAGCAGTTGATCGTGATCTCCGAAGGTGGCCAGGTGATCCGCACGCCGATCGAGAACATCCGGGTTGCCGGCCGGCAGACGCAGGGCGTGATCATCATGCGACTCGATGAAGGTGACACCGTGGCCAACATCGCCGGGGTGAGCGCGACGGAGGAGGCCGAGGAGTAACCCCCGCAGCCGTCGCCATCGCCTGCGCCGGCGTTGGCCTCATCGTGCTGATCTACGCGATCCAGTCGACCTGGCGGGCGTACCGCAAGACATCGCGCCAGGCGGCCGAGCTCTCGAATTACGCCCTCGAGGAGGCAACGGCGCTCGAAGAAGTCTCGGCTCGGCTCAACCAGCACGGCTTCGACCTGCAGCACACCTCATCGGAACTGTTTCCCAAGATCGAGCGGCTGACGCTGTTTTTGCAGCGACCGCTGATCGTTGCCGCCATCCCCTGGCTCCTCCGCCGGGCCTTCGGCCGACCCTACCGCCGCCGCTAGTGTGGCGGACCTCCCGCCCCCGCTTGCGGGGGAGGGTCGGGCTGGGGCCCGCGCTACTCCGCGACGACCCGGTCTTTGCCCGTGCGCTTCGCGGTCAGCAAGTTCTCGTCGGCCCGCTTGAAGAACGAGAACGCGTTGTCCTCCTCCGGCCGATAGGCGGTGACGCCGGCGCTCACCGTCAACGCTTGCGGCGGAACACCGTGGGCCTCGTCAGCGTAGGGGCTGTTGCGGATCTCCGCCAGCACCCGCTCGGCGACTCCCCGGGCAGTATCAAGGTCGCCCTCGGGGACGATGATGCAGAACTCATCGCCGCCGTACCGCACCACCACGTTGGCCTTGCGGCTGTGGCGAGCGATCAGGTCGGCCAGATGGCGAAGGACGCCGTCGCCGACGCCGTGGCCGTAGCCGTCGTTGATCACCTTGAAGTTGTCCAGGTCGAGCACGATCAGGGAAAGCGGCGCCTTGCTGCGCGAGGCGCGGCTGAGTTCCCGCTGCAGGCTTTCCTGGAAGAAGCGGTAATTGTAGAGCCCGGTGAGGCTGTCCGTCAGCGCTTGCTCCTCACTGGCGACGAGGCGCTCCAGCATCACCAGGCTGTTGACGGCCTGCGCGGCGAGCATCGACAGTAGGTGAAGGTCCGACTCCGGGTCGCGGCTCGACTCGCTAGCGTAGATGCCCAGCGTCCCGCGGATGCGATCCTGCTGTAGCAGCGGCGTGATCGTGATCGAGCCCTGCACGTCCTGGCGCCCGAGCAGGTACTGGGTCCACGGGCTCTGTGCGGCGTCCGGAACCGACAGTGGTCGTTTCGACTGCAGCACGAAATCGCTCATCTCGACCAGCAGACGGCGCAGATCGCCGGTTCCATTGGGTTCGGGGCCGGCAAAGGCTTCCTCGCGCTGGCCCTGGTCCCCGGCGAGAAACAGCAACGATGCTTGGCCGCGAAGGAGCCGGGTGCCCAGGTTGAGGATCATGTCACTCAACACCTCGTAGCTGAGGTTGGTCATGATGCTGTCGAAGGCCCGCAACACCGTGAGCTCGTCTTGGTGCTTGTAGTTCTGCGCCACGACGTGCTGGACCAGGGTGTGCACCAGGTTGGCTGCCTCCATGATGTCCGATTGCGAGACGACTGGTACCGACTGCACCGCCCGCATCAAGTTGTCGGGATGGACCGGGAGCGCGCGAGCCAGCTCATAAACCGTGGCGAAGTCGGGCTTTGACACGGCAAACGGTTCGCTGACCAGCCTGCCGAGCAGATGGCGGCCGTCACAGATAGGAATCACCACGTGGCCAATCTGGGCGCCGTCGTAGCGAAGTTGAGGTTCGTCGCAGACTGGCGGCACCGATGAGTTTGGCACCATCTCGCAGCGGCCGAAGTTCTGCATGATCAGGCAAAAGTCGTTCTGCGGCAAGCCAGGCGGGATCTGATAGCCGTCCGTGGAATCGGCACCCAGTGATATGCCCGTCCGGGCCGAGAAGTTCTGCATCGCGGCTCTCGTCACATCGTGGTTGATGATGTAGGAGAGCCGGACGGTGGCGGTTTCAGCAGTCAATAAAGATCACAGGTCCTGGGGGAAGCCGCGACTCGGACATTATAACCGTGGCTCCCGTAACATCTTTGTACAGGTTGCGCGTCGTTTCCGATATCCGCCGAACTGCCCTTGACAAGATTCGTTTTCACGACTTCGATGATTCGGAGTCGGCTGCGGCAAACATATGCATGATGTTCTTGTTCATTATCTAGAGGTCAACTTCGCGGAAATCGCGGAGCAGCTGGCTCGCGCCAGCGGCCTCGACCCGGGCCCGAAAGAGCGATCGGAGGCCGCTGAGCGGCTGCGGGAGCTGATCCGGCGGCTCCGCCGAGAAGCCGAAGCCTCACGCTCGAAGAATCACACGCCGAGGGTGACCGCCTCCGAGATGATCGCCGGCGTCAACGGAGAGCTTCGTCCCGAAGAGCGGCGTGTCCTGGACCACTTCTTCGATCTCTTTGCCCGGTCGATGGAGCGGACCCAGGCGGCATCCCTTCCCGAGCCGGCCGTCGCGGAGCCGGCTGCGGCCGAGGTGGAGGCTCTCCCGGTCGAGGCGTCGCGGGAATCGGCGGTCGCCGAAACCGAGGCGCCCAGCGTGACGGCCGAAGAGACGCTCATCGCAGAGGCTCCGGCGGCAGAGCCGCCGGCCGGCGAGGAGGCGCCTGCCTTGGAAATGCTGACCGCGGAGCCCAGCGTCGGAGAGCCGGCGCCAGTCGCCGAGCAGGAGCCGCCGCCCGTCCTCGAACCACCACCCGCCGTCGAGCCAACACCGGCGCCCGCGCCCGCGGAAGTCCCAGCGGCTCGCCTGGTTCCCGAACAGACGGCTGGCCCACTCCAAACCATCCTGCTTGCGGCAGCCCAGCAGGCCCTGGATCTCCTCCAGGTGGACGCCAGCCAGGTGTACACACTGGGCGAGCAGCGACGCTTCGTTCTCCGCGCCGGCGTCCCGACGGAGTCGCTCGCGGCGCCGGAAGGCGCGGCGGCCATCACCAGCGGGCTTCTGCGGCACGCGTTGGATCACAACGAGGTCCTCAACGTCGAGGACCTCTCCGGCGAGGACCTCACTCCCGACGAGGCCGCCTGGGTCGACGCCGGGTACCGAGGGTTTGCCGCCATCGCGCTGGCGCCGCCGCTCGAGCGGCCGGTCGGGGTGCTCGCCCTGCTCCGGCGGACGGGCTGGCGGCTTGACCGACGGGATGCTGTCCGTCTCGAAGACCTGGCCGTCGAGGCCGTCGCGGCGCTGCGGGCGAACAGCCTCGCCATCAAGGTGGCGGAGGTTGCGGTCCTCCAGGAGCGGCTGAACCTGGCCCGCGAAATCCACGACGGGCTGGCTTCAGACCTGGCGGCGGTGGTTGCGCTTTTCAAGTACTACGAGCAGCGGCGGCAACGCGACCCAGACGACGCCAGCCAGCTCCTGCCGCAGTTGCGCTCAATGACGGAGGAGATCCTGGCCGGCGCGCGCGACATCCTGCAATCGCTTCGCCCCAAGACGATCCAGTCCGAGGGATTGCTGGCGTCAGTCTTGAAGGTGGTCGACCAGTTCGGCCGAGTGAACCTGGTAGAGACGAACGTCAGCATCCGGGGCGAGGAAGACGCCATCTCGGCCGAGCAAAAGGACGTCATCTTCCAGGTGTTGCGTGAAAGCCTCTCGAACGTTCGAAAGCATTCCCAGGCCCGCAACCTGTGGGTGGTCCTCGATCTTTCGACGGTCCCTTGGGTGCTCACCGTTCGGGATGATGGCCGCGGCTTCGACGTCCGCCGGGTCGCCGAGGACCCCAAGAAGGTCGGCTCCTACGGCCTGGTTGGCATGCGCGAGCGGGCAGAGCTGCTGGGTGGAACGCTGGAGATCGTCAGTCAGTCGCTCGGGGGCACGCTGGTCACGCTGATCGGTCCGGCGGAACGGTCGGAATGAATCGGGTGCGGGTGCTGATCGCCGATGACCGACCGATCTTTCGAGCCGGCGTCCAGGGTATGTTGCGCGACTTTCCGGAGATCGACATCGTCGGCGAAGCGGTAACGGGTCGTCAGGCGGTGGAGCGATCCCGACGGCTCAAGCCGGACGTCATCCTGATGGACCTCAACATGCCGGAGATGGGTGGTATCGCGGCTACCCGGGCGATCAAGGACGAGGATCCGGAACGGGTGGTCCTGGCCCTGACCGTCTCCGAAGCGGAGGAGGACATCGTCGAGATGGTGGCCGCCGGCGCCTCCGGCTACGTCTTAAAGGATGTGGACCCGGTCAGCCTTGCCCGCAGCATCCAGGAGGCGCACGCGGGCCGGTTCCAACTCGACGACGGACTGACCCGGCGCGTCATCATGCGACTGGGCGCATCCCTCAAACGGCCCCGCCGCCCGCCAGCGGAACCGCTGACCGAACGCGAGACGGAGATCCTTCGGATGGTCGTCGAAGGCAAGGGGAACAAGGCGATCGCCAACCGCCTCAGCCTCAGCGAAGGGACGATCAAGTCCCACCTGCGCAATATCTACCGTAAATTGCGAGTCCAGACGCGAGCGGAGGCGGCCGCCCATGCGGTTCAGCTGGACATCTAGCGAACATCGGTTCGCTACCGAATGGCATAGGCGACTGCCTAGGCGATAGATTTACGCCCATTCCTGAGGCCGGTAGCGTGGTGAGCACCAAAGGGAGTCCTCTGCGCGGGTCCCGGGGAATACAAGTGGGGGTGGTCGCGATGAAGAAGTTACTCGTACTCGTCGTGGGCCTGCTCGGGGCTATCCTGGCAGGCGGCGCCGGCTGGCAGGGCTAGCCGCATTTAGCTAAAAAGGGCCCGGCCGCTGCCGGGCTTTTTGCTTCTTGCCGGAAACAGGGGCCCCCAAAGTTATCCCTTAAGATACTGGGGACTTTTTGATGCGGGGCAGCTGGCTGGCATCGCGTTACGCGTGGGCCGTGGGCGCCCTGGGTCTGGTCTTCTGGGCGTTCTCGGTTCAGCAGGCCGCTCCTTGGAGCCATGCGAGCCCGCACGATCTAGCGACCACCGGAATCTTGCTGGTGCTGACCGTGCTGTCGGCCTTCTCGCCTATACCAACCCGTGGTGGTGGCACCCTGACGGTAACGCTCGCCCCACTGTTCGGCGCGGTAGCGGTACCGCTCCCGGCGTGGGCCGTCATGACAGTCGCCGCGGTGGGCACGATTGACTCCCGAATTCCAGGGAAGCAAGTCGCCTGGCCGATCTTCGCCTTCAACCGCGGTATGTACATCCTCGCTGCTGGTATTCCGTCGCTAGCAATTCACCAAACCGGGCTCACCCTGCCGGGGTACTTCGCCGCATTGCTGCTGATGCTGTTTCTGAACACTGTTTTGGTTGGCAATCTTTTCGCCTTGATGCGCGGCACCTCGCTTACCGCAACAATTCGCGCGGCATACGCCGGCAATGGCCTCACCTACGTTGCATTGCCTCTGACAGGAATACTCATCGGCCACCTGCTGAGGGCACCGCACATCATCGATCAACTTGTTGTCTTCCTCCTGTACGGGCCGCTTTTAATCTACCGAGCAAGTATTCAGAAACAACGGCGACTTGACACCTGGTTACGAGACTCGTACATCATGCAAAGCCGCGTCGTTGACAAGCGGGATGGGCAGACATTCGGTCATTCCCAGAGGGTTGGTGAGCTTTCCGAGACCGTGGCGAAAATGCTGCACCTGAGCGAGGAAGCGTGTAACACAATCCGGGTTGGCGGGGTCTTACACGACTTGGGAAAAATCGCGATCCCGGACTCTATCCTGCTAAAACCTGGAAAGCTGACACCAGAGGAATACGAGATCATCAAGACGCATCCGGTCGAAGGGGCACAGATCCTCGCAGAGCACCCCGAGCAGAAGGAGGTGTCTGATATTGTCCATCACCACCACGAGCGCTGGGATGGCGCCGGCTACCCGGATCGCCTCAAGCGCGAAGCAATTCCAATCGGATCCCGAATTGTCAATGCGTGCGATGCCTTCGATACCATTACCCAAGCCCGCGTCTTCCGGCCGACCGTTAAGACACCGGCGGAGGCCATTCGGGAGCTCCGCCAACTTGCCGGAAGCTGGTACGACCCACAGGTCATCACCGCCCTCGAAAAGATCGTCGCGGACCGTTGGGGAGTAGTGATATCGCCGGCTCCGGTCAATCCGCCAGAGGCGACCGCAGGTTACCGGGAGGCTTTGTCGATTCGGCCTTTTCGCTTGATGTGGATCGGCCAAGCCGTTTCGTACTTTGGCGACATGATGAACACAGCCGGCTTGGCAATCATGCTTTACGTTCTGACCAGGTCAGCTACGGTGGTCGCGTTGGGACTTATTGCGAAAGCCATTCCCACCGTGGTCTTCGGACTAATCGCGGGACCGTTGGTTGACTCATTCAATCGACAGCGTCTCATGATCGTGGCTGATGTCATCCGCGCCCTATTAACGATCACGATCCCATTCTTCGGCGTGGTTTGGATGCCGGGAGTGTTCATTGCTGTCTTTCTCGTTTCGTCCGCCAGCGCGTTTTTCAACCCAGCTAAACAGGCGATGCTTCCGAATCTCGTTCCTAGCGCATTGCTGGTACGCGCAAACAGCCTCGTTTCGTCGTCCGAGAAGACCATGGAGCTGTTAGGTTATTCGCTCGCCGGCATAATCGCTGCAACAATTAGCTGGCTACCTCTCTTTCTTATTGACGCGGCGACGTATCTGGTCTCGGCCGTAACTCTGCTCGGAATTCAAGATGTTCCCGCCCGCCAAAAGTTCAAGAGGCTGCATCTTCGGGAAGACATTGTTGAGGGAGCAAAGTTTGTTTTCGCCAACCGGGTATTGCGGTCAACCATGACGCTGACGCTATTCGCGGCCGTCTTCTTCGGGATGACGACGACGCTCTTGATTGTTATGGCCTATGGTCCTCTTCATGCCGGGGCTAGCGGCTACGGGTTTATCGAGGCGGCCATAGGTGCCGGCGCAATTGCAGGCGCCGTGGTTGCGGCCGATCTGATGAGCCGGGCGAAAGCAGGCTTCCTCTTACTCGCTGGAGTGGCCGGCGTCGGCCTTGCCAATGTCCTGGTTGGTTTGTCGGGCAATCTCGCTGCAGCGCTGGTGTTCCTGTTTTTCGGCGGGATCCTCAACATGGTCTACTACATTCCAGTCATTTCGATCAGTCAGCGCGAGGCCCCTGATCACGTTCGAGGCCGTGTTTTGTCGACGCGGTTTCTCCTCGTCCAGAGTGGCTATCTAGCGGGAATGGCATTGGCGGGCCCCCTGAGCGGCCGGCTTGGCGCACCATTGATCTTTGTGCTGGGGGGACTTTTCCTCGTCCTCGCTGCGGCGCTGGGACTGGGCTCGCGTAGTCTTCGCAGCGCCTCGATGCGCGATGAGCATCCCGTTTCGCCTGCGCTGACCGCCACTGGCTAAGCATGTTCCTCTTCTTCGCGGTCATCGCGGCGGCGCTGGCCATCGCCGTCTTGATTGGTGGCGACGTCCGCCGGCTTAGCCAGCTCCGCATTCACCACGTTGAATTGCTGCTGGCCGCGTTCGCCGCCAAGGTCTCGGTCGCCCTCCTGGGAACGACGCACGCGACCGCCGCGGTCACTGCCGCCAGGCCCCTCAACGTTATTGGGGCAGTCCTCCTGCTGGCGGTCGTCTGGTTCAACCGGCGGATCCCCGGCGCCATCCTCTTCGGCACCGGGCTGACGCTGAACCTGATCGTGATCCTCACGTTCGGCGGCCGGATGCCAGTCCTGCTTCCCCACGATATCGACCCCAATTCCGCC
>Ga0070707_100004624_pt1 | contig 12883 bp, 11 predicted proteins | sample KBSK5502metaG_FD_65468 | JGI IMG/M metagenome (GOLD analysis project Ga0070707, IMG submission 65468) | Corn, switchgrass and miscanthus rhizosphere microbial communities from Kellogg Biological Station, Michigan, USA - KBS K5-50-2 metaG | ecosystem: Host-associated > Plants > Roots >... | reverse complement strand
GCGTGGCCAACCGCGGAGATCGCGGTGATGGGCGTCGAGGGCGCGGTCAACATCATCTTCCGTGATCGCATTGAGGAATCATCGGATCCTGCCGCGGAGCGGACGCGCCTCGTGGCCGAGTACGAGGAGCGTTTCGCCAATCCGTACGTGGCTGCGGCGCGCGGCTACGTCGATGAAGTGATCCTGCCATCCGAAACTCGAGCCAGGCTCGCGTCCGGATTGCGATTGCTCGAGGGCAAGCGTCAGTCTCTGCCCGCCAAGAAGCACGGCAACATCCCCCTGTAGCGCTGGGTGTCTGTGCGCAAAGACAGACGCCACCGTCCGTTCTCGCGCGTCCTAATCGCAAACCGCGGCGAGATCGCGGTGCGCATCGCACGGACGCTGCGAGAGATGGACATCGAGAGCGTGGCGGTCTACTCCGAGGCCGACGTCCGCGCGGTTCACGTGGAGGTCGCCGACATGTCGGTGCCCATCGGCCCCGCCGCCCCGGCTGCCTCCTACCTGAACATCCCCGCGCTTGTTTCGGCGGCCCGAAGGACCGGAGCGGAGGCGGTGCACCCCGGCTACGGCTTCCTGTCCGAGAACGCGGCGTTCGCGCGCGCGGTGGAGGACGCGGGGCTGACCTGGATCGGTCCAACACCGGAGACCCAGGGGCTGCTCGGCAACAAGCTGGCGGCGCGGCGGGCGGTCGCCAAGGCGCAGGTACCGATCGTCCCGGGTCTCCTGATGCCGTTGGGTGGCGAGAAGTCCACGGAACCGGCGACCGTCGGATATCCGGCCATGCTCAAGGCCGCGGCCGGGGGCGGTGGCCGAGGAATGCGTCGCGTCGACGGTCCTGACCAGCTTGCATCGGTCCTGGCCGGCGCCCGCCGAGAGGCTGAGGCAGCCTTCGGTGATCAAACGCTCTACCTCGAGCGGCTGATCGAGCCGGCCCGTCACGTCGAGGTCCAGCTCCTCGGCGACCGGCACGGCAACCTCGTCTGTCTCGGCGAGCGCGACTGCAGCATCCAACGGCGCCACCAGAAGCTCGTCGAGGAGAGTCCGTCGCCAGCAGTCGACGAGGCACTGCGTGAGCGGCTCTACGACTCCGCGCGCCGGGTGGCGGGGACCGTGGCCTTTCAGAGCGCGGCAACCGTCGAGTTCCTGGTGGATGGCGAGGGCGGGCACTACTTCCTGGAGATGAACACGCGACTGCAGGTGGAGCACGGTGTCACGGAGCTGGTGACCGGACTGGACATGGTCGCCTGGCAGATCCGGATCGCGGCCGGTGAGCGGCTTCCGTCCGCTGTCCTCGAGGCGACCCCCCGCGGACACGCCATCGAAGTCCGGGTCTACGCCGAGGACCCATACGCCGGTTTCCGGCCCGTTGCCGGGACGGTTACGACCTGGCGGCTCCCGTCCGGACCCGGTATTCGCGTGGACGGGGCCGTCCGGCCAGGCCTCCCGCTCACCCCTGAGTACGACCCGCTGCTGGCGAAGGTGATGGTCCACGCACCGGATCGGCCGGCGGCCGTGGCGCGCCTCCGACGAGCCCTCGACGAGATGCTTGCCGGCGGGCTTCAGACAGACCTGGGCTTCCATCGCTGGCTGGTCGACCACCGCGGCTTCGCGTCGGGGATCTACGACACGGGGTTTATCGCGACGGAGTGGGGTGAGGGGCCGGCCCTGAGCCTGGAGGAGGCCGCGCTGGTTGGGGTGGCAGCCCGGGGAGCGCGGCTGGATGAGGCCTCGGTCAGGCCCGCGGGGTTGGCCCCGGGCACTACGACGGGCGCCGGAAGCCGCCGGCCCGGTGACTCCGCATGGGCACGCCTCGGCCGCGAGGAGGGGTTGCGACGATGACCGGCCCGGGATCGGCATACCGAGTCCTGGTTGGCGGCGACGAGCCGTTTGAGCCTGAGCCCGCAGGTGACTGGACCTTCACCTGGACGGATCGCTCGGCCGGCGTGGCCCGGCTACATGCCGCCGATCGGGCAGTGATGGTCCTCGTAGAGGGGAGCGGGACCGAGTGGTTCGTGACCTTCCGCGGCAGGCGCATACCCGTATCGGTTCGCAACCGGCGCGAACAGCTGCTCGCCGACGCCGCCCACGCATCGGGGTCGGCCTCGGGTCCGACGGAGGTGACGGCCAACCTGCCGGGCCTCATCGTCGCGGTCGAGGCGACCGAGGGCGGCGAGGTGGCGGCCGGCGACTCGCTGATGACCATCGAGGCCATGAAGATGCAGAACGAGGTTCGGGCGCCTCGCGCCGGTCGGGTCACCCGAATCGCGGTCACCGCCGGCCAAACGGTCGCAACCGGCCAGCTGCTGCTCCGGCTCGAATAGTGGTGGCACCGGCGCCGGGAGGCGCCGCCCCCATCGGTACAATCCCCGCCTGATGGCAGAACCCGAGGAAGCTCCCGCGCCGCGCCACGAGCGCACCACCTCGGGGATCGAAATCGCGGACGTCTACGGTCCGCAGACCACGGTCGACCAGGAGAGCGTCGGCGAGCCTGGCGAGTTCCCGTTCACGCGGGGCGTCCACCGCACCGGCTACCGCGGCCGGCCATGGACCATGCGCCAGTACGCGGGATTCGGCTCGGCCGAAGAGACCAACGCCCGCTTTCGCTATCTCCTGGCATCGGGCCAGACGGGGCTCTCGGTGGCGTTCGATCTGCCCACCCAGATGGGCTACGACTCGGATGATCCGATGGTGGTCGGCGAGGTTGGGCGTGTTGGGGTCCCGATCGACAGCGTCGCCGACATGGAGCTGCTGTTTGCGGACATCCCCCTGGATCGAGTGAGCAGCTCGATGACCATCAACGCCACCGCGGCGATCCTTCTGGCGCTGTACGAGACCGTAGCGCGCCGGGCGGGGAGCGACCCTACGCGCCTCCGAGGCACGGTCCAGAACGACATCCTCAAGGAGTACATCGCCCGCGGCACCTACATCTTCCCGCCGGAGCCTTCGATGCGCCTGGTGACCGATACCTTCGCCTATTGCCGGGCCGAGCTGCCGGCGTTCAACACCATCAGCATCAGCGGCTACCACATGCGCGAAGCCGGCTCGACGGCCGCGCAGGAGGTCGCCTTCACCATCGCCAATGCCATCGCCTACGCCGACGCGGCGGTGGCGGCCGGCCTGGCTTTCGACGAGTTCGCCCCACGACTCTCCTTCTTCTTCGCAGCGCACAACGACCTGCTCGAGGAGGTCGCCAAGTTCCGCGTGGCTCGCCGGCTGTGGGCCCATACGGCGCGCGACCGGTACGGCGCGCAAGACCCGCGCTCGATGGCCATGCGCTTCCACGTCCAGACCGGCGGATCGACGCTGACCGCTCAGCAGCCCGACGTGAACGTGGTGCGGACCACCGTCCAGGCGCTGGCCGCCGTGCTGGGCGGGGCCCAGAGCCTGCATACCAACGCCGCCGACGAGGCACTCGGCCTGCCTACCCCGGCGACGGCGCGCCTGGCCCTGCGGACACAACAAATATTGGCCTACGAATCAGGCCTCACCGCACCGGTGGATCCACTGGGGGGCTCGTACTACCTCGAGGCACTCACCGATGCTCTCGAGGAACGAGCCGGTGCCCTCCTGAAGGAGATCGAGGACCGCGGCGGGACGCTCGCCGCGCTCGAGGCGGGATACCAGCAGGGTGAGATCGCGGATGCGGCGTACGTGGCACAGCGAGCCGTCGAGGAGCGCGAGCAGGTCGTGGTGGGCGTCAACGCCTTCACTGAGGGTGAGGCGCAACGACCGGAGCCGCAGCGCATCGATCCGGAGACCGAGCTCCGCCAGGTCGAGCGAACGCGTGCCGTCCGTGCCGCTCGTGATCAATCTGCTGCCGATGGGGCGTTCGAGCGCCTGACCGAGGCGGCGGCCGGCACCGAGAACCTCATGCCGCGCATCCGCGCCTGCGTCGAGGCCAGCGTGACGCTCGGGGAGATCGCGCATGGGCTGCGGTCAGTGTGGGGCGAGTACCGGCCGTGACGCGGGAGAGCGAGCCTGCCGCGCGCCTGGGCCCTATCGACCACGTCGCAGTCGTGGTCCGGTCGATCGAGGAGTCGGCGCCGCGCTATCGCGAGCTCTTCGGCCTCGAGCCGTCGGGATCGCCGATCGAGCTCCCCAACCAGGCGGTCCGCGTCGTCTTCCTGGGGAGCGGTCCGGGACCCTCCGCGCGCATCGAGCTCATCCAGCCTACCGACGAGGCAAGTGGGGTTGCACGCTTCTTGACCAGCCGAGGGGAAGGATTGCACCACGTCTGCCTGCGGTCGACCGATCTTCCCCGCGACCTCGCATCCCTGGCCGCTCGCGACGCCGAGCTGATCGATGCGGAGCCACGCTCTGGCGCCGATGGAATGGTCGCCTTCATCCATCCACACACCCTCAACGGAGTGCTCTGGGAGCTGATCGCCGCACAGGAGACCGAACCGTGACACAGGAGCCAGCGCCGCCCACGGTCCCCGAACGACCGCTGCTGCGCGGCGAACGCGTCTGGCTCCGCCCGCTCGAGGAGCGGGACATGCCCGCCTTTGTCGCGGGTGTCAACGACACCGAGGTCGGCGGGTTGGCCGGTTACGGGATGCCGATGAGCCTCGAGCAGGCCAAGGAATGGCTCAAGCACACCAGCGATAAGGGGCACCATGGCGAAGGGCACTTCTTCGCCGTCTGTGAGCTGGGAGACGACCGCTTCATCGGCACGGTCTGGCTGAAGGACATCAACCTGCATTTCGGCAGCGGCGAGCTCGCGATCTTCATGGATCACGACCACATCGGCGCCGGATGGGGAACGGATGCACAGCGGGCGCTCCTCAGCTTCGCGTTCGTCAATCTCGGCCTGGAACGAGTGTTCCTGACCGTGTATGCCTCGAACCATCGGGCAGTCCGGTCCTACGAGAAGCTCGGGTTCCGTCGCGAAGGGCTCATGCGGCGGTCATGGCGAGGACCGCGCGGCCTGGAGGACAGCCTGCTGATGGCCATCCTGCGCGATGAATGGCTCCAGGCAAGTGGAGGCGCCAGGGAGGCCCCGAAAACGGGCTGAGGGCCGCGACGCGCGGGTACCATCCCGCCATGTCCGAGGAGCGGCGCCTGGTGACGGTCGTGTTTGCGGACGTGGTCGGGTCGACAACGCTCGGAGAGTCCCTGGATCCGGAGGATCTGCGAAGGCTCCTGTCGCGCTTCTACGACATTGCGCGGAGCGTGGTCGAGGGGCACGCCGGCACCCTCGAGAAGTTCATCGGGGATGCGGCCATGGCCATCTTCGGCCTGCCCCAGGCACACGACGATGACGCACGAAGGGCCGTTGCCGCCGCCCTCGAGTTGCGTGATCGCGTCCGGGAAGATCCGGGGCTCGGCGATCGGCTGCCCATCCGGGTCGGGATCAACACTGGAGAGGTGGTCGCCAGTCGCGAGCGTGAACGCGGGGACTTCATCGTCACTGGCGACGCGGTCAACATCGCGGCTCGGTTGCAGCAGGCTGCCAACCCGTGGCAGGTCTTGGTCAGTGCTCGAACCGCGAGCGCGGCCGGCTCGACGTACGAGTTGGGCCCTCCGCAGGACCTCGAGCTCAAGGGCAAGGCGCAGGCCGTCGTCGCTCGCGCCGTCGTCGGCCAGTCGACCGCGGCTCCTCCCCGTACGCCGTTGGTGGGCCGGGACGCCGATCTGGCCCAGCTCGAGCTCGTGGCGGGCCGTGCCTTCAGTGAGCGCCGGCCCTACCTGGTCAGCCTCATCGCTCCGGCCGGGACTGGCAAGAGTCGCCTCGTCGAGGAGTTCCTGGGCCGCGTCGAGACGCAGGCGCCAAATCCCCAGGTGGCCGTCGCCCAGTGCCTGCCGTATGGCCAGCGGCTGACCTACTGGCCGATGCGGACGCTCCTGCTCAATCTGCTTGACCTGCCCGATGAACGCCTCGCGACAGACGACGTTCTGCTTCGGACGCGCGAATGGCTCGAGACGCTTGGCGCCGAGCGGCCGGCCGAAACTGCGGAGATCCTGGCTGCCACCATTGGCGCCTCGGACACCGACGTCCTGGATCGCCCGGCGCTCTTCGCAGCCTGGCGCGCCGCGCTCGAGCTGGCGGCCGCGCGTCGGCCCATGATCCTCCTCATCGAGGACCTTCACTGGTCGAGTGACAGCCTGCTCGACCTGATCGAGTTCATTCTCCAGCCACGGGCTGAAGCCCCGATGCTGATGCTGGCGCTGACCCGCCCCGAGCTGATCGAGCGCAGGCCGACGTGGGGCGGCGGTCGACGGAACCACGTTTCCCTCGCCTTGGCGCCTCTCGACGAGGCATCGATCGAGCAGCTCGTCGAGAACATCCTCGATGGCCCGGCTCCTGAGCTGATGCCGGTGGTCGTTCAGCGGTCGGAGGGAAACCCGTTCTACGCCGGCGAGATCGTCCGCACGCTGCTGGAGCGAGGCGTCGATCTCCAGGATCCAGCAGCCATCGCCGCCGCGGCGGCTGGCTTGCCCGACACCGTTCAGGCAACGGTCCTGGCTCGCCTCGACGCCCTCGACCCGATCGCGCGCCGAGTGCTACAGCTCGGTTCCGTGTTCGGCAGGGGCTTTGCCACCGGAGGCATCGGCGTTCTCGAACCCTCCCTGGACGCGGAGGTCCCAGCGGCGGTGGAACGCCTGATCGAGCGTGAGCTGCTACGTCCCGCCAGGGGCGACGAGCTGACCTTCCGCCACATCCTGATTCGAGACGTGGCGTACGGCACGCTGCCACGCGCGGAGCGGGCGCAGCACCACGCCGACGCGGGCCGATGGCTCGAGTCCGTTGCTGGCGGGCGGGAGGACGAGCTCGCGGAGCTCGTGGCCTTCCATTACCGGGAGGCTGCAGTGCTCTCCGAGGCGATCGGCCAGACTGATCCAGAGGCGAGATCGCGGGCGGTGAGGTGGCTCAAGCGCGCGGCTGAGGTGGCCGCCGGCGCCCGCGGAATGGCGGAGGCCATCGCGCATCTGCGGGCAGCTATCGAACTTGCGCCGGTCGCAGAGCTACCCGAGATGTTTCAGCGCCTGGGCGAGTTCCACGGATCGGGCGACCAATCGGTATCGGCATTCCAGAATGCTGTGCGCACCGGATCGGAGCAGGGCAGATCGGCCGAGTTCCTGCTCAGCAACCTGGCATTCCAGCTGATGGTGACTTGCCGCTGGTTCGCATCGGTGGCCCGCCAGCCTTCCGAGACCGAGATCGTGGAGCTCATCGCGACCGGAAAGGCTTGGGAGCCGAAAGCCGGGGCGAGAGCTCAGGCCACCTTTCTGATAGCCATCAGCTTCATGCCCTTCTGGCTCCGCAACGCAGCGGTGCGACCGCTCCGGCAGGAAGATCTCGAGGACGCAAAGGCGAGCGTGGCGCGTGGCCTGGCTCTCGCTGAAGAGCTGGACGATCCAGTTCTGATCAGCGCAGCCCTGGATGCAATGACCTCGCATTATCAATCCCTTGACCCATCGTCAGCGAGGGACCTCTCGCTGCGGCGGTTGGCCATGAGTTCTCGCCTATCCATGGATGAGCGTCTCGACGCGTTGAACATGGTGGCGTGGACGTCCGCTCTCTTGGGCGACCTGCCCAAAGTGATCGAGGCGTCGGAGTCGGCGATGGGGATACTTCAGCCGGGTCAGAATCCCGGTTTCTCACTCGGCGCCCAATCGTGGCTCGCGTACGCCCAGGCTCTGGCTGGGCGGTGGGAGCCGCTTGTCTCGGCCGTCAACGATCTGTGCCTTCGATGGAACTACGTGGAACGGCCAGCCGCCAGCTACGCCTTGCAGGGCCTCCTCAGCGGAATCGACTGGGCGCGAAACCGCGCCGATAGCGAACTTCTTCGGAGGTGGCAGGACGTCGCCGTGGAGATCGTCGGGCGCTTTGCGCCCTCGCACCCCGTGGCCGGACTGCGGAGCGTGATCGATCTCGACATGGAGGGCATCGCGCAGGTGCTTGCGCGCCACCGGCGGTACCCGGATCGTCTCCATTACGTCGAGCACTGCCTGGCAGTTTGTACCGACCGCGCCTATCCGGTCCCGGCTGCGGCGCTCGAGGAGATCATCGAGGCCGCTGGAGCCTCCGGCATGCGGGTAGTCGAGGCACAGGCGCGTCGGTTGCGCGGCATCGTCCGGGCCGATCCGGTCGACCTGGGGGAGAGCCTGCGGCTCTTCGAGGAGGTTGGCGCCAACCGTTACGCCGCCCGCGTGCGCAGTGAGCTCGGGGGCCTGAGCGACGACGACGAGCTCAAGCGGCGTGGCGATCAGCAGCTCGACGACCTCGGCGAGCTCGATCGTCTGGTCCGAATGACGGCTCGCTCTTCCTGAGGGCTGGGCGGCACCGCCTAACCGGCCACCCCGGCGGCCCGCAGCAGCTGCGGAATATGTGAGGGGGAGTCCGCCACCGCCACCCCGGCCTGCTCGAGGGCGACGCGCTTCGACTCTGCCGTCCCGGCTCCTCCCGAGATGATCGCTCCGGCATGGCCCATCCGGCGCCCGGGCGGTGCTGTGCGGCCGGCGATGAAGGCAGCCATCGGTTTGCGCACCTCGCGTTTCACGAATGCGGCAGCGCGCTCCTCTTCCTCGCCGCCGATCTCGCCGATCATCACCATCGCCTCGGTCTCCGGGTCCTGGTTGAACATGTCGAGCACGTCGATGAAGGTGGTGCCCACGATCGGATCGCCGCCGATGCCCACGCACGTCGACTGACCGATTCCCGCATCGGTCATGGCCTGCACGACCTCGTAAGTCAGCGTCCCCGAGCGGCTGACCAGGCCCACCGAGCCGGGCCGATGGATGTCGTTGGGGATGATGCCGACCTTCGCTCGCTCACCCACGCTGGTCAGGCCCGGGCAGTTCGGTCCCAGCAGCCTGATCCTTTGCTGCTTGAGGACGTGGTACACGCGAAGCATGTCGAGCGCCGGGATGTTCTCGGTGATACACACGATCAGGGGCACCCCCGCGTCAGCCGCCTCCAGGATCGCATCGGGTGCGGTTGCCGCAGGGACGAAGAGGCAGCTCGCGTTGGCGCCCGCCTCGCGTACCGCGTCAGCCATGGTGTCGAAGACGGGCACGCTCCCGTCCAGGGCCGTCTGGCCGCCCTTGCCCGGCGTCACCCCGGCGACGATCTGCGTGCCAAAGGCCTGCATCGCCCGCGAATGGAACTCGCCTTCACGACCGGTGATGCCCTGGACGACCAACCGGGTTGCACCGCTGACGAGGATGCTCATGCGCTCGCCCTGGCCGCGGCCACGGCCTTGGCCGCCGCCTCATCGAGCGAGTCGGCGGTGATCAGGTTCGCCTGGGCCAGGATAGGCTTCGCCTCTTCGGCGTTGGTGCCCACGATGCGCACCACCATCGGGACGTCGCGGGTGAGCGTCGAGCGAGCCTCGACAATCCCGCGCGCGACCTCGTCCCCGCGCGTGATCCCTCCAAAGATGTTGATGAGGATGGCCTTCACATTGGGGTCGTCCAGGATGATCCGGAACGCCGCCGCGACCTTGTCCGCCTTGGCTCCGCCACCGATGTCCAGGAAGTTCGCCGGCTCCCCACCAGCCAGCTTCACGAGATCCATGGTCGTCATAGCCAAGCCAGCGCCGTTGACCATGCAGCCGATGCTGCCGTCGAGCTTGATGAAGTTGATGCCCGCCTGGCGGGCGGCAGTCTCCGACGGCTCCTCCTCATTGAGGTCGCGCATCAGCTCGATGTCGGGGTGCCGCGCCAGGCCCGAGTCATCGAGCACGATCTTGGCGTCGAGCGCGGTCAGCCGGCCATCCTCGGTGACCGCGAGGGGGTTGATCTCGGCGAGGTCGGCATCGGTCCCGATGAAGGCGTCATACAGGCCTCGTAGTACCTGCCGGAACTCCCGGCGCAGGTCCGGCCGAATCCCCAGGAAGAAGGCGACCCTACGCACGTTGTGCTCCTGCAGGCCGATCAACGGGTGCAGCCGCAGACGAAGGACGGCCTCCGGATTCGTGCGCGCCGTCTCCTCGATCTCGACCCCACCTTCTGCGCTGGCGATGACCGTGATCGCCTTGGCGGCCCGATCGAGGATGAGACCCAGATAGAACTCCTTGGCGATGCTCGCGGCGGGCGCCACCAGGACAGTCCGGACGGTGATGCCCTTGATCGGCATGCCCAGGATCGCTTCGGCCGCTCGTGCCGCCTCAACCGGCGTATCGGCGAGCTTCACGCCGCCCGCCTTGCCCCTTCCGCCCACGAGCACCTGGGCCTTGATCACGACGGAGCGAGCAATGGTTCGGGCGATCGCCGCAGCCTCGTCGGGGGTGGTGGCGACCTGTCCGGCCTGCAAGGGCACCCCGTACTGCGCGAGGATCTCCTTGGACCGATATTCCTGCAGCTTCAAGCGGCAACCGTCCTCGTACGAGACCGCGCTGGGGGAGTCCGATTCTAGCGGAGCGCCTAGACTTACCGACCGCACGCCCGGCGCTGTGACCGGCGTAACGAGAGGCCCACGCGTGAGCTACGCGGTGACGCTCATCCCCGGCGACGGGATCGGTCCGGAGCTTGCAGCCGCCACCAGGACAGTGCTCGAGGCGACCGGAATCAGCTTCGACTGGGACGTCCAGGAGGCGGGAGAGGCAACCATCGCCAGCGAGGGGACGCCGCTTCCCGAGCGGGTGATTGAGTCGATCCGACGAACGGGCGTGGCGATGAAGGGACCGATTACCACGCCCGTCGGCTCAGGCTTTCGGAGCGTGAATGTCGGCCTGCGGCTGGCGCTGGAGCTCTACGCCAACGTGCGTCCCGCCCGCAGCATGCAGGGCGTCGAGACCCGCTACCAGAACGTCGACCTGATCATCGTTCGCGAGAACACCGAGGACCTCTACGCGGGGATCGAGCACCGCGTCGGACCGGATGCGGCGGAGAGCATCAAGATCATCACGCGCGCCGCCAGCCAACGCATCGCGCGCTACGCGTTCGAATACGCGATCCGCAACGGGCGCCGGAAGGTCACCGCCGTGCACAAGGCGAACATCATGAAGCTCTCCGACGGTCTCTTCCTGGAGAGCTGCCAGCAGGTCGCAGCGAATTACGAAGGCCGGGTCGCGTTCGAGGACCGGATCGTCGACAACCTGTGCATGCAGCTGGTCCAGAAACCGGAGCTGTACGACGTGCTGGTTCTGCCCAACCTGTACGGCGACATCGTCAGCGACCTGGCCGCCGGCCTGGTGGGCGGCCTTGGCGTGGCGCCCGGAGCGAACATCGGGGAGAAGGCGGCGGTCTTTGAGCCCGTGCATGGATCGGCGCCCAAGTACGCCGGGCAGGACAGGGCCAACCCGACCGCGCTCATCCTGAGCGCTGCGCTCATGCTCCGGCACATCGGCGAGACCGAAGTCGCCGACGCGGTCGAGCGCTCCGTGCGCGAAGTGATCGCCGAGGGCGTGACGGTAACCGCCGACCTCGGCGGGCGGGCCGGCACCAGGGAGTTCGCCGAAGCCGTCGCCGCGCGCGTCCGCGCATCGGTCTAGGCTGCAGACGTGACCACCCTGGACAGGCTGCTGGGCCTACAGGACCGCATCGTTCGCTATCGAATCAGCTGGGCGCAGCTGGCCTGGTTCGGTCACCGCCTGTCAGGCATCGGCGTGGTCCTGTACCTGTTCGTCCATATCGTCGAGACGTCGATGGTCACCCTGGGGCCCAACGTCTACAACACCACGCTCGGTCTCTTCCACAACCTGCCGGTGCGGCTTGGGGAGATCCTGCTGATGGCCGCGTTGGTCTACCACTCGCTGAACGGCCTGCGGGTGATCGCCATGGACTTCTGGCCGCGGCTGACGGTGTACTACCGCGGGCTCACCTATGCAGTCGTCAGCTCCACGGTGGTCGCGATGATCCCGCTGGCGCTGATCATGATCACGCCCTACGCGCCGTGGGGGCATAGATGACCCGGCTGCGCACCATCTACCTCTCGCGCCAGAACCCCTCGCGCGCGGCGCGCGTTCGACCGGAGAACCCCGGCTTCGAACGCTTCATGTGGTGGTTCATGCGCCTCTCGGGCCTTGCACTGGTGATCCTGGCCCTGGGCCACATGCTGATCATGCACGTGCTGGTGCAGATCACCGGCCAGCAGGTGGACTACGGGTTTGTCACCAGCCGCTGGGGGACGCCGTTCTGGCGCATCTACGACTTCCTACTGCTGGTCCTCGCGCTGATCCACGGCGTAAACGGCACGCGCATCGTGATCGGCGACTTTGTGAGCCGCGGCGGCCTGCGGGCGCTCCTGCTCGTGTCGCTCGGGGCGCTCACGGTCCTGTGGATGATCCTGGGCATGATCGTGATCATCGGCTTCAACCCGGCGACCTCGCCGGCCGTCGGTCCGTTCAGCTAGACCGATGCTGCCGGCCCTGCGCGTCTCGCCGCCTCCAGGCCTGAATGTCCACCACCTCGATGCTGTGGTGGTGGGCGCCGGCGGAGCCGGTCTGTACGCGGCTCTCGAGCTCAAGAAGGACCTTGGACCGAAGGCCAGGGTTGGGGTGATCAGCAAGCTCTACCCGAGCCGATCCCACACCGGCGCGGCGCAGGGCGGCGTTTGCGCGGCCCTCGGCAACACGGAGGAGGACCACTGGGAGTGGCACTGGTTCGACACGGTGAAGGGCGGCGACTACCTGGTCGATCAGGACGCCGCCGAGGTCATGTGCCACGACGCCGTAGAGACGATCATCAACCTCGAGCACCTCGGCATGCCGTTCAACCGCACCCCCGAAGGACTGATCGACCAGCGGCGGTTCGGCGGCCACACCCGCAACTACGGCGAGGGCCCGGTACGCCGCAGCTGCTTCGCCGCGGACCGGACCGGCCACGCCATCCTGCACACCCTCTACCAGCAGTGCATCCGGCACGAGGTCACCTTTTTCGACGAGTTCCAGGTCCTCGACCTGCTCATGCCCGCCGGAGCCGATGGCCCCGTCAGCGG